>MTLD01003489.1_pt1 | contig 32893 bp, 20 predicted proteins | sample 1982471 | NCBI WGS metagenome assembly MTLD01 (sample SAMN05712604, study PRJNA340218) | biofilm metagenome | isolation source: sample SPM anode biofilm adapted to -50 mV | place: USA | collected 2012-02-03 | reverse complement strand
CTGTACTCATTGTGTACATAGGATCCCTGTCGTGAGCAACTACATAAAGTGCATTACGGGCATTTGTCTCTTGTTGCCCTCTTGCATAACCTTCTGCCATAATTAAATACATCTCTGGAAGACGGACCAATGCAAGATCTGCGGTAATTATAGCTCCACTATAGGAAGTAGATGTGTTGACTGGGTAATCAACAATGAATTTTTGGCTCATCCACTTATATCTGTTTCCGCCAGGAGGATAAACGAGATTTGCTGCTGTTTTAACATTCTCAACCCAAAGTTGTTTACGAATATCGGTGTTCGAAATCTTATTGTACAACTGATTATATATAGCTCTTGGGGTGTTTCTGTTATAAGAGATGTTTGTATTGGAAATATAACTGTAGAAATTGTAAAGAGTTCCGGTTTCAATTTCCGGTTGAGCGATTTTAGCCCAAATCCACTCTTTATTAGTGGCGTCACAACATCTGCCTTGTTTGTAATCATAACAAGTATTGTCCATTTGTGCACCTGAGTTTTCTACTACCAATTTTGCCATAGCTGCTGCTTCCAGCCATTTACCTTGAGTAAGAAGTACTCTCGCTTTTATGGCCCTGGCTACATGTACGTTGATGTGCATTTTAGTGGTGCGATTTACGCTTGTGTTCGATAAGAGTCTTATTGATTCATCTAAATCGTTGTTAATTGAGGTGTAGCAATCTTCAACGGATGATCTTGGTAAAGGCTCAGTAGTAGACGCAAGACGAAGCACTATACCATCCTGAGTATTGTTACCTTCTGCGGAATATCTTTGTCCGTATAACTGAACGGCCGCAAAATGCGCAAAACCCCTGTAAAATATTGCCTGACCCTTAACATAATTCCTCTCCTCTTCTGTACCCTCAGCTCCGTCAATATTCTCAATTACCATGTTGGCATTTGCAATGATTTTATACAGAAACTCATAGATATGACGAGGATACTGGCTTGCAGGATCCCTATGTCTAGTCCAGTTTGTCTCGGTCATAAATTGTGCGTTCGATTTGGTATAAACCATATCTTCTCCCAAAAAATCCATCCAAAGCATGTAATATTGATAGCCCATTTTTGGTGCATAATTACCTTTATCATACATAATTCTATGAATACCATTGATTGCCATAAGGGCAGATTTGGTATCCTTAAACATTGCTTGTTGGTCTACAGAGCTGGTAGATTCTGTCTCAAGGAAACTCCTTGAACAGGATATTGTGAACATTACTGCTATTACAAATAATGCTTTTATATATTTTTTCATATTCATCTATTTAAAAATTTAAAGATAAACCTATTGAGAGGACCTTAGACGGAGCATAAACATCTCCGTTAGCTATATAACCCGATTGAAAATTTCTCCTTGGATACATACCTCTTCTTGCGCTGAACATTAATGCATTATCTGCAGAAAAGTATATAGTGGCGTCGGAAATATTCTTAGAAACGAGGAATTTTGAAGGGATTTTATATGATAGATTTACATTGGTCAATTCCAACATATCAGAAGAGAAAAGCCATCTTGTAGAGCTTGAAGCCGCAATATTGTTAATATCTGTTCCTGCAGATACCTTAGCAACGTTTGTTACGTCGCCGGGTTTATGCCATCTCTTTAGCAGATCATTATGTTGAGCGAAGTAAAGATTTGATCCGGTCATCAATGATTGATAGTTGTTGTCGTAGAACTTGCCTCCTAACTGATAATAAAAATTAAATTTAAGAGTGAAATTCTTCCATGAGATATTTGCGCCTATCCCTCCGGTAACTAATGGCATTGCAGAAGAAGAAAAATCATAGAGACTTTTTGCAATATTCTCTGTATACTGAACACCATTAATTTCTATGAGTTCACCATCTGTAAATTGAAATTGATCGAGGTCGGCTTTGAAAAGGTTGTACCCTGTTGCAGGATTCACTTTATACCACTGACGAAGCCAAAAATCGTAACGTGAATGTCCTTCTTGAATTTTATAAACAGAAGTCGGGTAGGCATCAAGAGGTAGTTCGGTGATTTTATTTTTTAGGATAGTAGCATTTCCATTAAGACTTATTTGGAAGTTATGTTTATTTAAAACAAGACCGCTTAATGTAATTTCAATACCTTTATTGTACATTGAACCTGCATTTACATCTATATTGTCAATTCCTGAAGAAATTGGCTGAGGTACGCTAAAGAGGAGGTCGCTTGAAACCCTGCGGAAATATTCAATAGATCCTTCGAGCTTTCCTCCAAAAAGACGGAACTCGGTTGCTACGTCAAAATTCTTAGATGTTTCCCAAGTGAGAGCTTTGTTTCCTAAAGAAGACTGTACATACCCCGGCTCTCCGTTATTACTTACGGAATATGAGGCTCTCCATGGATAGTAACTTGAAAGATCATCATTACCTACAACCCCGTATGAGGCTCTAAGTTTTAACATATCTATAAATTTTAACCCTTTCATGAATTTTTCCTTATCTAAGGTCCAACCCATACCCACCGACCAGAAGTTACCCCAACGTACATCTTTGTAGAACCGAGAAGATCCGTCCCTTCTGTATGAAGCCGAAAAGAAATACTTTTCATCAAAATCATAGTTTATCCTTGAAAGATAACCCTCTACCCTGTAATTATTTGTATATGAATAAGGTAAGGCGTTTACTTCGGTAAAGTTTGCATATTCAAAATTACTTCCAATTATAGTTTGGGTTTTCATTGAAGTACTTAAATAGAAATATGAATATTGGTAACTCTCGTGTCCGGCAAGGATATCAAAATTGTGTTTTCCTTCTTTAAAATTATAATTAAAAAGTTGTTGATATGTCCAAGTAGTTGTGTTTGAGGAATTCTTTGAGGAAGTTCCGGCATTACCCTTTTGCTCATAAACATAAGTTCCATCCCAGCTACGGTACATATTAGATCCAAGACCGGCATTTAATGTCAATTTAAGTCCCTTAGCAAGCGACATATCGGCATATCCCTTTATGTTGATAGTTTGTCTTAGATATCCATCATAAATATTCTGTACCTCAAGTGCATGGTTATTACCGGCAAATGCGTCACGACTTGGAACAATTATAGTTCCATCTTCAGATTGCCAACCATTACCAAAGTCGTACATTTTTTTGCCGTTACTGTCATATATATATTCTCCTGTGGCAGGATTGTGAAGATGTATTGGGAATATGTTTCCAATGTATCTGACGAATCTAAAAGGATTGCTATTAGATCCACTTGACTCATTCTGGCCTCCCTCTGCAGTTGAATAGGACAAATTAATATTTGTTCCAATTTTTAACCATTTAGTAATTTTTGAGTTAGCATTGGCTTTTGCAGATATTCTATCAAACAGCGATCCTATAATATAGCCTTGTTCATTCGTATACCCTATAGAGGTATAATAGTCGGTATTCTCATTAGCTCCACTTATAGAGATACTTGCATCGTGCCTTTTACCTATTTGAGTAATAGCTCCGTACCAATCGGTATCTTCTTTCCAGTGGTTGATTGCATTTGGATTAAGTTTGCCATTTAAGTCAAACAATTGAGAAGCATCCATCAGATAAGGATTATAACTTATACCCGCAAGTAAAGCAGGGCCGGCAAGAGTTGCAGCTTCAGTTTCGCTATACCCGTTCAGCATATATGTATTACGCTGTGTTTCCCAGTATAACTCCATGTAGTCTTTATCATTTAAAAGTTTGTAATCTGCACTCTGCTGAGAGGTAATCCCCAGATTATATTTTAAAGAAACCTTTGGTTTGCCCACCTTCCCTTTTTTAGTATTAATAAGTAATACTCCATTGGCTCCTCTTGCTCCATATAATGATGCCGAAGAGGCGTCTTTAAGAACCGTAACGCTCTCAATGTCATTTGGGTTGATGCTTGAAAAAGCATTATCATAAGGCATCCCGTCAAGAATTATCAATGGAGAATTGCCGGCATTAAATGAGCCAATACCTCTGATTCGAATTGTTGGTTCAGAGCCCGGTTGCCCGTTAGATGTACCAATCTGCACTCCTGGAGTAGTTGCAGTAAGAGCTTGTGTAATCTCGGTTATAGGTCTCTTATTAAAGCTCTCTTCATTAACGATTGCTGCAGAACCTGTAAATGTACTTTTCTTTGCAGTACCGTATGCAACAACCATAACTTCGTCAAGATTAGTAGCTTCGGAGGTTAATAAAACATCAATAACCCCCCTGTTTCCAATTGGAACCTCCTCAGTTTTGAATCCGATGTAACTCACAACAAGCGTTTGATTTTCATTTTCCGGCTGAATTGAATAAGAACCGTTTTCATTTGTCGTTGCTCCGATTAACTTATTCTCTTTTATGAAAATTGTCGCAAATGGAATAGGTTCGCCGGTATTTTTGTCTTTTATTACTCCTTTAATAGTCGGCCGGGTTTGATTTTTTGCTTCCAATTTTTGAGTTACGGGTTTTGTCTCGATTGGGACAAGTTCTTTTGGTGTAAGCGCGATTTGTTTGTCAGTAATCTTGTAGACAATGTTTCTTGCTACAAGAAGTGAATTTAGAACATTTTCTAAAGACTCTTTGTTTGTTTTGATTGTTAATTCGTCGTTAATACCGTTTAGTGAATTGGAAAAGACGAAAGTGTAATCACATTGTTTCTCAATAGCCTTAAGAACCAATTTAAGTGGAGTCTTAGTCAGATTAAGCGTGATTTGTTGCGAAGCCAGATTAATGCTACACAATAAAAACGCAGAGAGAATTAAAAGTACTCTGAAGTTTGCTTTCATATGTATTACGTTTAGAAGTTTCAGGTTCTATATTAGTATACATTCTAGCAAAATAATACCCTAAACACTTTCTGAAATTTTTGGGATTAGAGTGATTTTATCTTCTGCTCAAAATAATTAGTTTGTCTTTAATTTTATAGTCAATGGGAGAACAGTATTTTATTACTTCCATGATTTGCACAATTGACTCAGATTTAAATTGAGCAGTAATTTTGCAAGACAATATTGATTTATCTTTTACTAGAAATTCCGTTCCATGCCATCTGCTAAGTTTTTTGAGCACCTCCTGAATTGGTGTCTCTTCAAAAATAAGAGTTCCGTTTTTCCAAGCGATTGATTTGAGAGTATCCGTTTTTTGGATAACTCGTATTGAATGATTATTATCAATTATTACGGATTGAAGTGGTTTTAATTTTTTAACATAATCCCTTCGTAATCCATCATTTGGAGAGGTAAGTTTGATTGACCCCGAGAAAAGAGTCGCTTGTGCATCCTTATCTTCTTCGTACGAACGGATGAGAAATTTTGTGCCGAGTACCTCTATCTTAAGCCCTTTATTGGTTGTTACAATCATTGCAACCTTAGGATTTGGCTTAACTTCAAAGAAAGCCTCTCCCGAAATCGCCACCTCTCTGTATTTCCCTGTAAATCTTTCGGGAAAGGTGAGTTTCGTGTCGGAATTTAACCATACGACTGAGCTGTCGGGTAATGTTACGACTCCTTTAACCCCTTTATTTGTGTAAAAGCTTAAAGTATTCATTTTCCTGGATAATGGTGAGTTGTATTCACTATTATCATACTCATCGCGTAAATAATATTGGTAAATGTTAAGCCCTATTGTGAGCATAAAAAGTATTAAAGCGGCAATTTTTAAGAATGATAAATTAAACGATTTACCGAACGAATTTGGGTATAAATAAGTCTTCTTGAATTGCACAAACTCTTTTTTACCAGCAGGTTCATTCGGAAGGCTTGATATAACATAAAGGTTTTTCAGACTAAGAAAATATTTTTTGTTTGCCTCATTCTCGTCAATCCAAGCCAAAACCTGCTCCTGCTCTGAATTAGAAGCGTTACCTTCAATGAATTTTATAAGTAATTGTTTTTTCATAATATGTTTGTGCATATATTATACAAACCAGTAGCCAAAAACCCTAAAAAGAGAGGGAAGAATTCAACAAGTTCTCTTCTTAATATTCTTAATGCCTGCATCATCCTGTATTCAATGTTTTTAACCGAAACAGCTTGTATTTTTGATATCTCCTCATAGCTGTAATGTTTAAATCTATTTAAAATAAATGCCTCTTGAGTTTTCGAAGGTAGTTTACTTAATGAATTTTTGAATTTTTTCATGAATTCATTGGTGAGAAGTAAATCGGCAGACGAGTCGTTGAGAGCGTCTAAATTTAATCTATTAAAAGATTTCTCGGAGTTTGTACCATATTTGGTTTCCACTAAGTTATGCCTTAATATATTAATACATTTATTCTTAGTGATGGTTAAAATATAGGATTGTAAATTTCCTTCTACTTCAATTGATGCCCGATTTTCCCAAAGACTCAAAAACACATCATGTGAAACACATCTTGCTTTGTTCATATCCGATAGATAATGGTAAGCAAAATATATGACCTTGTTGAGAAATTTTAGATAAATCTCTTCAAAAGCCTTCATTGAGCCATTTTTCAAATCTGCAGCACTTTGATCAAACATAGTATCTGTTAGTGTAACCAAAGATAATATTAATTACACAAGATTCCAAGTGCTGTATAAGTTACAAGTATTTAATATAATATGATAAGATCTTTAAAAACGAGCAGATTATTTCTCCTCATACTCTCCACCGGGGAACTGGAAGATTCTTAGGTCAAACTGCGGAACGATGGCAAGGAGATGGTCGAAAATGTCGGATTGTACGTTTTCGTAATAGACCCAGTCTTTGATGGTGGTGAAGAAGTAAAGTTCAACGGGAATGCCCTTTTCGGTTGGTTGGAGTTGGCGAACCATACAGGTCATGTCATGGTTTATTTCCGGGTGGTTGTTGAGGTACTCTTGAAGGTAGGCGCGGAAGACGCCGATGTTTGTTTGGCGTCGGCCGTTGACCAGAATAGTATTATCTACTCGATTGTTACGGTTGAATTCCTCGATTTCTCTTTCGGTTTTTTCTATGTAATTTTCGAGATAGTGTATTTTTTTGAACCGTTCCAGCATTTCGGATGTGCAGAATTTGACTGTTCCAATATCTATAGAAACCGATCGTTTGACCCGCCGCCCGCCGGACTCCTGCATTCCGCGCCAGTTCTGGAAAGAGTCACTTACCAGAATGTATGGAGGAATTGTAGTTATAGTATTGTCAAAGTTGCGAACCTTAACGGAGTAGAGGCTCATCTCTTCAACGTTCCCATCTGCATTATATTTTGGTACAGTAATCCAGTCGCCCTTTCTAAGCATATCGTTTGCAGATAGTTGCCATCCAGCTACAAAGCCGAGAATTGTGTCTTTAAATACGAGTATAAGAATTGCCATTGATGCACCAAGTCCGGCAAAAAGGGTAGTGAAACTCTCTCCCACAATGATGCTCAATATTATCATTGCACCTACAAAGTAGCTTATTACCGAAATTACCTGGAAAAAAACCTTGACCGGTTTGTTTGCATACTCTTCGTGTTCGCTGTACAAAATTGTCATTGAGTGTGTTGCAGCCTTTGCTGCCCTCACGATTTGCACTACGATAAAGATTAGAACTCCTTTGCGGAATATCATTATCCAGAATGCCGACCGCAGGGCAATAGGAGTACACAGATAAAATATTATAGCCGGAATTATATGTACGAGGTAGCGGAATACTTTATTTTCGACAAAAATGTCATCCCATTTGCTCTCGGTATATTTGGCAAAATGTTCAATAATTCGATGAATTACATAACGGGAAATTAAATCTGCAACAAATGCGAGAGAAAGAAGAACAGCAATTGAGATTACCTGATCCAGCCACGATGCCATAACTTCGGACATTCCGTTTTTGATAAGTATATCATGAACACCGTCAACCACTCCAAACAGGGCTGTTGCTTTTTCGGCTAATTCCTTTTCAATCATTTTATTAAAAGGTTTGTTTCTGAAAGAAAGATGTTAATAAGTGCAAAATTACTTATTTAAAATTTTAAATCTTCCACTTTAAGAGCAACATTTCCTCTTAGATTTGCTTTTATGCGTACAGCTCCGGGAACCATGCTCACTTCGGTAACTGTTATATTATCGAGATTTCCGGAAAGAGAAACTCCTTCATAGACCTCATATTTAGCAAGTTGAACGTTTGCTTCTTTCTTAGTGGACTCAAGCACATCTGCAATATTATATGAGAGGTATGGTGTTATTTTTTTGAGAATCACCCCATGAAGCAACCAATTGGCAGATTTTATAAGTACGTTTTTTGTTCTGATGTCGAAGTCAGCTTCTGTAATTTCGAGAGTACTTTTCTCTTGATTGTATGCCATTTTACCGGCCAGATAAATTGTACCTTTAATAGACCCGACAACATCTGCTGCCACAATTGCCCTACCCTCACTACTATATATGTATATTCCGGTAATAGTGATACTCTTTTTACCTTCTGTAAATGTTTTACCTACAAGTTGAGCGCGCGATATTTGAGCAAGCTTTTCATAGGTAATATCGGCAGCCAAATTAAGATTAAATGGTCGAGGTTCACGGGTAATCTGCTTAAACATTGGAAGAGGAACGAGTTGTGTTACAGGAGGTTCTGCCCCTACGAATGATTCAACCTGAGTCTGAAATGCAATTGAAACGGTGAGTATATTATTGTTGCTTACAAATGGTGAAACAAATATATCATTAGGTGTCGTTTTAAGCCAAATGTTGTTTTCGGGATTTATCAGCATAGGCTGTTGAACCATTTCCCATGCAGATTTTACCTGATCCTGCAACTTAACTGCATCGGAGAGTGCTTTGTCGATACTCTTTGTAATACTCTCCTGAGAATTAGTAAGAGCAATATCTGCAATTTTTGTAACCGGCAATTTTACACCAATAATACTCAGTTTAGGCTCTTCGAGCCACTGATAACCTGTAGATTCTGTTCTTGCAAAAAGTTTCCAGTCTTTATTTATGAACAGTGATGTTTTAAATGAGAGCGAAATTGTTCCGCTCACTTCATATTCGTCCGATACCGAAAAACCGAATTTCTCAACTTTCCAGCGGTATTTTGCTTTAACTTTGAGAGGAAGCTTGTAAACAATTGTGTTATTATTTACTGAGAATGAAAAGTCCTGCACTTTCCAAACTTTAACAGACAAATCTTTATAGATAAGACTGTCGGTGGAGTAGATGAGGCCGTTAAGTTTTCTGTTGACCGCATTTTCAAGCTTTTTAACATCGATATCTGCCCTAAGAGGGAGTTCCGACATAGTTGGAGATATGGATGAGGGAATATAAGATTCAGCTGGTTTCTGTATTGTCATGGGTGCTCCGCAGGAGATTAACAAAATTGAAGAGAGTGAAAAAGAAATGATAGAAATCAGAGCTTTTTTCATATTAAAAAGAATTATAATTGTGAGTTTTTTAGATTAAGAATGCACCACAATAATTGAACCAAATGACTACTTTTGTGAACACTAAAAAAATATCTTTATGTTTGATTTTTTGGACACTTACACTTGGCTATTGCCTATAATAATTTTTTGTGCAAGAATTGTAGATGTTTCGCTTGGTACGCTGAGGATTATCTTTGTATCCAAGGGAGAAAAATATAAAGCTCCACTAATCGGGTTCTTTGAAGTATTTATATGGATTGTTGTAATTTCTCAGGTTTTTGCAAGAGCTCATTCAATGATTGCATATGTCTCCTATGCCGGGGGTTATGCAACGGGAAATTTTGTTGGAATTATAATTGAACAAAAAATTGCATTTGGCATACTTGTTTGTAGGGCATATACTCAAAAGGGTGGTGAAAATCTTGTAGCGTTGCTACATTCTAACGGTTACGGAGCAACAATGTTCAAGGGGGTCGGCTCGGTTTCTCAAACAGATATTGTCGAAACTGTAATTGACAGAAAATCACTTGCTAAAATAGATAAAATCTTGATGGAATTCGATAAAGAGTTGTTTTATGTAACCGAAGATGTGAGAACAAGAAAAAGTGGTGTATTTCCAGAAACAGAATCATTTTTCGAAAGGATGAGAATAGGTAAATAAATTGTAACAATTACTAACTGTGGCTCGTCTTTTGGATGTAATAGTATTAGATAAGTTATAATAAAATAAAGTATTATGAAAAAATTAAGTATAACATTGGCTTGTGGCCTTCTTTTGTTTGCCGGTACATTGCAGGCACAAGGTTACAAAGAGAAGATCGGTTTGCCCGGGGACAATCTGAATCTGTATGCTGTCCTAAAAGTTTTTCAGGAGAGTCCTACTCTTGAAGAGTTTGAGAACAGACTAAACTCACCCGATGAAATTATAAATAACCTTGACCTTAACGGTGATAACAGGGTTGATTATATTCAGGTAATAGATTATGCACAGGGAGATAGGCACGATATAGTTTTAAGGGTTGCGATTAATCGCAGAGAGAGTCAGGATGTAGCTGTTATTAGTGTTTTGAAAGACCGATACAATGGAGTTTCTATTCAAATTACCGGCGATCCTGTTCTTTATGGCAACAATTATATTATTGAGCCAAACTATTATGATGATAATGACATAAATGCCCGCCCTAACCCTGGTTATACAGGAAGCAGAATTTCTGTAGGTGATATGGTAATTAACATTAATTATACAAGTGGAAGAGAAATTTATAGTTGGCCTATTTCAAGATATCTTTTCTCAAGTTATTATACTCCTTGGAGATCACCATGGAGATGGGGGTATTATCCATCATACTGGACTCCTTGGCAACCTTATTATTGGGATTATTACTATGGTTACCAATATAACTCTTTAAGATATTATCTGTCAAATTTCCGCAGTTGGAACAATCATAGGGATCCTCATTGGAGGGACCATTACGACAAAGTCAGATCTGCTTCGAGGAGTGTTATTATAAGAAGAGACAAAGGCGATTATAATAGGACTTATAATCAACCAGATCATCGCAAGGCAGGTGACGAAAGGTTCCGTAGGGACAATCCTCGTGATCGCAGAGATAATAACTATGATAACAGACCCGGCAATAATGACAGGAACGATCATAACTATAACAGACCCGGCAATAATGACAGGAATGATCATAACTATAACAGACCGGACAATAATAATAAACCGGAAGTTAAAAAAGGTGAACCTCAAAGGGGATCTGTTATAAGAAGAGAGACAACTGTAATAAGAACAACTCCCGATGTGAAAAGAGCTGAGCCAAATAAGGGCGAGGTGAAGAGAGAAGAGGCGAAAAAACCGCAGGATAGAAAAGCCGAAGTCAAGAAGTCTGAGAAAAAGGAGTCAACTAATAATGGTCGTCGTAGTCGCGAAAGAAATAAAGACTAAATTTAATTTGGGATTTTAAAAAAGAGTAATCATATTTGCAACTCAACAAAAAGACGATGAATTTATTTATAAGCAATATGCATATGTTTATGCCGAGGTTCCCTGCAGAGGCTGCTGTTGCTTAGAAAAATAAAACAACAATAAGAGACCTCTGCAAACGCAGGGGTCTTTTTTTGTGCAAAATTTTATACTTCGCTTTTTTATTGTTTAATTTGGTAATAATTTGATATAGGCTAATTATATGAATAGCAGACTTATACAATTTTTAAAAGAAAAAGTGCTTATACTTGATGGGGCAATGGGGACAATGCTGCAACGGTATAAGTTTTCTGAAGAGGATTTCCGCGGAGCAATTTTTATGGATTTTCCTCATTCTCTTAAAGGAAATAACGATCTATTATCATTGACTCAGCCTAATGCCGTTAAAAATATTCACCGACAATATCTTGAAGCCGGTGCAGATATAATCGAAACAAACACATTTTCTTCGACAACGGTAGGTATGTCCGATTATCATTTGGAAGAATATGTTTACAGGATTAATTTTGAATCTGCAAGGCTGGCAAGGGAGGCAGCAGACGAATATAGTGCGTTAACTCCCAATAAACCAAGATTCGTTGCCGGTTCGATGGGCCCGACAAACCGTACTGCCGGAATCTCTCCCGATGTAAACGATCCTGGATTCAGGGCGATTACCTTTGATGAACTTAAAGATGCCTACAGGCTTCAGGCAGATGCACTTCTTGACGGTGGGGTCGATATTTTGCTTGTAGAAACTGTATTTGACACATTAAATGCCAAGGCTGCATTGTTTGCTATTGAGGAGGCAAAAAGGTCCAGAAAAGAGGGTGGGCTGGTCGGGGCAGATGTTCCTGTTATGTTGTCGGGAACTGTTACTGATGCTTCGGGCAGGACGCTTTCCGGACAAACGGTTGAGGCCTTCCTTATTTCGGTTTCCCATATTCCTCTGTTGAGCATTGGCCTCAACTGCGCCTTTGGCCCCGACCAGCTTAAACAATATGTGAGAAGACTGGCTGAGGCTACATCTCTTAATATATCTGCACATCCGAATGCCGGACTTCCGAATGAGTTCGGAGAGTACGACCAGAGTGCAAAGATTATGGCCAATCATATAAAGGGCTATCTGGAGGAGGGTTTGCTTAATATTGTGGGTGGCTGTTGCGGAACAACTCCTGAACATATAAAAGCTCTTAGTGAGCTTGTGAAATACTATAAACCGCGGGTAGCAAAGGAGTCTGCAAAAACTTTGAAACTCTCTGGACTTGAGCCTCTTATAATTACACCATATACTAATTTTGTAAATGTGGGTGAGCGAACAAATGTTGCCGGCTCCAAGAAGTTTTTGAATCTTATAAAAGAGGAGAATTACTGCGAGGCTGTTGAGATTGCCAGGGCTCAGGTTGAGGGTGGCGCCCAAATTATCGATGTTAATATGGACGATGCAATGATCGATGGTGTGAGGGCAATGACAGGTTTTTTGAATATGATTGCGGCCGAGCCCGATATTGCAAGGGTTCCGGTTATGGTGGACAGTTCGAGGTGGAAGATTATTGAGGCTGCTCTTAAGGTTATTCAGGGCAAGGGTGTGGTCAACTCAATTTCGCTCAAGGAGGGCGAGGCCGCCTTTGTTGAGAGAGCTTCCAAAATAAGGCAATATGGTGCTGCGGTTATTGTTATGGCTTTCGACGAAGTTGGTCAGGCAGATTCTTTTATGCGCAGAATAGATATCTGCAAAAGGTCATATGATATACTTGTAAATGTAGTAGGTTTTCCTGCCGAAGATATAATTTTTGACCCTAATATTTTCCCTGTTGCAACCGGAATGGAGGAACATCGAAAGAATGGGGTTGATTTTTTTGCAGCCACCAAATGGATAAAAGAGAATCTTCCATTTGCCGGAGTGAGCGGAGGTGTGAGTAATGTTTCGTTCTCATTCCGTGGAAATAATCGTGTAAGAGAAGCAATGCACTCTTCGTTTCTATACCATGCAATTAAAAACGGGATGACTATGGGTATTGTGAACCCCGAAATGCTTGAGGTTTACGATGAAATAGACAAGGAATTGTTAGAGTATGTAGAAGATGTGCTTTTAGACAGACGTGATGATGCCACTGAGAGACTGGTCACTTTTGCCGAGACTCTCAGAGATAATGGTAAAAAGAGCGAAAAACCTGTTCTTGAATGGAGAGGAGGTGCACTTCAGGAGCGTATTACTCACGCTCTTGTGAAAGGCGTTGAGGAGTATATCGATTCCGATGTTGAAGAGGCACGCGAAAAAGAAGCCAATCCTGTGGAGGTAATTGAAAAATACCTAATGAATGGGATGAATGTTGTTGGCGATTTATTCGGTAGCGGAAAAATGTTTCTCCCTCAGGTTGTAAAATCGGCAAGAGTAATGAAAAGAGCAGTAGCAACACTATTGCCGTATATAACTGCTCAAAAGCTGAGCGGAGTGTCAAAAAGTGGTTCGTCATCTTCCGGAAAGATTGTAATGGCCACTGTTAAAGGCGACATACACGACATAGGGAAAAATATTGTATCAGTTGTATTATCCTGCAATAACTACGAAATAATCGATTTGGGGGTTATGGTTTCGGCAGATACAATTATTGACACAGCTGTTCGGGAGAGGGCAGATATAATTGGTTTGAGTGGACTTATTACTCCCTCGCTTGAGGAGATGACGGGAGTGGTTAAGGAGCTTGAACGCAGAGGGCTAAGAATTCCGGTGCTTATTGGAGGAGCTACTACTTCAAAAATTCACACTGCAGTAAAAATTGCTCCCGAATATTCTGGCGTTGTTGTACACGTAAGTGACGCATCAAGAGCAGTGCCAGTTGTAAGGAATTTACTTGGGTCGAATAGTTCCTGTTTTGCAGCTACTGTTAAAGAAGAGTATAGAATTTTGCTTGAAGGACATCTGCAAAGGGCGAGAGATAAGGAGATTATATCGCTGGAGATGGCAAGGGAAAACAAATTTAAGGCCAATTGGAATTTATTTTGTCCCCATTCCCCTAAAAAGGCTGGAATACAGGTTGTTAATGTGCCTGTTGATGAGCTGATTCCGTACATTGATTGGACTCCGTTTTTCAGATTATGGAATCTTAATGGCCGATATCCTGCCATTTTGAATGATGAAAAATGGGGCGAAGAGGCAACTGTACTTTTTAGGGATGCTCAAAAATTGTTGGAAGTAGTAAGTGAAAGAACTGGTACAAATGGAAACCTTAATGCTCCTACCGGAGTATGCGGAGTATTCAAAGCAAACAGCTCTGGTGATGATATTGAAGTTTATAACAACTCAAATAATTTGGGAGATAACGAAATTGTTGCTCACCTCATTACGCTAAGGCAGCAAAAGGCTGTAAAAGAGGGAGTCTCGAATTATGCACTGGCAGATTTTATAGCGCCAAAAGATTGCGGAAGAGAAGATTATATTGGACTCTTTTGTGTTACTGCCGGTGATGGCATCGAGAAAATTGCGCAGGAATATGCTGTAGCGGGCGATGATTACAGCTCAATTATTGTAAAGGCTCTCGGCGACAGACTCGCAGAGGCGTTCGCAGAGTATCTGCACGAGAAGGTGCGTAAAGAGATATGGGGTTATGCCGCCGATGAAAATTTGTCTAAGGCCGATTTGATTGCGGTTAATTACAGCGGAATACGTCCTGCTCCCGGTTACCCTGCCTGTCCAGACCATCTTGAAAAGGAAACGATATGGAAGCTGCTTGGTGTAGAGAAGGCAATAGGTGTTAAACTTACCGAAAATATGGCAATGTATCCGGCCTCATCTGTTTCGGGCTACTACTTTTCACATCCCGAAAGCAAGTATTTCGGTTTGGGCAAAATTGGCCGCGACCAGCTTGCCGATTATGCGAGTAGGAGAGGAATTTCAATTGTTGAGGCCGAAAAATGGCTTTTTTCACATATTATGTAACCAGTTAATATTGAATTAGATGAAAATAATAGATCATATCAATAAAAGTAATGGAAAGACTTTGATTTCACTTGAAATTCTGCCTCCATTAAAGGGCGAAAATATAAAATCAGTTTATGAAATCATCGACCCGGTAATAGAGTTTAATCCGGCTTTTATTGACGTAACATCACACCGGGAGGAGTTTGAATACAAGGAGGTTAAGGATGGTTTGCTGGAAAAGAGAGTTATTAAGAGGCGCCCCGGAACAGTCGGAATTTGTGCGGCAATTCAGAACAGGTACAAAATAGACGCAGTTCCTCATCTGCTTTGCGGCGGATTCACCAAGGGCGAAACCGAAGATGCGCTAATTGATTTGGATTTTCTTGGATTCGACAACATTATGGCTTTAAGGGGCGATGCCATAAAGAGCGAAGTCTATTTTACTCCTGAGAGTGGGGGTAACGAGTATGCTCTGGATTTGGTCGGGCAGATATCTGCGATGAACAGAGGGGAGTATTTGGAGGAGAGTATTCATGGCTCTGGCAGTAACTTCTGCATAGGAATTGCCGGATATCCGGAGAAGCATATTGAGGCTCCCAGCATTGAAAGTGATATTCATTTTTTGAAGAAGAAGGTTGAGGCCGGAGCTGAATATATTGTAACTCAGATGTTTTTCGATAATTCAAAGTACATTGATTTCGTTAAAATGTGTAGAGCGGAAGGAATAACTATACCTATAATCCCGGGAATTAAACCGCTTGCCACAGTGAAACAACTTAATCAGATTCCTCAGAGGTTCAAGGTAGATATACCCGACGAACTGGTAAGAGAGGTTGTAAAGGCTAAATCGGCTGAGGCTGTAAGGCAGATTGGTATTGAATGGTGCGTAAAACAAAGTCAGGAACTCATCGCATTCGGAGTCCCCGTACTTCATTTTTTCTCAAACAGTAAAACTTCAAATATTTGCGCTATACTCTCAAAATTGTAAAAGTTTGAACTTTTAAAAAGGATAGAATACTTCAATATTCCCCAGATTAATTTTCAAATGGAAAATTACTCCCACCCCTCACAAGAACACATAAGATTCCTGTCACCATATCCGTTATCTACGCGGGTAACCTGCGGCCAGAACTTGTTGTCTTTAATCCACTCAAGCGGATAAGCTGCCTGGCTTCGTGAATAGGCGTGTTTCCACTCATCTGCACAAACCTCTTTTGCAGTATGCGGTGCATTCTTTAGTACATTGTCGGCAGAATCTGCCTTTCCGTCTCTCACTGCCTCGCACTCTCTCTTGATTGCAATAAGCGACTCAATGAATCGGTCGAGCTCTGCAAGTGGTTCGCTCTCTGTTGGTTCAACCATAAGCGTTTCGACCACAGGGAATGAGAGGGTAGGGGCATGAAATCCGAAGTCCATAAGTCTTTTTGCAATGTCGGTAGCATCTATTCCATACTCTTTTTTAAAGTGTCTTAAATCGAGGATACATTCGTGGGCAACTTTTCCCATTTCGCCCGAATATAGAGTTTGAAATTCTTTTTTAATTTTTGAAGCAATATAGTTTGCGTTTAATATTGCAACCTGAGTAGCTTTCTTAAGGCCATCTTCGCCCAATAACTTAATGTATGCGTGTGTGATAGGAAGTGCAAGCGGACTGCCGTAAGGTGCCGAACTCACTGCATTTAAATCGTTACCGGGAGCAGCATCTGTTCCGGGTTCATTTGTTCCAAGAAACTTATGACCGGGAAGGAATGGAGCCAGTTCTTTAGTTGAGCAGATTGGGCCTATGCCGGGTCCACCTCCTCCGTGAGGAATTGCAAATGTTTTATGCAGATTAAGGTGACATATATCTGCTCCAATGAATCCTGGGTTAGTAAGGCCAACTTGAGCGTTCATATTTGCTCCATCCATATAGACCAAACCTCCATTTGTATGAATAATATCTACGATTTCACGAATTTTTACCTCGAATACTCCGTGAGTAGATGGGTAAGTTATCATAAGACACGAAAGGTTTTCTTTATTCTCTTCCGCTTTTGTACGGAGTTCATCGACGTTTATGTTCCCTTTTTCGTCACATGAAACCAGTACTATTTCCATTCCGGCCATGGCTGCACTTGCAGGATTTGTACCATGTGCGCTTGTAGGGATTATTGCAATGTTTCTCTGAGAATTACCCTGTGAAAGGTGGAATGCACGAATTGCCATAAGGCCTGCGTATTCGCCGGCAGCTCCCGAATTTGGTTGAAGTGAGCAGGCGTCGAAACCGGTAATTATTGCAAGATCGTATTCCAGTTCTTTGATTAATTGCATATATCCATCTACCTGATTGATTGGTGTGAATGGATGAACGTTTGTAAATTCCGGCCAGCTCATTGGGAGCATCTCAACGGCTGCATTAAGTTTCATTGTGCAAGAGCCTAGAGGAATCATCGAATGAGTGAGGGAGATATCTCTGCGTTCCAGTTTTTTAATGTAACGCATAAGTTCGGTCTCAGAGTGATGTTTGTTAAATACGGCTTCGGTGAGATATGTGCTTTCGCGCTTTAAATTACCAAAATTAACATAAGTACCCTCGCCTAAGTCTTCGACACATTTAAATTCAAACATTTCGGAGCTAACTTTTTTGTCTGTAACACCAAAAATAGCAAGGATGTCCGAAATCTCATTTAATGAAATAACTTCATCGAATGCAATTCTAACCCTGTTGCTGTCGGGATAGTAGAAGTTAATTTTGTGCTCCAGAGCTTTTTTTGCAATATCTTTTATATTTACATCAACTATCTCGATAGTGTCAAAATAGTGATCGGAAGCAAGTTTAAATCCTGCACCTTTTAGAGCATCTCCTATAAAGTGTGCAGCTACTGATGTCATAGTTGCAATACATTTTAATCCTCCCGGTCCGTGATATACTGCATACATTCCCGACATAGAGGCCATAAGCGCAGTTGCAGTACATATGTTAGATGTCGCTTTCTCTCTTTTAATATGCTGTTCACGTGTTTGTAAAGCCATTCTGAGAGCGGGGTTGCCAAGTCTGTCAACTGAAACACCAATTAAACGGCCCGGCATATTTCTTTTGTACTCATCTTTAGTGGCGAGGAATCCGGCAGTAGGTCCACCGAAACCCATTGGAAGACCAAAGCGTTGAGCTGTTCCAACAGCGATATCTGCTCCCCAGGCAGCAGGTTCTTTAATGAGTGTAAGCGATAAAAGATCGCATACTGCTGCTACTAGTACCTCTTTTGAATGAGCTTCTGTTGTAAAATGTGAGTAATCTCTTACCTCACCATTGGCAGCCGGATATTGAACGATTGCTCCAAAACAATTTTCCGAAAGCGTATGAGTTTTAAAATCACCTGTTTCCACAATAATTCCAAGAGCTGCTGCTCTGGTTTTGATTACCGACAGTACCTGAGGAAATATGTTAGAATCAACAAATACTTCATTCTTGCCTGCTTTTACTGATTCTCTTGAACGTAATTCGTACATCATTCTCATTGCTTCGGCAGCAGCAGTGGAATCGTCCAGCATTGAGCTGTTAGCAATTTTGAAACCGGTAAGATCTGCAACCATAGTTTGGAAGTTGAGTAAAGCCTCAAGTCGCCCTTGTGATATTTCTGCCTGATAAGGAGTGTATGATGTATACCAAACAGGGTTCTCAAATATATTTCTGACAACTGCCGGCAAAGTTGCAGTGCCGTAAAAACCAAGACCGATAAATGAACGGTATCCCTTATTCTTAACAGCTATAGATTTCAAATATTTTAAATATTCATACTCACTGACTGCTTTGTCAAGTTTAAGTGGTTTATCGAGTAAAATGTCGGCCGGAACGGTTTGTTTAACAAGATCATTGAGGCTGTTTGCACCTACAATTTTGAGCATTTCCTGAATCTCGCTTTCACGCGGCCCGTTATGTCTATCGACGAATTTATATAGCATAATATGTTAATATTTAGTTATTTAAAAAGAATCAGTGTTAACAAAGTTAGTTAAAAATTTTAAAATTATGAGCTAATTCCATCGCTCAAGTTCGAGTCTTATAAATATGAAAAGTAATATGGTGAACGACCATAATGAAGAGCCGCCGTAGCTTATAAACGGCAATGGAATACCAATTACCGGAGTTATTCCTATAGTCATTCCAATGTTTATAAAGAAATGCATAAATATAAGCGATGCAACGGAGTACCCATATATACGGGCAAACGCATCTCTCTGTTTATCTGCCAGATTAAGAATCCGGATGAGCATATAAACAAAAAGAGCAATGACAAAAACAGATCCAAGAAATCCCCACTCTTCTCCGATTGTACAAAATATGAAGTCGGTGCTCTGTTCGGGAACAAAATCAAATTTAGTCTGAGTTCCCTGAAGAAATCCCTTTCCGGTTAATCCACCCGACCCTATTGCAATTTTTGACTGATGAACATTGTAACCCCATCCTTGTAAATCATTTTGGATTCCCAGCAGATTTTCAATTCTTACCCTTTGGTGCTCCTGAAGTACATTGTTGAAAATAAATTGAACAGAGTATATTAAGGCAATAGAACCTACAAAACAAATAATTAGATACCACAAATAGGCGACTCTTTTTTTGAAGGCCCTATATACCTGATAGACAATAAGAGGAGTAATTAATACTAACAACCAAACCTCTTTGGGCAGATGCTTAAATGTAGACAAAACAGGTAATGTGGCAAGTCTTGGAGAGTAAATAAGGGCAGGGAAAAATACTGCCATAAAAAGGATATTTGTAAATATCTTCTTTGAATTTACCGTTTCGATAATCGATAATATGATTACCAATATTATTATACTTACAAAAGGAGAGAAACTTAATGTGGTAATAAAAAGGAGTATAGCGAGTAGTCCGATTGCCAAAATTGCACCATTCATCCCTTCGCGATAAAGCACGAATAAAAATGCCACATATACTAATGCAGACCCTGTCTCTTTCTCCATCACAATCAATAGCATTGGGACCAATAAAAGAGCAGCAACCTTAATATAACTCGAAAAAGTGCCAAGTTTAAAATTGTGCTTACTTAAAAGAGCCGCAAGAGCCAAAGAAGTAGTAATTTTCGAAAATTCAGCAGGTTGCAATCTGAATGGACCTATCATAAACCATGATTTTGAACCATTTACCTCTACTCCAAAGAATATAACAATAAATAGCATCAGCAAACTACCTGCGAACAACCACCAGGCTATAACGTGGTAAGTTTTAGGATTTATAACAAACAGTATAAGATAGGCAATCACAATTGAGGAGATCATCCATATAAATTGCATCCCATATCTTTGAGTAATGTCAAAAATTCTGGCGTGCTCCTCGTCATAAACCGATGCAAATACATTAATCCATCCTATAAAAATTAAGATCAGATAAATTACAATCAGATGCCAGTCAAGTTTGCCATATTTAAGTCTGTTATTAATCATTGATTGAGAATTATTGTATTAGCCTCAGATATATTCTTTTCGAGATCCTTTCTCTCAACGGTTTTCTTTAGATATTTTTCAACCATCAACGAAGCAATTGGAGCCGCCCAGGTAGCGCCAAAACCGGCATTCTCTATATATACTGCAATCGCTATTTTTGGATTATCCCTTGGAGCAAAGCAGATAAATACCGAGTTGTCTTTTCCGTGAGGATTTTGGGCAGTTCCGGTCTTACCGCAGATATCCAGTCCGGGTACAGCCACCCTCCATGCTGTTGCCCCGGAGCCGGGAGGAGAATTTACAGCCCTGTACATTCCTCTCACTGCAACATCGAAATGCTCCTTTTCAACTAAAGTATAATGCTTCTGGGTGTAATCAGAATTAATCGTTGTATCCGGCGATCCCTTAATAATATGCGGAGTATAATAATATCCACGATTTGCAATTATTGCTGCCAGATTTGCAAGATGCAGAGGTGTAGTGCCAATTTCGCCCTGACCAATTGCAAGCGAGATAATTGAAAGCGATTTCCAGTGATTTTTTCCGTGAATTTTATCATAAGTCTCAGTTGTAGGAAGGGTACCTCCTAATTCAAAAGGAATGTCCGTTCCTAATTTCTTCCCGAATCCGAAACTCTCAACATACTCCTTCCATCTGGTAAAAGAGGCATAAATATTAGGATATTTTTTATTGTCTAGAATCTCCCTGAATGTATAACAGAAAAAGGTGTTACACGACATCATTATAGCCTCTTCTATATCATTTGGAGAGGGATGCGAGTGACAAGCAACACCTCTTCCAATGTGATAACCATTTGTGCACAAAAATCTGTCATCCAAATCTATGACCCCTTCTTGCAGACCAATAAGTCCGTTTACGATTTTAAAGACAGAACCCGGAGGATATGGCGACATTACTGCCCTGTTAAACATTGGTTTATGAGGATCGTTTATAAGTTCACTGTAATACTTATTAATTGAAGCAAGTTTATCTACGGTCACTCCCGGACTGGAGACCAATGCCAGTACCTCTCCGGTTGATGGTTCAAGAGCGACAACGCTTCCAATCTTATTATTCATTAGAAACTCTCCGTAACTCTGTAATTCAGCATCAATTGAAGAGATTATTGACTTTCCGGGAATAGCCTCTTTATCGTATTTACCTTCGGAAAAGCTTGATTTTACTTTGTTATGAACATCTCTTAAAAAAATATTATATCCCTTATCTCCCCTGAGAATTTTTTCAAAAGCCTGTTCCATTCCTGTTCTGCCTACATAATCACCTCTTTTATATTCCGGGTTTTTTCTCATGTAAGAGGTATCGACTTCAGTAATGTACCCAAGAAGGTTCCCCCCTGCATTATACGGGTAAGTGCGTGTTGTTCTCGATATTGCGTTAAAACCGGGGAATTTATATGACTTCTCAAGAAATACTGCGTATTGTCTGCTATTTGCCTGCTTTACAAATGGGAGTGTCTGGTAACCGATTTTTCTACGGTACTTTCTGTATCCCTTAAGAGTCTCTCTTACTTGAGCAATATCGAGACCAAAAATGTCGCAAAGGTCTGTCGTGTCGAATTGTTTAACTTCAAATGGAGTGATCATTATATCATAGGCAGTCTCGTTACCGACCAGAATTCTTCCCTCTCTGTCGAGAATGAGACCTCTTGCAGGGTATCTCACATCGTAACGGAAAGCATTGTTATCGGCATTTATCTTATACTGATTGTCTACTATCTGAATATTAAAAAGTTGAATAACAATCAGGATAGTAACAACCATGATTCCGATAATTAAGATTGACCTCTTTTTTATATCTAGACCCATAGATGCCTCCTTAATGTTTTTTATAGAATATACCGTACTCTATAAGTAAGATTATGACAGTGTTTAGAGTGACACTAAACAATATTCTAAAAATGCTTGCTGCGATGAAAGGAGTTCCAAAATTTTCAACAATAGTTAAAAAAATGTGGTGAAACAGCAGACCGGTAAGAATATAAATTGAGTAACGGGTTACTCCGGAATTATACAGGCCGGGACGGGCTTGCTTATCCATATCGCCCGAACGCAAAATCAACTTCATTAGTGTGGGTTGCAGGAATGCAAGAAAAACAGAGGCAGATGCATTTAATCCCAACATCCCATTTGAGAAGAAGTCTATAAGTAAACCTAAAATGAATGAAGATATTAATACCTGACTTATTGGGGTTTTTGGAGATTTTGAAAGTATGTAATAAGGATAAAAACAAATCAGAACAGAAGGTCCGAAATTAACGAATGAACTCACCAGAATTTGAGCCACTACAAGCAATAGAAACTGAATTATGTCAATCAGTAGTTGTTTCATTTGATTTGATTATATTTTCAAGTTCCGGTTTGTTTTTGTTTACAACTACCCGTACAAATTTCAGAGTACTGAAATCCTGAAAAAGATGCACTTGTATTTCGTGATATGTTCCCTTAATAATTTTTGATTTCCTTATTGTGCCAATTGGTATGTCCGGAGGATAAATTGCTGAATATCCGCTTGTTGAAACAGTATCACCGGGCATGAATCTAATATGTTGAGGAACTTCGGTTAGCAGAGCATAATTAATTCTTTTCCCATCCCAAATCATAGGGCCAAATGCTCCGGAGGTGTTTATTTTGGCACTGACACTTTGGTTAATATTTAAAAAAGATATTACCAAAGAGTAATTCTTAGAAACATAACTAATCACACCTACCACTCCGGCGGGTGAAACTACTCCCATATCTTTTCGGATACCATCTGCCGAACCCTTATCTATAATGAGAAAATTGTGCTTTTTGTTGATGCTGTTAGAAATAACTGTAGCGTCGATATATTCAAAATTTACATTTTTTGGGACACTGTTATTGTTAATCAGGAGAGAGTCGTCAAGAGATTTATATTTTTCCAGTTGAGCAAGCAAACTGGTATTCTCCTTCATAAGGTCAGCGTTAACATCTTTAAGGTTGAAATAGTAGTAAATGTTAGAATTGATATTAGAAATGCCCTTATATACAGACATATACGCTCCAACAAATTTTGTTTGTTGGAAAATGCTTGTATTTGCTACAAGTATTAGAGAAATAACTTCAAGTACCAAAAAAAGGGCAAATGAAGTTATTTTTTTTATAAAGGGTATTCTGCTTATAGGCATTTCATTACTATCTCATAAGGAACGGTAGTTTGTCTGAATTCTTGAGAGCAATACTGGTTCCTCTGGCAACAGCGTGAAGAGGGTCTTCGGAGATATGGAACTTAATATTGATTTTATCGGAAAGCTTTTTATCTAATCCTCTCAAAAGAGCTCCACCACCTGTAAGGAATACTCCCTTTTGAACAATATCTGCATAAAGTTCGGGAGGTGTTTGTTCAAGTACTGCAATAACAGCAGTTTCAATTTTTGCCAGCGATTTATCCAGACAGTGAGCTATCTCTTGGCTTGTAACAGCAACCTCAACAGGATGTGCTGTCATTAAGTTTGGTCCTCTTACAATATATGGTTCCGGAATTTCATCAAGGTCCGATATTGCAGCACCAACTTTAATTTTAATATCTTCGGCTGTAAGTTCTCCAATTTTTATGTTATGTTGTTGGCGCATATACTGTTGTATGTCGTATGTGAAAACATCACCTGCCACACGGATACTTTGATTGAAAACAATACCTCCCAACGATATAACAGCAATTTCTGTAGTACCGCCTCCAATATCGACAACCATATTTCCTGAAGGAGCCTCTACATCTAATCCTATACCAAGAGCTGCTGCCATTGGTTCATAAATAAGATATACGTCTCTGCCTCCGGCGTGTTCCGATGAGTCCCTTACCGCACGAATCTCAACCTCAGTACTTCCCGAAGGAATACATACGATCATCTTTAATGAAGGAGTAAAGAGCGGGCTTTTAAAATTAATCATCTTTATGAAACCTCGAATCATCTGCTCTGCAGCGTTAAAATCTGCAATAACTCCGTCTCTGAGAGGTCTTACTGTCCTTATGTTGGCATGAGTCTTCCCATGCATTAGTCTAGCCTTTTGGCCAAAAGCGATCGGTTTCCCGGTATTTTGGTCTATGGCAACAATGGAGGGCTCATCAACAACAATCTTATCATTCATATATATGATTGTATTCGCTGTTCCAAGATCTATAGCCAACTCTTGTGTTAAAAAATTAAATGCCATATTATATATATTATTTTTTAGTGCTTAAAGTGTCTTATTCCTGTAGTTACCATCGATACTCCATTTTGATTGCAATATTCGATGCTATCCTTATCTCTAATTGACCCTCCTGGTTGAATTACAGCTTTTACACCCGCTTTGTGAGCTATCTCTACGCAATCTGCAAAAGGGAAAAATGCGTCAGAAGCCATAACCGAGTTTTCCACCGAAAAACCAAATTCGCCAGCCTTAATAATGGCTTGTTTAAGAGCGTCTACCCTCGATGTTTGACCAATACCGCTGGCCAAAAGAGTTTTGTCTTTAACAAGAACAATTGCGTTAGATTTTGAGTGCTTAACTAAAATATTCGCGAAGAGTAAATCCTCGATTTCTTTTGCAGATGGTTTTGTTGTGGTAACCGGTGTTAACATTTCCGGTGTCTCCACAACTGAGTCTCTCTCTTGAACAAGAGCGCCTCCAAGAAGACTTCTGAATTTTTTATCAGAAAGCTTTATATTTTTTGTAACAAGAATAATTCTGTTTTTTTTCTCTTTTAGAATTTCAAGTGCTTTTGGACTATAGCTAGGTGCAGATACAATCTCAAAGAAAAGTTTATTCATTGCTTCCGCCGTCTCAATATCAACTTCTCTGTTGGCGACTATTACACCTCCGAAAGCAGAAACAGGGTCAGCGGCAAGCGCAGCGTCCCAGGCGTCCAATAAATTATCTCTGCTGGCACACCCACACGCATTGTTATGTTTAATAATTGCAATGGTAGGATTGGCAAAGTCGGCAATAAGTTCAAGAGATGCTTCAAGGTCTAGAAGATTATTGTAAGAAATCTCCTTTCCCCAAAGTTGCTGAGGTAATAATTTACTTGACCCGAAAAAATCGGCTTTTTGATGAGGATTCTCTCCGTAGCGTAAAGGTGTACTCTCTGTTTGACTTATTTTTAAAGCCTTATATTCTTTTTCCCTGTTGAAATAGTTGAATATCGCAGTATCATAATGAGAACTTACGTTAAATGCTTCAGCTGCAAAACGGATACGATCTTCGAGCGAGCTCTCCCCATTTTTTTCGTTTAGCAGATTCAAAAGAGAAGCATACGAATTTTTAGAAGGTACTATAATTACATCATTATAATTTTTAGCAGCTGCCCTTATTAAAGAGATTCCGCCGATATCAATTTTTTCGATAATATCTTTGTGTGGCAATCCTCCGGCAACAGTCTCCTCAAAAGGATAAAGGTCTACAATAACCAGGTCTATAGCAGGTATATCATAGTCATTAAAGTTTTCAATGTCAGATGCATTTTCCCTGCGGCCAAGAATTCCGCCGAAAATTTTTGGATGAAGAGTCTTAACTCTCCCGCCAAGAATAGAAGGGTAACCGGTGATATCTTCAACTGCGACGGCATTTACTCCCATTTTTCTCAGATACTCATAGGTCCCTCCGGTCGAGCAGATTTCCACATTCAGTTCCACTAATTTTGCAACAATTTCATCCAGCCCCTCTTTATTGTAAACAGATATAAGCGAGCGGGTTATTTTTCGAATCTCCATAAAATTTTAAATATCCACAAAATTACTAAAATAATACTATTATTCCTTAATTTTGCAGCTATGAAAAATACAAAATGGACAAAAAATATTTTGCAATAATAACTGCCGGCGGTTCGGGTGTAAGGATGGGAGGAAATGTGGCCAAACAATTTCTGGAGATTGGCGGAAAACCTATAATTGTCCATACAATTAATAACTTTCTTTCACTCAGTTTTCCTGTTGAAATAATTCTGGTTTTACCCGGAAATTTTAAAGATTACTGGAAGAAATATTGCCGGGATAACGATTTTGTCTTTAAACATACAATTGTAACAGGAGGAATAACCCGTTTCCACTCCGTAAAAAATGCACTTAAGTATGTAACAAGAGGAGGAATTGTAGCAGTTCACGATGGGGTAAGACCCTTTGCTTCCACAGAATTTTTAGAGCAGATGTTTAAAGTTGCAGATACCTGGCCGGCTGTAATTCCGGTAATTAGGCCTGCCGATTCATTAAGAAAGGTAAGTGAAGATAGTAGCGTTGTGGTAAACAGAGAGGAGCTTGTAATGATACAAACTCCCCAGATATTTCATTCCGATATTTTACTCGACTCATATGACACAGCGTATAAAGCCGAATTTACTGACGATGCCTCGGTAGTGGAATTTGCAGGAAATAAAATCCATTTGGTAGAAGGGCGTAAAATTAATTTCAAGATAACCGAACCTGAGGACTTAATTATTGCCGAAGGTATTATTAACGCTTCTTCGAAGCACTAGGTTTGGATGATGGGTATTCTTTAACCCATACTTGTCTTTCAATTGCCTCATCGAGAGAGATTAAGGTCTCTGTTTGTTCAACCGATGGAATGTTCTGAATTGTGTTAATAAGAATCTCCATAAGGTGGTCATGATTGAGACAATAAATCTTAAGCATTAATGCGTGTTTTCCAGTTACAAAGTGACACTCTACAACCTCAGGAATCTTTTTCAATGCCTCAATTACCGAAGGATAATGGTTCGCCTGAGACAAACTCACACCTACAAAAGCACACACATTGAGACCTAAAGTTGCCGGTTTTACCAATAATCTTGAACCTGTTATAATTCCAAGGTTCTCCATCTTTTTGACTCTTTGGTGAATAGCTGCACCGGACACACCACATTCACGGGCGATTTCCAAAAATGGCATTCTCGCATTTTTAACCAAAAATGATAATATTTTTTGATCGACCTGGTCTATTTGGTATTTAGGCATAATTGTAATTAATTAATACGTTTGGTTACAAATATAGTAATAATTTGTAATTAATTCGGATTAATTTTCTGAAAAAAGAATATCCACCGCATAGGAACTTCGCCGTTGCAGGCGCATTGATAGTCGGACATTGAACAAGGAATATATCTGGTTTTATTGCCTTTAAATTCCGGAACTTCCATCCACCATCTACCAGAATATGAGCTTGTAACAAACACCATGTCTTGACCTTCATCGCCCATGCTAATAATTTTTCGGTGAAAATAATCGTCTTTTTCACTTTTTGAAGGATCTTCATCGACTGACGAAACTACTCCTTCGGAAATGTGCCACATAATTTCGGCTACAAGTTGTGAAGATGCGCTTTGTGGTAATGTTTCGGGTTTATACCCAAAAATGTAACAAATTCTCAAATATTGATTCATCCCAATGTATCTGCCCAATTGGCAAGCCTCCTCTGCATAGAGTCCGTTTGGAGTTTTTTCGTGATTTTCAGGGAAATCACTCACTCTTATGCTGTTCATGTCGAAGAAGAGATACTCTTTTCCTCGTATTAGTGGTTCTGCCGAAGAGATACTCTCTCTTAAAACACCTAACCGGAGTGATTCAAAATATTTTTCTCTTAAAATTTGAAGCTTTGCAGGATCATATTTGTATTGTTGAAACCCAATATGTGAAAAATCTGTAATAACGGGATTACTAATTATGCTGTCAAGCAGATTGCCCTTTTTGCCGTTGAAGCTCCCTGTGGAAATGAGAGAACAGGAGAATCCCGTAGTGGGAGTGAGAAGTGTAAATTCTGGAATAGCATCATCGCCTAAAACAATAAGCTTGGCACCTGTAGTAGAACATATAGCAATTGCTTCATTAAGACCGGCTCTGTCGGTTTCAATCGAGCCAATCAAATACTCAGATTGTGGATAAAGTGTGCCAAGAGCATCAATTATTGAGGTGTTACCGGTAGTATTTATTATAATTGCTGCGTAACGACCTTTTGCCCCTGCCATTACTGAGAGAGGCAATCTTTCGATAAATTCACGGTTTTTCATACCCTCTATTTTTTCTTGTCGGAACTCTTAATGATTTCCATGGCAGTTGCAGCATCAAGTTCATCTGCCTTTTTGCCTTTTGGAATTTTGTAGTTTTTACCTTTATATTTTATATAGGCTCCGAATCGTCCGTTCAGCAGCTCAATACCCTCATCTTCAAAAACTTTAATGGTTTTTTGAGATTCTTTGATTGCGTGATTTTCAATAAGGGCAATACATGTGTCGAGATCGACAGTATAAGGATTGTTGTCTTTACCTAATGATATAAACGAACTGTTATATTTAATGTAAGGGCCAAATCTTCCTATGGCGCAGATAATATCTTTTTCATTATAAGACCCTACCGTTCTTGGCAAATCGAAGAGTTTCATTGCCTCTTCCATTGTGATAGTTTCCAAAAGTTGTCCCTTGGCCAGACTCATAAATTTTTTCTCCGGATCGTCAGATTCTCCTATTTGAACAAGGGGGCCGAATCTGCCCAGACGGACTAAAACCTTTTTACCGCTAACGGGGTCATTTCCTAATACCCTTTCGGCATTGGTAGGGCGAGTGGTCTTAAGTGCTCCGTCTACAGTTAAGTGAAAAGGGGTGTAAAATTCTTCAAGAACTTTATTCCAAATTAGTTCACCACCTGCAATTCTGTCAAAACTCTCTTCTACTTTTGCTGTAAAACCGTAATCGACAATTGCTTTAAAATTTTCGGCCAGATAGTCGTTTACTAAGATCCCAATATCTTCTGGGAAGAGTTTTCCTTTTTCTGCTCCAAAGCTCTCTTTAACAGTCTTTTCCGAAACGGAGCTTTTGTCAAGTACAATCTGCCTAACCTCTCTTTCGTTCCCTGCTTTGTCGGTTTTAATAATATATCCTCTGGTTGTAATTGTAGAAATTGTAGGAGCATACGTTGAAGGACGGCCAATTCCAAGTTCTTCGAGTTTTTTGACTAAGGATGCTTCGGTATAACGAGGAGGTTTTTGTGAATATTTTTCGAAAGCAGTAATTTTTTGACGATTCATTACCTGTCCGGTAGATAGTTTAGGAAGCATAGCATTTAAATCGTCTTCGTCGGAATCGTCGTCTTTCGATTCTGTATAAACTTTTAAAAATCCTTCAAATAAGATTCTTTCGGCAGATGCATTGAATTTCTCCTTAAATGAGGGAGAAACGATAGAAATTTCAGTTTTACTGATAACAGCTTCGGCCATCTGAGAGGCAATGGTTCTTTTCCAAATCAACTGATAAAGTCTTTTCTCCTGCACTCCGGCTTCAATTGCCTGATTGTTAAGATATGTAGGTCTTATTGCCTCATGTGCCTCCTGAGCCCCTTTCGATTTAGTAGCATACTGGCGAGTTTTTGAGTACTCTTTACCATATATTTCGGTTATTGCACTTTTTGCTGCACCCAAAGCCAACGAAGAGAGGTTGGTGGAATCGGTACGCATATAAGTGATAAATCCTGCTTCGTATAGATTTTGAGCTATTTTCATTGTTTGACTAAGCGAAAAACCAAGTTTCCGAGAAGCCTCCTGTTGAAGGGTAGAAGTAGTAAAAGGTGCAGATGGAGATCTTTTTGCCTCTTTTTCTTCAATCTCGCCAATTGTAAAAGTTGCTCCATTACACTTATTTACAAACCCAAGAGCATCGGAATAATTCTCGAAGCGGACATCTAATTCTGCCTTAATGTTCGATTTACTGCCCTCAGGAATAAAAATTCCCTCAATTCTGTATTGTGATTTTGCCTCAAACCCCTGAATCTCTCTCTCTCTGTCTACAACCAGCCTTACTGCCACCGATTGTACTCTTCCGGCAGAGAGTCTTGGACGAACTTTCTTCCATAATATTGGAGAGAGCTCAAAACCAACAAGCCTGTCGAGAACTCTTCTGGCTTGTTGAGCCATTACAAGGTTCATATCCACAGGGCGAGGGTTTTCAATTGCATTTAATATTGCATCCTTTGTAATTTCGTGGAATACAATCCTTTTTGTGTTTTCGGAAGATAGTTTTAGTGCTTCCTGCAGATGCCAGGCAATAGCCTCTCCTTCACGGTCTTCATCGGATGCAAGCCATACAGTGCCGGCATCTTTGGCAAGAGCTTTAAGCTCAGCAACAACTTTCTTTTTATCGTCCGAAATAAGGTAGTCGGGTTTAAATCCGTTTTCGATGTCAATCCCCAGATTTTTCTTCGATAAATCACGGATATGGCCAAAGCTCGACTTCACTGTAAACCCTTTCCCTAAAAACTTTTCGATGGTCTTGGCTTTAGCCGGAGACTCAACGATTACTAAATTTTCAGCCATAATCGATTAATTTATTGTGAGGTGCAAAGTAAGTTATAAAATGGGGTAATATCCAAATTTTTATTCCTAATTTTGCAAATTACGAAAGGTGTAATAATATTACTACGATGATTATAAAGGATAGAGAGAAATTTAAAAAGTGGTTTTGGAGAGTAGTTTTTGCAGTGCCTTTGGCGCTGATTTTTGTTCTTTTTCTTACAATTGTATTCACAGATATACCTTCATTTGAAGAGCTTGAGGACCCGCAAAAAAACCTCGCGACTGAACTTATTTCCGAAGATGGAGTTATTTTGAGCACATTCCATATACAAAACCGTACCTATGTATCATACGACGAACTCTCCCCAAATTTAGTAAATGCTGTTGTAGCAACTGAGGATGTTCGCTTTTTTGAGCATTCCGGGATTGATTTTCGCAGTCTGGCACGTGTTGCCGTAAAATCTTTTCTTCTTGGGCAAAGAAGCAGTTCCGGAGGAGGGAGTACATTAACTCAACAACTTGCCAAGACTCTTTTTCCAAGAGATTCTTCTGTAAGTAATATTCCCGGAGCAAGCCAGGTTAAACTAGCTTTTTCCAAATTCAAAGAGTGGATAACAGCAGTTAAACTTGAACGAAACTACACAAAGGAAGAAATTTTAAGTATGTATCTCAATGCAGTATTTTACGGAAGTAATGCATACGGAATACGTGCAGCATCAAATACTTTTTTCGGTAAACAACCATCTGAACTCAACTTAGAAGAGGCCGCTCTGCTTGTGGGAATGGTCAACAGGCCAACAAGATTCAACCCTATAAATTATCCCGAACGCTCAAAAGCCCGCAGAGACCACGTCCTAAGTCAAATGCGTAAATACAACTTTATAGACAGGCATACATACGATTCAGTATCTGCTTGTCCGATAGTGCTCAATTATAATCAACAGGATCATAATTCGGGGCTTGGTCCGTATTTCAGAGATATGATACGACGGGTTATGAGTGCCAGGATGCCGCAAAGATCTTCATATGCAAAGCATGAAGACTATATGGTTGATTCCGTATTGTGGGCAGACGACGCCTTGTACGGCTGGCTTGAGAAGAACAGAAAGGCAGATGGTTCTAAATATGACCTCGACAGAGAGGGTCTCAGAATATATACGACTATAAATTCAAAAATGCAGAGATATGCCGAAGAAGCTGTTGCGGAGCACTTGGGCAAAGACTTGCAACCTGCATTTTTCAGAGAAATTTCGTGGAAGAACAATAAACCATTCTCCAACAGTGCGCCTCGTTCAGTAACTGATAATATAATGAAGCAGGCACGCCGGTGGAGCGATCGTTACAGGAATCTCAAAGATGCGGGATTTTCCGATAAAGAGATTGAAGATAGCTTCAAAAAGCCTGTAAAGATGAATGTTTTCTCATGGAAGGGTACCGGAAGTATAGATACTGTTATGACTCCAAACGACTCAATTCGATATTATAAGTCATTTCTGAGAGCTTCACTTATGGCGATGGAGCCTCAAACCGGTTTTGTGAGGGCTTATGTTGGAGGTCCCAACTACAAGTATTTTAAATATGACAATGCAAGACAAGCCAAAAGGCAGGTCGGCTCTACAATAAAGCCATTCCTTTACACTCTTGCAATGCAGGAGGGTAAAACTCCTTGCGACAAGGTTCTTAACGTCCCTCAAACATTTATCGTAGGCGACTCAACATGGACTCCGGAGAGTACCGATAAACCGGAGTGGATTGGAAAAACGGTAACTCTTAAATGGGGGCTCACAAAGAGTAGCAATAATATATCTGCCTATTTAATGAAACAGTTTGGCCCGTTTGCTATGGTAGATATGTGCCGTAGGCTGGGAATAAATAGTTTTCTTGACCCTGTAGTGTCGCTGTGTCTTGGCCCTGCCGACCTTACACTTTATGAGATGACGGCAGCTTACAATACGTATCCCAGC
>MTLD01000722.1_pt5 | contig 32946 bp, 30 predicted proteins | sample 1982471 | NCBI WGS metagenome assembly MTLD01 (sample SAMN05712604, study PRJNA340218) | biofilm metagenome | isolation source: sample SPM anode biofilm adapted to -50 mV | place: USA | collected 2012-02-03 | reverse complement strand
CTCGCCGCCGAGCGGGCGGGCGAGCCGAGATCGCGCAATTACGTCTTCGAGCTGCCCGCGGGCGCCGCGGAGGGCGGGCCCTGCTACCTGCGCGTCGCCAGCCAGACCGACGTGAGCTTCGAACTCGTCCTGGCGCCCGCCATCGTCTTCGCCCGCGCCGAGGGCGTCGAAATGGCCGTCTACTGCATCCTCTACGGCATCCTCCTCGCGATGCTGCTCTACGGAACCTTCCTGCTCCTCTCGCTGCGCGATTTCGCCTATCTTTTCTACATTCTCTACATAGGCGCGGCGGGGGTCTGGATCTTCTACGTGCAGGGGCACGCCAAGTATTTCTTCGGGCCGAACGCGGGCGTGGACCAGCTCATGCTCTGGTTCAACGCGGGCGGGATGCTCACCTGGGGGGCCGTTTTCACCCTCCTTTTCCTCAGGCTCAAGGAAGGAAGCCCAGCGCTCCACACCATTGTCTCGGTCCTCGCCTGCCTGGGCGCCGTCGTCTCGATCACGGGCCTGGCCGGCTGGAACGAGGTGGCCTTCTCGCTTTCTCACTATATGGCGCTGATCCTGCCCGTGGCCGTCATCGTCTGCGCGGTGGCGCGCCTGGGGCAGGGTTTCCGCTCGGCCCTCTACTATCTCATAGGCTGGTCGACCCTCGCCCTGTCGGGCATCATCTTCTCCCTCATGGGGCTCAAGGCGCTTCCCGTCAATTTCTTCACCGTGAACGTCGTGTCCTTCGGCATGGCCGTCCAGTCGGTCCTGCTGGCGATGGCCCTGAGCGACCGCTTCAAGAGCCTGGCCGCCGAATCGGAGAAGATGGCGGTGATCGAGGCGCGCTACCGCGAGCTCAATTTCATGGACATGCTCACGGGGCTGAACAACAGGCGCTATTTCATGATCGAACTGGAGAAGGCCCTATCCCGCGCGCGGGAACTGCCGACGCCGGTCTCGGTGCTCATTCTCGACGTGGACGACTTCGGCCGCTTCAACGACGAGGTAGGGCGCACCGCGGGCGACGAGATCCTCATCGGCATGGCGGACGTGCTCAAGCGCTGCACGAGGGACGGCGACATCATCTGCCGCTTCGGCGGCGACGAGTTCGCGGTGATCGTCGCGGGCATCGCCTCAAAGTCGGCGGCCGCCGTCGCCGAACGGATCCGCGCGCGCTTCGCCGCGGAGTCGGTCCGCGCCGTGCCCGTATCCGGCCTTGAGGCGGAAACGGAGGCGGAACCCGGAGCGACGATGGACTGGGAGCTCACGCTGAGCGTCGGCGTCGCCGAATTCGACGGGAAGGAAGCCGCCGAGGCGCTTGTCGAGCGATCCGAGCGGGCCTTGCGCGAGGCCAAGCGCCTGGGCAAGAACCACTGCGCCGCGCTGTAGGCGCCAGGGCGGACACGGGGCGGGGGGCGGCGAGAGGCGCAGGCACGAGGCGCAGGCGAGAGGCGCAGGCGCGAGGCGCCTGCGGCAAGGCAGGAGCGCCTGCGCCGCGGTGAAGCCGCCGCGCCGCGCTCTCCTGCAAATCCTAAAAATCCTGCGATCCTGTCCTCACTCGAAGGCGAGGCGGTCCTTGGGCAGCGAGGCCGGATCGGCGAAGTACGCGCCGACGCCCTTGGCCACCAAGTCCCCGTAGCCGGGCAGGCCTTCGACCATGATCGGCTTCTCCGGATAGAGGAGATTCCAGACCTCGAACACCTTGGACGTCGTCGCGACATGCCGCCCCACGCGCGCTTCGATGGGCCAGCCGTTCTCGTCGATAGGCCAGTAGAGCAGGCCGGCCTTTCCCGCCCGCAGCACGAACTCGTCCTTGCCGGTCATCAGCAGCGCCTCGTTCGTGGCGCCGCGCACGCGGTCCAGGAAGGGCTCGGGCGATTCGAAGAGCAGGGCGGTGGCGTCGGAGAAATCGCCGATCTCGCGGTGCGTCAGGCCGTGGAGGGTCTTGGGCGACACTTCCATGCCGATCCTGAACTGGCTGGCCGAAAGGTCCATCGAAACCATGGCGGCGACTTCCTGCGCCTTCTGGTGGGCCACGATCGTCCCGATCACGGGATACTCCAGCTCGGCCTCGTGGTAGTCGATCACGAGATCCACCTTCTCCTGCCTGATCATCTGCATGAAGCCATAGGAAGTGCGCTCGCAGAGCAGCCCGTTCGGCCTGCCGGGCCAGGTCCGGTTGATGTTCCTGATGTCCATGTAGGCGAGCATCTGGCCGCTCGGGAAGTGGACGTAGGTTTCCGGATCGGGCCAGGAATCGAGCGGGTTGGCCGAGCGGTCGCCCATGCGGTACTTTTTCTGTCCCCAGGCGGTCTTGACGGAATAGAACTGCGGATACGCCTCGCCCGGGCGCGTCACCGTGGAGGCGCTCCGGTTCGTGTGGATGGCCACCAGCAGCTTCCCGGCCGTCGGCTTGGCGTTCTCCACCAGGAGTTCGGCGCTCAGATTGGTCGCCGGCTCCTCGGGGTGCGTGCCGCCGAGCACGAGGATAGTCGAGCCCGGCACGCCGGAGTCGAGGACGTAGACGTTGCAGTCGTTCTCGGTGCCCTTGAGCGGCGGGAACCACTCGTGCAGCGAGCGCACCGCCGTGACGCCCGGTCCGAGCGCGACGGGCTCCCGCCACGTTCGGTGCTGGCGGAAGGCGACGCCCGCGAAGATCATCACGGCGACCCAGGCGGCGAGTCCGGCGGCCTTCGCCGCGATCAGGGCCTTGCCCTGTTCGGCTTTCTTCATACCAAGCCTCCCTTTCGTCACTTGAGCCTGAGGAGCCGCATGACGAAGGGCATCAGCACGACCAGGTAGAGGAGGGCTTTCTGCGCGTCCTTCGCGCGGACGAAATTCCATGCCATCATGGCGGCGAAAAATGCCGTCGTGGCGTAATAGAGCGCCATCACCGCTTCGTTCATCGCGCTGCCTCCTTTATCCCAAAGCCTTGAGGAAGGTGAGCTGGCCGTTGAAGACCACCACGAGGGTCGAGAGGGCCAGGATGAAGAGGGCCGGCGCGATCGTCGCCTTGACGAACCCCCGATAGTAGGGGCCGTCGTAGCCGGTGACCATGACCGCCGCGCGGCCGACCACGAGGGTCGGCGGCAGCATGTCGCCGAGGGGCCACATCACCGCCATGGCCGAGAGCGCCACCACCGGGTCTATGCCCTTCATATTGAAGAGGAGAATGAGGGGGACGCCGAGCAGGGGCGCGGAGGCGTACTGCACGAGTCCCTCGGACAAGGGCAGGATGATGAAGAGGGCGCCGATGATCACGGCCAGGGGCAGGGTGACGACGCTCAGCGATATCAGCCCGCGCACGCCGCTCAGGCTCATCGCCTGAACCAGGATGCCCACGACGACCATCATTCCGACCAGGGGCAGGAGGCTGTCCACCGTGTCGCGCGCGATCTTGAGCAGCGGCAGCCTCTTCGCGCTCGTCGCGGCGGCGGCCGCCGCCGCGAGCATGAAGCAGAGGGGCAGGCCGAGGATCGGGAAATCGTGCGGGAAAATCCTGGACAGCGCGATGAGCGCGATCAGCACGGCGAAGGGAATTCCGACCCGCCAGCCGCGCATCTTGGCGTCGACCTTGATCTCCGCCAAAACCTTGGGCGCGTCGATCGGCGTGCCCTTCCAGCCGAGCCAGAACATGCTGAACAGGGCGCCCGCGATCGAGAGGACGCCGAGGGGGCCGACGAAGCCCACGTAGGGCATGTTGGACCCGGCGGCCGCCATCATCGCCCAGAGGTTGACGGGCGGCGCTGCGGCGCTCATCGCCGCGCAGAGGAAGACGATCGCCGTGACCTTCTCCTTGGGGATGCCCATCTCCGAGAGCACCTTGGCCGCCAGGGCGCCCACGACCAGGACCGTGACGCTCCCCGAGCCCGTGAGGGCTCCCGGTATCAGGAGGATGAAGGTGAGGAAGAGGAGGCAGAGGAAGCGGCTCGCGTGGAAGCGCTTGACGATGCCGCCGACGATGTAGTCCACCCCGCCCGACTCCTTCACGATGTTCATGAAGAAGGTCGCGCTGAGGAAGATCAGCGTCACGTCGAAGTAGGTGAAGGCGCCGTCCACGATATGGCGGGCTGAGAATCCCGAGCCGTGGGCCAGGCCGCCGGCTACCGCCGCCAGGAGCATGGAGAGTTCCACGCTCACCTTGAGCCTGCTGGCGATGGCGAACGTTACGACCATCACCCCCAGGATGAGCAGCGCATGATTGAGCATTATGACCTCCCTGACCCTTTGGGCGGCGTCCGCTGGCGCCGCGGCCTCACTTCGAGAAAATTTGGGGGAATATCTTCAAGAGATCGAGCTGCTGGTCGATGAAGATCTGCGGGATCTTCTTCTCGGCCGCGGTTTTGGTGAAGTAGCCGTCCTTGTTCGCCTGGTTGTGGGTGACGAGGAGATCGGCGAGGGGCGTCATCGAGCGGATCGACTGCTCGTCGGACTCGTCGACGCGGCGCGAGGCGCCCTCGACCTGGGCCACGATCACCTTGATGCCCGCGGCTTTGGCCTTTTTGACGAGCTCGGTGCAGCGCTTGATCTCGTCGGGAAGCTCGACGCCCGCCGACCCCATGCCCTTGAGGCTGGTGCCGGTGATGACGACCAGGGTCTTGTAGGCGCGGGCGCCCAGGGTCTGGACGGTGGCCGACTCGTCGAGATCCGCGTCGAGCTTGACCTGGCGGCAGACGACCTTGACATAGACGCCGCCGGGACTCTGTCCGCACGCGGTGATGAGGATGGGCGCCTTCAGTTCCGGAAGCCCCTTGGGAAGGGCGGCCTGCTGGGCGCCGGCTGCCGCGCAGAGAGCGAAGGCGGCGAATAGCGCGATGATGATCGCCGAAGGCGAGGCGTTTCCGGCTTTCGAGCCTTTATTGAATGTGGTGATGCTTCGCACGGTGAATTCTCCTCCTGGGAAAAACCGGGGGCGGCGGCCGCCCCCGGCAGCGCAGTTACTTTTCGTCGGGGTAGATGAGGTCTTTGTATTTGTCGAACTTGGCGGATTCGCCGTATTTCATGGCGGCGAGCCACTCGTCGGGATAGCCCTTCGTCTTGTACCAGAGATAGCCGTCGTTGTACTTGGCCACGAGCTCGTCCGCGAAATTCCACCACTCGCCGACCACGCGGTTGATCGCGTCGTTCGTGTAGCGGGTCAGGAAGGATTTGGCCAGGGCCGGGTCGGTCTTGTACATCGCGGCGGCGGCGGCCTCCACGGGACCCTGCATGGCGAAGAATTCGCCCTCGTACTGGGCCTGCTTCGCCTTGATGTCCTTGATTATGTAGGAGTATGAGAGGTTGGCCCAGTTCTCGACGAAGTCGAAGGCCCACCACGCCGAGTCGCGGCTGAACGCGTAGCGGTTCTGAATCCCGAGGGACTTGGGCACCGCGGTGACGCCGGCGTAGATCGGCATGTACACCGTGGCGTGCGGGGCGTCCTCGCCGAACCAGAGCACGCCGCCGATGGCGTCGGGCAGCCAGCTCCTGGCCTGGGAGACGAAGCAGTAGGAGCAGCGGAAGAGGGAGATCGCGCGTTCCCAGCCGCCCGAGTTGGGCGCGGACTTGGTGGCCCAGCGGTTCGGATTCCCGAAGGGTCCCGCCTCGACGCCCTTGGTGAGGTCGAATTGCGTGCCTTCGTAGTGGTCGCGGTAGATGGCCATCACGTCCTGCACGCCGACTTTCTTTTCGGGGGTCACGGCGAAGGGATAGCGGCGGGCGAAGGGATCGAAGTTCCGCGAGGGGGCGAAGGTCGAGTAGACGCGCCACTCGCGCCTGGAGTTGTAGGGATTGTCCTTGGGCGCGTAGGCTTCCCAGAAGCGGAAGGTGGATTTGCCGTCCCAGAAGCCCATGTCCTGGGCCAGGCTGAAAACGTTGGGGGAGGCCATGTACCAGTCCGGCTTGGACAGGTCGAGCTCGCCGATGCGCGAGCGGTTGGCGGACACGAAGATCTTGTCGTCGGGAACACGGGCAGCGGCCCAGACGGCGCCGGGCTGTCCGGAATCCTTGGCCCAGAGCGGACCGCCGCCCAGGCATTCGAAGACCCAGCCTTCGTTCGCGTCGGTCACGGTCAGGCACTCGCCGCCGTCGGCGTAGCCGTATTTCTCGGCCAGCTCGCCCATGATCTTCACGGCCTCGCGGGCGGTCTTGGCGCGCTGCAGGGCGATCGCCTCGAGCTGCTCGATGTAGAACATGCCGCTGGGATTGTTGAGTTCCTTCTTGTTGCCGATCGTCGTCTCGCCGATCATGACCTGGTTCTCGTTCATGAAGGGATAGGCGATCTGGAAGTAGGTGTAGGTCTTCTCGACCTGGGGAATCTCGCCCAGGACCGTCACCTTGACTGAGGGGTTGTCGGAGTAGAGGAGATCCTTGAGAATCTTAACGGTTTCGCCGGGCTTGAAGGTCTTGCCGGGCACGACGGTGAGGCGCGAGTCGTAGTTGCCGTCGCAGGTGTGCGAGGTCATCACCGAGCCGTCCGCCGAGGCGAGCTTGCCGACGATGAGCGCGGTGCATTCGCCGGGCTCCAGGTCCGGGGAAGCGTATTGGGAGAAGTCCGCGGCGCCGGCCGCGAGGACCGCGAGCGCCAGGATGGCCGCCGTGAGCGCCAGTTTCTTTCGCATAGCACAACCTCCTTGACCATCCAGCGAGTGGATGGTTTTTTATCCACTGCGCCCATCTTATCGAGAAAAAACGGCTTGTCAACTTGAAACACGATAATGAATTATTTCATCTTCGGCGCGGAGCGCTCAAAAGGGGGCCGCCGGAGGGAGGGGCGGCGCGCGCTCCGCGGTGGAAATGCGGAGCGGCGCCGCGCATCGCAACCCTGTGAATCCTGAAAATCCTGGTATCCTGTCCCGCTCCAGGCAAAACCGTCAGCGCGCTTTTTTCTTGGAGATGACGTCGAAGGCGACGGCGAGGAGCAGCACGAGCCCTTTGACGATCTGCTGCACATCGCTGCCCATGCCCAGGATCGACATTCCGTTGTTCAACACGCCCATGACCAGCGCGCCGATTATGGCGCCGATGATCGTTCCCACGCCCCCGTACGCCGAGGCGCCGCCGATGAAGCAGGCGGCGATCGCGTCCAGCTCGAAGTTCTGCCCGGACTGCGGCGAGGCCGCGTTGAGGCGGGACGTGAAGGCTATGCCCGCTATGGCCGCCATCACGCCCATGTTCACGTAGGCGAGGAAAAGGACTTTGTTCGTGTTTATCCCCGACAGTTGTGCCGCCTTCTCGTTGCCGCCCATCGCGTAGAGGTATCGGCCCGGCACGGTGCGCATCGTGAAGAACGAGTACCCGATGATCAGGACGCAGATGATCACGAAAATGATCGGCAGGCCCTTGTACTGCGCGAGCCAGAAGGTGACAAAAAGGATGGCCAGGGCGATGAGCGCGATCTTGGCGATGAAAGCGGCGAGCGGCGGCACCTCGAACCCGTTGCGCTTGTGCGAGGCGCGCCGAATGACCTGCGAAACGCAGTAGAAGACGACGGCCACGCCGCCCGCGATGAGCGCGGTGCCGTTCAGCGCGCCCTTGGGCATCCCCAGGATGTCGGGGACGAAGCCCGAGCTGAGCCGCTGGAACTGTTCGGGGAAGGGCCCCAGCGTGAGGCCTTTCAGCATGAAGAGCGTGAGGCCGCGGAAGAGCAGCTGCCCCGCCAGGGTGACGATGAAGGCGGGTATCCGCACGTAGGCGATCCAGAAGCCCTGCCAGACGCCGATGACGAGGCCGATGAGCAGGACGAGCGCGAGCGACGCGGCCGGGCTCATCTTCATGGTGATGATGAAATTTCCGCAGAGCGCGCCGATGAAGGCGACGACCGAGCCGACCGAGAGGTCGATGTTGCCGCCGGTCAGGATGCAGAGCGTCATGCCGATCGCGAGGATGAACACGTAGGCGTTCTGGAGGATCAGGTTCGTCACGTTCATCGGGACGAGGAGGATGCCGTGCGTGAGAATCTGGAAGAGTCCCATGATGAAGACGAGGGCGATGAGCATCGCGTATTGCCGGAGGTTGTTTTTCAGTATGGTTTTAATGTTTTCCATTGCCGCTCTCCCTTGAGCTCTGCATGATGCACTTCATGATGCCTTCCTGCGTCGCTTCGCCGCGCCGGAACTCTCCGACGATCTGGCCGTCGTTCATCACGTAGATTCGATCGGAGATTCCCAAGATCTCCGGAAGCTCGGACGAGATGAAGATGACCGATTTGCCCTCGTCCGCGAGCTTGTTGATGATGGTGTAGATTTCGAACTTGGCGCCCACGTCGATGCCGCGCGTGGGCTCGTCGAGGATGAGGACGTCCGGCTCGGTGAAGATCCATTTCGACAGGACGATCTTCTGCTGGTTCCCGCCGGACAGGTTCCCCGCCTTCTGAAGGATGCTGGACGACCGGATGTTGAGCTTCGCCCGGTATTCCTCGGCGACGCCGATCTCGCGGTCCGCGTCGATCACCCAGCGCTTTGAAAGCTTTTTGAGGCCGGCTATCGTGATGTTCTCTTTTATGTCGCCGATGAGATTGAGGCCGGCCGTTTTCCGGTCTTCCGTCGCGTAGGAAATTCCATGCTCGATCGCCTGCTGGACGCTGGCGATGCTGATTTCCTTCGCTCCCTTGACCGCCCGTCCGCTTATTTTCGTTCCGAAGGACCGCCCGAAGACGCTCATGGCCAGTTCGGTGCGCCCCGCGCCCATGAGGCCGGCGAGGCCGACGATCTCGCCTTCGCGCACGTGCATGCTCACGTTCTTGATGATCTGGCGGTCCGGATTGATGGGGCTGAAGACATTCCAGTCCACGATCTCGAAGGCGACCTCGCCGATTTTCGGAGTCCGCTTGGGGAACCGGTCCACTAGCTCGCGGCCCACCATGCCTTTGATGATCCTATTCTCGTCGAGGGAGTCGGTACCCTTCGACAAGGTCTCCACGGTGAGGCCGTCGCGCAGGATCGAGATCGAATCGGCCACTTGCGAGATTTCGTTGAGCTTGTGCGATATGAGGATCGAAGTGAGCCCCTTCGCCTTCAGGTCGAGGAGCAGGTCGAGGAGATGCCGCGAATCATCCTCGTTGAGCGACGCCGTCGGCTCGTCGAGGATGAGGAGCTTGGCCTGGCGCGAGAGCGCCTTCGCTATCTCAACGAGCTGCTGCTTGCCGACGCCGATGTCCTTGACCGCGGCCTTCGGGTTTTCCTTCAGCCCCACGAGGTCGAGGTATTTCTTGGCCTCCCGGTAGGTGACGTCCCAGTCGATGATGTTCCGCTTGGCCCGCTCGTTCCGCAGAAAGACGTTCTCGCCGATGGAGAGGTAGGGAATGAGCGCGAGCTCCTGGTGGATGATCCCTATGCCCTTTTTCTCGCTGTCCCTGACGTCGTGGAAAGCGCATTCGGCGTTTTCGAAGATTATCTTTCCCGTGTAGGTCCCGTGGGGAAGGACGCCGCTCAGGATGTTCATGAGCGTCGATTTCCCCGCGCCGTTTTCGCCCACGAGCGCGTGGATTTCCCCGCGCCGGATCGACAGGTTCACGTGGCTCAGCGCCGTGACGCCCGGGAAGGTCTTCGTGATGTCCCGCATTTCGAGAATGATATCGCTCAACGTTACTCGCTCCTTGTTCCGTTCCGGCGTGAACGCGAAAGGACCGGCCCGCCGACGCGGGCCGGTCCTTTCGCCATGGTCGCGGGCTGCGTTACTTGAGGTCGGCTTCCTTATAATAGCCGCTGTCGATAAGCAGGGCCTTGTAATTGTTCTTGTCCGCGTACACGGGGTCGCAGAGGAAGGACGGAACGGTCTTCACGCCGTTGAAGTAGGTCTTGGTGTCGTTGACCGTGGCGTATTTCCCCGCCATCAGCGATTCGACCATGTCGACGACCTGCGCCGCGAGCGTGCGGGTGTCCTTGAAAATCGACATGGACTGCTGTCCGGAGATCATCGCCTTCACGTTCGCCTTGTCGCAGTCCTGGCCCGTCAGCACGGGGTAGGGCTTTCCGGCGCCGTATCCCGCGTTCTTGAGGGAGGCGATGACGCCGATGGCCACGGAGTCGTTGGGCGACAGGATGACATCCAGCTTGGCGCCCTTGGCGTAGTTGGCGGTGATGAGATTGTCCATCCTGGCCTGCGCCTTGGCGGAATCCCAGCTCTGGGTCGCGATGACGGTGAAGTCCTTCTGGCCCGAGGGAATGACGAACTTTTTGGCGGCGATGTACGGATTCAGGATGCTCATGGCGCCGTTGAAGAAGAACACGGCGTTGTTGTCGTCGGGCGATCCGGCGAAGAGCTCGAGATTGTACGGCCCTTTGCCTTCCTTGAGCCCGAGGGCTTTCTCAATGTACTGGCCCTGGATCACGCCGACCTTGAAGTTGTCGAACGTGGCGTAATAATCGACGTCGGGCGTGTTCATGATCAGCCTGTCGTAGGCGATGACCTTGATGTCGGATTCCTTGGCCTGCTTCAGGACGTCGCTCAGGACCGAGCCGTCGATCGAGGCGATCACGAGGACCTTGCACCCCTGCGTGATCATGTTCTCGAGCTGCTGGACCTGGGTGTTCACGTCGTTGTTCGCGTATTGGAGAACGACCTTGTAGCCCTTCGCCTCGAGCTTCGCCTTCATGTTCGCGCCATCCTGGTTCCAGCGCTGGAGCGACTGGGTCGGCATGGCGACGCCGATGAGCGCGCCCTTCTGCGCCCACGCGCCGGAAACGACGATAGCCACGCCGAGAAACACTAGCAATAATTTTTTCATACCTAAATCCCCCTTTTGCCTTCATGCGGCAAGGATAGAGACCTAAAACCTTTATATATATAATGTTCCACTTTGAGCGGATCGGAATGGCGCGAATTGATAGTATATATCCTAAAGTGATATTTTTTCCTGGCGTTCCGCGCGAATGAGTAGTATCGTCTCCGGTAGGAGCGGCGATGCGTTTCGAAGATATCGTCTTCGTCTATCACTTGAGCGACCCGGGGCAGATCGCGTGGCATGGCAGGGACCACGCCCACGGCGAGGGACTCTACGAGATGCATTACTTCGTCTCGGGCGAGGGGAGCTTCCGGAATTCGACGACGCGTTATGCGATTCAGAAAGGAAGCCTCTATTTCAGCTCGCCCGGCATGCGCCACCAGATTCTGGCCACCGTTCCCGAGAAGCCCATCACCTACTACGCCGTCCTCATCGATGTCGCCGGCGACGGCGAAGTGGCGGCCCTTCTCGACCGCCTCGTGGGCAAGGGGGAGGGGCGGATCGTGGGCACGGGCTATCGCTTCTTTTTCGCCGACATCCTCGAGAAGCATCTTTCAAAGGAAGAGGAGCTCGAGCACTCGGCGCGGCACAGCCTCATCTCGCTGCTCTACCAGATCGCCGCGGGCAAGGGGCAATCGGGCTGGGGAGCCGCGGACAACGCGCATATCGAGAAGGCGATCGCCATCATGCAGTCGCGCATCGAGCGCGACATAGACCTCGGCGAACTCTGCGGCATTCTGGACGTGTCGCGCGAGCATTTCGTGCGGCTCTTCTCGGCGGGCATGGGCATGCCCCCGATGCGCTACTACGCGCGGCTCAAGATCGAGGCGGCCTGCGCGATGCTCTCGAGCACCAGCCTCCGCGTCTGCGAAATCTCGGACAAGCTGGGATTCGAAAGCCAGTTCTCCTTCAGCAGGGCCTTTCACAAGGCGATAGGCATATCGCCGAGCGACTATCGGGACAGGTTTCTCCAGAAGGTGGATTTCGTCAAAGCCTCAGGACCGTTCCTTCCATAAGGAAGGCCGCGATCTCGTACATGTTCGAGACGCGCCCCGCGCCGAGCGAGGCTTTGAGCGAGAAGAAGTCGAGGCAGGTGCCGCAGGCGAGGATCTCGACGCCGCGCGCCTCGATCCTGCGCAGGTTCTCGAGCGAGGCCGAGCCTTCCACCGCGAGCGAGACGGCCGAGTTCATCAGGATGATGCGGCGCGGCAGCTTTTCGCCCTCCGCGACCGCGTAGAGAAAGCCTTTCATGAGGAGGCGACCCAGCTCGTCGTCGCCCTGGCCTATGCGGTCCGCGGCGATGAACATCGTCTCGGGCGCCCGGGGCGCGGCGCCGCCAGCCGGCGCGCCGCGCGGCGCCGCGATGGCGTGCGCCTGGACGGGCGTTCCGCCGGGCGCCGCGCCCGGCCCCGGTTCGGCCGCGGCGGATGGGTCCGCGGCCGAAATCTCCACGATTGTGGCGCCTTCGCCGCTGGGGACGCTTTTCGCGGCGCGCCCCGCGTAGGCGGCGAAGCGCAGGACATTTTCCCGCGCGGCCTCGCCGTCGACGACGACCGCGACCGCGGCGCCGGGATTTTCTTCAATGGCCTTCTTGGCCAGCACCACGGGCCGCGGGCAGGCGAGCCCGCGCGCGTCGATCCTGATTTCAGCGCCGCTCATAGAGACGCACCTCCCGGCCGGTTTCGGCGTCGGCCAACGTTCGTTCGGTCCAGATTCCGTCGCAGCGGAGCGCTGCGGCGATGTCGAGGAATTCATTGTCGGCTTTGTCCGCCGGGCGTCGGGCTCCGGGGATCTGGCGGACGCAGAAGCCGCAGTCGCTCGCGATTCCGACCGGCACGGGGATCACCTCGATCGCCCAACCTTCTTCGGCGAGTTCGCGCTCCGCGGCGAGCAGGGCGTGCGTGGTGGGGAAGGTCAGGATGACCGCGCGGGGCTCAGCGCTCAAGAGTCACCGTCCCCGGCTCGCCGCCCGATTCCCCGATGATTGCCGCGTCGATGCCCGCCTCCCCCAGCGCGGCGAGGGCTGCCGCCGCGGCGGCTTCGGGGATGGCCGCCAGGAGTCCCCCCGAGGTCTGCGGGTCGAAGATGAGATCGCTTTCGACGGGGGACAGGCTTTCCGCGCCGCGGAGCGCCGCGCCGCGCCCCTCGCGGTTCCGCCAGGCGCCTTCGGGGACGAGGCCCATGGCGGCGTAATCGCGCGCGCCGGGCAGATAGGGGACGGCGCCAAGGCCGAGCCTGAGGCCGCATCGCGCTCCCGATGCCATCTCGGCGGCGTGGCCCGCCAGGCCGAAACCCGTGACGTCGGTGCAGGCCGCCACGCCGAAGCGCGCGAGGATCTCCGCGGCTCGGCGGTTGAGCGCCGCCATGGACGCTTCAGAGGCGCTTCTCGCGGCTTCGGAGGCGAGTCCCGCGCGGACCGCCATGTTGACGATTCCCGTGCCGACGGGCTTGGTCAGGATGAGCGCGAGCCCCGGGACGAGGGTGTTGTTGCGCCACGCGGAGGCCTCGCCGACGAGGCCGGTAACGGCGTAGCCCAGTTTCGGCTCGGGATCCTCGATGCTGTGGCCGCCGAGGAGGGCGCAGCCCGCCTCGGCGAGCGCGTCGAGGCCGCCCTCCATCATGGTGCGCAGGGGCTCGAGGCCGAGCGCCTTCACGGGAAAGCAGACCAGGGCGAGGGCGGTGAGCGGCTTGCCGCCCATCGCGTACACGTCCGAAAGCGCGTTGGCCGCCGCTATCCTTCCGAAGAGGAAGGGATCGTCGACGATGGGCGGGAAGAAGTCGACCGTCTGCGCCAGGGCCAGCCCCGGCGCGACGCGATAGAGGCCGGCGTCCTCGCAGCCGGAGAAGTCGGCGAGGAGGTCGGGATAGGCGGGCTGCGCGAGTCCGCAGAGGGCTTTTTCGAGGACGCCGGGGCCGAGCTTCGCCCCGCAGCCCGAGAATTTCGTGTAGGCCGTCAGCCTCGGCTTTTCGATGTCGCTCATCGCAATTCCCTTCCTATGATGTCGGCCAACGCTGCCGCGGCCTCGTCGATCTCGTCCTCGGCGGTGAAATACCCCGGGGAGAAGCGGATGGTGCCGCCCGTGGCCAGGGTGCCGATCGAGCGGTGCGCGGCGGGGGCGCAGTGGAGGCCCGTGCGCACCGCGATGCCCCGCGTCTCGAGGGCGGCGGCCGCGGCGCGCAGGTCGGCGCCGGGCGCGTCGACCGATACGACCGGGAGGCGTTCCGGCCCGGCCGCGGGGCCGAGGACGCGGATTCCCGGAATCGCGGCGAAGGCTTCGAGGAGGCGGTTCGTCAGGGCGCTCTCGCGCCTGCGCACGGCGTCGAGGCCCTCCCTTTCGAGCCATGAGACCGAGGCCAGGAGCCCCGCGATTCCGCAGAGGTTCTGCGTGCCCGCCTCGTAGCGGTCGGGAAGCTCCTCGGGCTGCTCCTCCGACTCGGAGCGGCTGCCCGTGCCCCCGCGGATCAGGGGAAGCGGCAGCGGCGCCCCGCGCGCGTTTCCCGCCGCCTCGCCGAGGGCCAGGAGGAGCCCCGTGCCCGTGGGGCCTAGGAGGCCCTTGTGGCCGGGAAGGCAGGCAAAGTCGGCGCCGCAGCCGCCGAAGTCGATCGGGAAATGCCCCGCCGCCTGGCTCGCGTCGAGGCAGACGACGGCGCCCGCCGCCTTAAAGCGTTGCGCGATTTCCCGCCACGGAGTCGCGGCGCCCGTGACGTTGCTCGCCATCGTGATGACGGCGAGGGAGGGCCTCGCCGCCGCCGCCGCCGCGAGGCCGGCGGGATCGGGCCGGCCCTCGCCGTCGAAGGGCGCGACGATGACGCGCGCTCCGCGCTCGCGCTCGAGGCTGCGCAGCGGCCGCATGACGGCGTTGTGCTCGAGCGAGCTCACCGCCACGGCGTCGCCGAATCCGACCGACCCGAGGATCACGACGTTGAGCGATTCCGTCGCGTTCTTGGTGAAGACCACGCCGTCGGCGCTGCGCGGGCCAAGGCCGAAAAGTCTGGCCACGGCGAGCCGCGCGTCGAAGAGCAGCCGGTCGGCGGCGAGGGCCATCGGGCCGCCGGTCCTCCCGGCGCTGCCGCCCATGCCGGCGAGCTGCGCGGCGACCGCCTCGGGAACGCCCGGCGCCTTTGGAAAGCTCGTGGCGGCGTTGTCGAAGTAGATCATAGCGGCCTGCCTCCGAACCGCAGGATGGCTTCCAGCGCGCCGCCGCCGATGGCGCGGGCCTTGTCGGAGATGGTCGCGCAATGGCCCGGCGCCGCCCTCGGGTCGACATCGGCGATCTTGAAGCCGGCCGGGACGATGGTCCCCGGGCGGATCATGCCGCGGACGACGCCCGGGATGCGGGACGTCACGACGACGCGGCCGCGGGGGCCGCTTATCGCGAGCAGGGGTTCGCCCTCGGAAACGATGTCGCCGATGGCGCGCAGCGGTTCGACGGCGCCCGCGTTGGGCGATTTTACGACGCGCTCCGCTCCGAAGCCGCCGATCAGCCCCGGCGTGCCCGTGTCGGGCTCGGCTTCTCCGGAGAGCAGCACGCGGCCGAGATCGTGGCCGCGATTCGTCTCGATCACGGCGTGGGCGTCGACGCCGGCCTCGAATCCCGGGCCAAGGGCCACGACGATGGGCGCCATGCCGATGCGCGTGCCGAGGTTCCGCTTGGCGAGGATGGCGTCGACGAGGGCGAGGGGCGCGATCGCTTCGAGCGAGGCGCAGGAAGGGTCCGCGAGCACGGGAACGATGCCCGGCGCGGCCGCCGCGATGAGGGCCTCGGGGCTCTCCACGCGGCGGGCGACGACGCCTTCCACCCTCGCCTCGCCATCGTACATGCATTCCGAGAGCGCGACCGTGCGGCGTATCGCCGTGGGCCGCTCGATCTCGAGCGCCGCGACGAGGAAGCCGGCGGCCGAGAGGCGCAGGATGCAGCCGGTCGCGATGTCGCCCGCGCCGCGGAAAAGTATGATCGTTCGTTCGCGTGCCGCCATGATCAAAGGCTCCTTTCAAGCGTTTCGAGAATCTCGCCGCGCCTGAGCGAGCAGACGGCGACGCGGCCGCGGGGCGCCCTGGGGCCCGCCTTCGCTTCGCCCGCCGCGCCGAGCGGAGCGCCGAGCAGCGCGAGGAGTTCCCGGAGCGCGCCGGCGTCCGAGGCGTCGGCCTTGTTGAGGAGGAGGACCCTCCGCGCGGCGGCCGGCGCCCCTTTGAAAAGCCCGCCGGGCGCCCTTATCAGCGCCGCGACGTGGCGGGGGCCTATCGCCTCGCCCGGAGCGCAGCCGGCGAGGGGGCCGAAAATCTCGGGGCGGTGGGCGATCGCCTCGCCCAGGGGCGCGCCCAGGCAATCGAGGCCGACGACTCCGACAACGATATCGCACAACGTTGGCGCGGCGGGCTCGCCCCTTCCCGGCGCCTTGACCGGCCTGCCGCGCGATCCGTCGGCCTCGATGAGAAGCAAATCGCACAACGCGGCGAGTTCGGCGCAGCGCGAAGGGCGGATTCCTGAAAGCTTGGCGGGAGCGCCGCTTTCGGGATCTGCGGGAATCTCCCCCGGGGCGACCACGAGGACCGCGTCGCCCCGCGCTCCGCCGCGGATCGCCGCCGCGAGCGCGGCCGTTCCATCGCGCGGCGGCTCCTCCGCCGCGAGTTCGGGCGCGAGGATCACCTTGAGCGGCGGCCGCCCCGCCTCGAGCCGCGGATCGGCGATGCGCGTCGTCGTCGTGACGATGACGGGCGCGAGTCCGGATGCCCGCGGCGCGCCGGCGGAGGACGCGCGTATCGCCTCCGCCGCGAGCGCGAAAATCGCGCTCGTCTTGCCGCCCGCCCCCACGAAGGCCACGACGAGGCCCCGCCCGGGCGGGGGCGTACATACGTCGATCCCGAAGGCTTTCGCGAGATCCATGCCGCTCACGCCCTCCTGGCGAGGCGCGCCTCGTCCATCGCCGCGAGGGCCGACGGGCTCCTGCGCGCGGCCACCAGCTCGGTCATGATGGACACGGCGATTTCGGCGGGCGTCTCGGCGCCTATATCGACGCCGATCGGCGCGCGGAGGGCCCGCACCTCCGCGGGATCGAAGCCCTCGGCTTCGAGCTGGTCGAGGATCATCTTCGTCTTGCGCCGCGAGCCCACGAAGCCCGCGTAGCGGTAGCCCCGACCCATGACGGCGCGCACGCAGGCCAGATCGCCCTGGTGGTTCGGCGTCGCGACGACGATCGACGTTGCGCCGTCGATCGGGCAGCCGGCGACGATGTCGGCCCAGGCGCCGGCGCGGGTTTCGACCTCGGCGGGGAATCTTCCCGCGGCGGCGAATTCCGGCCGCTCGTCGCCGACCGTCACGAGGAAGTCCGCCAGCGAGGCCAGCCGGGCGAGGGCGAGACCGACGTGGCCGCCGCCGAGGATGAGGAGGCGGTCGGCGGGCGCCACGAGGATATAGCGGATCCCGCCGCCGTCAGCGTGGAAACCGTCGGAGGCGACCGCCGCGCGAGCGGCTGCGCCGGGGCTGGCCTCTCCCGCCGCGTCCCGCGCTCCGGCGAGGAGCTTCCCCGATCCGTCGAAGGCGGCGAGCGCGCAGCCGCCCTCCCGGCCTTCGCCCGGACCGAGCGCCCGGGCCGCGATCACCGCTTTTCCGCCTTTGGCGAGGACGGCCGCGGCCGCCCCATACGCCTCGCGTTCGAGACTTCCCGGCGCCACGTACTCGACCGTCACGCCCACGCGGCCGCCGCAGATCGGCGATGCGCCGGTAGCCTCGGCGCCCACCATCTCCACCTCGATGCCCAGGGAGCGCCGCTCGGCCAGGACTTTCGCGGCAGCCGCGGCGGCCTCGAGCTCGACCTTGCCGCCGCCGATCGTCCCCAGGGAACTCCCGTCCTCGCGGAAAAGCATCATCGAACCCAGATGGCGCGGCGCCGATCCCAGCACCGCGGTGACGGCTGCCACGGCGACCGGCCCGCTCGCGCAAGCGGCCGCCCTCACGATTTCATGGCTCATGGAGACTCCTTTCCGTCGTCGGCGACATGCTCATAGTCGCCGAGCGGCCCCGTGCCCTCGCGGATCTCGATCACGCGCTGGCCGAGGAGATCCGCCTCGGCCTTGCTGTGCGTCACCAGGATCGAACAGACGCCCAGCTCGTCGCGGAGCGCGAGATATTCCCGGCGGGTCGCCTCCTTCGTCGCCCGGTCCAGGGCGTTGAAGGGCTCGTCGAGCAGGAGGAGCCGCGGTTTCGTGGCGAGGGCGCGCGCGAGGGCGAGCCGCTGGCGCTCGCCGCCGGAAAGCTCGCCCGGACGGCTGGACTTGAGCCGCGCCAGCCCGAAGCGCTCCAGGAACTCGGCCGCGCGCCGCTTTTCCCCCGGGGGCAGGGCGAGGGAAATATTACCCTCGGCCGTCAGGTGGGGAAAGAGGGCGTAGTCCTGGAAAACATACCCGATCCCGCGCTCGCGCGGCGGCAGGTCGAGGCCACGCGACGAGGAATAAAGGTAACTTCCATCCAGGATGATGTCGCCCGAATCGGGGCTGCAGAGCCCGGCGATGCAGTCGAGGATCGTCGTCTTGCCGGCTCCGGAATCGCCCCAGAGGATGGTCGTCGCGTCCGTCGCGCAAAAATCCGCCCTGAGCGAAAAGAGGGGCAGGCGCTTTTCGAAGTGGGCGTGGATCATCGGCGAGCCTCCCCGCGCGGCTCGGCGCCGTCCTTGCCCCGCTGCCCCCGGCGCTGGCAGTAGCCGACGACCGCGATCAGCCCGAAGGCCATGACCACGGTGACGAGGAGGTAGAGGTTCGCCTCGCCCTGCCTGCCTCCCTCGACCGCGCTGTAGAGGGCCAGGGGCAGGGTTTGCGTGCGCCCAGGAATGTTGCCGGCGATCATCAACGTGCCGCCGAACTCGCCCCAGGCGCGCGCGAAGGCGAGGGCGACGCCGCCGAGGATGCCCGGCGCGGCGAGGGGGAGGGTGATCGAGCGGAAGACTTCGCCTTCTCCGAGGCCCAGGGTTCGGGCGGCGTTCTCGCAGCGGTGGTCGACGCCCATCAAGGCCGCCTTGCAATTCTGGTACATCAGGGGCAGCGACACGGTCACGGAGGCGATCACCGCCGCCGGCCAGGTGAAGACGACGCGTAAGCCGAGCTTGGCGAGCGCGATCCCGATCGGTCCCCTCGCCCCGAAGAGGAGGAGGAGGAGGTAGCCGGTGATGGTCGGCGGAAAGACCATGGGGAGGAGGATCAGGGACTCCCAGAGGGCGGCGAGGCGGACGCCGCGGCGCGTGAGGAGGCGCGCCAGGCCGAGGCCCAGGACGAGCGATATGGCCGTGGCGATCGCCGCGACCTTGAGCGAGAGGAGGATCGGCGCGAGGGGACTCATCGCACTCCGAACCCGGCGCGCTTGAAGGCTTCCCGGGCGATCGGGCCCTGGAGGAAGGCGATGAGCTTCGCCGCCTCGGCCTTGCGCGCCGAGTTCGCCACGACCGCGACGGGGTAGAGGATGGGCGTCGCGATCGCGCTCTCGGGGAACTGCCAGAGCGCTTTTACGGGGCTTCCCGCCTTGACCGCCGAGGCGTCGGTCGAGAAGACGATGCCCAAGGGCGCAGAGCCCGACTCGACATATTGGAGCACCTGGCGTACATTGCCGCCCAATACCAGCTTTTTCTCAACGATACTGAACAAATCGAGGGCTTTGAGCGCCTGCACCGCGTAGCGGCCAGCCGGCACGGAGTCCGGATTGCCCAGGGCGAGGAGGGGCGCCGAGGCGAGCAGCGCTTTGAGCGCGGCCATATCGGCGGGTTTCGCCTGGCCGGCTCCGCCCACGAGGACGATCCCGTTGGAGAGGAGATCTTTCCTGCTGCCCGGTTCGACGAGGCCGGCCTTCTGGAGGCTGTCCATGTCCTCGGCCGCGGCGGAGAAGAACACGTCCACCGGCGCGCCTTCGACGATCTGCTTGCGCAGGGTGCCGGAGGCGCCGAAGTTGAAGAGTATTTTGGCGCCCGAGGCCGCCTCGGCTTCGGCCTGGAGGCCGGAGAGCACATCGGTGAGGCTCGAGGCCGCGGCGATGAGCAGCTCGTTCTGGGCCGCCGCCGCGCCGAGCGGGAGGAGGAAGGCCGCCAGCAGGGCGGCGATGATCGCGGTTTTCTTCATGGTTTTTGTCCTTTGCGAGCAGCGGCTGTCGTAGTGCGCTGAGTCACATACTCACTGAGTGAGTAGTACCCTGTCCGCGACGCGCCGTCAAGGCGGATTTCTCGGCGCGGCGCGCGCCGCGGTTTCGCTTGACAAGCGCCGGGGCGCCCTCCTACTGTCTATCCGTGGCAGCAGAAAAAAACGGCGCCCCGTCGCGGCGGCCTCCCGATCTTCGCCCCGAGTTCGTGGCGCTGGGCCTCCTCGCCGAGGGGCCGGCCCACGGCTACGAGCTTTTCAGGCGTTTCAAGGCGTCTTTGGGAAGCTTGTGGCGCATCAGCGAAAGCCAATTCTACGCCACGCTCAAACGCATCGAGGCGCGCGGACTCGCCGGTCCCGCCGGCGAGGCGCGGGCTTCCGCGGTTCCCGCGGACGAAGTCCCTCGCGGCGGCGTTCCGGCTCCCAGGGTCCTTTCGCTCTCGGCCGAAGGCCGCGCGCTTTTCGAAGCCTGGCTCGCCGAGCCCACGGCGCCGAGCTCGCGGCTCCTCCACCTGGAGTTCCTCGCGCGGCTGCATTTCCTCGCCCGGCTGCGGCCGGAGGCGGTAGCCTCTGCCGCCGAGGCTCAGGCCCGCGCCCTCGCCGGCGACATCGCGCGGCTCGAAGCCGCCTTGCCGGCGATGTCTGCCGCCGACCGCGCCGCCCTCGACATCGGCGCCCAGTCGGCCGCCTTCAGGTTGGGCCAGCTGCGCGCAGCCCTCGCCTGGATCGAGGAATCGGTGCTTCCGGCCGCCGCGGCGGCTTTCAGCGGATCGAGCCGGGCTTGAGGTTCTCCGCGTTGAGGGCGCCCATCCGCGCACCGTCCGCGATCGCCTCGCGCAGAGTGGCGCCGTTCGCCAGGGCGAAGGCTATCCCCGCGGTGAAGGAGTCGCCGGAACCCGTCGGGTTGATCGCCTTGGCCGGCACGATGGGCTCTTCCGCCGCCCGCCCCCCCTCGTTGAACCAGATCGGCTTGCTTCCGCGCGTGATCACGAGCTCGGTGCCGAAGCTCGCCTTCAGCGAGGCGGCCGCGGCGCGCACGTGCTCGCGCAGCGCTTCCCCCTCGCCCGAGCCGGCGGGGGCGGGGAAGGTGCCCAGGAACTCGCTCAAATTGGGTTTCACGACGGTCGGCCTATATGGCAGGCAGGCGAGGAGATCCTTGCCTTTTATGTCGAGGACGATCAGGGCGCCGCGCGCTGCTGCGCGCTCCACCATCGCTGGAATGATCCTGTCGGAGTAGCCGGTCGCCTTCGTTCCCGATACGACGAGAATGTTGAATCCGGGAATCGCGGCGTCGAAGAGCTCGAGGAGCCTTTCCTCGGTGCCCGGCCCGATGGGCGAGGCTTCCTCGACGAGTTCGGTGGCGGTGTGGGCGGCTTCGTCGATCACGGTGGTGCAGATGCGCGCCTCGGAGCCCGAGTCGACCCAGCGGACGTCGAGTCCATCGGCCGCGCACAGGGAGAGGAACCATTCGCGGTTGGCGCCGCCGGCGTGCGTGAGGTGGGCGACTTCGGCGCCGCGCTGCGAGAGCACGCGCGCGACGTTGATGCCCTTTCCCGACGCGTCGGTCCGCGCGATGCGCGCGCGGTTCACGTGGTCGATCGCGAGTCCGTCGAACACGAGGGTTTTCTGGATGACGGGATTGAGGCAGACGGCGAGGAATTTATTCCGCATGGCGAGACAATAGCCGCCACCTTCCGCCGATGTCAAGGCGAAGCGGTTTCGCGAATCCGCCCGCTTGGTTATAATGGGCGTCAGGAGTTCGCCATGGAAAATTTTGTTTCGCAGCTTCCCACCAAGATTATCTTCGGGCGCGGCACGGAGGCCGGCGTCGGCGCCGAAGCCGTCCGCTATTCCAAGAAAGCCCTTCTCCACTTCGGCGGTTCCAGCGCCGAGAAATCCGGCCTCCTGGCCCGCGTGCGCGCCTCCCTCGCCGCCGCCGGCGTCGAGTGGGTCGAGCTGGGCGGCGTCAAGCCTAATCCCGCGCTGAGCATGGTCCGCAGGGGCATCGCCCTCGCCCGGGCAGAGAAGGTCGGCATCGTCATCGCGGTGGGCGGCGGCTCGGTGATCGACTCGTCCAAGGCTATCGCCGTCGGCGCCCTGGCCGACCGCGATATTTGGGATTTCTACTCGGGCGCGGCGCCCGAGCCGCTGCGGGCCCTGCCCGTCGGCACGGTCCTCACCATCCCGGCCGCCGGCAGCGAATCCTCGGGCGGCTCAGTCCTCACCAACGAGGAGGGCGCCCTCAAGCATGCCCTGAACGCGGACTGCATCGTCCCCCGCTTCTCGATCCTGAACCCCGAGCTGGCTATGACCCTGCCCGCCGCTCAGATCGCGAACGGCGCGGCCGATATCATGGCCCACCTTTTCGAGCGCTATTTCACGAACGTCCGGCATGTCGACTTCTCCGACCGCCTGATCGAGGGGACCTTGCGCGCGGTGATCGAGGCCGCGCCGAAGATCCTGGCGGACCGGACCGACTACGACGCCTGGGCCGAGCTGATGTGGGCCGGCTGCCTGGCGCACAACAACCTGCTCGACCGCGGGCGGATCGGCGACTGGGCCTCCCACATGATCGAGCACGAGCTTTCCGGCATCTACGACGTCGCCCACGGCGCCGGCCTCGCCGTCGTCTTCCCGGCCTGGATGAAGTACACGCTGTCCCACGACGTGGCGCGCTTCGCCCAGCTCGCCGTGCGCGTCTGGGGCGTCGAGCCCGGCTACTTCGACCAGGAGGCGGTCGCCCGCGAGGGCATCGCGCGCCTCGAGGCGTTCTGGAAGGGGCTCGGCTTGCCGGTGCGGCTCTCCGGCCTGGGCATCGGCCTGGACCGCGCCGCAGAGATGGCGCGCAAGTGCACCGACGGCGACGCCTTCGCCACCGGCCAGTTCGTGCCGCTGGCATCGGCCGACATCGAGAAGATCTACAAGCTCGCGGAGTGAAGCCGGCGTTCTGGATGGCCGGCTGAGCGATTCAGGCATAAAAAAAACGGGCGACATTCAATGTCGCCCGTTTTCATTTATTCCCTAGAATGCCTTGGCGTGTCCGTCGCGGCGCGGATCGCCGCCGCCGTAGAGCAGGCCTTTGGCGTAATCATACACGACGCCCTGAACGCCGCCGAAGTAGAGATCCCAGCTCGGATTGATGGTCACCTGATGTCCGAGCTTCTGGACGCCCGCGAGCGCGCCGACAGGATACGTGCCCTCGAGGATCAGTTTGCTGGTCGCGTTCTGATACATGCGCGGCGCCATGATGGCGTCCTGCAGGGGCATGCCGAAATCGATGATGTCCGAGATGATCTGCGCCGTCGTCGGGAAGATGCGGGTCGCGCCGGGCGTGCCGACGGTCATGAACGAGCGGCCCTGCGAATCGAGCACGAGCGTCGGGCTCATGCTGGAGAGCGGGCGCTTGTAGGGTTCGACGGAGTTGGCGGATCCCGGGGTCTCCACGAAATCGCCCATCTCGTCGTTCATGATGATGCCCCAGCCGGGCACCACGACGCCGGAGCCGAAGAACTCGTTGATAGTCTTGGTCATGGCGACCATGTTGCCTTCCTTGTCCATCACGGAGAGGTGGGTCGTCGAACCATGCCCGAAATTGGAGGGATCGCCCGCGACGGGAGGGGGCATCGATGTTTCCATGCTGATCCTCGCGGCTTGCGTCTTCGCGTAATCCTTGTTGGTGAGCCCATCGAGCGGCACCTTCACGAAGTCGGTATCCGCCATGTACTTCGCGCGGTCGGCGAAGACCAGCTTGAACACTTCGGACCATAGGTGCGTATATTCCGCGGTTTGGAAACCAAGCTTCCTCACGTTGAAATTTTCGAGAATGTTGAGTATCTCGATGAGGCTCGTGCCGCCGGACGAGGCGGGCGGCAGCGAATAAATCTTGTAGCCGCGATAGTCGCCTTCGACCGGCTTGCGGACCTTTACCTCGTATTTCGCCAAATCGTCCATCGTGAGGATGCCGCCGCGTTTCTGGACTTCGTCGACGATCGCCTGCGCGATTTCACCCTTGTAGATCGCGTCGGCGCCTTCCTTGACGATCTTTGCGAGGGTCTTGGCGTAATCGGTTTCGTAGATGACGTCGCCCGCCTCATAGGGAAGTCCGTCTTTCAGGAAGATCTTGGCGCCGTTCTCGTATTTTGCGAGGTATTGGAACTCGTCCTTGATGATCCCCGCGAGGCTGTTGGTGACGGGGACGCCCTGGAGCGCCCACTGGATCGCCGGCTGTATGACCTGGGCGCGGGAAACTTTGCCCGAGCCGAAGTGCTCGAGCGCGTAGAGCAGGCCCTTCACCTCGCCGGGAATGCCGGAGGCGAGTCCGCCGTAATAATTCGAGTCCTCGACGTACTTTCCGTCGGGGCCGAGGAACATCGTCGGGGTCGCCTTGCCGGGCGCCATCTCGCGGAAATCGACGACGATGGGTTCCGCCATGTCCTTCATCTTGACGATCATGAAGCCGCCGCCGCCTGCATTGGAGGCGTTCGGCTCGAGAACCTCGAGCGCGAAGGCGGTGGCGATCGCGGCGTCGACCGCGTTGCCGCCGCTTTTCAGGATGTCGAGGCCGGCCTGCGAGGCTTCAGCCTTCGCCGATGCCACGACGCCGTTCGCCCCGACCGCCGCGCGGCCGTACAGGTTGTCCGGTGTCTGTGTCGACGCGGCGCCGAGTACCGCTACGCACAGTACGAGCGCCAACATGATTTTTTTCATCTTTTCCCCCTTGAGACTTTTTTTGACTTGGCCCCTAACGCCTGATGGATAAAGAGGCTAAAACCTTTCGTCCTTATTCTATCCCTTCCATTTCCTCAGTCAAGGCTATCTTCAAGGGAGTGCGCGTCAAGCCGCGCGCTCTCTGAATGGAGAGGCCGCCCTTGGCGGGCGGCCTCTCCTATCGTTTGGAATTCTGTTCAGTATCGCTTGCGTATCACCTGTACATCGGTCCCAGCGCGGCGCAGGCGCGGTAGTCCGAGCCCTCGGCGTCCATCCCGAAGGCGCGCCAGTAGCTCGGCCTGAAGATCTCGCCGGCGGGCACGTTGTGCATGGCCACGGGAATGCGCAGCATCGAGGCCAGGGTGACGAGGTCGGCGCCGACGTGGCCGTAGGAGATCGCGCCGTGGTTGGCGCCCCAGTTGGCCATTACCGAGTACACGTCCTTGAAGGCGCCCTCGCCGGTCGTCCTGGGCACGAACCAGGTGGTCGGCCAGGTTGGATCGGTGCGGAGGTCGAGCTTTTCGTGGACGTTGGCCGGCAGGGTGGCGGTCCATCCCTCGGCGATCTGGAGCATGGGGCCCAGGCCCTTCACCAGGTTGACGCGCATCATCGTCACGGGCATGCCGCCCTCGGTCAGGAAGTCGGAAGAATAGCCGCCGCCGCGGAAGTAGCCCAGGGAGGCGTAGCGCCAGCTCGTGGCGGCCAGGCAGGCCTTGGCGTCCTTTTCGGTCACGTCCCACCACTGCTTCATGGTCGGCTTGCCCGCGGCGTCGCGCTGGGCGCCGGTGCCGTCCATGGTGGTGGCGCCGGAGTTGATCAGGTGGATGAAGCCGTCCTTGGCCACGCCCGTGGGCTTCCAGCCCGTGACGCGCTCGACCGCCTCGGGGCTCCAGTAGGTGCGCACGTCGGAGAATATCTGCGCGCGGCCGGTGAGCAGGTGGCCGAAGAGCATGGCCACGCCGTTCAGGGAGTCGTTCTCGGTGGCGACGATGTAGGGTTCGCGGATGCCGTTCCAGTCGAAGCTGGTGTTGAGCAGGGTTTCGAGGAAGTCGCCGTTGGGCGAGTGGTCGTCCCAGTGGCGCTGGCCCTGGAATCCCGCCAGGATGGCGTTGTGGCCGAGGGCTTCCTCGTCCAGGCCCTTGCGGCGCAGGTCGGGGTTGCCGACCATCAGGTCGCGCATGATCATCGTCATCTTGACGCAGGTCTCCCAGACCTTGTCCTTCTTGGCGCGGGAGTGCTGGATCTCGGGCGGGTTGTTGTCCGGGCCTTCCTTGCAGTGCTCCCTGGTCCAGGCCAGGGCGCGCCTGAATTCGGCGTCGGAGTAGATCTTCTCCTCCAGGCGGCGGGTGATCTCGCTCATGTCCACGTACTCGTTCCTCATGCCCAGGTAGTCCTGGAAGAAGTCCGGGTCGACAGTCGAGCCGGCGATGCCCATGGAGACCGAGCCGAGGGAGAGATAGCTCTTGCCGCGCATGGTGGCGGCGGCGATCGCCGCGCGGGCGAAGCGCAGAATCTTGTCGGCGACGTCGTCGGGGATCGTGCCGATAGTGTTCATGTCCTGAACGTCGCGGCCGTAGATGCCGAAGGCGGGCAGGCCTTTCTGGCTGTGCGCGGCCAGGACGGCGGCCAGGTAGACGGCGCCGGGCCTGTCCGTGCCGTTGAAGCCCCACACGGCCTTGATGGTGGAGCGGTCCATGTCCATGGTCTCGGAGCCGTAGCACCAGCAGGGCGTCACGGTCAGCGTGACGGCCACGCCCTCGCGCTCGAACTTCTCCTGGCAGGCCGCTGCCTCGGCGACGCCGCCGATCGTCGTGTCGGCGATCACGCATTCGACCGGCTGGCCGGACGCGTGGCGCAGGTTTTCGGAAATGAGCTTGGCGGCCGCGGCGGCCATGCCCATGGTCACGTCTTCAAGGCTCTCGCGCACGCCGCGGCGGCGCCCGTCGATCGCCGGCCTGATGCCGACTTTGGGCAGTCCGCCCTTGAGCCGCATCGTCGGCGCCTTCACTTCGAATTCTGCCATATCGATCCTCCTGATGGAATATTGTTCGTCTATTGTCTGGCCGCGTGCCGGATGAGCCGCGTTTTAAGCCTGATTATCTGGGCCGCGCCCTCGTCGGGCTCCCTGATCCGCTTGATGATGAGCCTGGCTGCCGTCTTGCCCAGCTCGGCGATGGGCTGCTGCACCGAGTAGCGGCAGAAGCGCAGCAGGGGCGAGTAGGGCATCTCGTCGAAGGCTGCGAACACCGTGCGCGGCGCGCGCGCCCCGCCCTCGGTCAGCAGGTAGTTCGTCGCGCCGATGTGCGTGAAGGCGTTCACCAGGAACCAGGCGTCCGGCGAATCGTCGCGTTTGACCATCTCCTCCATGGCGTGGTAGCCGAAGGGGAGGGTCGGCGGGCCGAAGCGGACGAAGTCCGGCTCGATCGGCAGGCCCGCTTCCTCCATGGCGCGCTTGTAGCCCGAGAAGCGCTCGATCGAGGTGGAGATTTCCGGCTTGCCGCCGATGAAGCCGATGCGCGCGCAGCCGTCCTTGATCAGGGCGCTCGTGGCCTCGTAGGCGCCCACCTCGTTCTCGGTCAGCACGGTGTCGACGGCGATGTCCTTGACCATGCGGTCGACGCAGACCACCGGGATGCCGCATTCTTTCAGGAAGGCGAAGTGCGAGCCGCGGTCGGTGGCCGGAATCATGACGACGCCGTCCACCAGGCGCTCGGCCAAGTGCCTCAAGCGCCTGGCCTCCTCCTCGATCGAGTCGTGCGACACGCAGACGACGAGGGAGTAGCCGTTCGCCTGGAGCTCGCGGTCCATGCTTTCGGCGATGTACATGAAGTAGTCGCCCGATAGGTCGGGCGCCATGATGCCGATGGTCTTGGTGCGCGAGGTCTTCAGGCTGCGCGCGACGAAATTGACCTTGTAGCCCAGCCGGTCCATGGCCTCGTGCACCTTGTCGCGGGTCGCCTGGGCGACGCGGTCGTCGTCGTTGAGTACGCGCGACACCGTGGCCGTGGACACGAGGGCGTACCTCGCCACGTCGCGGATCGTCACGCTGCGCTTGGTCATGGCGAGCCCTTCCTCACGCTACCGTGATGGGCGGAACGCCCTTCTTCAGGATGATGTTGCCGTAGGGAGCCGTCTCGCCCGTCATTACGACGGCGAAGGCTTTCCTCGTGCGCTCGTAGAAGGCGAAGCGCTCCATGCGCGCGATGGGCGGTGTGTCGGGCCAGTGGCGGTCGATCGCCTCGCGGTAGCGCCGCTCGACGGACAGGTCGATGGCGTCGCCGGGGGAGGGTTGCATCATGACGACCGGCGCCTCGTCGTAGGCGTCCAGGTTGATGAGGCGCAGAATCCCGTCCAGCAGGTCGGCGATCTTGATGCCGTCGGCGCGGACCACCCGAGCGTTGAGGGCGTCGCCGGTGAAGAAGGCGTCGGCGAGGACGATCTCGTCGCCGTGTCCCATGCGATAGAGCACGGAAAGCAGCTCCGCGGAAATGCAGGGTTTGATGCCGATCAGCATAAGTGCCTCCTAAGGTTCCGGCTGCCTTAAAGGCCGCAGCCGGGATACGCCCGCTCGAGTTCGGCGAGGGTGGGGGGATTGGCCCCCTCCTTCGTGCAGTTGAGGGCGGCCGCCGCGGCCGCGAAGCGCAGGAGCGCCTCGAGTTCGGCGCGGCCGAGCGCCGCGAGCTTTTCGCGTGAATCTGCGCCCATGCGGTCCAGGGCGGCGAGCGCCGCGGCGTGGAAGGTGTCGCCCGCGCCGATCGTGTCGGCGACGGGAACCTTGAATGCCGGCAGGCTGGCTTTCGCCGTGCCGGTATAGGCGGCGCTGCCCTTGTCGCCCCGCGTCACGAAGACGAGTTCAGGGCCTAATTCCAGTATTTTCGATACGATCTCCTCCTCGGAGAGGGGACCGTAGAGCCATTCGAGATCGGAGTCCGATGCCTTCACGATGCCGCAGGCGCCGCAGAAGGCTTCGAATTTCTTCAGGTAGGCCTCCCGGTCGGGGATGAGGGAGGGCCTGATGTTCGGGTCGAAGCTGACGATGAGCCGGTTTTTCTCGCGCTCGACGAGCTTGAGGATGGCGCTCGCCTCCGGCTCCATGACGATGGAGATCGATCCGGCCAGGAGGAAGCGCGCCGCGGGAGGCAGGGCGGGCGGGATGTCGGCCCAGGAGAGGGAGCGGTCGGCCGCGCCCTCGGCGTAGAAAGCGTAGCGCGCCTCGCCGGCGGCGTTCTTCTCGACGAAGGCCAGGAGCACCGGCCGATTGGTGCGCACGAGCAAGTCCGTGCCGACCTTGTTCTCGGCGAGCCGCGAAAAAAGCTTGTCGCCGAGGAAATCGGAGGCCATGGCCCCCAGGAACTGCACGTCGGCGCCGAGGCGCGCCGCTGCGATGGCGCTGTTGTAGGGGCAGCCGCCGGGGGCTACCCTGAAGCTCCCATAGGGCGTCTTGTCGCCGGTTTCGGCCGGCACCATGTCGATCAGGTTTTCCCCGCAGCAGATGATCATCGAGCAGCTCCGAATATGTTCCGTATGATGGGTGAAAAAAGCGGGCGCCCCGCCGCCGCGTGGGCCGCGGGGCGCCGTAGTTCAATTACCTTACTGGAGAAAGGCTCACTGATACAAGACGGCCTTGATCTTGGGATCGTCGATGTTGGTCTTGTCGTAGTAGTAGAAACCAGTGTCGACGACTTTCGGGAACTTCTCGCCCTTGAGGGCTTTCACGGCGCACTCGACGGTCTTGTAGCCGATGCCGACCGGGTTCTGGGTGATGGCGCCGTTCATCTCGCCGGCCTTGATGGCCGCGATCTGCTGGGCGCCGGAGTCGTAGCCGATCACCACGATCTTGCCGATCTTCTTCATTTCCTTGACGCCGTTCATAACGCCGATGGCTGAACCTTCGTTGGCGCCGAAGAATCCCTTGAGGTTCGGGTGGGACTGGATGATGGCCTTGGCCAGGTCGGTGGACTTCAGGTGGTCGCCCTCGCCGTACTGCACGGCGACGACCTTGATCTTGGGATACTTCGCCTTGATCCTGTTGACGAATCCGTCGCGGCGGTCGATGCCGGTGCGGCTGGTCTGATCGTGGACGATGACGGCGACTTCGCCTTCGTTGTTGATGAGCTTGGCCATCATGTCGGCGGCGTAGGCGGCCGCGGCGACGTTGTCCGTCGCGCAGGTGGTCAGGGGGATGTCGCTGTCGACGCCGGAGTCGAAGGCGATGACGGGGATGCCGGCGGCCTTGGCCTTCTGGAGCAGGGGCAGGGCGGCCTTGCTGTCGAGGGCGGCGAACCCGAGGGCGGCCGGCTTCTTGGCCAGCGCGGCGGACAGCATGTCGATCTGCTTGTCGACCATGGTTTCGGACTCGGGGCCTTCGAAGGTGATCGTGACCTTGTAGTCCTTGGCCGCCTGCTCGGCGCCTTGCTTGACGGCCTGCCAGAACTGATGCTGGAAGCCCTTGGAGATCAGGGGAATGTACAGCTGCTGCTGGGCGAACACCCCGGACACCGTGACCAATAGCATTGCTACGATAAGGCTCGCGACGAGCTTCTTATTCTTCATAGCAACCTCCTCTTTTAACGCTCCGGTTCCCCGATGGGACCGGGTTGGAACATTATCGATGCGCGCCCCTTGCCGCGGGCCGCGCCTCCGGGCCTCGCTTTATCCGGCCCGGCGCCTCCGCCTCACTTCCTGCGGCGCAGGATGTCGAGGTAGACGGCGAAGATGATGATGGCGCCCGTCGTCACGATCTGCCATTCCTGCGGCACCGACAGGATGCGCAGGCCGTTCGTCAGCGTGCTGATGATGAAGGCGCCGATGATGGTGCCGAGGATCGTGCCCTCGCCGCCCGACATCGAGGTGCCGCCGATGACCACCGCCGCGATGGCGTCCAGTTCGTAGCCCTGGCCCAGGGCCGGCTGCGCCGAGCTGAGCCGCGATCCGATCAGGATGCCGGCGATGCCCACGATGGCGCCGCAGAAGGCGTACACGGCGATCTTCCACTTGTCGGTGTTGATGCCCGACAGGCGCACGGCCTCCTCGTTGGAGCCGATGGCGAAGGTGTAGCGGCCGAAGGTCGTCTTGGTCAGGATGATCGCCGCCACGATGGCCACGGCGAAAAAGATCAGCACCGCGTTCGGCACTTGGAAGTCCTCGGTGAAGGTGAAGAGCGAGCCCATGGAAATCTGGTTGTAGGCCGGGTACTCCGAGAAGTAGATCGGCTTGGAGTGGGCGATGATCAGCGAAAGCCCCTTGGTGAAAAGGTTCATGCCGAGGGTGGCGATGAAGGGCGGCAGCTTGAGCTTGGCCACCATCACGCCGGAAATTCCGCCGCAGGTCACGCCGGTCAGGATGGCGACGGCAAGGCCGACCCAGATGGGCAGGTGCCAGTTGACAATGGCCTGGGCCGACATCACCGCGGTCAGGGTCATCATCGTGCCGATCGACAAGTCGATGCCGCCGGTGATGATGATGAAGTTGACGCCCACGGCCAGCACGCCGTTCACCGCCGTCGCCAGCATGATGGCGATCAGGTTGGCCGGCTGGAAGAAGTTGGGCGACGCCAGCGAGAACCCGACGATCAGGATGACCAGGCTGGAGAAGGCGAGGATCTTCTGCTTCGCCTGCGACGAGGTGAACGCGTCCTTCGGGGCGCCTTCGGTCTTCACGGTTGCTGCTGTTGCCATAGTCATTCCTTCACGGTTTGTTTCGCGGCCGCTTTGACCATGGTCTCGCGCTGCGTGGCGAGTTTCATGATCCTTTCCTGCGTCGCTTCGGAGGCGGAAAGCTCCCCGGTGATCCTGCCCTCGCACATCACGATGATGCGGTGGCTCAGCCTCAGAATCTCCGGCAGCTCCGACGAGATCATGATGATGGTCTTGCCGGCGTCGGCCAGCTCGTTCAGCAGCGAGTAGATCTCCTGCTTGGCGCCGATGTCGATGCCGCGGGTCGGCTCGTCGAAGAAGAGGATGTCGCAGTTGCGGATCAGCCACTTGGCGATGACCACCTTCTGCTGGTTGCCGCCCGACAGGAACTTGAGCTTCTGCTGCAGGCTCGGCGTCTTGATCGACAGCTTGGCGACGTGGTCCTCGGCCGCCCTGCGTATGTCCTTGCGCTTGACGAAGCCAGCGAAGCCGGTGAAGCGCTGCATCGAGGCCATGGCCGAGTTCGTCTCCACGTCCATGCCGATCGCGATCCCGAAGCGCTTGCGGTCTTCGGAGAGGTAGCCGATGCCGTGGCGCACGGCGTCGCAGGGGTGGCGAATGCTCACCTTGGCGCCGTTGACCCATATCTCGCCCGAATCGATGGGATCGGCGCCGAAAATCGCCCGCGCCGCCTCGGTCCGCCCCGCGCCCATGAGCCCCGCGAAGCCGAGGATCTCGCCCTTCTTGGCGTTGAAGCTGATGTCCCTCAGCGCCTTGCCGCGGTTCAGCTTCTTCACTTCGAGCATCACGGGGTGGTCCGTGCCAAGGTCCACCTGCGGGGTGGTCACTTCGATCGACCGTCCGACCATCAGGGAAATGACGTGGTCGAGGTTGGTCTCGCTCACCTTGAGCGTGTCGACGTACTGGCCGTCGCGCATCACCGTGATGCGGTCCGAAATCCGGAAGAGCTCGTCCATGCGGTGCGAGATGTAGATGATGGCGACGCCCTTGCTCCGCAGGTCGCGGATGATGCCGAAAAGCTCCTCGATCTCCGCGTCGTTCAGGGGCGAGGTGGGCTCGTCCATGATGAGGACGCGCGCGTCGTAGGACAGGGCTTTCACGATTTCGACCATCTGCTGTTTGGCGATGGTCAGCTCGCCGATCTTGACGTGCGGGTCGATGTCGATCTTCAGGAGGCCGAAGAGTTCCTGAGCCTTCCGGTTCATCGTCTTCTCGTCCAGGAAGACGCCCGTCCTGTCCTTGGGCTCCCGGCCGATGAAGATGTTCTGCGCGGCCGTAAGGTGGTTCATCAAGTTGAGCTCTTGGTGGATGATCGAAATGCCGAGCTTCTGGGCCGCCTTGGGATTGGGGATGGCGACCGGCTTCCCGTCCAGGAGGATCTCGCCGGAGTCTTTCTGGTAGACGCCCGAGAGCACCTTCATGAGGGTGGACTTGCCCGCGCCGTTTTCCCCGACGAGCGTGTGAACCTCCCCCGGGTAGAGGTCGAAGCGGACATCCTTGAGCGCGTGGACGCCTGGAAAGGACTTGTTCAGGTTCTTGACGACGATCAAGGGTTCTGCCAAGGACACGCTCCTTTCGAGAGGGGTTCTCGCCGAATGTACACGTTTACCATACTCATTTTAATGAATGTACACGTTTACATTCAGCGATTCGTATTGTTGAACGGCTTTCCGGATCTGTCAATGTGAAAAGTGAAAAAAATGAAAAAGGCGGAAGTTGCGCGCTTCCGCCTTAGAGTCCGAGGGTGATGACGTGGCCGAGGGGAGGGGCCGTGGAGGGCC
>MTLD01000823.1_pt4 | contig 32989 bp, 31 predicted proteins | sample 1982471 | NCBI WGS metagenome assembly MTLD01 (sample SAMN05712604, study PRJNA340218) | biofilm metagenome | isolation source: sample SPM anode biofilm adapted to -50 mV | place: USA | collected 2012-02-03 | reverse complement strand
ACCGGCCGCCCGCCGCTCTCCTCCAGGCAGGCGTCGATGAGGGCATCGCGCTCGGAGTCGAGGATGGTGGCGGCCTCGCCGGTGGAGCCCAGGGGCACCAGCACGTCCACACCGCCCGCCACCACATGGCGCACCAGCTTCCGGAAGGCGGGCAGGTCCACCTCCCCGGCGGGCGTGAAGGGGGTCGCCAGGGCGACCGAGAGTCCGGACAGGTCCAGCGTCATGGCTTGCCTCCGAAGTCGAACAGGGGATCCAGCACCTCGCGGGCGAGGTCGTCCATGGTGAAGCAGCCCTTGCGGCCGCGGAGCCAGCGGGCGGCGGCCAGGGCGCCCTCCGCGAAGGGGGCCCGGGAGCGGGCGCGGTGGGTGAGCTCCAGCACCTCGGCGGGGGAATCCAGCCCCAGGGTGTGGGTGCCGAACTCGGCCCCCGCCCGGAGCACCCCCACGCTGAGCTGGTGGGGCTGGGGCGTCCCGAGGGCCCATTCCGTCTTCCGGGGGCAGCCCGCCAGCAGGGCGGCCGCCAGGGTCTTCGCCGTACCCGAGGGGGCGTCGGCCTTCAGGCGGTGGTGGTGTTCCAGGAGGTAGGGGTCCCGGGCGGGATCCAGGGCCGCGAAGCGGCCCAGCACCGTGGCCAGGCGGGCCATGAGGGCCACCGACAGGGAGAAGTTGGCGGCCGTGAGCACGCCGATGCGCCCCCCGATCCGAGCTTCCAGGTCCGGCATCGACCAGCCCGTGGTGCCGATGACGAGGTCCGTGCCCGAGGCCAGGGCCCAGTCCAGGTGGGCCTCCACGGCCTCGGCGGCGCTGGCATCGATGACGACATCCGCTGCCTCGCCGGGCCTCTCGCCACGCCCCGCCTGCCAGGCCAGGGGCGCACCGGCGGCCCGAGCGGCGTCCACGATGGCCGACGCCAGGCGTCCCCGGCCGAAGAGGCCGATGCGCAGTTCCGGATCGCTCATGCGGCCTCCGTCAGGACGCGATGCAGCCGCCGGAGGGCCTCGTCCGCCTGCTCGCGGCGCACCACGAGGCTCAGGTTGATCTCGTTGGCCCCCATGCTGATCATCTCGACGTTGATGCCGCCCAGGGCCGAGAGCAGCCGCGCCCCCAGGCCCGGCGTGGACTTCAGGCGCTCGCCCACGGCGGCGATGATGGCGCGGTCCTCGCTGACCTCCACCGTGGCGAAGGCGGCCAGCTCCTGGAGGAGGGGCTTCAGCGGCTCGTCGGACTCCACCGTGAGGGACACGCTCACCTCGGCGGTCGCCACGAGATCGACGCTCACGCCACGCCGGCCGAACACCTCGAAGAGCCGGGCCAGGAAGCCGCTCTGCGCCAGCATCCGGGAACTGCTCACCGTGAGCACCGTGACCGGGCCGCGGCTGGCCAGGGCCGTGATGGGCCGGCCGGTGCGCACTTCGGCGGCGATGGTGGTGAAGCGGCCCTGCGGCTTCAGGGTGTGGCGCACGGTGACCGGGATGCGGGCCTCCACCGCCGGCTGGATGGTGGCGGGGTGCAGCACCTTGGCCCCGAAGGCCGCCAGCTCGGCGGCCTCCGCGAAGCTCAGCTCGGGGATGGGCAGGGCCTCGGGCACGATGCGGGGATCGCAGGTGAGCACGCCCTCCACGTCGGTCCAGATCTGCACCTCCGCCGCGCCCAGGGCCGCGCCCAAGAGGGCCGCGGAGTAGTCGCTGCCGCCGCGGCCCAGGGTGGTGGTGAGACCCTCCTCGGTGGCGCCGATGTAGCCCTGCGTCACCACCGCGCGGCCCGCCCCCAGGAGGGGCGCGAGGTGCCGTGCCGCCAGCCCCCGGATGGCCGCGGGGTCGGGGGCGGCCTCGCCGAAGGCGCCGTCCGTGCGGAGGACGGTGCGGGCGTCCACCCAGGCCGCGCCCAGCCGCTCCGCGAAGATCCTCGTGGAGAGTCGCTCGCCCAGGGAGGCGATGGCGTCCATGCTGCGGGGGCTGAGCTCCCGCAGCAGTGCCACGCCCCGCAACAGCAGCTCCAGCTCCCCGAAGTGCTCGGTCAGGGCCGTGTCCAGGGACTCGGGCACCGCGCCCGCGAAGAGCTCGTCGGCGGCCCGGCGGTGTGCGCCCATGATGGTCCGCTGCACGTCCAGGGCGCCAGGCAGGTCCCCCGACTCGGCGGTCTTCGCGGCCTGGAACAGGGCGTTCGTGGTCTTGCCCATGGCCGAGAGCACCACCAGGGGGGCCTCCGGCAGGGCCGCGCGCACCAGCGTCTCCACCTGCCGCATGCAGGCCGCATCCGCCACACTGCTGCCGCCGAACTTCATGACGATCATCGGAGGTACCCCCTCGCATGGGCCAGCTCGGCGTTGAGAATGCTGCCGCCAGCCGCCCCCCGCTCCGTGTTATGCCCGAGGAGGGCGAACTTCACGCCCAGCACGGGGCAGGCACGCAACCGTCCGATGTGGATGCTCATGCCGCCGTCCATCTCCACGTCCCGGCGCACCTGGGGACGGTCCTCCAGGTCGTGGAGGCGGATGGGCGCCTCGGGCGCCGAGGGGAGGCCCAGGCGCTGGGGCTCGGGGTGCCAGTCCAGCCACGCGTCCCGCACGTCCGCCAGGGTGGGATTCCCCCGCAGCCGCACGCTGACGGCCTCCGTATGCCCCTCCAGCACCGGCACCCGGTGGCAGAGTGCGCTCACCGCCAGGTCCGCCGGTTCCACAGAACGTTCCGCGAAGCGTCCCAGCATCTTGGGGATCTCCTCTTCCACCTTGGGCTCCTCGTTGCGGATGAAGGGGATCACGTTGCCGAGGATGTCCAGGCTCGGCACGCCCGGGTAGCCCGCGCCGCTGACGGCCTGCATGGAGGTCATCAGCACGGCCTCCACGCCGAACGCCAGGTGCAGGGGGGCCAGGGCCATCACCAGCACGGTCGCCGTGCAGTTGGCGTTGGTGACGATTCCGCCGGACCAGCCGTGGTGGGTGCGCTGGACCTTCAGCAGGTCCAGGTGCTCCGGGTTCACCTCGGGTACCAGGAGGGGTACCTCCGGCGCCATGCGGAAGGCCGAGGCGTTCGAGAACACCAGGGCCCCGGCCCGGGCGAAGGCCGGCTCCAGCTCCGTGGCCGGGCCCGTGTCCAGGGCGCTGAACACCACCGGCGAGAGGGTGTGCTCGGGGGCGCCCTCGCCCATGACCTGATCGCCCAGGCCGCCGTAGGGCTCGCCATCCAGGCGCCAGGCGCAGGCCTCGCGGTAGCGCTTGCCGGCGCTGCGGTCGCTGGCGGCGAGATGCTCGATGCGGAAGAGCGGGTGGTCCGCGAGGCGGCGCACGAAGCGCTGGCCGACGACGCCGGTCGCGCCCAGAACGGTGACGGGGATACGGTGGCTCATGGGTCGTCTCCTTCGGATCAGGCGTTCAGGAAGTGGCGGGCGAGGCGGAGGTTCAGCACCACCCCGGCCTCCAGCTCCGGCAGGGCGAGGCGTTCCTCCAAGGTGTGGGCGACGGTGATGCTCCCGGGCCCCGCCAGCACCACCGTGCGATCCGGCACGAGGGCCCGGAGCGCCGGCGCGTCGGAGCCGAAGGGCATGGCCGCGTGCTCGAAGCCTGGGATCTCCGGGTACCGGTCCGGCGGCTCGTCCAGGCACAGGTCCACCGAGCCCTCCGGCGGCGCCAGGCGGCGCACGGCCTCGGCGAAGCCGCTGTCCGGCAGGCTGCGCAGAAGCAGCTCCGCCCGGGCGGAGGCCGGCACCGAATTGAGCGCCTCCCCCGCCTGCAGCAGGCCCAGGTTCCAGACCTCGGGGCCCAGGTGGGGGTCCTCCGGGCGCGGCAGGCTGCGCAGGCGCTGGAGCCAGTCCAGCAGCGGCCAGGTGGCATCGTGCCCCAGCTCGGGACTGCCGCTGTGGGCCGAACGGCCCTCGCAGCGGAGGCAGAGGTGCTGCACGCCCCGCTGCCCCGTGGCCAGCTTCAGGTCCGTGGGTTCGCCGTTCACCAGCACCCGCAGATCCTGCAAAAGGTCCACCAGGCCCAGGGCCGCGCGGGCCCCGGCACTGTCGGTCTCCTCGCCCACCACGCCCAGCCAGGCCAGGCCCTCGGCGCCCTCGGCCAGCAGCCGCCTCACGGCCCCCAGCTGGGCCGCGATCTGGCCCTTGGCGTCGCAGGTCCCACGGCCCCAGAGGAGGTCCCCCTCCAGGCGGGGCGGCAGGAAGGGCGGCACCGTGTCGAGGTGCGTGGAGAAGAGCACCCGGGGCCGCCCCCAGGTGGCCAGGAGGTTCGTGCGACCGGGCGCCACGGGCTGTTCCACCACCTCGGCGCCCAGCTCCGCCAGCAGGGGCCGCAGGACCGGCAGCAGCGCATCCTCCGCCCCGGAGGTGCTGTCGCGGGCGCAGAGATCGAGCACCTTGTCGGTGAGCCAGGTTCGGAGATCGGCCGTGCGTGCGTCCATGGAATCCTCGTCGTGCCGACGGTGCCCTCCAGAACGCGGGGGGGCCTGGCCCCGCCGCCGCTCTCCAGGCCCTCCGCGCAGGGTGCCCTGCGCGACAGCCGCCGGGCTTTCGCCTCGGCGTCCAGGGCCCGCGCCGATGATTCGCGAACCCTTCGGCGATCCTCCCCGTTCACGCCGGGTCGCCGGGTTCATCCCCCTCGCCGTCGCTACTGATGGGGACCGCTCCTCCATCGGAACCTCCACGTTCCCATGCTCCCGGTTCCTTCCGCAACTGGCACCGCTACATCAACTCCTGCAGGAGGGCCTCGCCGAGCGGCCACTCCCCGTGCCCCGAGGCCGGGTCCAGGTGGCCGCAGGGACCGAGATCCACGAAACGGGCCCCCCAGTCCGCCGCCAGGGCCCGGGCCTTCCGCAGGGACAGGCCCGGGTCGTTGCTCGAGGCCGCCACCAGGGATGGGAAGGGCAGCGTCTCCCTGGGGATGGGTCCGAATCCCCGCAGAACCTCAAGCACCTCTCGCCGCTCCACGTCCGTCGGCGCCACCAGCAGGGCCCCCCGCACCTCCCGGCGGCCGGCGGCCGCCCAATGCACGATCGTCAGGCAGCCCAGGGCATGCCCCACCAGGAGGGGGGGCTCCGCACAGGCCACGATGGCCTCGTCCAGCGCCTCCACCCAGTCCGCCCGGTGCGGGAAGTCCCAGTTGGGCATCTCCACCCGCCGGGCTCCGCGCAGGGTGCCCTCCCAGAGGCTCTGCCAGTGGCCGGGGCCCGCGTTCTGGTGGCCGGGAAGGAGCAGGATGGGGGACATGGGGCACCGCCGCTGGCTGGACCCGGCCGTCAGGGCGCGGGAGGTTCGGGGTTCGCGGGTGGGGGCGCCACGGCATCCGCGAGGTGGCGCACGTAGCCGCTGAGGTCGGTAACGGCGCGGACGGTCTCGGGCGCCACCCTCAGGAGTTGGAAGTAGCCCAGGTAGGCCGCGTAGACCAGGAGCGCCCGCTGGCGGCTTTCGGATTCGGAGAGTCCGAGGGCCTGGAAGGCCTCCATGCCCAGGGCCATGCGCCGCTCCGTGGCCCGGCGCAGGAAGGGACGCACCCGGGGATCCTCGCTGGAGGCGGTCAGGGCCGCGAAGAGGAGGCCGTTCTCCACGTCCTCGAAGGCCGCGAACATGAGCACCCGCAGGCGCCGATGGGGATCCGGGATGCCCTGGTAGCGGCTCACCACGTCCGTGCTCTGATCCTGCTCCCAGGCCTCCAGGGCCGCCCGGATGAGGGCGTCGCGGTTCTCGAAGTGCCAGTAGAAGCTTCCCTTGGTCACACCCAGGGCCTGCGCCAGGGGCTCCACCGCCACGGCCTGCACCCCCTCCCGGGCCACAAGGGCTTGGGCCGCCTTCACCCAGGCCTCCGGGGAGAGGGGACCGGCCGGCCGGATGGCCTTCTTGCGGGGAGGCACCATGGGGACCTTGACAGGGCGGACGCCTAGACCATACTCGTCAGTATGGAGTCCATACGCAAGCGTATGTTCATCCTTCCTGGAGGTCCCATGAGTCCTTCCCGGTCCTTCCTCCTTGCCGTCCCCCTGGTCCTGCTGGGCCTCGGCTGCGCCACCCCGGAGACGGTGCAGCGCCGCAGCAGCCTGGCCTCCTACCTGGGCGCCAAGCCGGCCCCGCCCCCCGCCCCCGCGCAGGGCCCGGCCGTGGTGGAGCTGCCCTTCCATCTCGGCATCGCCTTCGTGCCCGCGGATGCCACCCAGAGCCGGGGGGAACTCACCCCCACGAACCAGCTCGGGCCCCTGGGGCCCGGCCAGGAATCCGAGCTGCACGGGAAGGTGGCCGCCTCCTTCAGCCAGAAGACCTGGGCCCGGGACCTGAAGACCATCCCCTCCCTCTACCTGACCAAGGGCGGCGGCTGGGAGGATCTGGACAAGGTGGCCCGCAGCTTCCAGGTGGACGTCATCGCCCTCGTCTCCGTGGACCAGGTCCAGTTCAGCAATCCCAAGTGGTACGCCTGGACCTACTGGACCCTGGTGGGTGCCTACATGGTGAAGGGCGACAAGAACGACACCACCACCGTGGTGGACGCTGCCGTCTACCACGTGCCTTCCCGCACCCTGCTCTTCCGGGCAGGCGGCGTGGGTACCGTCAAGGGCACCTCCACCTGGTCCGGCCGGGAGGACGCGTTCCGCCAGCAATCCCGGGAGAGCCTGGCCCTGGCCATGACCGATCTCTCCGGCTCCCTCGACCGGGAGGCGGCAGCCTTCCAGCAGGCCGTGGCCAAGGGCGTCCGGACAGATGTCCGCCTCGCGGCCCAGGCCGTGCCTCCCAGCCCGCAGTAAGCCCGCCTTCGACCCTGTTCCCGGGGATCGGGGCCGGGGAGTGCCGCGGCGCCTCGGGCTTGGCCTGCGTCCTGGGCGCCCTGGCGGGCCTCCGGCTCGGCAGAGGCCGCCTGAGCCGGAACCCCCACCGGCGCTAGACTGGAGGCCAGGAGCGCGCCATGTCCCTCGTCATCGCCGGCCGAACCTTCGAGAACCGCCTCGTGCTGGGCACGGGCAAGTACAAGGACTTCGCCACCATGCAGGCCTGCTACCGGGCCGCGCGGGTGGAGATGGTGACCCTGGCCGTGCGCCGCTTCGACTTGAGCTCCGCAGGCGAGGAGAACATCCTCAACTGGATCCCAAAGGACATCGCCCTGCTGCCCAACACCGCGGGCTGCTACACCCGCGAGGAGGCCCTGCGCGTGGCCCGGCTGGCCCGGGAGGCCCTGCAGACGGACTGGGTGAAGCTGGAGGTCATCGGCGATCCCAAGAGCCTCTACCCCGACAACGAGGAGACCCTGGAGGCCGCGAAGATCCTCGTGAAGGAGGGTTTCACCGTCCTGCCCTACGTGAACGCCGATCCCATCCTCGCCAAGAAGCTCTGCGACGCCGGCTGCGCGGCCGTGATGCCCCTGGGCAGCGCCATCGGCTCGGGCCTGGGCGTGCAGAACCCCATGACCCTCCTGCTCATCAAGGAGGTCGTCGAGGGCTTCGGGCTGCCCATGATCGTGGACGCCGGCGTGGGCACGGCCTCCGATGCCACCCTGGCCATGGAGCTGGGCGCCGACGGCGTCCTGCTCAACACCGCCGTGGCCGAGGCGGGCGATCCCATCCGCATGGCCCAGGCCATGGACCATGCGGTCATCGCCGGTCGCCTCGCCTTCGAGAGCGGGCGCATGCCCAAGCGGCTCTATGCCAGCGCCAGCAGCCCCATGGCGGGCGTGGTCGGCCGGTAGCGCGCGACGCGCCACGCCATGGAAAGGGCCCCATCCGGGGCCCTTTCCATGGAATCCGGAGGACTCAGTGCCCGTCCCCCTTCTCTGCCGGCGCGATGTGGGGCACCCGCTCGGGCATGTTGAGGAACTCCCAGGCGGTGGCGGCCATGGCCTGGGCGCCCTGGATGAGGTCGGCCGGGACGACGTGGGTGAAGGTGTCCGCCTGGCTGTGGTGGGTGATCTTCATGTAGTCCACAGGATCCTGGATGGCCGCGAAGGCGGGCACGCCCAGCTGGAAGAAGGGCCAGTGGTCCGTGTCGCCGGGCTGCGTGAAGGCGCCGATCTCCCGGCAGCCCAGGTTGTTGGCGGGGGCCATGGCCACGGCCAGGGGCGCGCGCCAGGCCTCCTGGCCCATGTCGGGCCAGCCCAGGATGCGGCCCGTGCCCATGTCGTCCACCAGCACGGCCTGCCAGTTCGGGGCCTCGGCCGCGTGGGCCTTGGCGTAGGCGTTGGAGCCCAGGAGGCCCTCCTCTTCGCCGCTGAAGAGCACCACCCGGAGGGTGCGCTTGGGCTTCAGGCCCAGGGCCTGGATGGCCCGCAACACCTCCATGGAGGCCATGGCGCCGGTGCCGTTGTCCGTGGCGCCCGTGCCCAGGTCCCAGGAATCCAGGTGCCCGCCCACGATCACCACCTGGTCCGGCCACTCGGAGCCCTTGATCTCGGCCACCACGTTGTGGGCCGGCACGGGATCCTTGCTGAGCGTCCCGGCGATCTGGAGCTCCACCACCGGGTGCTGGCCGCGCTTCACGAGGCGCGTCAGCATGTCGGCCTGCTCCCCGGAGAGGAAGGCCGTCGGCACCGTGGTCTTGCCCCAGCGGGACACCGGGCTGCCGGTCATGTTCATCAGGTCGTCGGGCCGTCCGGAGCCCCGGAGGATCACGGCGGCCTTGAGATCCTTCATCACGCCCATGATCTCTCGGTAGTAGGCACGGCGATCGGCCTTGGGGTCGGGCTTGGGCAGCGCGCCGATGAGGACGATCTTCCCGTCCAGGGTGGGCACCAGGGCCTTCAGCTCTTCGAGGTTCTGACCCTGGAGCACCGCCAGTTCGCCCTTCACGGGGCCCTGGGTGGCCGGGCTCCAGGCCATCGCCGCGAGATGCAGGTCCATGCCGTTCAGGTTCACCAGCCGGCCCCAGTCGTGGCCCCGGGTCCAGCGGGGGCCGAAGTCGTAGGCCTCTGTGTGGACATTCACGGCCCCGTAGGCCTTGAACCTGTCCATGGCCCAGGCCTCCGCCTTCAGCAGCCGCTCCGACCCCGTCAGGCGCGGGCCAATGTCATCGCAGAGGGCCTCCAGGTTCGTCACCACCTGGGGGCGCTCCCCGATCTCCCGGATCAGGCGGGCCGCATCACTGGTGAAGGGCTTGTCCGGAATGCCGAACTCGAAGCGGGGCTTCTCCGGCTTCTTGGGCTCGGCCGGAGCCTGCGCCAGGAGGGAGAGGGCGCATAGGCCCAACGCGAGGGTGGAAAGGGATCGCATGCGGGCTCCGGGAATGAGCCCTCACCTTACGAGGCCCACGCCTCCGCCGCAACCGAAAACGGGGCCTACCCGGACCCCGCGGTCCATGGCCCAATACGGCCATGTCCCTGCCCGTCCTTTCCCCCCTCGAGGTTCGCATCCTCGGCTGCCTCATCGAGAAGCAGCTGAGCACGCCGGACGTCTACCCCCTGTCCATGAACGCCCTGCTCCACGCCTGCAACCAGTCCAGCAATCGGGACCCGGTGATGCAGGTGGCCGAGGAGGATCTCCCGGCGGCGGTGGACGGCCTGGTGGACCAGGGCCTGGCGGAGCGGTGGCCGGGGCGGGTGATGAAGCTCGCCCACCTGGCCAAGCCCCGGTGGAACCTCTCCGTGCAGGAATCGGCCCTCCTGGCGGAGCTGCTCCTGCGGGGGCCCCAGACGCCCGGCGAGCTGCGGACCAACACCCGGCGCATGTATCCCTTCCCCGACATGGGGGAGCTGGAGGCGTGCCTGGGCGCCCTCCTGGAGACGGAACCGCCCCTCGTGCTCCGCATGCCCCGGGCCCCGGGTTCCCGCGAAGCCCGGGTGGCCCACCTCCTGGCGGAGCCCCCTGCCGGGAGCCCCGAGGGCGAGATCGCGCCCCTCCCGGCGCCGCCCGCCCGGACCGGCCGCCTGGAGGCGTTGGAGGCGGAGGCCGCCGCCCTTCGGGCCGAGTTGATGGACCTCCGGGCAGCCTTCGAGGCCTTCCGGGCCCAGTTCTGACTCAGACCTCGTCCACGCCCAGCCCCAGGGCCCCGAGGCCCTGCACCAGGGTCCCGTAGTGGGCGGGTTCCGCCTGGAACACCACGTGGAAGGGCCGGTCCTCGACCTCCTCCGCCACCTCCCGCAGGATGGCGGCCAGGGTGGCCGCCTCCTGCGGCGGCGCCCCGGCCAGGAGCTGGTCCGCCTCCAGCACGAAGAAGGCCGCTCCCGCCTCGGGCAGCTCGGCCAGGGCGTCCCGGAAGGCGTCCCAGGTGCCGCCGAAGTAGGGGGGGAACTGCCCGGCGGCGGCCCACTCGTCCAGCAGGCCGGCCTTCGTGCGCATATGCCCGCCGCGGACCCAGCGGAGCCTCGGCCCCCGCGGGAGCGCCCCCTCCAGGGCCCGGACCTCGTCCGCCAGGTCCGCGGCCGTGCCCTGCCAGGCATGGAACCGCGGCCCCTGGGCCGAGACGAGGCAGCCCCAGGCCATCACTTCACCTCGAGGAAGGTGCGGTAGTGGTCGTCCGTGTACCAGGCCCGGCCGTCGCTCCCCGTCACCAGCCGCTCGGCCCCGCGGTTCCGGTGCTCGGCCATGGGATGGACGTCCCACTCCCGGTACTGGATGCGCTTGCCGCGCCCGTCGAAACGCGGCAGGGCGCCCTCGTAGTTGCCGAAGACCCGCCCGCCCACGTAGCCCGGCGCGGCGTAGCCGTGCTGGCGGATGTAGGCCAGCGTCTCCCGAGCAGCCTGGGGGACGCGGTCGCGGGGGACCGCCTGGACCTGGGCCTGCGGCGCCGGAGGCGGCGGAAGCTGGCCACCGCCGCAGCCCGCCAGTCCCAGCAGGGAGGCCGTCACCAGACCCCCGGCCAGGGAAGCGAGGGCCCTCCACCAGCGCGTCATGGGACCTCCCGGCGTGAGGAAGTGTACGTCCTCAGGGGACCTTGGAGCGCCCCGCCTCGAGCACCCCGCCCAGGCGCCGGTCGGAGCGGAGGAGCAGGAACGCGAAGACCAGCCCGGCGATGCCCAGGCCCGCGAACATGACCTGGGTGGCCGTGTACGAGCCCGTCAGGTCCCGCAGCTTCCCGTTCAGGAAGGGGAAGAGGCCCAGGCCCAGGTTCTGGATGGCGGTCATGAGGCCGAAGGCCGTACCCACCCGCTTCTCGTCCACCACCAGGGGCACCGAGGGCCACATGGCCGCCGGCACCAGCACGAAGGCCGCGCCCAGCATCACCATCATGGGAATGGGGTTCCAATGGGTGATGCCCATGAGGAGGTGGGCCGGGATCAGGACGAGCGAGCCCACCACCATGAGCGAGGCCCGCTTGCCGATGCGGTCCACCAGGTCCCCGGCGAAGGGGGCGAAGATCATGGAGGCGGCGATGACGATGCTGGTGATGCCGGGCGCCGTCGTGAACATGTGGGTGAAGTTGAAGAACACCTGGGACAGGAAGCTGCCCGAGCTCGCGCTCACGAGGGGCAGGCCCCACTTGTCGTGGAACATGTCCGTGGCCAGGGCCGTGAACGGGAAGATGGCGCTGTAGAAGGTCACGCAGAGCAGCACCACGAACCAGTACGAGGAAGTGAACTTCTTGACATCGGAGAAGACGATCTTGTCCCCGGCATCCGGCTTGGGCAGGGCCAGGACCTTCTCGCCGTGCTTGTCCATGAGGTTGAAGACCAGGTTGCAGAGGACCGAGAACAGGCACAGGAGCGCCGCGGCCCAGAGGGCTGTGCGGAAGTTCCCCGTGTAGCTGGCGATGAGCTCCTCCGTGTTGAAGCTGAAGAGAGTGCCCACGCGGCTGATGGTGAGGGCGATGCCGAAGGCCATGGCCATCTCCTTGCCCTTGAACCAGCGGCTGATGATGGCGCTCTGCACCACGATCAGGGACTCCGACCCGGCCCCGAAGATCAGGCGCCCGCCGAAGAGCATCAACTTGCTGTGGGCCATGGCCACCATGACGGCGCCGAGGAAGATGAGGCAGCTGAACAGAAGGCTGGCCCGGCGGGGTCCCAGCTTGTCGTAGAGCATGCCGCCGAAGAAGACGATGGCGATGGCCGCCACGGAATAGGCCGTGTAGAGGTTCCCGATGGTGCTGCGGTCCAGGTGCAGCTCCCGCATCAGGGTGGTCTCCAGCGCCCCGATGCTGTCGTAGGCGAAGTAGCTGCCGAAGACCAGCAGGCTGATGAACAGCAGGATGGTGAACCGGTAGAGGCGGCTGCCCGGATGGAATCCGCCGTGGGTCGCTGTCGTCATCGGGTCCACCTCGCCACCCCGCAGGGCATTCCACCCGCCCTGCGCGGGTCCGGCCTCAGGTCTCGCCGGAGCGGAAGACCCGCATCCGGCCCTGCGATGGTGCCATGGCCCGCGGGTCCGGAGCACTGGTGAAATTGATTTTCAGGCGCCTTAACAAGTCTTAACACCCCCTCTCCGAGACTCGATCTAGACTTCCCCAACATTCAGCCCCCTTCCCAACCCATCCCCCGCCTGGAGCCCCGGCTCCGAGGAGACCCCCGTGCAGACCCGCCTCTCCCTCCGCCTCGCCGCGGCCGTCGTCCTGGCCGCCCCCGCCCTGCTGGGCGCCCGGCCCGACGGCCTGGCCGCCGAGGCCCAGCGCCACCTGGACGCCCGGGTGTACGACCTGGGCCTGAACCGCGACCACAGCTTCGCCCTCAAGAACGCCTTCGAGGAACCCTCGGGCGAGGCCCACGTCCGCATGCGCCAGTTCTACAAGGGCGTTCGGGTGATGGGCGGCGAGGCCATCGTTCACATGGTGGGCGGAAGGGTCTACGACCGCACCGACGCCCTGGTGCGCGGCCTGGGGATGAACGTGACGCCGGCCCTGGGCCGGGCCGAGGCCCTGGCCGTCGCGGACCGGGCCCTGGCCCCCAAGGGTGCCTACGCCGTGGCCCCCACCGCGGAGCTGGTGATCGCCCAGATCGACGGCGAGGTCGTGACCCGGACCGGCTCCCGCACCGTGAGCCGGGCCGTGCTGGCCTACCACGTCCATACCGAGTTGGAGAACGCCCAGGAGACGCGGCACACGGACTTCCTGGTCGATGCCCGAACGGGGGCCGTGCTCGAGTCCTGGAACACGCTCCACACCGCGGGCGTTTCCGGCACCGGCAACTCCCAGTACTCCGGCACCGTGGCCCTGGCCACGAACAGCGCCACCAGCGGCTATGAGCTGCGCGACATGACCCGGGGCACCGGCGGCACCTTCGGCAACAACGTGGTGACCAACCTGAACCACGCCACCACCGGCAACGGCACCCTCTACGCGGACGCCGACAACACCTGGGGCGACGGCGCGAACTACGTGGAGGGCTCCTCCACCACGGCCGCCAATGGCGAGACCGCCGCCGTGGACGCCGCCTACGGCGTGCAGCAGACCTGGGACTACTACAAGAATGTCTTCGGCCGGAACGGCATCGACGGCGCCGGCACCGCCACCTACAGCCGCGTCCACTACAGCAACAGCTACGACAACGCCTTCTGGTCCGACAGCTGTTTCTGCATGACCTATGGCGACGGCAGCAGCTTCCAGACCCTCACCTCCATCGACGTGGCGGGCCACGAGATGAGCCACGGCGTCTGCGCCCGCACCGCCAACCTCACCTACCGTGGCGAGTCCGGCGGCCTGAACGAGGCCAACTCCGACATCATGGGCACCATGGTGGAGTTCATGGGCCACGGCGGCGGCACCACCACCATCCCCAACTACACCGCCATCGGCGGCACCATCAGCACCGTGGGCGGCGTGGTCCCCGCGGCGAACTACCTCATCGGCGAGCAGCTGGAGACCTCCGCCTTCGCCCATCCCCTGCGCTGGATGTACAAGCCCAGCCTGGACGGCAAGAGCCCCGACGCCTGGTCCACCAGCCTGAAGCGCCTGGACGTCCACTACAGCTCCGGCGTGGCCAACCACTTCTTCTTCCTCCTGGCCCACGGCAGCCAGATCGACGCCTTCTCGGGCAAGATCCAGTCCCCGATGGCCAACGGCGTCACCAGCATCACGGGCATCGGCAACGACAAGGCCGCCCGCATCTGGTACCGCGCCCTCACCGTCTACATGACCTCCAGCACCACCTACGCCGGCGCCCGCACCGCCACCCTGAGCGCCGCCAAGGACCTCTACGGCGCCACCTCGGCGGAATACACCACCGTCAACACCGCCTGGCTGGCCGTGAACGTGAAGTGACGGGAGCCTGACCCCGCGAAGAAGCCCCGGCCCGCGCCGGGGCTTCTTCCGTACCGGGTTCCCAGGGGGGCCCCGATGCCCGATAGTGGTGCCGATGGATCGATCCACCCGGCGCACCTGCCCCAGCTGCCACACCCGGCTCTCGCCCCTGGCGGCGGAGTGCCCGGAATGCGGCCTGGCACTCGCTCCGCCCCGGCAGGGACGGCCCATGCTCTTCCAGGCCTCGGCCCTGGCCCAGGCCTCCTTCGCCCCTCCGCCCCGGGCCCTCACGGCCCCGGCCCTGGGGCGCATCGCCCCCGTGGCCATCGAGATCGCCCCGGAAGAGCTCCAGCGGGCCCAGGACCCGGCGACGGCCCCCTTCGAGGCCCCTCCCGAGCCCCGGCCGGCCCTGGGGGACCAGGAGCCGGTGGCGAGCTTCTGGCCCCTGGTGAAGGTCGAGGTGGCGGAGGCCGCCTTTCTGGCCCTTCTCCAGGCCGTCGCCCTGGGCCTGCCCGCCTGGGCCCTGGGCGTCTCCCCCTGGCGGATGCTGGGGGGGGCCTGGCCCTTCGTCGTCCCCTACCTGCTCGCCACCTCGTGGATCTTCTTCATGGCCCCCCTGGTCCTCGCGGGCCAGTCCCCCCTCATGGGGGTCTTCGGCGTCACCCTGGCCGAGAACAGTCCGGAGCGGCGCATCGCCTTTTCCCTGGTCCACCTGGTGTCGGTGCTCTGCTTCCCCTTGAGCTTCCTCTGCATGGTGCTCAGCCCCCGCCACCAGACCCTGGCGGAACTCCTGAGCGGCCAGGAACTGCTCTCCCGCCCTTCGGACCGCCTGCGGTAGCGCCTATTGGGGCAGGTGCATGGGCACGGAGGTCACGATGATCCCGGGCCGGACCAGGAGGGCGGCCTTGATGCGCAGGGCGGTCTGGTTGTGGAGGAACTGCTGCCACCACTTGGGCGCCACGAACTCCGGCAGGATGACGGTGAGGGCCAGCTCTGGCTCCGCGAACCGGATGCGGTCGACCTCTTCCATGATCGGTTCCACCACCCGTCGGTAGGGGCTGTGGAGGCACCGGAGCGGCACGCCCATGCCGTACGTGGTCCAGTCGGACCGGAGCTTCTCCATGGCCGGGCTCTCGTGGTACCCGTCGGACCCCAGGTCCACCGTCAGGGCCTCCACCCGCTCCCCCGCGATGAGCCGGCCGTAGAGGAGGGCCTGCACCACCCCCCGGTGGATGCCGTTCACCAGCACCAGCGCGTGGTGCTTCGTCGGCAGGAAGGCGTCCGTCCGGCTGGCGGCCAGCTTGGATTTCACGCCGATGTAGTGGCGCCGGATGCTGAAGTGGATCACCACCAGCACGGGCACCAGCAGGATGACGATCCACGCGCCGTGGATGAACTTGGTGATGGCGATGTCCAGCAGCACGATGCAGGCTGTGACGGCCCCCAGGCCGTTGATGGCCGCCTTGGCGTGCCAGTGGGCGCCGCGGACCTTCAGCCAGTGGACCACCATGCCCGTCTGGCTGAGGGTGAACCCCATGAACACGCCGGCCGCATAGAGGGGCAGCAGCACATCCGTGTTGGCGTGGAAGAGCCAGACCAGCGCCCCCGAGAAGACGAAGAGGATGAGGATGCCGTTGGAGAAGACCAGCCGATCGCCCTGGCTGGCGAACTGCCGGGGCAGGAAGCCGTCCCGCGCCTGGAGGGCCGCGAGGCGGGGGAAGTCCGCGAAGGCGGTGTTGGCGGCCACGACCAGGATGGCGAAGGTGAAGCCCTGCACCGTGTAGTAGACCAGCTTCGGGAACCCGTGGTTGACGTCCCCCAGGATGGCCTTGTTGAGTTTGGACAGCAGCGTCTCCGCCACCACGGAGGGATCGGCGCTGTGCTGGTAGGTCACGCCGAACCGGTGGGCCAGGAGGGTGATCCCCAGGAACATCGTGGCCAGCAGCACCACCATCCAGATCATGGTCTTGGCCGCGTTGGGTCCCGTGGGCTCCCGGAAGGCGGTCGTGCCGTTCGAGATGGCCTCCACGCCTGTGAGGGCCGTGCAGCCTGCGCTGAAGGCCCGCATGAACACCCAGACCATGGCCAGCCCCGCCAGGTTCGTGCCCTGGGTGGCCGCCGCCTGGACCTCCACCGGCGAGGGGGCGTGCCCCGTGAGGAGCCGCACCACCCCGTAGCCCAGCAGGCCGAGGATGCCCACCACGAAGCCGTAGGTGGGCACCGCGAAGAGGCCGCCGCTCTCCCGGATCCCGCGCAGGTTCATGAGGGCGATGAAGCCGATGGCCACCAGCGTGAGGGCCACGTTGTGGCCGGACAGGGCCGGCACCGCCGCCGTGATGGCCGCCACGCCGGAGGAGACCGACACCGCCACGGTCAGGATGTAGTCCAGGAGGAGGGAGGCCCCGGCCGTGAGCGCCGCGATGTCGCCGAGGTTCTCCATGGCCACGATGTAGGCCCCGCCGCCGCCCGGATAGGCCAGGATGGTCTGCCGGTAGCTGGTGGCCAGGATCGCCAGCAGGGCCACGATGCCCAGGGCCACAGGAATCGACCAGCCGAAGACCACGTACCCCGCCGCGCCTGCCAGGGCCCCCGCCCCCAGGGCGTGCCCCATGGTGCTGGAGAGGGAGGCCATGATCTCCTGGGTGGCGTAGGCCACGGAGGAGAGCGCGTCGGAGCTGAATACCGCCAGGGCGATGGGGTTGCTGATCCGGGTGTGATGGGTCTCTTCGCTGGCGAGCCGCCGTCCCAGCAGGATCCGTCGCAGGTTCAACCCACCCTCCATCCTCCGGACCGGCCGGTTCCTGGAAGCTACTCCAGTATCGGCTCCAGATGGTAGGGGATCGAGATCACGACCGTCTTGGGTTTCCTGAAGAGGACCGCCTTGAGCCGCCAGGCGGTCTGGTTGTGCAGGAGGTTCTCCCACCAGTGCCGGGTCACGAATTCAGGCAGGATCACGGTGAGGGTGTACTCCGGCTCCGCGCGGCGCATGCGATCCAGTTCCGCCACCACGGGCTCCACCACCTTGCGGTAGGGGCTGCGCAGGGACCGGAGGGGAATGCCCTCGCAGTAGCGCGGCCAGTCCGAACGCAGGCGCTCCAGCGCCGCGCTGTCCCGCCCGTGCTCGTCCGGGAAGTCCACGGTGAGGGCCTCCACCTCGCCGTGGTCCGCGATCACCTTGGCGTAGTTGAGGGCCTGCACCACGCCGGAGTGGATGCCCGAGACCAGCACCACCACGCGGTTCTTTCGCGGCGAGATGAAGTCGGCCCGGCTGCCGGCCAGGATGGACTTCACGCGGATGTAGTGCCGGTGGATGTTGGAGAAGGTCATCACCAGGATGGGCACCAGGATGATCACGATCCAGGCGCCATGGGTGAAGCGCGTCACCGTGATCACGAACATCACGACCAGCGTGGTCAGCGCGCCCAGCCCGTTGATGAGGGCCTTGACCTGCCAGTGCGGCCCCTTGCGGCGGAACCAGCGCCGCACCATGCCCGACTGGCTGATGGTGAAGCCCAGGAACACCCCCACGGCGTAGAGGGGCAGCAGGTGATCCTCCTTCGCCCCGAAGATGGCCACCAGGCTCCCCGCAGCCAGCGACAGGATCAGGATCCCGTTCGAGAAGACCAGGCGGTCCCCCTGGCTGGTGAACTGCCGGGGCAGGAATCCGTCCCGGGCCTGGATGGCCGCCAGCCGGGGGAAGTCCGCGTAGGCCGTGTTGGCCGCCAGGGCCAGGATGGCCATGGTGAAGCCCGTGGTCGCCAGGTAGACCAGCCGGGGCATCCCGTGCTGCGCCCCCCCGAGGATCGTGCGGGTCAGCTGGGAGAGGAGGGTCTCCGGGGAGTCCGGATGGTAGGTGAGGCCGTAGTGGTTCGTGAGGTAGGTGATGCCCAGGAACATGGTCCCCAGCAGGATCACCATCCAGGACATGGTCTTGGAGGCGTTGTGGGACACGGGCTCCTTGAAGACCGTCACCCCGTTGCTGATGGCCTCCACGCCCGTTAGGGCCGTGCAGCCCGCGCTGTACGCCCGGGCGAAGAGCCAGACCGCGGCCAGGCGCGCGGTGCCCTCGATGTGCACCGGCGGCGCCGTGAAGTGGACCGCGCCCTGGTCCCCCATGGCCACGTTCCAGAACCCCTTCGCCAGCAGCCCGAGGATGCACAGCACGAAGCCGTAGGTGGGCAGCGAGAAGACCAGTCCGCTCTCCTTCACGCCCCGGAGATTCATGAGTCCGACGAAGGCGATGATGCCCTCCGCCAGCAGGATGCGGTGGGGGTCCAACACCGGGAAGGCCGAGGTGATGGCCGAGACGCCGGCCGAGACGGACACGGCCACGGTCAGGATGTAGTCGATGAGCAGGGAGGCGCCCGCCGTCTGCGCGGCCATCTCGCCCAGGTTGTCCTTGGCCACCAGATAGGCGCCGCCGCCGCTGGGATAGGCGTGGATGGTCTGCCGGTAGCTGATGGTCAGCACGATCAGCAGGCCCACGATGCCCAGGGCCACCCACCAGGACCAGCCCAGCACGCCTGCACCGAACATGGCCACGGCCATGGTGAGGGGCGTCATGATCTCCTGCGTGCCGTAGGCCACCGAGGAGAGGGCGTCGGAGCTGAACACCGCAAGCGCGATGGGGTTGCTGATGCGGGTCTCGTGGCTCTCCTCGCTGGCGAGGCGCCGGCCCAGGAGGATGCGTCGAAGGTTCGCCATGGCGTCGTCCCGGGAATCAGCGGGCCATGAGCCAGAGGCCCATGAGCGTTGCGGCCAGCCCCACCAGCCGGGAGGGCTGGAGGTGCTCGCGGAAGAACAGGAAGGCCAGGAGGGCCACCAGCAGGAAGTTCGCGTTCATGATGCCGATGACGACCGCCGTGCGTCCGCCCCGGGCGAAACTCTCGTTCACGAAGACCAGGGCCAGGGACGTCGCGAAGCCCGCGCCGAGGGCCCAGGCCACCGCTCCGGCCGGGGCCCCGGAACGGCTGCGGAGGGCGCCGTAGAGCACCGCCAGGGGCAGCTCACCGGCCACCACCCAGAGCAGCACGCCCGCAGGCGCCAGGCCGCGCTGGCCCGCCGCCTTCATACCGAGATTCGCAAGCCCCATGAAGACGAAGGCCGCCAGTGCCCATCCCAACCACGCCATGCCCAACCATCCCAAAGGGACCCATTATGGCCCCAGCTTCCCCGCACACGCGCCACGAATCCCCCGCATCGCCCTCCCCGGCGGCCGCACCCATCGCGCCGCCTCCGGCACTCCGCATTCCTGTTGCAACAACGTCTTTAATATCAGCCAATTGAAGCGTGCGCAAAAAAAACAGCTCGCCCCCGGGCGTGATCCCTGTCACAGGCCCCGCGAGACCCGCACCCAACGAGGTACATCACTCCCTTTGGGAGCCCCCCCAACCCCGGGTCCGCTGGACCCATCGGCGGGACGACCCGCCAGGAGCCTCGACATGAACCGCAAGACCCCCTCCCTCGCCACGCTCTTCGCCGCCGGCGCCTTCGTGGCCGCCAGCGCCGCCCCGGCCGTGGCCGCCACCCCCGTCTCCACCCACGCCGGCAGCACCCTGACCGAGGCCGGCTGCGGCGCGAAGGACGCCAAGGACGCGAAGTGCGGCAAGGGCGCCAAGCCCAAGAAGGATGCCAAGGACACCAAGGACGCCAAGAAGAAGGGCGAGAAGGACGCCTCCTGCGGCAAGGGCTCCTGCGGCAGCCAGAAGAAGGGCTGAGCCCATCCGGATCCGCGGGCGGAGCGCGGCTCCGCCCGCGCCTTCTCGACCGAGGAATCATGGCGTTCACGGGTGTCGGCCTGGGCCTCCGGCGGCCCCACATCGAGCAGGTTTCGGCCCTTGCGGCCGCGCCGGTCCCGTTCTGGGAGATCGCACCCGAGAACGTGGCGGGCCTGGGCGGTGCGCGGCATGGGCTGGTCATGGGCGTCCTCGAACGGGATGACGTGATCACCCACGGCCTCTCCATGTCCCTCGGCGGCTTCGATGCCTGGCTGCCGGAGGTGCTGGACCGCCTCCTGGCCTTCCTCGAGGCCACCGGCACGCCCTGGCACTCCGAGCACCTCTGCTGGAGCAGCTTCGGCGGCGCCCACACCCACGAGCTGCTGCCCATGCCCTTCACCCGCGAGGCGGTGCGACACACGGTGGCCCGCGTGAAGGCCCTGCAGGCCCGGCTTCCGGTGCCCTTCCTCCTGGAGAACATCAGCTACTACGCCGAGCTCGGCGCCCCGGAGATGTCCGAGCGGGACTTCCTTTTGGAGGTGCTGGAGGGCGCCGATTGCGGCTGGCTGCTGGACATCAACAACGTCTATGTGAACAGCGTGAACCACGGCTTCGACCCCAAGGCATGGCTCGCGGGGATGCCGCTCCACCGCGTGGCCCAGATGCACATCGCCGGCCACACCTGGCTGGAGGCCGAGGGCGTCCTCCTCGACACCCACGGCGCCCCGGTGGTGGATCCCGTGATCGACCTGATGGCCTGGGTGCTGCCCCGCATCGGGCGGCCCGTGCCCGTGCTCCTGGAGCGGGACCACGACATCCCCGCGCTGGAGGTCATGCTGGCGGAGCGCGAGGCGCTCCAGCAGGTGTACGACCGCGCCCTGGCGGGAACGGCCCATGCCTGAGCCCCGCCATTCGCACCTGGCGCGCCTGCAGGGCCTTGTCACCGACCTCGCGCTGGCGCCGGAGGCTGACGCCTTCCGGGGCGATCCCGCGGCCTTTGCAGCGGAGCATGGCCTTGGGCCCGCGGACCAGGCGGCCCTGGCCCTCCGCCGCGACCGCTGGCTGCTCTACCGCGACCTGGTCCGCACCGCCCTGGAGGATCCCCTCCTGGATGCCTTCCCCGTCACCCAGGCCCTGCTGGCGCGCGACGGAGCCTGGGCCTGGGCCGTGGAAGCCTTCCTGGCCAGCCGCACCGTGCAGAGCCCCTACTACCGCGACGTCGCCCCGGCCTTCGTGGCCTGGCTGGCCGACAACCGCTGGGGCCAGGAGCGCTGGCCCTTCCTGCTCCAGCTCGCCCACTACGAGGTGCTGGAGCTGGACGTGGTGCGCCACCCCGACGAACCCGCGCCCCCGGGCCTCCTGCGCGAGCCCGCCGCCGACCGGCTGGCCGTGCTGGATCCCGCGGCCCGGAACGTGGCTTACGGCTTCGCGGTCCAGGCCGCCACGGTGGAGGCCCCGGAACCTGCCGCCACCTGCGCCTGGCTGCTCTGCCACCGGGACCACGAGGGGGTCTTCCGGGTGCTGGAGCTGACTCCCCATGCCTCCGCCCTGCTGGCCCGGAGCCAGGAGGGCCAGGCCCTCGGGGCCGCCGCGGTCGAGCTGGGGGTGGATCCCGCCGAGGCCTACGCGCTCCTGCGGGACTTCCGCGACCGGGGCGCCGTGCTCGGCTTCCGCCCCGCCTGAGGCTCAGGGCCGGGCGCGGATCGCCTCCACCAGGTGCCGCTGTCCCGGGGCCAGGTCCCAGAGCCAACGTTCCACGTGGAGCACGGCCAGCCCCTGGCCCGCCAGGACGGCCCGCGCATCCACCCCGGCCAGGGCGTCCCGCACCTCCAGGGGCGGGGCCGACGTCCGCAGCTGGTCCACCCAGGCGTCGCTCCAGGGCCCCAGCTCCAGGCGCCCGCCGCTGAAGACCACGGCCCGGTCGTGGACCAGCCACAGGTCGGCGCCGCTGCGGGCCAACGCCTCCAGGAAGGCCGTGACGGTCCGGGCGGTCCAGCCCTCCAGGGCCTCGGCCAGGGGGTCCGGGCGCTCGGGATCCGGCTCCCAGGGCGAGACGGGATGGAAGAGGGCCTCCACCAGGGCTTCCGCCCCCACGCCGAACTGGCCCATGAGGTTGGCGGCGAGGATGGTCCCCGGCCGCCGCGCCTCGATCCAGGCCTCCAGGGCCTCGGGCCGGGGCCGCAGCGACGGCAGGAGTCCCGCCAGGCGCCGGGCCGCGGCGCGGGGATCCCGGTGCCGCCCGGACCAGGGCTCCGCCAGGGCCCGCCGGGCCGTGGCCTCCAGCTCGGCCAGGCCCCCGGTGGCATCCCCGAAGGTCCAGGGCGCCCAGCGGAGGTGGCGCAGCCATGTGCGGGCCCGGCTCCAGGGATCGGCGTCCCAGCCTTCGGCCAGGGGCGGCGCCAGGGCCCAGGGCACCTCCAGACCCGCTCCCGCCCCCAGCACCAGCAGCGGGCGGGCGGGATCCGCGGCCTGGAAGCCCTCCCCCAGGAAGGCCCGCACCCGCGCCAGGTGCGCCCCCCAGCCGGCGCGGTCGCGCGCCAGGAAGGCGCGCTGCTCGCGGCGCAGCAGTCGGGAGAGGGGTTTGGACATGGAGGAGATGCTACGGGAAACTGGGGGTCTGGAGTTCGAATGCCCCGATTCTCGAAACGCGTCGGCCGCGAAGTGCTGGAGGGGCATCCCCGGCTGCCCGAGTGGATCACCAAGGAGCGGGTGAGGCTCGGCGACCTCCACCGCATGAAGAAGGACCTGAGGGCCTCGGACCTCCACACGGTCTGCGAGGAGGCCCGCTGCCCCAACCGCACCCACTGCTTCACCCAGGGCACCGCCACCTTCCTCCTCATGGGCGAGGTCTGCACCCGGGCCTGCGGCTTCTGCAGCATCCAGAGCGGGAAGCCCCGGGCCCTGAACCCCCAGGAGCCCGCGGAGACCGCCGAGCGCGTGGCCGCCCTGGGCCTGCGCTTCGCCGTGCTCACCAGCGTGAACCGGGACGACCTCCCCGACGGGGGCGCAGCCCACTTCGCCGACACGGTCCTGGCCATCCGCCGCCGCAACCCCGGCGTGGGCGTGGAGGTGCTGGTGCCGGACTTCCTGGGCGACCTGGACGCCGTGGCCCGGGTGGTGGCTGCGGGCCCCGCCGTGTTCAACCACAACACGGAGACCGTGCCGAGCCTCTATCCCGAGGTGCGGCCTGCGGGAAGGTTTGAACGGAGCCTCCGCGTCCTGGCCCACGCGAAGGAGATGGGAAAGGCCCTTTTCGGCCCCGCCTTCCGCACCAAGAGCGGCCTCATGCTGGGCCTGGGCGAGACGGAGGCCGAGCTGGTGGCGGTCTTCGAGGCCCTGGCGGGCGCGGGCGTAGACATCCTCACCCTGGGCCAGTACCTGCGCCCCACCCGCCACCAGCTCCCCGTGAAGCGCTACGTGCATCCCGACGAGTTCGCCGAGCTGGGCCGGAAGGCCAAGGCCTTCGGCTTCCAGACCGTCTACGCCGGCCCCCTCGTGCGCTCCAGCTTCAACGCCCATGAAGTGGCCGAGATGGGAGGCTCCGGGTCCGCGAGCCCCGGCGAGCGGGAGCGTCCTGCGGGGCAGGACGCGATACCTGGAGGCATCAGCATCGCCTGATCAGTCCCGGCGAGGCTCCACGACGATGGCGGTCTCGGCGGTGGGGCAGGCGAAGACGCAGAGGCCGCAGCCGGTGCAGACGTCGGGGATCACTTCGGGGTGGCCGACAGCCTCGCCCTCGGCGGGCGGGGCGATGCGGATGGCCTCCTCCGGGTAGGGGCAGCGGTCCACGCAGACCCGGCACTCGCGGGCCTCGCGGGTCTCCGTCTCGTAGGTGACGCAGATGCGGGGCTTCACGCGGGCGGTGCCCATGCGGGTGGCCCTCGCCCCTTCGATCACTGTGCCGTCGGCCAGGGTGCGCTCGGGCCAGACCAGGGCGCCGTCGTCACACTCGGCCACGCAGGGGAGCGTGACGCAGAGGAAGCAGGGGATGCTGCGGGGCTCGATGTACGGCGAATTCAGGGCCAGGCCCATGTTGGCGCCGGCCTTCCGGATGGCGTTCTCGGGGCAGGCCCGGATGCACTTGTCGCAGCGGGTACAGGCCGTGAGGAAGGCGAACTCGTCCAGGGCGCCCGGGGGCCGCAGGAGCTTGGGCCCCAGGCCCGTGATGGCGTCCTCCACCCGGCTGGCCACGAAGCCCGCGAAGAGGCTGCCCAGGGACTTGAAGAAGTCCCCCCGCTCCTGGGGCTCCTCGAACTTCTTCGCCATCAGCCCTCCATGAGGCCCAGGACCCGCATGGCCGGCCGCAGGATGCCCCACAGGATGGGATCGAAACCCAGGGTGAGGGTGGCGCTCCGACCATCGGCGCTGGCCTCTAGGTGGGCCAGCAGGTCCGGGCTGACGGCCACCTCGCGGGAACTGGGCGGCGCGTCCATCCAACGCACCCCCGCGGGGGCCCCCTTCTTCGCCAGGGCCTGCCCCTCCAGGGCCCGCAGGTGGAGGATCAGGAGATCGCCGTGGAAGGCCGGGACGCGCACCTCCAGCAGGCGCCCCTTCCCCGCCTGGGCCGGCACCGGCACCACCTCGAAGGCCTGCCGGTAGCCCAGCTTGGCCAGGTCCGGGTCCTCGCCGTTGAGTACGGAGAGGGTCTGCTCCACGAGGCCCTCCAGGCCCCGGTCCCCCATCCAGGCCACGGGACGCAGGTGGGTGCCGGCGACTTCGCCCAGGTGGTCCACCAGGGAGGGCAGCAGGGCCAGCACCTGCTCCAGGGCCGGCCGCGCCCGCAGGGCCGGAACCTGCTTGGGCCAGGGTCCGGCCAGGGGCATGGGTTCCATCTTTGCGTCGGGTTCAGGACGCAGGTCCAGGAGCCGGCCGTGGAAGGTATCGAGCTGGCCCGGCCCCGGCGTGTCCGCCACGAGCACCACGTCCAGCCCCTCCAGCAGGGCCGGATCCGGGGCGAACATCACCAGATCGCCCTCCTCCTCCGCCAGGGTCAGGGGCCCCGTGGACAGGGGCACCACGGAGGCCTCGGCGGCCTCCAGGGCCCCCACCAGTTCGCGCCCCAGGAGGGTCTGGGCGCCGATCACCGCAAGCTTCAACATGGACGACCTTTCAGGTTCAGACACGGATGGTGGCTTCATCCGCCGGGAGATGGCCCGCCAGCGCCGTGGCCACGGGCCCGGCGAGGAAGGCCCGCACCTGGTCGCCGGCCCGGCCGGTGAAGCGACGGGCGTCCAGGAGGGCGGCCAGCTCGGCCTCGGTCATGCCCCAGGCGGGATCCCCCGCCAGGAGTTGCAGCAGTTCGTTGGGCCGGCCCTCGGCCTTGATGCGCCGCCCTGCCTCGAGCGCGGCCACGCGGAAGCGCTCGTGGAGGTCCTGGCGGTCGCCCCCCCGCTTCACGGCTTCCATGAGCAGCACCTCGGCGGCCATGAAAGGCAGTTCCTGGGCCAGGCGGGCCTCGATCATCTTCGGGTACACCACCAGGCCCGAGGCCACGTTGCGGAAGAGCACGAGGATGGCGTCCGCCGCCAGGAGGCCCTGGCTGAGGGCCAGCCGCCGGTGGGCGCTGTCGTCCAGGGTCCGCTCCATCCACTGGTTGGCGCTGGTCTGGTAGGTGGAGGGCATGAGGCCCAGCACGAAGCGGGCGAGGCTGTTGATGCGCTCCGAGCGCATGGGATTGCGCTTGTAGGGCATGGCGCTGGAGCCGATCTGCTTGGACTCGAAGGGCTCCTCGACTTCCTTCAGGTGCTGGAGCAGGCGCAGGTCGCTGGCGAACTTGCCCGCGCTGGCGGCGATGCCGCAGAGCACCTGGCCGATGCGGTCTTCCAGCTTGCGGGTGGCCGTCTGGCCGCTGACGGGGATGGCCGGGAAGCCCACCTTGGCGCAGAACCGCTGCTCCAGGGCCTCCACCTTCGCACCGTCCCCCCCAAACAGCTCGAGGAAGCTGGCCTGGGTGCCCGTGGTGCCCTTCACGCCCCGCACGGGGGTGGTGCCGACGAGGTGGTCCAGGTCCTCCAGGTCCAGGAGCAGGTCCTGGATCCACAGGCTGGCCCGCTTGCCCACGGTGGTGGGCTGGGCCGCCTGGAAGTGCGTGAAGCCCAGGGTGGGCTGGTCCTGCCATTGGGCCGCGAAGGCGGCCAGGGCCGCGATCACATCCTGGAGGCGCCGCCGCAGGAGGGCCAGGGCCTCCTGGCAGATGAGCAGGTCGCCGTTGTCGGTGACGAAGCAGCTGGTGGCGCCCAGGTGCAGGATGGGCCGGGCACCGGGGGCCTGCTCGCCCCAGGCGTGGATGGCGGCCATCACATCGTGGCGCAGGGCGGACTCGTGGCGCGCGATGGCGTCGAGGTCCACGGCGTCCTGGGTGGCCTTCAGCTCGGCGACCTGCGCCGCCGTGACCGGCAGGCCCAGCTCCGATTCCGCCTCGGCCAGGGCGATCCAGAGCCGCCGCCACACCCGCTGGCGGTAGAGGGGCGAGAGCAGGCGCACCATGGCCTTGCTGGCATAGCGGCTGGCCAGGGGATGCTCGAAGCGCTCCAGCTCGGGGCCGTCGTGGGGAGGAAGGAAGGACATGGGATCTCCGACCCTCCAGTTTCGCATGGACGCGGAGCTGTGATCCCGCTCACGAATCGAGGTCCTTGGCGGGTGCGGGCCGCGGCTAGGATAGGGACAACTTCTCGGAGTCTTCCCCATGTACGAAGTGATCCGCACCTCCGATCCCGCTGTGTTCCAGGCTCTGGAGCTGGAGGTCCAGCGCCAGCGGCACCACCTGGAGCTCATCGCCTCCGAGAATTACGCCTCCCGCGCCGTCATGCAGACCATGGGCTCCCACTTCACCAACAAGTACGCCGAGGGCTATCCCGGGAAGCGCTACTACGGCGGCTGCACCAACGTGGACACGGTGGAGAACCTGGCCCGGGACCGCGCCAAGCAGCTCTTCGGGGCCGAGCACGCCAACGTGCAGCCCCACAGCGGGGCCCAGGCGAACATGGCGGTCTACCTGGCGGCCCTGAAGCCCGGTGATACCGTGCTGGGCCTGGACCTGGCCCACGGCGGCCACCTGACCCACGGCCACCCCCTCAACAGTTCCGGCATCCTCTACAAGTTCGTCCCCTACCACGTGCGCAAGGAGGACGAGCGCGTCGACATGGACGAGGTCCGCGCCCTGGCCCGGGAGCACAAGCCCCGCATGATCGTCGTGGGCGCCTCCGCCTACTCCCGCACCTGGAACTTCCCCCTGTTCCGCGAGATCTGCGACGAGGTGGGCGCCCTGATGATGGTGGACATGGCCCACATCGCCGGACTGGTGGCCACGGGCCACCATCCGAGCCCCGTGCCCCACGCGGATTATGTCACCACGACCACCCACAAGACCCTGCGGGGGCCCCGCGGCGGCATGATCCTCTGCAAGGCCCAGTACGCCAAGGACCTCGACCGGTCGGTGTTCCCGGGCGTCCAGGGGGGCCCCCTCATGCACGTGATCGGCGCCAAGGCCGTGGCTTTCCATGAGGCCCAGCAGCCGGAGTTCAAGGCCTACAGCGGCCAGGTCATCCGCAACGCCCACGCCCTGGCCAAGGGGCTGCAGGAGCGCGGCTGGCGCATCATCAGCGGCGGCACGGACAACCACATGTTCCTGGTGGACCTGCGGGACCACGGCCTCCTGGGCCACGAGGCCGAGGACTGCCTGTACCGGGCCGGCATGACCATCAACAAGAACGGCATCCCCTTCGACCCCAACCCGCCCCTCAAGCCCTCGGGCATCCGGCTGGGCAGCCCCGCCCTCACCACCCGGGGCATGAAGGAGGAGGAGATGGACCACATCGCCCGGTTCATCGACGCCACCCTCCGCCACCGGGCCGACGACAGCACCTTCGCCCGGATCCGCCAGGAGGTCTTCCACCTCACGGACCAGTTCCCCATCCCGGAATAGCCGGAACCCCGACATGCCCTCCGCGGCCGGCCGGAAGCGGGTCCTGGCCATCCTGGTGCTGGCCCTGCTGTACCTCGGGGCGGGGCGCATCCCGCTGCCCTCCGGACTCGCCTTCCAGGCCTACCTCTTCTGGCCCGCGGCGGCCCTGGCCCACACGGCCCTCTTCATCCTCGGGGCGGAGGCCTGGTGGGGCCTCCTCCTGGGCAGCCTCCTGCTGAATGCGACGGGATGGCTCCCCTGGCCCCAGGCACTGGCGATGGCGGGCCTCCAGACCCTCGAGCCCCTGGTGGCCTGGCGCCTCCTCGTGTCCCTGGGCTGCCCCCACCCGGATCCCGGGAAGACCCGGGACCTGTTCCGCTGGCTGGGGATCGCCGCCGCCGTCAGCGCCGTGTTCTCCGCGGGGCTGGGGACCCTGGTGGTGGGGTCCGCCCTGCCCCAGGGCTTCCACCATCCCCCCGCCACCGCCCTCTCGTGGTTCCTCGGGGACCTCACCGCCATCCTCTGCCTGGGCCCGGCCCTCCTGCTGTTCCTCCGCCCGCTCGCCACCGGCAGGCCCCCCGACCCGCGCCCCTGGCGGATCCCCCACCCGGTGGCCGAAGGGGCCGGCATGGCCCTCCTGGTCCTCCTGCTCCTCTTCGCCGGCCGCATCCGGCCCGGTCTCACCCCCGACTTCCGCCTGGCCGCCCAGTTCGCCCTGGTGCTCCCGGCCCTCTGGATGGCCCTGCGCCTGGGCCCCCGGGGGACAGCAGCCGGCACCACCCTGCTCGCCCTGTCCGTCCTCGTGGCCCTCTGGACCGGAAGCCGCGTCCTGCCGGAGGAGGCCTTCCGCTTCTCCCAGCTCTTCCTGCTCGTCCTCGCCCTGGCGACCCTGACGACGGCCGCTGCCGCCGAGGAGGCCCGGGCCGCCCGCCAGGCCCTGGAGCTGAAGGACCTCCAGGGGCAGCGCATGGAGGCCGTGGCCACCCTCGCCGGGGGCCTGGTCCACGAGTTCAACAACCAGCTCACGGTGATGCTCGGGAACCTGGACCGCCTCCGGGAACCCCTGGCCACGGTCCCCGCCGCGACCGGGCTGCTTGCCCGCCTGGAGGAGGCCGCCCTCGCCCTCGAAGGCACCGTCCGCCAACTGAAGGGCCTCTCCCACCAGGCCCCCCTGCGGGCCTTCTCCCTGCCCCTCGAGGAGGCGCTGGCCCCCTTCCTCGCCAGCACCCGGGACCTGCCCGCGCGGATCCGCTTCGAGACGAAGATCCCGGAGGGGCTCCAGGTGGGCCTCGACCCGGAGCTCCTCCGGCAGGCCCTCCAGCTCCTCCTCACCAACAGCCTCGAAGCCATCGAGGGGCGCGGCCACATTCGGCTCGTGGCGCAGCCCGAGGGCCCCTGCGTCTGCCTCGTGCTGGAGGACGACGGCCACGGCATGGCCCCCGAGGTCCTCCGCAGGGCCTGCGACCCCTTCTTCACCACCAAGCCCGTGGGCCAGGGTCGCGGCCTGGGGCTCTCCATCGCCTTCGCCCTGGCCCGGCAGATGGGCGGGAGCCTCTCGCTCGAGAGTGCCCCGGAGCGCGGCACCCGCGCGGAACTGCGCCTCCCCCGGGGGCGACCGGCCGAGGCCGCGTTCGCCCCCCCCTCCCGGCCCGCCCAGGCGCGGCGTCTCCTCCTGGCCGACGACGAGGCGGCCATCCGGGAACTGACCCGGGAGATCCTGGAGGAGGAGGGCTTCATCGTCGTCGAGGCCGCCGATGGCCAGGAGGCCGTGGAGACCTTCGAGGCCGACCCCGGAGGCTGGGACCTCGCCGTTCTCGATCTCGTGATGCCCCGGCTCCATGGTGCCGAGGTGCTCGCCCGCATCCAGCAGGCGCGGCCGGATCTCCCGGTCATCCTGGTGAGCGGCTACAGCGCCGAGGCCCGGCCGGGACTCCTCGAGGGCCCGCACCGCCGCTTCCTCGCCAAGCCCTTCCGGATCCGGGACCTGGTCGAGTCCATCGAGGCCCTCGGCCTCTCCCGGAATCCCCGATCGGGTCCGGATGGCAGAATGGAGCATGGACGCTGATGGTCTTTTCGTCTACGGCCCCCTCCGGGAGGGAGGGTCCCTCCACGCCTGGCTGCAGCGCACCCACCCCGAGGGGCTGACCCAGGCCTGGACGCCCGGTCGCCTCTTCCACCTGCCCGAGGGCTTTCCCGCTCTGGTGGCGGGCGCCGAGCCCCCGGCCCCGCCCCCGGGGCCCGGGTGGGTGGTGGGGGATTTCGTGGGCTACGAGGATCCCGCGGAGCTGGAGGCGGCCCTGGCTGACCTGGATGCCCTGGAGGGGGTGGAGGAGGACCGGTTCAGCCGGGCGATCCTGCCCGTGGTCCTCGAGGGGGGGCACCGCTACCGGGCCTGGGCCCACGTGTTCCATGTGGAACGGCTGCCCCGCCTGGAGCGGATGGCCACGGAACTGCCGGACGGGGACTGGGGATCCTACCTCTGACGGAAGAAGCCGCGGGCTCTGCCCGCGGCTTCTTCCGGGAGGGGAAGGCTACAGATCGAGCCTGGGCTGCTGGCCCCCTTCATCGGGACCGGGGTGACCGGCCTCGCCCTCGACCAACTCCTCCTCCTCGTCGAGGGCCATGGCCGAGCCGTCGATCTTGGCCAGCCCCACCACGCGGTCCTCCGCGCTGGCCAGCTTCAGGAGGCTGACACCCTGGGCGTTCCGGCCGGTCTTCCGGACCTCGTCGATCAGGAAGCGGATGACCATGCCCTCCTGGCTGATGAGGAGACAGCCCTCGCCGGGCTTGACCAGCTTGAAGCCCACCACCTGGCCGTTGCGGACCCCGGCGCGGATGTTGATGACGCCCGTGCCGCCCCGGCCCTGGAGCCGGTAGTCCTGGAGGAGGCTGCGCTTGCCGTATCCCTTCTCGCAGACCGTGAGCAGCATGCCGTGGTCCTCGGTGCTCTCGTCGGGCTCCACGCCCTCCGGCAGGTCCGGCAGGGGATCCGCCACCTCCATGTCCACGATGTGGTCGCCCTTGGCCAGCTTCATGCCGCGCACGCCCGTGGTGGCACGGCCCGTGGCGCGGACATCCTCCTCGGGGAACCGGATGGCCTTGCCCTGGGCCGTGGCCAGGACGATCTGCTGGCTGCCCGTGGAGCGGCGCACGGCCACCAGGGTGTTGCCGTCGTCGATGTTGAGGGCGATGAGGCCGTTGGCCCGGATATTGGCATAGGCCGCCAGGCTGGACTTCTTCACCGTACCGTCGCTGGTGGCGAAGACCAGGTTCTCGCCCTCGGGGAAGTCCCGGAGGGCCATGAGGGTGACCACGTTCTCCCCGTCCTTCAGGGAGATGAGGTTGCGGATGTGCTTGCCCCGGGTGGAGGCGGCGGCCTCGGGCAGGTCGTAGACCTTGAGGGCGTACACGATGCCCTTGTCGGTGAAGGCCATGAGGGTGTCGTGGGCCTTCGTCATGAAGAGCTGTTCGACGAAGTCCTCGTCCTTGGTCTTCATGCCCACCTTGCCCTTCCCGCCCCGGCGCTGGCGGCGGTAGGCGGTGAGGTCGGTGCGCTTGATGTAGCCGGCCTTGGACATGGTCACGACCATGGGATCGTCCGGGACCACGTCCTCCATGCGGATCTCGCCGGTGTAGCCCACGATCTCGGTGCGCCGGGCCTCCCCGAACTGGTCGGCCACCTGCTGCAGCTCGTCCTTGATGACCTTCAGCAGCAGCTTCTCGTCCTCCAGGATGGCGTGCAGGCGCTTGATGAGGGCCTCGATCTCGGCCAGCTCCGCCAGGATCTTCTCCCGCTCCAGGCCCGTGAGGCGCTGGAGGCGCATGTCCAGGATGGCCTGGGCCTGCAGGGCCGAGAGGCAGAGACTGGGGTCCTTCTTGACCGCCGCGGCGGTGGCGAAGGCGCCGGCCATGAGGCCCGCCTTGGCCTCCTCGGGGGTCTTCGCTGCCCGGATGAGCTTGATGACCGCATCCAGGTGGTCCAGGGCGATCTTCAGCCCCAACAGGATGTGGTGGCGCTCCTCCGCCTTCCGCAGCTGGAAGAGGGTCCGCCGGGTGACCACTTCGCGCCGGAAGCCGATGAACTCCTGGAGGATCTCCCGCAGGGTGCAGATGCGGGGCTGGCCGTTCACGATGGCCAGCATGGTGATGGGGAAGCTGTTCTGTAGCTGGGTCTGCTGGTAGAGCTGGTTGAGGACGATGTCGCTGGGCTCGTTCTTCTTCAGCTCCACCACCAGGCGGATACCCTCGCGGTCGGACTCGTCCCGCAGGTCGCTGATGCCGTCGATCTTCTTGTCCCGCACCAGCTCGGCGATCTTCTCGATGAGGGTGGCCTTGTTCACCTGGTAGGGCAGCTCGGTGAAGACCAGCTGCTCCCGGTCGCCGGCCCGCCGGATCTGCTCCACGTGGGACTTGGCCCGCACCACGCACCGGCCCCGGCCCGTGCGGTAGGCGTCCACCACACCCTCCGTGCCCAGCATGAGGCCGCCGCCGGGGAAATCCGGCCCCTGGATGTGGGTCATGAGCACATCCAGGCCGATCTCGGGGTGGTCGATGAGGGCCATGAGGGCGCCACAGCACTCCCGCAGGTTGTGGGGGGGGATGCTGGTGGCCATGCCCACGGCGATGCCCTGGGCCCCATTGATGAGGAGGTTCGGGAAGCGGGCCGGCAGGACCAGGGGCTCCTCCAGGCTGCCGTCGTAGTTGGGCCCGAAGTCCACGGTCTCCTGGTCGATGTCCCCCATCAGCTCGTTGGAGAGACGGGAGAGCCGGGCCTCGGTGTAGCGCATGGCCGCCGCGGAGTCGCCATCGATGGACCCGAAGTTCCCCTGCCCGTCCACCAGGACGTGGCGCATGGAGAAGGGCTGGGCCATGCGGACCATGGTGTCGTAGATGGCCGAGTCACCATGAGGGTGGTACTTACCCATCACGTCGCCCACGGTTCGAGCGGACTTCTTGTAGGCCCGGTTCCACTCGTTCCCGGACTCCTTCATGGCGTAGAGCACCCGGCGATGCACGGGCTTCAGGCCGTCGCGGACATCGGGCAGGGCCCGGCCCACGATGACGCTCATGGCGTAGTCCAGGTAGGACTTCCGCATTTCCTTTTCGATTTCCAGGGGCTCGATTCGAGTCATGTCACTTCCGATGTTCTACGTGGAACGCAATTCGACATCTTGGAGATGCGGAACTTAGATGTCGATGTTCTCCGCCAGGAGGGCGTTGTTCTCGATGAAGCGGCGGCGGGGTTCCACGGCGTCGCCCATGAGGATGGTGAAGATCTCGTCGGCCTCCACCGCATC
>MTLD01001792.1_pt1 | contig 33003 bp, 25 predicted proteins | sample 1982471 | NCBI WGS metagenome assembly MTLD01 (sample SAMN05712604, study PRJNA340218) | biofilm metagenome | isolation source: sample SPM anode biofilm adapted to -50 mV | place: USA | collected 2012-02-03 | reverse complement strand
TTCGCCACAGCCGCTGGCCGTATTTAGCCACTAGTCGGATTTCAGCCACACCACCAAATTGACTTACAGAATAATAAAACAGCATATCAGGAAGTTACGACAGCGCTTTTAATTGGCACAACCACTGCATTAATGAAGTTGCCTGCCATTTGCACATTGTTACTGCACTGGTAGAATAAAACGCAACATCACAAAAAAAGGAGGAACACGCATGAAACTGAATGGATACCTGAAAAGCCTGGTCATAGGGACCATAGCACTGGCCCTGCCGCTAACCGCGCAAGCCAACCCGATTGTGATTAAATTCAGTCACGTGGTTGCACAGCACACCCCCAAAGGACAAGCCGCCGAGTATTTCAAAAAACTGGCCGAAGAACGCACCAAAGGCCGTGTAAAGATCGAAGTATACCCCAACAGCCAGTTATTCAAAGACAAGGAAGAGATGGAAGCACTCCAGATGGGCTCCGTGCAGATGCTGGCCCCTTCACTGGCCAAGTTTGGACCCCTTGGTTTGAAAGAGTTTGAAGTATTCGATCTGCCGTTCATCTTTGACAACTATGCAGAACTGCACAAGGTAACCCAAGGGCCGGTAGGAGCCAAACTGCTTCATAAACTTGAGTCCAAGGGCCTGATGGGCCTGGCTTATTGGGATAACGGCTTCAAGGTTATGAGCGCCAACAAGCCGCTTAAGGAACCGGGTGATTTCAGGGGCCTCAAAATGCGCATCCAATCCTCCAAAGTGCTTGACTCCGAAATGCGTTCCGTAGGTGCCATGCCTCAGGTAATGGCCTTCTCCGAAGTGTATCAGGCGCTGCAGACCGGCGTTGTCGACGGCACCGAAAACCCCCCTTCAAACCTCTATACACAGAAGATGCATGAAGTGCAGAAGTATGTCACCCTCTCCAACCATGGCTACCTGGGCTACGCCGTCCTGGTCAACAAGAAGTTCTGGATGGGCCTGCCGGCCGATATCCGCACTATTCTTGACGGCTGTATGAAGGACGCCACCAAGTTTGCCAATGATATCGCACAGAAAGACAATGAAGAAGCCTTGGCAGCCGTCAAGAAATCCGGCCGTTCACAGCTCATCACCCTGACTCCGCAGCAGAAGGAAGCCTGGAAAAAGGCAATGGACAAGGCCCACAAGGAAAACATGAGCCGCATCGGTGCTGACATTGTCAAGGAAGTCTACAAGGAAACCGGCTACAAGCCTTAATCAAAGCACTACTTTATCTTTAAAGCCGCTGCGGTAACCCGTGGCGGCTTTTTAACGACTTTACGCAGGAGATACCCCCATGATGAAATACCTCGATCACCTGGAGGAATGGATCATCTCATTCCTCATCGGAGCTGCAACTATTATTATTGCCGTTGCCGTCACCCGCCGCTACCTCATGGGAATCCCTATTCCCGCCCTGCAGGACTGGCTTCTCGGCTTCAATATGGCATGGGCCCAGGAACTCTGTATCTACATGTTTGTCTGGATGGCCAAGTTCGGAGCCGCCTACGGTGTTCGTACCGGCATTCACGTGGGGGTGGATGTATTGATCAACCGCCTTCCGGAGAAATGGTGCAAGACCTCCGTGCTGATCGGACTAAGCAGCGGCGCCCTCTTCACCTGCATCATTGCTGTTCTCGGCATGCGCTTCGTCTGGGAGAACGGCATGCACTATTATATGTTCAACCTGTTTGGCATGGAAATGGGTGACCTGTTTGAAGGCCCGATCACACCGGACCTGGAATGGCCGACCTGGATGGTCTACATGGCGATTCCGCTCGGTTCATCCCTGATGTGTTTCCGTTTTTTGCAGGTAGCCTGGATCTTTGCCCGTACAGGAGAGCTGCCCAAGCATGACCACTCCCATGTTGAAGGGCTGGATGAAGGGGTTGTCAACGCAACAGATGCGTTGGAGGTATATGAAGAACACAGACTTGATGACATTAAACATGATGGGGGTGTCAAATGAGCGCACATGCTGAAACTCAAGGGCGTATGACACCCAAACAGGCGGCAATCTGGATAACCGGCATTGCGGTATCACTGTTTGCCATTGCATCCTTCGGCAGCGCCGGCATTGTCTTTGCCCTGTTGATCGGCCTGATGCTGACCGGCATGCCAATCTCCATCTCCCTCGGCCTGACCGTTCTGACCTTCCTGTTTTTCATGTCAAGCGTCCCGGTAGAAACCGTCGCCATGAAACTGTTTACCGGGATTGAAAAGTTCGAGATCATGGCGATCCCGTTCTTCATTCTGGCCGGTAACTTCCTAACCCACGGCGGAGTGGCCAAACGGATGATCAACTTTGCCACCGCCATGATCGGTCACTGGTATGGCGGTCTGGGACTGGCCGGCGTCATGGCCTGTGCTCTTTTTGCAGCTGTTTCAGGCTCCAGTCCGGCAACAGTCGTGGCGATTGGCTCGATCCTGCTGCCGGCCATGGTCAAGGCCGGCTTCCCGCGCCGGTTCGGGGCCGGTGTTATCACCACTTCCGGTTCACTGGGGATTCTGATTCCGCCTTCAATCGTCATGGTTATCTATGCTGTTGCCACCAATTCATCAGTTGGCGCACTCTTCATGGCGGGCGTAATCCCCGGCATGATGCTGGCGTTACTGCTTGGCTCAGTGACCTGGTATCGCGCCCGCAAGAACAATTACCCCCGCCTGCCGAAAGCTACCACCAAAGAGCGTTTACTGGCTTTCAAGGAAAGCGTGTGGGGATTATTACTGATTGTCATCGTACTGGGCGGTATCTACAGCGGTGCCTTTACCCCCACCGAAGCGGCCGCCATGAGCGCCGTATATGCCTTCTTTGTGGCTGTTTTTGTGTATAAGGACATGCCGTTAAAGAATATCCCCAAGGTCCTTCGGGATTCTGCCAACATGTCGGCCATGCTGTTGTATATCATTACCAATGCCGTACTGTTCTCCTACCTGATGACCTCGGAGCAGATCCCGCAGATCATGGCGGACTGGATCATTAATCACAATTTGGGAGTGATCGCCTTCCTGGCCGTAACCAACGTACTGCTGCTGTTGGCCGGCAACGTTATGGAACCATCCTCCATCATCCTGATTCTGGCGCCGATTCTGTTTCCGGTGGCGATGAAACTGGGGATCGACCCGATTCACTTCGGAATCCTGATGACGGTCAACATGGAAGTCGGCATGTGCCACCCGCCGGTCGGCCTGAACCTGTATGTGGCCAGCGGCATCACCAAGATGGGGATATCGGAACTCACGGTGTCGGTGCTGCCGTGGCTGCTTGCCATGGTTGCCTTCATGCTGTTGATCACCTATGTGCCGGCGATTTCACTCTGGCTGCCGCATCTGATGGGTTACTGATGTAGCGGGAAGCACTGCAAACTGGCTGGAAACACAAAGGGCGCCCAAAAGCGCCCTTTGTTTGTATCAGAACCTGAATGATTTCCCACATCAACCCGTCTTTAAATACCGCCCCGCCTGTTTTTCTGAACAATCAGAATTGCCGGTAAAGTAATCAGAGCGCACAAGGCTGTAAAACCGACGCCCAGGTTGGTGGCCCAACCGATCGAAGCCATGGCCGGATAATCGGCAAAGGCTAACGAGCCGAAACCGGCAATGGTGGTCAAGGCAGAGATCAAAACAGCACGTCCCGATTGAATAAAGCGCCCTTCCCCGTCAGAATCATCTCCACCTGTCACCCGGTGGGCAATATGCAGGCCGTAATCGCTCCCCATGCCGACAATCGTCACCAACACCATGGCATTCATGAAGTTTATCCCCATGCTGAAGGTTGCCATGCTGCCCAGCATCATGACAGCGCCAGCCGCAACCGGAAAAAAAGCATACAGCATCCCCAGCCTGGACTCAAAATGAGTGATGAATAGAAACAGAACCAATACCCCACCAACCAGGAAACTCCACATAAAACTATGTGCTACAGAGGTTGACAACTGTTTGCTGACCAGATCAACGCTGGTGGCCCGGGCTTGCGGGTCGATTGCAGCCAGTTCCTTCAGGAACAGCTGCTGATCAAACTCCGCCCCCTTGTAGTATAAAAAGAGCAGGCTGTGGTATCCATCATTATCATTGACGAGATGCCGGTTAACCACCCCGCGCAGCGGTGACGCCAGCAGACGCTCGACCCCTTCCGTTTCCGGGATCGGGGCTGCAGAAGCAAAGTTTTCAAACGCGGCAATAAAGGGATTGAACGGTTCCGCTTCGAAACCGTGCCTCTCCAACGCCTCCCGCAAAGCTGCATCACCTTTTGTACCGGCCGTGGCCCGGGAGAGAGTCTTGGCGATGATTTGCTGCTGAATCCGGTCATTAATAATATTTCCCAGAGAGGACCAGCTGCTGATACGCCTGTCACTCCGGTAACGCTCTATCAGCTCCCCCACCTTTCCAGTCCGGGACAAAACCTGGGCAAGGTCTTTCCCCTCAACTGCCACCAGTAACTGCTTTGGAGCCAGACTGAGATGTTTTTCAATCTTGGCCTGAGTCAGGAAAGCTTCGGAGTGCTGCGGCTGAAGGTTTTTCAATTCACCGTCAAAGGTGATTTGGAACATCATGAATCCGCCCGTTGCGATCACCACAAGCGAAACGGCTATGATCCGCCTGGGTTGACGACCGGTGAAGCGCCAGATACGACCCATGCCAAGAGCCGGGATTGGATGAAAAGGCGCCGGAAAGCGGCGCTCCATGAAGATCAGCAGCGGCGGCAGAAAGAAAAGAGTGGCGTAGAGAGAGAACAGTACCCCCAGCCCCACCAGCAGGCCGAGTTCGTAGAGAGCGCGCACATCGGATATCATCAGCGCCAGAAAAGGGAGGGCCGTAGTGGCGGCGGCGGTAAACAGGCCATGACCGGTATCGACCACCGCCAGTTGCAAGGCCACCAAGGTATCCTTTCCGGCCACCCGTTCGCAGTGGTAACGGTCATAAAGATGGATTGAATAGTCAGTGCCCAGGCCGATAATCAGAGCCATAAAAGCAAAAGAGATGACATGGATGGATGGCAGAAGCAGTGACGCAGTACCCAGCGCCAGTATTACTCCGACAGCAATAATCAGCGGCAGGAGAATTGTGGGCAGCAGACGGCGGTAAGCGGTGTAGAAGATCGCCAGCACAACCAGCAGGGACGACAGGATGCAGGAGAGGATGTTTGATTTCATGGCAGCTTCGTCGAGAACGGCGCTGACATGGGCTCCGGCGCAACTGACAGAAACTGACAGCCCGCTACGGGCCTGGTTGATACCGGTTACCAGGCGGCGCGCAAAGGCTATGTCCTGTACCGGGCGGGCCGGTTCTGCGATCACAATCATGACCCGTTGATCGCGGGAAAGAAAATAGGGAGATGCGGGATCCAGATCAAGCGCCTGACTGGCAGCCTTCAGACGCGGCAGGATAAAATCCCGCAAATACAGCGGATCTGCTGTGGCCAGACTGGTCATGCTGCCGCCGAACTGCCCCGCCAGATCGGTTTTTATACGCTGCAATGCGGCATCAAAAGAGGACGGTGAAAGACGTTCCGCCAATCCGGACGAACCCTGGCTATCAACAAACAGCTGCGGCCTGGCAACCGCATAGGCGATGAACTCGGCGAACAGCTGCCCCTCTGATTCGTCATAGACACGCCAGGTAACCCGGCTGAAAGCCGGTTGACCATCAAGCTGCAATTTTTGGAGACGAACTGCCAGTTTTTCGGTTTCTGCCGGAAGTATGCGTGGATCACCCTCCAGCAGAAAATAAGCTTCCTTGGCACTGCCGGTCCATTCCAGCGAATCTGTCAAAAGCCGCAAAGCTGGTAGAGACGACGGAAAAAGACGGAAAATATCCGCCTCGAATCGGGTCGTAAAGATTATGATGGCAGCGATGGTTACAAACAGTGATGAGGCAGCGATAACCTTGAGTGGAGAGCGGGTAGTAACCCGGTATATCCACTCAAGGTGCCGATGGGTAAAAGCGTTGACTAATGAGGTACTGCGTGAAAGCAGAGAGCTGAACATGGTTGATTTGTGACTTTTCAATTATTACACCCGGTTCCGGACTGTCTTTGATCTGGACATTCCGGACAAGAAGATTAAGGACAACAGCGGCCTATCTTACACCGGTTTTCGGATTACAACATCAATGAAACAGTTTGTACTGAAAAATATAAACGATAACCCCGCAAAAATAGCCCACAAATGCAAGCCCGCTGATCCTCTTTACGTACCAGAAAAAATGGATTTTTTCCAGCCCCATGGCGGCTACTCCAGCCGCGGAACCGATAATCAGGATTGATCCGCCGGTCCCGGCGCAATAAGCCATAAACTCCCACAGGAAGCTGTCGGGCGGATTCTGGGTCATACTGTACATCCCCATTGAAGCAGCCACCAGCGGGACGTTGTCCACAATGGCGCTGGCCATGCCAATGATAGTTACGATCACATCCTGGCGGCCAACTGTCTGATCCAGCCATTTCGCAAGTGTTGTCAGAATGTGGGTATGTTCCAGAGTCGCCACCGCCAGCAATATGCCGACAAAGAATATGATGGAACTCATATCAATCTGCTTTAAAGCCCTTACCAGAGTCAGATGTTCCTTGTCCTCATCATCCTTTTTGCTATGGATCAATTCACCAGACAGCCAGAGGATTCCCAGACCAAACAGGATACCCATGAAAGGCGGAAGATGGGTCACGGTTTTGAAGATCGGAACGCAGATCAGAATTCCAAGTCCCATGGCGAACATGAAATTCTGCTCAAAAGGCGTGGTTGGATCACGATGTCCAAGTTCCATTGATTTGACAGGACTGACGACAACACGCCCCTTGAGGAACAGGCTGGTAATGGCTAAAGGCACCACCATGTTGACAACCGATGGGAAAAACACACCCTTCATAATAGCCAGTGTCGTAATCTGGCCGCCGATCCAGAGCATGGTGGTTGTGACGTCGCCGATCGGAGACCAGGCGCCGCCGGCATTGGCTGCAATTACGATTATTCCGGCGAAGAATAACCGGTCATCGTGCTTGTCCAGCAGTTTTTTCATGAGCGAGATCATGACGATGGTTGTCGTCAGGTTATCCAGCACGGCACTCAGAAAAAAAGTCACCACACCAACCAGCCAGAGCAGGGTTGTCAGCTTGCTGGTCTTGATGCGTGAAGTTATGACGTCGAAACCGTTGTGGGCATCCACCACCTCAACAATCGTCATGGCACCCATCAGAAAAAAGACTATCTGGGCTGTTGAAGCCAGCGATTCATTGAGCTGCTCGCCTACCAGATGAGGGTCATTACCGGTAGCAAGAGCGTAAATAGTCCAGAGCAGACCGGCTCCAATCAGGGCAGACGCTGATTTATTGACCTTTAGCGGGTGCTCCAGGGCAATGGCGGCATAGGCAATGACAAAGATGACGACAAGAGCGGTGAGCATTATGGAATCTCCGGAAAATTGATTTGCAAGCGCTTGATTGGATCTCTGCAGCTGCCGTTATAATTTGAAGGAAATCAGTTATAACGGGCTATTTGTTGAAGTAACGGAAGATGGACATATTCCCGATGGTACCGGTCTGGTCATCAGGATTGTTATCGTCTTTAGGTGGGTCTCTTAAAGCATCACCGATGATCATGCCGCCAACGGCTCCATACAGCAGTGCCGCCCCGCCGCCGGCCAGCAGAATATTTGTTTCAGTGCCGAGGCCAACTCCTGTAAAAAGAAGTCCGGTAGACAATCCAACTGCTCCCAGGACAAAGGCTCCCAACATCTTGCTACCGGTTCTCTGCACCGCCCAGCCGCCGACCGCCCAGGCCATAACCGAATAAACTGCAAAACCGCCTAACCCCCAACGCGCAGAAAAGCTATCCATAAGACCGCTGAATTCCATGGCTGACGGTATGATGTTGGAAGTTATGCTCAGGCCGGCAAAACCACCTAGCACGGTTGCACCGACCGAGCGGAATCTGATTCCCATGATGAATTTCAGAATACCTGCGTTAAATGTGCGAATCATTTTCACGATCATATTATTCCTGTTCTCCATTGTCTCTGCCGGTACACTCATACCATAACTCCTTTAACTGAACAGTACTAATTTTGATTCCATTTGTTCAAAAGCCCCTCCCCCATCCAGAGGGAGGGGCTGCTTCTAACCATTGCTGCTGAAAATCAGTGGCCAGCTGAAGGTGGAGCAACCAGCTTGCCCGGGTAACGGAGACTTCCGACCAGATCCTGAATTTCCTGCGGCGGTTCCGGTGTGAACTTGCCGACCACATACATGCAGATGAAGTTCAGGACAGCACCGACGGTACCGATACCTTCCGGCGAAATACCGAACCACCAGTGTTTGGCATTATTATCTGCCGGGTTGATGAACTTGAAGTAGCAGATGTAGGCGGTAACAAAGATGATACCGACAAACATGCCAACCAGTGCGCCTTCCTTGTTAGCCTTCTTGTTGAATATTCCCATCAGGATGCAGGGGAAGAAAGAGGCCGCTGCCAGACCGAAGGCAAAGGCGACCACCTGTGCCACGAAACCGGGAGGATAAATACCGAACAGACCGGCGATGCAGACCGCCACGCCGGCGCCTGCACGTGCCCATAACAGCTCTTCTTTTTCCGACATGTCCGGCTTGACAATACCTTTCATCAAATCATGTGAAACTGCGGCAGATATAACCAGCAGCAAACCGGCCGCTGTTGAAAGTGCGGCAGCCAGGCCACCGGCGCCGATCAGACCAACCACCCAGTTGGGAAGTTTGGCAATTTCAGGGTTGGCAAGAACCATGATGTCACGGTCGATAATAACTTCATTGGCGCTCTTGGGGTCTTTAACATCGCCTTTGGCGATTGTCATGATGCCGTCGCCGTTTTTGTCTTTCCATCCGACCAGGCCGGTTTTTTCCCAGTTTTTGAACCAGGAAGGAGCGTTCTCGTACTTTACGTTGTTAATTGATTTAACAAAGTTGGTGCGCGCAAAAACTGCAATTGCCGGAGCCGTTGTATAAAGCAATGCGATGAAGAGCAGTGCATATCCGGCGGAGGAACGGGCATCACGCATTTTGGGAACTGTAAAGAAGCGGATCAGAATGTGCGGCAGACCGGCGGTACCGATCATCAGTGACATGGTGATAAACCATACATCAATTCTTGGCCGCGTTCCGTTGGTATAGGCGGCAAAACCAAGATCCTTCTGAATACCGTTCAATACATCCAGCATGTACTTACCCTGAGTTGACACATCATTAAGACGTGCGGCGCCTTCAGCTGTAATTGCCGAACCCATGCCGATCTGCGGAATCGGGTTACCGGTAAGCTGCATGGAAATAAAGATGGCCGGAACCATATAGGCAACAATCAAAACGCAGTACTGAGCAACCTGGGTATAGGTAATGCCCTTCATGCCACCCAGAGTAGCGTAGAAAAAGACCAGTGCCATACCGATGATAACACCCATGTTGATACTGACACCCATGAAACGTGAGAAAACAACACCGACACCACGCATCTGACCGGCAACGTAGGTGAACGATACGAAAATGGCGCAGATCAGCGAAAGTACGCGAATTGAGTTGGAGTAATACCGATCACCCATGAACTGCGGAATAGTAAACTTGCCGTATTTGCGCAGATACGGTCCGAAGAGCATAGCCAGGAGAACGTAGCCTCCGGTCCATCCCATCAGATAGAAGGAGCCATCACGTCCCATGAATGAGATCAGACCGGCCATGGAGATGAAGGAGGCGGCCGACATCCAGTCAGCCCCGGTTGCCATGCCGTTTAGTATTGGAGGAACTGATTGTTCAGCAGCGTAGAAGTCACCGGTTGATTTTGCCCGTGTAGCGTAGGCGATGTAGATATACAGGCCGAAGCTGAGGCCCGTCAGAATCCAGGTCCAGGTAAGAATGCTCATAGTATGTCACCTCTTGATTTTATTGAAATTAATCGTTTCGTTGCGATACATTCAGGATTATTACCCCTCATGCACATCATACTTCTTGTCCAGGTTGTTCATCATGTAGACATAGGTCCAGATCAGTATAACGAAGGTAATCATGGAACCCTGATTGGCGAACCAGAAACCGACCGGAAATCCGCCGATCATATAAGCATCGAGCTGATCGACGAACATGATGCCGCAAACAAATGAAACAAAAAACCAGATAGCGAGGTGAACCATGATGATCACCAGATTCTCTTTCCAATACGCCTGTAATTCTTTAGTTGCGTGAACTGACATATTACCTCCTCATGTTTGATGTTAACTCTTTTAACTGTTTCCCGAGATTAATTTGGCTTTTACCTCCTTTCCATTTGGCTGGCAGCCAGCCAGCCCATGCCCCATTTTTCGGGCGGTTAGTGGTTGTAGTGTCTGCTTCAACTGGTTTGTTAAGCTTTGAGTCTGATAAATTAAATGACGGATATATTTAGACATATGCCCTTGAATAACCAAACTTCATCGACAGCTGTTCAGCACCTTCCAACATGGAAGGAATCACCTCATCTTCCAGCCGCCCTTGCAGCATGCGGAATGATGGCGCCAGCAGCGTCAAAGCCCCGACTACCTTGCCGGCATAATCACGGACAACCACCGCCACGGCGCAGATTCCGTCACCCAGACCATTGAAATCAACAGCAACGCCCTTGCGGCGTATTTCATCCAGTTCGACTTCCAGCTCTTTCGGGTTCGGGATACCGCGTTTTTTTGAGTTGCGCCCGAAGATATCAATCGAACTGACCGATTTGATAACTTTGCCGGCAGCATTGGTAAAAAACGGGAAGCGCCGTCCAACGAGATCGACAGCCTTGATCTGCTGGAATGAATCGACCATATCAAGGAACAGTACTTCATCATTATTCATGACCGTGATGTAAACCGCCTCGTCCAGCTTGCGTGCCAGTTCAACCATGATCGGGTGCGCCAACCGGATCAGGTTGTCGCTTTTAAGGATGTGCTGTGCCATTTCAAAAGCTTGCAGACCGAGGCTGTATGTCCCGGTTTCAATGTTCTGCTCGACAAGGCCCTTTTCTTCGAGTGTGGCCAGCAGCCTAAAGGCCTTGTTGCGGCTTATTTCCAGTTTTTCTGCAAGGACGATAACTGTCGGACGAGCGCCGTCCTGGGCAAGGGCCTCCAACAAATCAATGGCCTTAACAACGGCTTGTACCGAATACAGACCTTTATCTCTCATGATGTTTACTCCGCTTATATAAAATGGTTTCCACACTTAAAACAGTGACTACAGACATAAGCCTTTATAAATATCCATTGATAACGGATAGTTATAATCAATTGAATATGTATGCGCGTAAACGTAAACGTACGGCATAATTAATTGCAGCAAAGCATTTGAAACTTGAAACAGTTTTTTACAATGTGGGGCTTAACAGAGGTTAAACAGTGAGGGCAACAGGGGGGGCTCTACCATGAGGAATTTCAGAATGATAATCAAAAATAGACAGTATCGGCGCTGATAGATAGCATTGTTGGGATCGGTAAGTGAAAGAAGGTAACTTGGCTGAACGGACTGCTCTACGAACTACAGATATTGAAGTTTTTCCAGACTCCTCTAACTGGGTATTTTGAGTGGCCGGTTTATCGAAATTAGGAATTTTGTCCGTCGAAAAGGAGACCGGCGCAATAACCAGTAATAATAAAATAACTATTTGGCAAAGCATCCTTTTCATAGCGAACCCTTAAGTCAACCGGCCAAGCAAAATCTTACCAAGAATTAATTTGTACCGCAAATAATCTAGACCACAAATCAAATATCGTTGTATTTCTTATGCAACATAATTCTATTTATGTCAATTTTTTTTTAAAATAACACTTCATCAATTCCATGGTGCGCTTAAGTACATGTTTAACATAGTTATTTTATTTGATTTTGTTGGTGAGCATTATCAATATACGTGTTATTTTTAAATACTAGCAAGTCATATACTACGATCTTGTCACACACTTATATGCCATTGTTTTACCGTTCTGAATAATATTGTTAACACTCTGTAGATTCACCGGACGCATACGAGCACAGCCCGCCCGGTACCGGGCGGGCTGCATTATGTCAGGAAAAATATTTGGCTTACAACTGGTGTCAGTGAAACAGCTTGTACTGGACCATATAAGCGGCGATACCGCCAAAGTACCCCACCAGAGCGAGCCCGCTGATCTGCTTGACGTACCAGAAAAAATGGATTTTCTCCAGTCCCATGGCGGCGACCCCGGCAGCGGAGCCGATTATAAGAATTGATCCGCCGGTGCCGGCACAATACGCAATAAATTCCCACAGGAAACTGTCAGGCGGATACTGGGTCATGCTGTACATGCCCATGGATGCCGCCACGAGCGGGACGTTATCGACAATGGCACTGACCAGTCCGATGATAGTGACAATCACATCCTGACGGCCAACGGAGTGATCGAGCCATTTTGCCAAAGATGCCAGGATATGGGTATGCTCGAGTGTCGCCACCGCAAGCAGTATACCGATAAAAAATACAATCGAGCTCATATCAATCTTCATCAAGGCATGCACCAGCGTGAGATGTTGTTTGTCATCATGATCCTTTTTGCGGTGAACCAACTCTCCAACCATCCAGAGAAACCCAAGTCCGAACAGTATCCCCATAAAAGGTGGCAAATGGGTTATCGTCTTGAATACCGGTACGCAGACCAGAATGCCAAGTCCCATGAAAAACATCAGGTTACGCTCAAATAGTGTGGTCTGAAGCAATCCGTTATCTTCCACTTGTGTTGGTGTCACAACCTCTCGCCCTTTTAACATCCAGCTAACCACCAGCAACGGAACTATCAGATTGACAATGGAAGCCATAAAAACACCCTTCATAATGGCAAGGGTTGTAATCTGGCCGCCGATCCACAACATTGTCGTAGTTACGTCACCAATTGGTGACCAGGCACCACCGGCGTTGGCGGCAATCACAATCATTCCCGCAAAAAACAACCGGTCTTCCTGCTTATCCAGAAGTTTTTTCATCAAGGAAATCATGACGATTGTCGTCGTCAGGTTGTCCAGAACCGAGCTAAGGAAAAAGGTTACAAAACCGACCAGCCACATCAGTGATGAGAGTCTGGTCGTTTTAATCCTTGATGTGATAACCTCGAAACCGTTATGGGCATCAACCACTTCTACAATTGTCATGGCTCCCATCAGAAAAAATACAATCTGGGCTGTGGATGCCAGTGATTCATCCAGTTGATGCCCTACCTGAGCATGATCTCCGTTTGAAATTGCGTATATAGTCCAGAGCAGACCGGCTCCCATCAGTGCCGAAGCGGATTTGTTGATGCCGATCGGGTGTTCCAGGGCAATCGCAGCGTAAGCAATGATAAACACAACTATGAGCATGGTCAGCATGGTGTGTCACTCCTGACAGTAGGGTATAATTCACGGCTCAGCTTTATTCTTATCAAAATTAATCATGAGGCGTTCATCGTCACCAGGCAGGATTCCACTTATAATCATGCCGCCAATGGCGCCATACACAACCGCCGACAGCACAGAGACAATCAGCAGATTGGGCGCACCCCCCAGGGCTGCGATGCCCAGCAGCAGTCCGCTGATTGCTCCGACACTGCCGAGAACAATCGCTCCATAACTAGGCGATGCAATTTTTCCGACGGCCCAACCTGCTGTTCCCCAGAACAGTGCCGTGTGGGCGAAATAATCCGCAAGAAGAAATCTAATTTCGAAGTGATCACCACCGATGAAGGATGTGATCGCAGTCGGAATAATGGTAGTCGTCAAGCTCATCCCGGCTGACATGCCAAGCAGCGCTGCAACAAACTTACGAATATTCTTTCGTTTGAATACGGTGACTTCCCGTTTTGCAGCTTTTTCAAAAAACTTCATACGTACTCCATCCTCAAACTGTAATGGATAATTGATTGAAACGTATGCCATGTTGATCATTGCTTAAAAAAACGCGGCTGCCGTTTCGGGCAGCCGCACAAATTTCTGCATATCAAATAATACTCATTCGATCAATGCCCGGCAGAAGGAGGCACAACCAGCTTGCCCGGGTAACGGAGACTTCCGACCAGGTCCTGGATTTCCTGCGGAGGCTCAGGAGTAAACTTGCCGACCACATACATGACGATAAAGTTCAGAGCAGCGCCAACAGTGCCGATCCCTTCCGGTGAAATACCGAACCACCAGTGATCCTTATTGTTAAAGGCGGGGTTGACGAACTTGAAGTAACTGATGTAGGCGGCCACAAAAACAATACCGATGAACATGCCGGCCAGTGCGCCTTCCTTGTTAGCTTTCTTGTTGAATATTCCCATCAAAATACATGGGAAGAAGGATGCCGCTGCCAGACCGAAAGCGAAGGCGACCACCTGTGCCACAAAGCCGGGAGGATAAATACCGAACAGACCGGCAATACAGACCGCCACACCGGCAGCGGCTCGCGCCCAGAGCAATTCTGCTTTTTCCGACATGTCTGGAGTGACAATCCCCTTCATCAAATCGTGGGAAATTGCGGCAGAGATTACCAGCAACAGACCGGCCGCTGTCGAGAGTGCGGCGGCCAGACCACCGGCACCGATCAAACCAACGACCCAGTTGGGAAGTTTGGCAATTTCAGGGTTTGCCAACACCATGATATCCTGGTCGATTTTGACTTCGTTGGCGCTCTTGGGATCATCCCACTTGCCTTTGGCAATTTTCATGATGCCGTCGCCGTTTTTGTCTACAAACTTGACCAAACCGGTTTTTTCCCAGTTTTTAAACCAGGAGGGAGCTTTGGCATACTCTACATTATTAATCGATTTGACAAAGTTGGTACGGGCAAAAACAGCGATTGCCGGAGCGGTAGTATAGAGAAGGGCAATGAAGAGCAGCGCGTAACCGGCCGAGGAACGGGCATCGCGCATTTTGGGCACGGTGAAGAAACGGATCAGGATGTGCGGCAGACCGGCGGTGCCGATCATCAGCGACATGGTAATAAACCATACATCGATCCTGGGACGTATGCCTGAGGTGTATTCAGCAAAACCAAGATCCTTCTGGAGACCGTTTAGTACATCCAGCAGGTACTTACCCTGGGTAGTTGCATCACCAAGACGTGCGGCGCCCTCGGCGGAAATTGTTGATCCCATGCCAAGCTGCGGAATCGGGTTGCCGGTCAACTGCATCGAGATGAAGATAGCCGGAATCAGATAGGCGACAATCAGAACGCAATACTGTGCCACCTGAGTGTAGGTAATCCCTTTCATGCCGCCCAGGGTGGCGTAAAAAAAGACCAGTGCCATGCCGATGATAACACCCATATTGATGCTAACACCCATGAAGCGTGAGAAAACGACTCCGACTCCGCGCATCTGACCGGCAACGTAGGTAAACGAAACGAAAATGGCACAAAGTAGTGACAAGACGCGGATCGAATTTGAGTAATACCGGTCACCCATGAACTGTGGAATAGTGAACTTGCCGTATTTACGCAGATACGGTCCGAAAAGCATGGCCAGTAGAACGTAGCCTCCGGTCCACCCCATCAGATAAAAGGAGCCGTCACGTCCCATGAACGAGATCAGACCGGCCATGGAGATGAAAGAGGCGGCCGACATCCAGTCGGCGCCGGTTGCCATGCCGTTCAGAATTGGAGGAACTGATTGTTCAGCAGCATAGAAGTCACCGGTTGATTTTGCCCGCGTAGCATAGGCGATGTAGATGTACAGCGCAAAGCTGAGGCCCGTAAGAATCCAGGTCCAGGTAAGAATGCTCATAGTTTGTCACCTCGTGATTTTATTGAATGTAATTGTGTCACCGCGGCACGTTCGGGTTTACTACCCTTCATGCACATCATATTTCTTGTCCAGATTGTTCATCATGTACACATAGGTTGTAATCAAAATTACGAAGATAACAATTGAGCCCTGATTGGCGAACCAGAATCCGACCGGAAATCCGCCGATCATGAATTTATCGAGCTGATCAACAAACATGATGCCGCAGACAAATGAAACAAAAAACCAGATCGCGAGGTGAACCATGATGATCACCAGATTCTCTTTCCAATACGCCTGTAATTCTTTAGTAGCGTGAACTGACATAATACCTCCCCATGTTTAATGTTAACTCCCTTTAAAACTGTTTCCCGAGGTTGATTTGGCTCTTCCTCCTTCCCGTGCGGGTGGCCTTCGGCCAACCCCTGCCCAAATCGACGGATGGTATTGAGTAAAAATAAAACGGTTGAACACCTAAGCGTATGCCCGTGAATATCCGAATTTCATTGATAACTGTTCGGCACCCTCCAGCATGGAAGGGATCACCTCCTCCTCCAATCTCCCTTGCAGCATGCGAAATGACGGCGCCAGCAGCGTCAACGCCCCGACGACCTTGCCGGCATAGTCACGAACTACCACTGCCACGGCGCAGATACCGTCTCCAAGCCCGCCAAAATCAACCGCGACTCCCTTGCGGCGAATTTCGTCCAGCTCCACCTGCAACTCTTTCGGATTCGGGATACCGCGCTTTTTGGAGCTGCGACCGAAGATATCAATCGAACTTACCGACTTGATAACCTTGCCGGCTGCGTTGGTAAAAAACGGGAAGCGCCGCCCCACAAGGTCAACCGCTTTTACCTGTTGAAATGAATCGACCATATCGAGGAACAGTACTTCATCATTGTTCATGACCGTAATGTAGACCGCCTCATCCAGTTTGCGTACCAGCTCCACCATGATCGGGTGAGCCATCCGGATCAGGTTGTCGCTTTTAAGAATGTGCTGTGCCATTTCAAAAGCATGCAGACCGAGATAATAGGCTCCGGTCTCCAGGTTCTGTTCAACAAGTCCCTTGTTTTCGAGAGTAGCCAGCAGACGAAATGCTTTGTTGCGACTTATTTGCAATTTATCTGCAAGTTCAGGAACCGTTGGACAGGCACCGTCCTGAGCAAGGGTTTCAAGTAAATCAATCGCTTTAACAACTGCTTGCACCGAATACAGACCTTTGTCTCTCATAATATTAATACTCCGATCGTATTAAATAGTTTCAATACATGTTTGATGCAAAAACATAAGGGGGCACCCGAATGACTCCTAACGCACAGCAGGGTACGTCAGCAATTGCACACCTTGAAACAGGGCAAACAGGAGCATTCAAAGGTGCTTAATCAATATGAATCAGCGGATTGTTTAAAAGATTTTACGGTGAAACAAAAAGGGGACTATGCGAATGAAACAACTGGAGGGGCCCTGCCATGTTGAATGTCCTGTTTGAATCCAAAGACGGGGGATTGTGGAGTTAATGCGAATATTTCTTCAGAAATCGGGATAACAGCCAACTGCATCGGAATAACAGCTCTGCGAACTGCAGCAGCGAGTGTTTTTATTGACTCCTGAGCAGTGGCCGTTTTCGTAGCGGGAACATCAAAGTTTGGAATTCTTTCTGTGGAGAATGAAACGGGTGCTATCACCAGAAGTGAAAAAATCACTATTTGACAAAGCAGCCTTTTCATCAATAAACCTCGTTGCACTTATCAGATCTGATAAAACCATCCGCACCAACCAACAACAAACAACCCTACTATTACAATAAATCAAATATCGTTCTTATTTCCTATGCAACAATATTTTATTCGTGTCAATGTTTTTTTCGCAAGACGTATTATTTTTTAATCATTCCCATAAAGACCTGTTATACAAGGCATTAAATTTCACGAATTACTGTTTGTTTCTTCAATATTTTTTTTATTTCTTTATTTTATCTGCATCCAAACTGACACTTTCATCGTTATTATATTCATCTGTTATGCGGTTTTACCTAATGCCGTTATACTTGTCTTTATAACACGCATCACGGCAGGTAACGGCACTGGCATTGAAATGTATTGCAATCACTTCTCAAGTAAGAAAGAATGTGTTGCCAAATGCTTCTGCACGGGGGAGACATGCCGGTAATCAGTGAAGACAGTTTTTTCTTCATTACAGTCGATACAATCTGTCATAGACCGGCCATTACCTGCCCGCCCGATATGGGACTGGTCGAAATGGCCAGACTCATGAAAAGTCATAACATTTCCGGGATCGTAGCGGTTGAGGATCAAAAGCCGGTCGGGATCGTTTCCCTGCGCGATCTGCGCAACCTGATAGCAGACTCGGTGAATGATATATCAGGCATGTCGGTCCGCGACGTAATGACCACTGGGTTAATTACCATCCGCAGCAGCGACTATCTGTTTAAAGCCATTTTTTTGATGGCCAAACACAACATCCACCGCCTGGTTGTAGTTGACGAAAATGACAATCTATCCGGGGTACTGACCGACACCGATCTGCTCCGGGTCCAGACCCGCAGCCCACTCTACCTCGTTCAGGAAATTGAATCCGCCGGCTCTATCGAGCAGTTGCACATCATCGGACAGAAAATGAATGGCATGCTTCAGTATGCGGTCAAGACCAATGCCGACGCACAAAGCCTTATTCAGTTAATCGCCCACTTTAACGACGCTTTCACACAACGCCTGATATATATCCTGGACAACAATCATGGCGTGCGACTGCCACCGGGCGCAGCTTTTTTAGCTTTGGGAAGCGAGGGACGACAGGAACAAACTCTGCGCACGGACCAGGACAATGCCATTGTTTACCGGGATGATTTTTCTCCTGCGAAAATTGCGGAGGTGCGACGTTTTGCAGAACGCATAGTGGCAGCCCTTGAAAGTGTCGGAGTGCCGCTCTGCCCCGGCAACATGATGGCCAGCAATCCGGAGTGGCGCCACAGCCTGTCAGAGTGGAAACAACTGACTCAAAAATGGATAACCACGCCTACGCCCGAGGATACGGTTTACTTCGGGGTATTTCAGGATTTGCGTGTACTGCATGGCGACCTGTTTTTTGAAACGGAATTACGTGCACATATCTGCGAATGCACCAAAAGCAATTCACTTTTCTTTCCAAGCATGGCTCGAAATATCGTTCGCTTCAAACCGCCTTTAGGCATGTTCGGCCGTCTGCTGGTAGAAAAAAAAGGTGAACAACGTGGCAAACTTGATCTTAAAAAAGGCGGTCTGTTTGCATTGACCAGGGGAATTGGATTAATAGCCCTGGAAGCCGGGATCATGGGAGGGACAACCTGGACCAAGCTGGAGCGCCTGAACCATCTCCATCTGATATCTGACCACGACCTTGAGATTATTGGGGATGCGTTTACTTTTTTGATAAAAATGCGCTTGGAAAAACAGATGGTAGCATTGTCATCCGGCAAGGAACCTGTAAATTTTATCGATCCGCTGGTTTTGGTTGACCGGGACCGGGTTCAGCTTCGCGCCGCTTTTCGAGGCGTAAACACTTTGCTCAATATACTGAAAAGCCGTTACAAGCTTGATATGATGGCCCGTTAGAGATAGAATGTTGGCCCATTACCGAATGCAATGCTGTCCCACAGAAGGATGATTATCCGTATGACAGCCATTTCAAGCACATACAAACATAATCCCAGCGTCATGTCTGAAATAATAGACGGCCGGACTTTTTTATCTGGACGTATTTTAAAAAGATATTTGTCCCAACAGTTGATCATCATTCTGCTTCTGCTGACCCCGATTACACTCTCAACTGACAATTTACCAAACTTTCAACCTGAGTGCGAAACGAGTAGTTCGCTAAACATCAAGCAATGCCTCAACTCTGCACGATTCTGCAATTCCGGTTTAAATATCCGCAAACCCGGACAATTAAGGCCCGCTCCGCATTATTTCTCTGCACTGACAATCATTCCTGTCCACCTGCTTATCTCTTTTGTTGCTCCTGGTCGAGCCCCTCCAGCCTGATTCCCATCCATATTTTATTACGGCATCAATCATCCAACCAGCAGTCATGTCGCTGGATTATTGCTATGGCGGATCCCTCGGACTGATCTGTATCAGATTTTAATATGCGCACGAATCAACCTTGCAACAAATAGGGGTCTGTCAACTTCAAAATGCTCATTTTTGGAGGCATTATGATAGACTTCTTAATCAAACTGTTTAAGTCAATGGATAATAACGATGGAACCTGCGCTTGTTGCGGCAGATGCTGTGAAGAATACGGAGGCCATTTGCATGCCTATCAATCGGATCTCCTGCGCTGGAAAAAAGAAAACCGTGGTGATCTTCTTCAGCGTGTAAACCGATTAGGCTGGATCTGGGTCGATCCTGAAACCAAGCAACCATTAAACAGATGCCCGTTCATTCACAAAACGGAACAACATCTCTCAATTTGCCTTATTAACGAAACGAAACCGCAAATATGCAAAGACTACCCAACCATGGAGCATGGAAAAAGATGTATCCGTGAAACTAAAAAGGAAAAGTATACATGATGAAGTTCTTATTAATTGCATTGCAGATTACATTTTCAGCACAATCTGCACTGGCTTCGGGAAACAGCGGTGAAGTCCTGGATCTGACCAAGACTGGCATGGGTATCATTGCTCTGGTGCTGTTTGTAGCGGCCTACCTTCTTGTCATCTTTGAAGAACAGCTCCATCTGCAAAAAAGCAAGCCTGTCATCGTTGCTGCCGGTGTTATCTGGGTACTGGTTGCAATCACCTATCAAGCAGTTGGCAAGCCCGAGCATGCCCATGCCGCCATCTTGCACAACCTCACTGAATATGTTGAACTGTTCCTGTTTCTGCTGGCTGCCATGACCTATATCAATGCTTTGGAAGAGCGCAACGTTTTCCGCGCGTTGCGTTCCTGGCTGGTAAACAAAGGTTTCACCCTGCGAACCGTTTTCTGGATGACCGGACTGCTGGCATTCTTTATCTCCCCAATAGCAGACAATCTGACCACAGCCCTTCTAATGGGAGCCGTAGTCATGGCCGTGGGCGGCACTAACACAAAGTTCGTGGTTATCGCCTGCATCAATATCGTAGTCGCAGCCAATGCAGGGGGCGCTTTCTCGCCCTTTGGAGACATCACCACTTTGATGGTATGGCAAAAGGGCAAGGTCAGCTTTATTGATTTTTTCGCCATTTTCGTGCCATCAGCTGTCAACTGGCTGATTCCGGCGATCATAATGAGTTTTGCCGTAGCAAAAGGAAAACCGGAAGTCAGCAATGAGACTGTGCTTATGAAGCTTGGAGCCAAACGGATCATGGTTCTTTTTCTTTTAACCATTATTACGGCAGTTTCCTTCCACAACTTTCTGCACCTGCCACCGGCGGTAGGTATGATGCTTGGATTCGGATATCTCTCACTTTTCGCTCACTACCTGAATAGAGTGGAGAACCGGCTGTCAAATGGAGGCTCGCCTCTTGATGAAACCGGCCACAAACATACAAGTTTCGATTTTTTCCATAAGGTTGCAAATGCTGAATGGGATACGCTGCTGTTTTTCTACGGCGTGATTCTCTGCGTGGGTGGTTTGGGGCAGTTCGGTTACCTGGCCGGAGTCTCCAAATTCATGTACGACGGTCTGGGACACACGAGTGCAAACATCCTGGTTGGCGTTCTTTCGGCAATTATTGATAACATCCCGGTCATGTTTGCAGTGCTGACCATGGACCCTCAAATGTCCCACGGCCAGTGGCTGCTGGTAACACTGACCGCCGGGGTTGGCGGCAGCCTGCTTTCGGTTGGTTCTGCCGCCGGAGTTGCTTTGATGGGATCAGCAAGGGGAGCATATACTTTCGGAGCTCACTTGAAATGGAGCTGGGCGATCGCTTTGGGATACGCCGCCAGCATCATCGTACATCTGCTAATAAACGCTAAATATTTTACGCATTGACACAGGAGTTGCTGAGCAGGACAGTTCCGCGTGTAAAACTGCTATCAGCGTTTTACACGCGGATCCAGCGCGTCCCGAATACCTTCGCCCAAAAGGTTGTAAGCCAGAACTGTCACCAGGATGGCCAAACCTGGAAAGAGCGACAACCACCAGGCGAATTCTATATAATCTTTACCGGAAGTGAGAATATTGCCCCAACTCGGCGTAGGGGGTTGAACGCCGATACCTAGGAACGAGAGGGCCGATTCGGTCAGGATCGCCCCGGCCACGCCGAGAGTTGCGGCAACCAGTACCGGAGAGATCGCATTGGGGAGGATATGGCGGAAGATGATTCGGGCATTGGAGCATCCGATACATCTTGCGGCCAGAATATAATCCATCTCGCGGATCGAGAGTGTCTCGGCCCGCACCAGTCGTGCCACCCCCATCCAGCCGGTCAGACCGATCACCATCATGATGTACCAGATTGATGGTTCCAGAAAGGTGATCACCGCCAGAATCAGAAAAAATGCCGGGAAGCAGAGCATGATATCAACCAGGCGCATCAGTGTGGCGTCCACCAGGCCGCTGTAATAACCGGAGAGCAGACCGATCACCGTGCCGATACTGACGGCAATACCGACCGCCACAAATCCAACCTTGAGCGAAATTCGCGCACCATACAACACCCTGCTGAGAACATCACGTCCAAGTTCATCGGTGCCGAACCAATGCTGCCAGGAAGGCGCTGAGAGGACATGCCAGGCGTTGATTCCGTTGGGATCGTAGGGTGAGATCAAGGGGGCCATCAACGAGATCAGAAACAGAGCCAGCACCACGACTCCGCCGACCAGAGCCAGCTTGTTACGTTTGAGGCGCGGCCAGAAAATCGAATAGAAATAGGTGTACTTTAATACCATTCCCTACCCCTCCCCATGCCTGATGCGCGGATCAGCTACGGCATAGCAGAGATCTGCAGCCAGATTGCCGATCAGCGTCAAAAAGGCCCCGATCACGAGAATACCCATCACAACCGGATAATCACGCGACATGACCCCCTGGTAAAAAAGCTGTCCCATGCCCGGTATGGCGTAAATGGTTTCAAAAATGACACTGCCACCGATCAGACCGGGTATCGAGAACCCAAGCAGCGTAATCAGCGGCAGCAGAGCGTTTCTAAGGGCATGTTTGTAGATAACCACACTCTCCGGCAGTCCCTTGGCACGGGCGGTGGTTATATAATCCTGGCTGATGACACTCAGCATGGCGGAGCGCATGTAACGGGAAAGCCCGGCCAGACTGCCGAACGAAGCCACCATGACCGGCATGATCAGATGTTTGGCCAGATCCCACAAATATGGAATTGTTCCCCAGTTATCACTTCCCAAAGTATGCAGGCCGGAAATCGGGAGCCACCCCAGCTTGACCCCGAAGAAGTACATCAGCAGCAGCGCCAGCCAGAAGGTCGGTACGGCAAATCCGACAAAGACAAAAACGGTAATGCCCTTGTCCAGCCAGGTATCCCGACGGGTAGCGGCCAGAATACCGATCGGTATCGCCAGGCCGAATTCCAGAACCAGGGCGACAACATTCAGTGAAATAGTCACCGGCAGACGTTCCTTGATCTTGTCAAGTACCGGTCGGCCATCGGATGAAAATGATCGTCCCAGATCCAGTTTGGCCAACTTGCCGACCCAGCTGAAATACTGTTCGTGCAGAGGTTTATCCAGACCGTAGAACTTGGTCAGGCGCTCGCGGGCCTCCTTGCCGACCTTTGGGTTCATGGCCATCTGCATCTCGACCGGCTCACCGGGGGCCAGGTGAATAACGGAGAAGGTGATCAAGGTAATGCCGATCATCAGCGGGATCAGCATCAGTATACGTTTGAGTAGGTAGCTGGTCACGGCACGTACACTTGCTCATTCTTCGGCACATACCATTTGATCTGGTTATAGCCGATGCCGGCCGGAGCCGGTTCCACACCGCGGATACGGGCGCTGACTACAGGAAGCGAGTCAGGCACATACAGGAAAGTGTATGGTTGTTCTTCAGCCAGTATTTCCTGGATACGGAAGTAGGCTTGCTTGCGTTTTTCAATGTCAAATGTGTTGCGTCCTGCCACCAGCAAACGATCCACTTCCGGATTATTGTAGCCAATGAAATTCAGCTCCCCCGGCTTGGTCTTACTGGAATGCCAGATATCGTACATATCCGGGTCCTGGGAGATGCTCCAGGCCAGCATGACAACTTCAAAATTGCCTTTGTTGACAAACTCCTTTAGAAAAGCTGCCCACTCCACAATCCGGATTTTAACGTCAATGCCTACCTGCCGCAAACGCTGCTGAACTATCTGGGCAGTCATCAGGCGCTGCTGGTTGCCCTGGTTGGTAAGAATGGTGAATTTGAACGGCTTGCCATCTTTTACCAGAATTCCTTCGCTGTTTTTTTCCTTCCAACCTGCTTCGGCCAGCAGTTCTGCGGCATGCTTCGGATCATAGCCAATGTCTTTCACGGTGGGGTTATAGGCCCAGCGCCCCGGCACGATTGGACCATGCGCCTTCTGCCCCATGCCGAAAAGGACCCCTTGAATCAGTTCGTCCTTGTTGATGGCGGCAGTCATGGCCTGCCTGATGCGTTTATCGCCAAATAGTGGATGGCGCAGGTTATACCCCATGTAAAGGTAGCTGGAGGAGGGGTAACGGTATTTATTGAAGAGAGAAGTAAAGCTTCGGCTGGAAGTCTGGCGTGCGTACTGAACCGGTGTCAGCCCCATCAAATCAATACCGCCGGCCTTCAACTCCATGTACATAGTGGAAGTGTCCGGGATGATCCTGTAGATGAAACGGTCGATATACGGACGCCCCTCGAAATAGTCGGGGTTGGCCTCCAGCACGATTTTCTGACCGGCTACCCACTCCTTGAAACGGTACGGCCCGGTTCCTACCGGGTTGCGAGCCAGTGGGCTCTTGGTAATATCCTGCCCCTCCAGCAAGTGGGCGGGCAAAATGTTCATGCCCCATGAAGCGAGTGCCGGAGCAAACGGTATCCCGTATTCCACCTTAATGGTGTATTCATCAGGTGCAGAAATATTTTTTACCTGCTTAAAATCTTCGGCGTAGGCGGTGGGAGTTTTGGGATCAACGGTAACTCGATAGGTATAAAGCACATCCCGCGCAGTGAATGGCGCGCCGTCGTGCCATTTGACACCCCGGCGCAGATGAAAGGTAATGGTCAGGCCATCTGGTGAAATATCATACGATTGCGCAAGGTCACTGGTTATGTTAAGATTTTTGTCATATTTGACAAGACCGTTATAAACCTGACCTGCCACTGCGTGGGAAGATGCGTCGGTCGCCAGGATCGGGATTAATGTGGAGGCTTCACCAATAGTCCCCTCAACCAGCGAATCTCCTGTGACAGGTGTCGTTGATGCGGAGCGCTTAGGTTGTGGCTGCGGTGATTCAGAAGTATGACAGGAATTCAGAAAGAGACTGCACAATAGGAGGAACAGCAGGCTTTTGCCCGTTGATATCCTCATTTTTCGCCATGCTCCCCTTTGAACTTGCGGATCTTGTCTGCAAGTTCTTTACGGTCCGGGTCTATGGCAAGAGCCTTGCGGTACTGTTTGAGTGCCTTTTTATATTCGCGCTTGGCGGCATATGCATCTCCCAAGTGCTCTGCAATGGTCGAATCATCATTTACCAGACTGACTGCATCTTCCAGCAATTTAACTGCTTCATCGTAACGCTTCAGCTTGAAATTGACCCAGCCAAGGCTATCGAGAATAAAGGCATCATTGGGACGTATTTCAACAGCCAGCTCAATGTACTTGAGGGCCTCGTCCAGATTGATACCCATCTCGGCGTATGTATACCCAAGGTAGTTGAGCGCCTGTGCGTCTCTCGGGTTGAGGGCGAGTACCATCTTCATCCGCTCGATTGATTCAGCACGTTTTCCAAGCTTGTCCAGCAAGACTCCAATGCGGAACTGATAGCGAGCTTCCTTTGGAAACAGTCGTTCGTTTTCAAATAGAAATGTCAGGCTTTCCTCAACATTGCCAATTGATTCGTAAAGTCCTGCCAGATTAAGGTACAGCTCAAATTGCCCTTTGTTGGTGGAGATGGCCTCCTTGAGTATTCCGATGGCCTGCTCAGTTTTCCCCTGTTCTTTAAGAATGATGGCGATATGGCCAATTGCCTCCAGGTAAGAAGACGCTTCATGCGGAATTTTTTTGAATTCGTCAGAGGCCTTATCCAGTTCACCTTTTTCCTCAAATGCAATTCCGAGGTAGAGTCGGATATGGTGTGCAGCCGGATCTTTTTCCAAAATTTCACTGAAGACCGCAATAGCCTTGTCGTACTGCTCTAATTCGAGGTAAACCAGGCCGATTTTACGAAAGGTTTCCTGCCCCCCCAGACCGGCTTTCACGGCGTTCCCCAGGTATTCAAGTGCTTCCGGAAAGCGACGCTGCTGTATCAGAAGTTGAATCAACCTTTGAAGCACTGCCCCTCTGTTCACATCCCGGCCAAGCTGCGAACGGTAGCTTTCTATGGCCTGTGAATAGTCACCCATGGCCTCGTATGTGGCAGCCATGTCAATTACCGCCTGATCAAATTCAGGTCTAAGTTCGAGTGTCTTTTTAAAGTAGACGAGCGCCTCCCGATACAGTTTCATCTGGCTATAGGTCCGCCCCAGATAATAGTAACCAAGAACGGATTCAGGGTTTACTTTTATCAGGGATTTGAGAGTAGCTACAGTCTCCTCGTACTCAAACAAACGCATAAGTGATAGCGTCAGATGCAGGTACGCATCTTCTTTGGCTGGATCCAGCTTGACAGCTTTGCGCAGGTAATCTGCGGCCTCCCAGTCTTTACCAGCGGATGACATTATAATCCCTGCAAGCACGTATGGAGGACGATATTCAGGGTTAAGCTTGATCGCTTTGTTAATGTACTCAAGCGCCTCCGGAACCTGACCGATTTTTAGTTTGATTTCCGCAACTTCTGAATTAAGCATAGCAGAGCCAGGATCAAGCTCAATCGCTTCACGCAACAAACTTAAAGCAGCCGGATAATCGCCGTCATGTGACGCAAGCCTCGCCCGAGAATACAGGTACAATGAGCGGGAATAACTATCAATTGTATTATCGACATCTGAAGGGCTATCTTCGTGGTGGGGTGTGCTGGTGGCACATGATGCCAGCAACAGGAAGGACATTAGTATGATCAACCGCAACGACATTTAGAATTATTCCATTCTTATTGAATTAGTGATGAAAACTAGCATGAATAGTCATCCTGGTCAAACGATAATCAGGGTTTGCGACAGCTTGCGGATGTGTCCTTTTGATGTTACTCTTCATGCAAAAGCGGACGGACACTATGAATGCAAGCATGTTGAAATCATTAATGAATACCGAAGCGTACCCGGTTAAGGCGACTACGGTCGAATTGGTGCAGACACACGTGTCGTGGATCTTTTTGACGGACACGCATGCGTTCAAAATAAAAAAACCGGTCAACTTTGGTTTTCTCGATTTTTCAACATTGGAAAAACGCCGATTTTACTGTGATGAGGAAGTGCGCCTCAATCGGCGTCTTTGCCCGGATATCTACTTAGGTGTCATTGAACTACGCCAAACTGGAGATAAAGCAACATTCACCGGTGACGGCCCTGTTTTGGATTTTGCAGTGATGATGAAACGACTTCCGGCTGACAGAATGCTGGACAAGTTGGTTGAAAAGGGCGAAGCAACGGTAGATATGATGGAGAACATAGCCGGCGTTATCAGCAGTTTTCATCAGAAAGCCGATTCTTCACAGTACATATCAGAGTTCGGATCTCCTGACAAAATCATGTTCAACTGGAATGAAAACTTTGATCAGATAAAAAGTTACTTGGGCAGAACACTTCCGGCAAGCGAATATGATGCAATATGCAGTTGGGTTTACAAATTTGCAGCTAATAATAATGATCTATTTAAAAGGAGGGTTGAGCAGGGGTATATTCGTGAATGCGATGGAGACCTGCATTTGGAAAATATCTGCCTGATTGAAGACAAGGTTCATATCTTTGACTGCATAGAATTCAATGAGCGTTTTCGTTACTGCGACACAGCCGCCGACATTGCCTTTCTGTTAATGGACCTTGACTTTCACGGTCACAGCGACTTAGCAAACGCAGTGCATGCTGCCTACAGTACATACAGCAATGATATTGATCTAGATAAGATAGTCGATTTTTACAAAGTTTACCGTGCATTTATTCGTGGAAAGGTTGAAAGTTTTCTTCTGGATGACAGCAATGTTGATTTGGAAACCAGGCAAATTGCTTATAAACGTGCAATACGATATTTTCGCCTGGCAAGGGGATATTGTGAGAGGACCAGTTTGCACCCCACTCTTTTCATAACATGTGGAACAATGGGATGCGGGAAAAGTACTCTGGCCAGGCAGCTCTCATTTGAATTAGGTATTTCTACGTATAACTCTGATTCGGTTCGTAAGATTCGCGCTGGAATCCATGCGGTAGGGTCACGTCAAGAACAGTATGGTCAGGGGATATACAACAATCAGTTCACAGGGCAAGTTTACGAAAAGTTAAAGGAATTAGCTGCACATGAGCTTGTGGCCGGACGATCCGTTGTGATTGATGCAAGCTTCCGAAAGGCCTCAGATCGGGCTGACTTTTCAGCCTTGGCCGACTTACACAATGCCAACTTTGTTGTACTTTTCGTATTCTGCAACGATAATCTACAACAAGAGAGACTCAATAGTCGCACAGCACTTGGCAATTCGGTATCAGATGGAAGAGTAGAACTCCTTGAATATCAGAGGTCTGAATTCGAAAGACCTGAGACTAAGGAAGGCAGGGTAATAGAGCTAGATGCCATCTATCCCCCGGAACAGATGGCCAGTGTTGTATACAAGGAGCTTGCTCAATGACAAAACGTTTGCTTGCCAGAATTATACATCGTTTGCAGCTACGAGAGTCATGGATTATATTCTTTATCCTGGGAATTATAATGATGACATTCCCGTTCATGAATATTTTCAACAAACCGGTAATGTTGTTCGGGTTCCCACTGATGTTTCTGTATCTGACTATCGGATGGGCATTTTCTATCTTTATCATATATATCTTCATGCGTTCATTTTCTTCACTCAACCAGAACGGCGATGAGAATAAAGACTAATGAATACTGGAATTGTCTACGCAGCTTCCATATCCGCACTTTACACTGCGCTCATTTTCCTGATCGCCTGGTATGCACACTATCGCAAAGAGACTGGACGCAGCATAGTCAGTAATCCCGTAGTATATTCACTATCAATCGCAGTTTATTGCACATCTTGGACATTTTACGGCAGCGTCGGAAAGGCATCCACGACGGGAATAGATTTTTTGATGATCTACCTAGGCCCGTCTTTAGCGGCTTTCACTTGGTTATTTCTATTAAGACGAATAATAAAAATCAGTAAAGACAACAACATTACTTCGATTGCTGATTTTATAAGTCTTCGATATGGAAAGTCTCTCTGGCTGGGTGCCCTTGTAACAATTATCGCCATTCTCGGCATAATGCCGTATATCGCACTGCAGATTAAAGCGGTTTCCCATAGTTTTTATATGGTCAGCGGCATGCGGGCCGAAAACATCCAACTTACGACTCTGGGATCTGATGTCAAACTTCCGGCGGGATTAATTTTAGCTATAATCCTGTCTATCTTCAGTATCATATTCGGAGCTCGCCGGCTCCAGTCGTCTGAACGCCACGAGGGGTTAATCGCTGCAGTTGCATTTGAATCGCTCATTAAACTAGTCAGCCTGATTGGGGTGGGATTTTTTGTAACATACTATCTTTTCGACGGATTCACCGACATTTTTGCCCGGTTCAAAGCCATGGACCCTGCTGCGTTCAACCGTCTTTTTACATTTGATGCGTCAGGCAGCAATCCCGAGTATATCCCCACTTTTACAATGTTGTTCCTGTCGATGGGGGCGATAATGCTTCTGCCTAGACAGTTTCACGTCATGGTCATAGAAAATTCTGATGAACGTCATGTATCCACTGCAATGTGGCTATTTCCAGTTTACCTTTTTCTGATAAATATTTTTGTCATGCCGATTGCCTTGGGGGGTATTTTAACAACCGGCAGCAACAACGGCGCTGATTTTTTTGTTTTGAGCCTGCCACTTATCACGGGCCACAATGAAGTTGCCCTGTTGGCATTTTTGGGAGGCTTGTCTGCCGCCGCCGGCATGGTTATGGTTGAGTCGGTTGCAATATCAACGATGTTGTTGAACCATATTTTTATGCCTGTCATCGTCCGGTTTACACCTCGCATCTGGTTTCCGTTGTTACTTATAAACCTCAAAAGATTCGGCATATTCCTGGTTGTGATGTTGGGTTTTTTTTATAATCAGGCTGTAGGCGATACCTACATGCTGGTGAATATGGGTCTAATATCTTTTTCTGCTGCTGCACAGTTTTTGCCGGCCATGCTGGGCGGACTTTACTGGCGAAGAGGCAACAAGTCCGGTGCCATCGGCGGAATACTGTCAGGATTCGTTATCTGGTTTTACACGCTACTGCTCCCCTCTTTCAGCAAATCCGGTTGGCTGCCCACCGAACTACTCACCGAAGGTCCGTTTGGCGTAGAACTTCTGAAGCCGACCGCATTATTCGGACTATCAGGTATGGATTTGTGGAGCCAGTCATTGTTTTGGAGCATGCTGTTCAATATCAGTACCTATATTATCTGTTCAATTATGTTGCAACAGACTGATAAGGAACGAGAACAGGTCGCTAAATTTATAGCTATATTCGAGCGCACACGCAGCCAAAGACATACAGAGGAGAAGAGACTTTCAAAACCTGTCACTACATCACAGTTTGTGGCACTAATGACAAAGTTTATTGGTGGAGCAGAAGCACAAAACGCCTTTAACCAATACGCAGGTAATCGCGAAATAAATCAGGAAGGAACTATTTCGGAGTTTGATCTGCCGAATCTAAAACGTCACGTAGAAAAGACATTGGCAGGGTCGGTGGGTGCGGCTGCAGCTGGCGCAATTGTGGACAGCTTCCTATCTGATATGGGCTCTCGCATGGAATCTGTCTACGACATTTACAGCACTGTAAGAACATCTCTTGACCAAAGCAGGGAATCTTTGTTTGTAAGGCTCAAAGCGTCAGAAATAATAAACAGGACTCTTGATTTGCAGATTATTATGGACGACCTACTGGTTCTGCTACTGACTGAATTCAAACTGGAAATTGCAATCATTCAACTTAAAAACGAAGACGGAAGCTATTCTGTTACAAGCTATCAGGGGGCAAATAGAAAACCTATTAACGAAAATCACTGGTATTCTGAGTGCGAGCCGTATTTTGACATGGTGTACCATGATAGCGAAGCACATTTCACAAATGATGCCAGACTGGCAAGTTCTTCACTTCCGCTGGATCTAACTCTGGCGGAAGATATAATTTCATTTGCACATATTCCAATTTCAAGGGAAGGTGAACAGGCCATCGGAATCCTTTCTGTGTATTCCAAATCTATAGCCGGACTGTTTACCAAGGAATTCATCACACTTCTGACCAGCCTTTCTGGTCAACTTGCGCAAGCAATAACTATTGTTCGCGAAATGCACGAAAAAGATCTTGAGCGTGACCAGAAAGAACAGGCACTATTACAAAATGCACGAGTTTTGCGCGATATGGAGATTGCACAACAAATTCAGGTGTCACTCCTTCCAGACTGCGCACCTGATCTATTTGGTATAGACTTGGCGGGAAAATGCGTCTCTGCGGCCCATGTTGGCGGTGACTATTACGATTTTTTCAAAAGAAATGAAAATACAGTTGATGTACTTATTGCAGATGTGTCAGGACACAGCGTTGGAGCCGCTTTGATAATGTCTGAAGTTCGCACACTGTTGAGAGCCCAGGTAAATTCTGCTCACAGTGCCAGCGCAATACTAAACATCCTAAATAGCCAACTGCATGACGACCTGACACGAGCCGAATTGTTTATCACCATGTTCTACGCAAAATACAACTCAGCCAGCGGCAGACTGTCATACTCCAATGCTGGCCACAACCATCCAATTATTCACCGCACAGGCTCAGACACCTGTATAGAATTAGATACTGAAGGGCTGATACTCGGGGTCAAAACCTCTGTCGTCTTTGAAGAACGCAGCATTGAACTTGTAAGCGGTGATGTGTTACTCTTCTACACAGATGGCCTGACAGAGTCATTTAACGCTTCTGGAGAAATGTTTGGTAACGGCAGGGTTTGTGCTAAGCTCGGCACTGTCGCGCATCTCTCGGCCGAAGAAATAATTGACTCAATCTATGACGCTGTAATTGACTTCACCGGCTCTAAGAAATTTCAAGATGATATATCGCTGGTATTGCTGAAGATACTGTAAACAAGGAGATCCCATGAATTTTAAAACAGAATCAAACAATGGTTTTATCGTAGTTTTCGTAAAAGAAGAGAGACTTGACGCAAACAATTCAGAAGAATTGAAACAGGAATTAAATCGTCTGTTTGAAGCCGGTAGTAAAAACGTAATTGTTGACCTGAAAGAAGTCAGATTTATAGACAGTTCGGGGCTTGGTGTATTGGTGTCAGGTTTCAAGAATGCTTCGACACGTCAAGGGACTTTGAAATTGTCCGGACTGCAGACGCAGGTAAAATCAATGTTTGAACTTACACGCCTCCATAGAGTTTTTGACATATATTCAACCATTGATGATGCATTGGAGAGTGTCTAACATACGAGTTTCTGGTCAGGGTGACTATGAAAAAGAATATAGCACTAGAAATAACAATACCGAACCAAACCCGTTACCTGGGTATGATTGGTAAAATAGGTGAAAGCATGGTCAAAGAGTTCGATGACACTGCTTGCGACCGCGAAACTCTTGCTAACCAGCTTAACGTTGTGCTGACTGAATCCATAGTAAATGCTATTAAACATGCCAGCGCAACAGACCCGAATAAAGAAGTGCACGTACAAATCAATATTCATGACAGGGAATTATCTATACGCGTTTATGACAGCGGATGCGGATTTGATTTAAGCTCCATTCCATGCCCTTGCTTTGAATCCGACCGACTGAACGAAAAAGGACGCGGCTTATTTATAATTCGCTCAATGATGGATACAGTAGAATACCGCAGGATAAATGGAGGAAATGTTTTAGAAATGAAAAAGTGTATATAACGATGAGAACTAATCGAATAAAATATCAAGTTAGTTTGAAGCTGAGCTAAACATAAAAGCCCCATCACATTCAAGTGATG
>MTLD01001517.1_pt1 | contig 33300 bp, 31 predicted proteins | sample 1982471 | NCBI WGS metagenome assembly MTLD01 (sample SAMN05712604, study PRJNA340218) | biofilm metagenome | isolation source: sample SPM anode biofilm adapted to -50 mV | place: USA | collected 2012-02-03 | reverse complement strand
GGCCGGCGGCTCGGGTCAGGGGCACGCCATGGCCTTCCCGCCGGCGGGCCCCTTCCTGCTCGCTGGAGGACTTGACGGCGGCATTCTCCGGGAGCGCGCCGCCCTCATGACACCCGAGGTCCGGCGCCACCTGTGGGGCTTCGACGCCGCCAGCCGCCTGGAGGCCCTGCCGGGCCGCAAGGATCCGACCAGGGTCGCCGCCTTCATCCGCACCGCCCATCGCCTGGAGCTGCCATGACCGATGCCTTTGTCCTGCCCACCCGCTTCGGCGCCGGGGGCCTGGGTGGCTGCTACGCCCCGGAGACCCTCATGCAGCCGCTCCTCGACCTGGAGGCCGCCTTCCGCACGGCGATCGACGATCCCGCCTTCCAGGCCGAGCTGAAGGCCGAGCTCCGCCACTTCGTGGGCCGGCCCACCCCGCTGACGCCGGCCCCGCGCCTTGCCGCGCAGCTGGGGCTCAAGGCCCTCCTGCTCAAGCGGGAGGACCTCGCCCACACCGGCGCCCACAAGATCAACAACGCCCTGGCCCAGGCGCTCCTCGCACGCCGCATGGGGAAGACGGAGATCATCGCCGAGACCGGGGCGGGACAGCATGGCGTGGCCGCCGCGGCGGCCTGCGCGCGGTTGGGGCTCCGCTGCACGGTGTACATGGGCGTCATCGACATGGCCCGGCAGGCGCCCAACGTGGCGCGGATGCGGCTCTTCGGGGCCACAGTGCAGCCGGTGGAGGCGGGGCAGGGGACGTTGAAGGAGGCCGTGAACGAGGCCCTGCGGGCCTGGGCCGGCCGCTGCACGGAGGCCCACTACATCCTGGGCTCGGCCCTGGGGCCCCATCCGTTTCCCACGCTGGTCCGCAGCTTCCAGACTGTCATCGGCGAGGAGGCCCGCGCCCAGGCGCTCGAGCAGACCGGTGCGCTGCCCGAGGCCGTGGTCGCCTGCGCGGGTGGCGGCAGCAACGGCCTGGGCCTCCTGGTTCCCTTCCTGGGCGACCGCCTGCGCCGCCTGGCCGTGGAGGCGGGCGGCCATGGCCAGGCCCTGGGCGAGCATGCCGCGCGGCTGGATGGTGGACGGATGGGCGTGCTGCACGGGTGCAGGACGCTCCTGCTCCAGGATGGGCATGGCCACACGGCTGAGACCGCCAGCGTGAGCGCTGGCCTCGACTATCCGGCCCTGGGTCCCGAGCTGGCCGCCCTGGCCCTGGACGGGAAGGTGGCGGTGCGCCGGGCCTCCGACGCCGAGGCCCTCGCTGCGGCACGGCAGCTCTGCGAGACGGAGGGCATCCTGCCCGCCCTGGAGAGCAGCCATGCCCTGGCCCTCCTCCCGGCCCTCGCCGCGGAGGGCGCCGCGACGGTCCTGCTGGGCCTCAGCGGCCGCGGCGACAAGGACCTGTCCACCTACCAGTCGCGCCTGGAGCTTTGAGATGACGCTGAACCCGCTGCTCCCCTTCCTCATGGCCGGCGATCCCTCGCTCGAGGCGCTGCCTGGATGCCTCTCCGCCGCCCGGGCACTCGGGCTGGAGGCCCTCGAGCTGGGCCTGCCTCACTCCGATCCCATCGCCGACGGCCCCGTGCTGCAGGCCGCGGCCCACCGCGCCATCGGCCGCGGCGCCACGCCCCGCCGCGTCCTCGAGTCCCTGGCCGGGATCACTGACAGCCCCGATCTGATCCTCTTCACCTACCTGAATCCGTTGCTGCAACTGGGCGTGGATCCGTTGGTGCGCCTCCTGGAGCCCACGGCGGTGCGATCGCTGCTGGTGGTGGACCTCCCGTTCGGAGAGGAGCCGGCCTTCGAGGCGGACCTGCGCGGTGCGGGGTACCCCATGGTGCCCCTGCTGGCGCCCACGACCACGCCCGGTCGGGCGAAGGCGCTGCTGGAGCAGCGCCCTGATCCCGGGATGGGGGCCCCCTTCGCGCAGCGCTTCGCCTACGTGGTCGCGCGGCTGGGCGTCACCGGCGCGGGGCAGGGAACGGACCTGGATCCACTGGCGGCCCGCGTCCGGGAGCTGCAGGGGATCACGGCCCGCCCCCTCGCCGTGGGCTTCGGCCTCTCGGATCCCGCCAGCCTGCGCACGGTGCGCGCTCTGGGCGCCACCCCCGTCATCGGCAGCGCCCTCGTGGCAGACTTGACTCTGGGTAGGCCCATCAAGGCTTGTCTCGAGGCTCGCATCGCTTGATGACCGATGTGTCGTTAACGTTTGCGCCCCCCGCCCATCCCGGTGGACGGTTGCAAGGGCATCCCGATTTGGTATCGTGATCCATCTTCCACTTCGGAATCGGCTGGAAACGGCCCATATCCCCGGCTTTCCGGGACAGGAGCAGTGCCCCCATGACGAACCGTTCGCGCCTCACCCTCACCGCCCTGACGCTCGTCGCCGCGGGCGCCTTCGCGCCAGTGGCCCAGGCCTCGGGCTTCCAGCTCCGCGAACAGAGCGCCTCCTCCCAGGGCAACGCCTTCGCGGGCGTCTCGGCCGGCGGCTTTGACATCTCCGCCATGTTCTTCAACCCGGCGGCGATGACCCTGTACTCCGGGAACCAATTCTCCCTGGGCGCGACGCTCATCGCGGCCGACGCCAAGGCCAGCAACATCTCCGGCACCCGCACCTCGGCCCTGGCGGCCTTCCCGGCCTACGAGCCCATCAGCGGCCCGACCACCCACAAGAACGCGGCCCTGGCGAAGGTGGCCCCCAACCTCTACGGGATGTGGAGCCTCAGTGACGACCTGAAGCTGGGCATCTCCGTCAACGCCCCGTACGGGTTCGTCACGGAGTACGACAGCAACTTCGTGGGCCGCTACCACGCCCTGAAGACCGATCTGAAGATCGTGGACGTGGCCCCCAACCTGGCCTATCGCATCAACAAGGAATGGTCCGTGGGCGTGGCCTTCGTGGCCCGCTACGCCGATGCGACGCTGACCAACGCGGTGGACTTCGGCCTCATCGGGTTCCCGGCCACCATCCCCGGCACCCTCGACGGCACGGCCAAGCTGACGGGCAACACCTGGGCCTACGGCTACAAGGTGGGCGCCACCTACCAGCCCACCGAGAAGCTCCGCCTCGGATTCGCCTATTCGGGGCAGATGACCATGACGCTGAAGGGCGATATCGCCTTCCAGTATCCCGCCTCCGCGTCGGCTCCCGTGGTGGCCACCCTCCAGACCGCGGGATTCAAGAACGGCGGCGGCAAGGCGGACCTGGACCTGCCCGCGAACGCCTCCATCGGCTTCAACTACCAGGTGGATGACACCTTCTCCTTCCAGGGTGAGGCCGCCTGGACGGGCTGGTCCCGGTTCAAGCAGCTCCGCGTGAAGCTCACGGACAACGTGGCCCCCCAGCCCACCGAGACCATCACCGACGAGAACTGGCGGGACACCTACTTCTTCTCCCTGGGCGGCACCTGGAAGCTGAGCAACGCCTGGAGCGTCCGCGGTGGCGTCGGGCACGACATGGGGGCCGTGACGGACGGCTACCGCACCCCCCGCATCCCCGACGGCGACCGCACCTGGGCCTCCGTGGGCGCCAGCTACGCCTTCTCCAAGTCCTTCTCCGTGGATGCCGGCTACACCCACCTCTTCGTGAAAGATTCCAAGATCGAGCTGACCACCAGCGCCTCCCAGGCCGATCCCAATTTCACCCGCGGCAATCTCAATGCCGACTACAAGATGAGCGCCGATATCGTCGCCATCCAGGCCCGCTTCAGCTTCTGATGCGCCGCTGAACCCTAAAGGGGGGGCCGATCGGCCCCCCCTTTACGTGTACGCGGGACTCCGGGCTATATCCGCTCCACCGCCATGGCGATGGCGTTGCCGCCACCGAGGCAGAGGGCCGCCACGCCACGCTGCTTGCCCTGGCCCTCCAGGGCGTGGAGCAGCGTGGCCATGACGCGGGCGCCGGAGGCGCCGATGGGATGGCCCAGGGCCACGGCGCCGCCGTGGACGTTCACGCGGTCGGCAGGCAGCTTCAGCTCGTTCAGCGTGGCCACCAGCTGCACGGCGAAGGCCTCGTTGATCTCCCAGAGGTCCACGTCCTGGGTGGTCCAGCCCACCTTGGCCAGGAGTTTGCGGATGGCCTCGACGGGAGCCATGAGCACCCACTCGGGATCCAGGCCGGCGGTGGCGGTGCCCAGGATGCGGGCCTGGATGGGCAGCCCGTGGGCCTTCGCGTAGTCCTCGGTCGCCACGAGGGCCGCGGCGGCGCCGTCGTTCACGCTGGGGGCATTGCCGGCGGTCACGGTGCCGTCCTTCTTGAAGGCAGGGCGGAGCTTCGCCAGGGATTCAAGGGTGGTGTCGGCGCGGGGGCCTTCGTCCTCGCCGACCATCACGTCGCCCTTCTTCCCGGGCACGGCGATGGGCACGATCTCGGCCTTGAAGGCGCCGGACTGCATGGCGGCCAGGGCCTTCCGATGGCTCTCCACGGCCCAGGCGTCCTGCAGCTGGCGGCCCACCTGGTACTTCTCGGCCACCAGCTCGCCGGTGTGGCCCATGTGCTGGTCCGTCATCGCGCACCAGAGGCCGTCCAGGATCATGGAATCCTTGGCCTCCGTGTGGCCCATGCGGGCGCCGGCCCGCAGCTTGGGCATGAGGTAGGGGGCGTTCGACATGGACTCCATGCCGCCCGCGATCACCACGTCGTGGTCGCCTAGGCGCACGGCGTTGGCTGCAAGCTGGATGGCCTTCAGGCCGCTTCCGCAGACCTTGTTGATGGTGAGGGCGGAGATGCTGGACGGCAGGCCGCCCCGCAGGGCCGCCTGGCGGGCCGGGGCCTGGCCCACGCCGGCGCTCACCACGTTGCCGAAGATGGCCTCCGTGGGCGCTGCGCCTGGCACCGCGGCCACCAGGGCCTTCACCACCTGGGCCGCCAAGTCCGGCGCTGCCAGGGGGGCGAAGGCGCCCTGGAACCTGCCGATGGGGCTGCGGAGGGATTTGAGGATGACGGCGTGGGACATGGATGCTCCAGGAACAGTGGGCGGTGGCGGAGGTTCAGGCCCCGGAGGCGGGCCGGCGTGGGGCGGGATCGTCCAGGGCGCTGAGGTCGAGGCTCTCCAGGTTCAGGGTGGGCGCGGCGGGCATGTACATGTCCGGGGCCTCCTCCTGCATGTGGCGGCGGGTGCGCTCCATGAGGGCTTCCATCTCCCGCAGGAAACGGGTGCGCTCCATCTTCAGGTTGCGGAGCTGGACCTCCAGTTCCACCACATGCTGCTGGGCCTCCCGCACCATCTCCTCGCCCTTGAACTGGGCCTCGCGGATGAGGAGTTCCTTCTCGCGGTTGGCCCCGTCCAGCACATCCTCGCGGGTGCGCTGGGCCTGGAGGAGGGTCTCCCGGAAGATGCGGTCCTGCTCCTGGTACTGGCGCAGGCGCTCCCGGCTGTCGAGGATCTCCTCCTTCAGCTTCTGGTTCTCCGCCAGCACCTCCTCCCACTCCGAGGCGACCTCGTGGAGGAAGGTGCGGACTTCGGATTCCTCCAGTCCGCGGAAGGCCTTCTCGAACTCACGGCGCTGGATGTCGAGGGGGGTATACTTCATGGCGATTCCCTTCAGGACATGAGGGCCTGCAGGAAGACCCGCTGGATCAGGCTCAGCAGCAGCACGGCGATGATGATGTCGAAGCTGAAGCCGCCGATGGAAGGCACCAGCAGCCGGATGGGGTGGAGGATGGGCTCGGTGATGGCGTGCAGCATCCGCACCCAACGGTTCCGGGGATCGATGGGGAACCAGGACAGGATGGCCGTGGCGATGAGGAGCCAGATCAGCACATCAATGGCTCGGTAGGCGATGAGGAAGAGAAGGGTCATGGGCAGGATCCGGTCGACTCGTTCATCATAGCGGGGAGCGAGGGACGCCCATGCGCATCGGAATTTCCTGCTACAGCACCTTCGGCGGTTCCGGGGTGGTGGCCACCGAAGTGGGGAAGGCCCTGGCGGCCCGGGGCCACGAGGTCCACATCCTCAGCCCCAGCCTTCCGCCGCGGCTGATCGGCTTCGAGGACCGCATCACCTTCCACGAAGTGACCGCCAGCCCCTATCCGCTCTTCGAGGGGTCCCCCTATTCCATCGCCCTGGGATCCAAGATGGCGGATGTGGCCGACCACCACCGCCTGGACATCCTCCATGCCCATTACGCCATCCCCCACGCCATGGCGGCGCTCCTGGCGCGCATGGCCCTGGGGAACCGCCTGAAGGTGGTGACCACGCTTCACGGGACGGACATCACCGTGGTGGGCAGCGATCCCAGCTACCTGCCCATGGTGAAGATGGCCATCCGGGAGAGCGATGGCGTGACGGCCGTCTCCGAATACCTCCGCCAGGAGACCTACCGCACCTTCCAGGTGGACCGGCCCATCGAGGTCATCGGCAACTTCGTGGAGCCGCCCCAGGACGAACGCCCGGACTGCCGCGCCTGGCTGGCGCCCAAGGCCGCCTTCGTGCTCACCCACATCTCCAACTTCCGCCCCGTGAAGCGGGTGATGGACGTGCTGAAGGTCTTCGAGCGGGTGCGGACGGAAGTGCCCGCCCGCCTGGTGATGGTGGGCGATGGCCCCGACCGGCTGGAGGCGGAGGCCTACTGCCGCGATCGCGGCTTCGCCGCCGAGGTGCGGTTCACGGGGAAGCAGCTGGACATCGGCACGGTGCTGGCCTGCTCGGACCTCTTCCTGCTGCCCAGCGCCACGGAGAGCTTCGGCCTCGCGGCCCTGGAGGCCATGGGCCACCGCGTCCCGGTCATCGCCAGCCGCGTGGGCGGCCTCCCCGAGGTGGTGCGGCACGGCGTGGACGGTTTCCTGGAGCCCATGGGTGACGTGGACGCCATGGCGGCGGATGCGCTGACCCTGCTGCGGGACGAGGACCGGCGCCTCGCCATGGGCGATTCGGCCCGCGAACGGGCCCTCGGTACCTTCGCGGAAGGTCCGATCGTGGATCAGTACGAGGCCCTCTACCGGCGCGTGCTGGGCCTGGCATGACCCCTCCGGGCCCGGAACCACGCCCCAACCGGGGCTGGACCCACCGGGAGCGGATCGGGGAGGAGGGTGCCGGACAGACCGTGCTGACCCATCTCGCGGCCTGCCACCCCCGGGCCGGCAGGGAGGAGTGGGCCCGGCGGATCGCGGAGGGGCAGGTTCACCTGGATGGCGCACCGGTCACGCCCGGAGAGACGCTGGCGGCCGGGCAGTGGCTCACGTGGTCCCGCCCGCCCTGGGTCGAGCCCGAGGTGCCTCTCTGCACGGCGGTGCTCTACGAGGACGGGGATCTGCTTGCGGTGGCCAAACCGGACGGCCTGCCGACCCTTCCCGGGGGCGGGGAATTCCTGGAGCACACCCTGCTGGCCCTGGTGCGGCGCCGTGCCCCGGAGGCGAGCCCCATGCATCGCCTGGGGCGCAGCACGACCGGCATCGTCCTCTTCGCGCGAACGGCGGAGGCCCGCCGGCTTGTGCAGGAGGCCTTCCGAGGCCATCGCCTCCGCAAGGTGTACCGCGCCCTCTGCGCGGGCCATCCGGCCGGGGACGCCTTCGCCATCGACGCGCCCATCGGCGAAGTGCCGCACCCCCTGCTGGGCACGATCCACGGCGCCTGCCCCGGGGGCCGCCCCTCGCTGAGCCGCGTCCGGGTGCTGGAGCGGCGCGAAGGGTGTTCCCTGGTGGAGGTGGAGATCGAGACGGGCCGTCCCCACCAGATCCGCATCCACCTGGCCTTCGCGGGCCACCCGCTGCTGGGCGATCCGCTCTACGGTCCGGGCGGGATCCCGCTGCCCGGGACCACGGCCCTTCCCGGTGATCCCGGCTACCGGCTCCACGCCCTGCGCCTGGATCTCCAGCATCCCCGCACCGGCTTGGGCCTCTCCATCTCCTGCGCCCCGCCCCCGGAGCTGCGGAGGCGGAGGGATGCCCAGGACTTCTGATCCTCGGCCGGGTCAGCGGGCGCGGCAGATGGCGTAGAGGGGGCAGGCGGCGCAGGTGGCTTTCCGCCGCACCCCGGGGCAGTCGCCGAGGATGCCGAGGTGGCTGAGGGCGAAGTCGTAGCGCAGGGGATCGTCCGGATCGAGGCGGCGCAGGGCCTCGGTGATCTCCCGGGCCATGCGGCCGTCCGGCGTGGCCCGGGCGCTCAGGCCGATGAACCGCGAGACGCGGGCCACATGGGTGTCCAGGGGGATCACGAGCTGACCCTGGGGGTAGCGGGCCCAGAGGCCGAGGTCGGGCCAGCTTGTGCGCGCCATCCAGCGGAGGAACATGCGCCAGCGCTTGCAGGCCGCGCCCTCGAGGGGATCCGGCAGGCTGAAGCGGAGCCCGTAGGTGGCGGGCAATTCCGCGCGGAGCCGCTGCACCACCCGCGACAGGGCTGCGTCCCCGTCCTCGCCCGGGCCGGGCAGCAGGTGGGGCTCCAGCCCCGAGCCGCTCTCCCGGTCCAGCCGCTTCCAGGCCAGGAGCCAGGCCACGAGATCCTCGCTGGTGTGGAAGCGCCAGGCCCAATCCTTCAGCGCCCGCTGCAGCGACTGCCGCGCCCCGGTTTCCGGCCGCTCGCGGAGCCAGGCGGCGGGCCGGGGGCCCAGGGGCGTCAGAGCCGCCCGCACCGCGCGCAGCATGGGGGCCACCCGGCCATAGGCCAGGTGCGCGGCCACAAAGGCCGCCAGCTCACGATCCATGGGATCGGAGTAGGCCAGCGCTGCGGAGAGGGGGTCCAGTTCCAATGCCCCGCTGGTGTCGTAGCGGGCGCAGAGACTGTCGAGGCGGGATTTCAAGGAAGGGAAAGGGGGCATGGGTGGGGGCGTGGGGACCTGGGGTGAAGGGGCGAGTTCCGAAAAAAACGTACCTCGTGCCGAAAATCACTACGGAATGGAAGGGTTCGCCGTTATTCTCTTGAGTGGTGGCCCGTGGCCCCCTTCTGGAGCAGCACACCCATATGATGAACCTGCGTGGCCTTGGAAATCTGGCGAAGATCCTCGAGGAGGCCGCCAAGCCCGACTCGACGCTGCGAGAAGATCGCGAAAAAGCCCGCCCCAAGGTCCTGAAGAAGGGGGAGAAGACCTCCACCAAGACCCGCGTGATGGATCCCAAGCGGAAGGCCTGGTACGAGAAGCGCCTGAAGGAAGTCACCGCCAAGGCCGAGGAGGCTGCGCCCATGCAGGTGCCCGCCAGCGGTCCCGTGAGCACGCCCGCGCCGGCGCTGGCCAAGTCCGTGGCCTCCCAGATGGGGGGCTCCCTGCTCCAGACCCTGGCCGCGGCCAAGGAAGCCAAGCCCAAGACCGACAGCCCGAAGCGCGCCGAAGCTTGGCGCCGCAAGCCCGGCGAATCGATCTTCTAGACTCCCGGCAGGAAACTCAGGCCCCGGTTCCCGCCGGGGCCTGAACCTTGTACTTCCGGCCGATCCAGGTCGCCGCCAGGGGGCGCTCCAGGCGGCCCTGGCGCAGGTCCCCCAGGGTGTACAGGGCCAGGTCCAGCACCGGAGTGGCGCCGTCCAGGGTGCCCTCCGCGAGGTGGGTCTCCAACTCGGTCCGGGGAAGGCTGCGAATCCCATCCGCCAGGCGCACCACGACGTCCTGGGGATCCGTCAGGGCCAGGCCGGCCGCCTCGGCGATCCGGTGGACGCTGCGGAGCATGCCGTCGATGGCGCAGCCGGAGGGCTGTTCCGCCAGGGTGGGTTCCGCGATGGCGAGGATCCGGCCATGGAGAAGGGCCCAGGCGGCGTGGTACTGCATCCCCTTGTGGCGCCATTTCGCAAGGGTGGCGTCCAGGTCGGGGGCGAGGGCGGCGGGGTCCGTCGGCCGGTCCAGGGCCATCAGCCAGAGGCGGGCGCCGTCGGGCAGGGCGTGGAAGGGGGCGAGGGCATCGGCGGGATGGGACATGGGGCGCTCCGGATTCCCATTCTAGGCGATCCGGCCAGAGTCCCTGTCGTAACGTTGTTCAGGTTTTCCTGCGGACCGGACAGTCATCTGTGACGTCGAACCGGAATCTCCCCGCTAAGGTGGAGGGCGATGACGACTGACACGGCGATCCTGCTCCTGAATCTCGGCGGTCCGGTGAACCTGGACCAGGTCGAGCCCTTCCTCGCCCAGCTCTTCGGGGACCGGGACCTGATCCGGCTGCCGGGTCCCGCCTGGCTGCAGGGGCCTTTCTCGCGCCTCATCGCGCGGCTCCGCGCTCCAGGCGCCCGTGGCCGCTACGCCCAGATCGGAGGGGGGTCGCCCCTCCTGCGGGAGAGCGCCGCCCAGGCCTCGGCCCTCCGTGCGGCCCTCCGTGCGGCGGGACGCCAGGAGGCCGTGAAGCTCTGCTTCCGCTACGCCGCCCCGCGGGCCGAGGGCCTGCTGTGGGCCCTGAAGCGGGACGGGATCCGTCGCCTGGTGCCGGTCACGTTCTACCCCCACGACTGCCGGGCCACCACGGGCTCCAGCCTGCGGGAACTGGCCCAGCTGGCGGCCCGGGCGGGCCTGGAACTGCTCCCCGGCGTGGACCACTACGCCACGGATCCCGACTACCTGGACGCCATGGAGGCCCCGCTGCGCGAGGCACTGGCCGAGCTTCCGGGAGCCACCGTGATCTTCAGCGCCCACAGCCTGCCCGTGCGGCAGATTGAGGCCGGCGATCCCTACGAGCGCGAGATCCACGCCACCCGCGACGCCCTGAAGGCCCGGATCGGCGAGATTCCCGGCGGGTATCTGCTGGCCTACCAGAGCCGCACGGGCCCCGTGCGCTGGCTGGAACCGCCCCTAAAGGACGTGCTGGAGCGCATGGGCGGGAAGGATGTCATCGTGGTGCCCCTCAGCTTCGTGAGCGAGCACATCGAGACCCTGCACGAGCTGGACATCGAGTACCGCCACGTGGCTGACCGGGCGGGCCTGCGCACCTACCGGCGCGTGCGCACCCCGGGCACCCACCCGGCCTACATCCGCTGCCTGACGCGGCGCGTCCTGGAGATCCTCCCATGAGCACCCTGATCCTCGGCGGTGGCGTCACCGGCCTGGCGGCGGCCTGGCACCTGCAGCGTCGCGGCGAGACGGCGGAGGTGTGGGAGGCGCAGGAGACGGTGGGCGGGTGGATGAAGACCCTGCCTTGGGAGGGCGGCCACCTGGAGACGGGCCCCCAGGGCGTGCTCTGGCAGCCCGGCACCGCCGTGGACCGCCTCTTCACGGCCATCGACCTGCCTTTCAACGCCCCTGGCAAGGGTGCCCGCTGGGTGGGGAAGGGCGGGCGCCTGGTGCCCGTCCCGGCCTCGCCCTTCGGCCTGCTGGCCTCGCCACTGATGCCCCTCTCCGCCAAGCTACGGATGATGCTGGAACCCTTCATTCCCGTGCGGCCGGCCGAACCCGAGGAGGGGCTCTCGGCCTTCGCGGCCCGCCGCCTGGGACCGGGCGTGGCCCGGGAGCTCCTGCCAGCCATGGTGGCGGGCATCCTGGCCGCCCCGCCGGAGGTGCTCTCCGTGGATGCCATCCCCAAGCTGCTCCAATGGGAGGCCACGGGCAGCCTGGTGAACGGCGTGAGGAAGGGGGGCGTGAGCCACATGGTGGTCCCCGCGGGCGGCATGGGGCAGCTGCCGATCCGCCTGGCGGCCCAGCTCCCGGCCATCCGCACCGGACTCCGCGCCTCGTCCATGGAAGGGCTTCCCAATGGCCGCTGGCGCGTCACCGGCGGCGGCGAGGCGCGTGAGATCGACCGCGTGGTGCTGGCCCTTCCCGCCTACGAAGCCGCGGCCCTGCTGGGTTCCGTGGCCCCGGCGAGTGCCGGGGCCCTGGCGTCGATCCCCTATACCTCCGTGGACCTTTGGCACAGCCGGCACACGCCGCTGCCAGAGCTGAAGGACGGCTTCGGCTTCCTCATCCATCCGCCCGAAGGCCGGGGCTACCTGGGCTCCCTGGTGCCCTCCTGGATGGACCCCCAGAGTGCGCCTCCGGGCCTGATGCAGCTCCGCAGCTTCGTGGGCGGCGCCTTCCCCAAGGGGCCGGACCTGGACCATTGGGAGGGCCTCTTCGCCCGGCTGAAGGGCTGGATTCCCGAACTCAGCGAACCCGCAGCGGTGCGCCACGAGCGGGCCGAGCAGGCCATCCCCCGGCCGGAACTGGGCCACCGCGCCCGTGTGAAGACGGCGCTGGAGGGACTGCCAAAGGGCGTGGACTGGATCAGCAACGCCCGCTTCGGGCCCGGCGTGCGCGACATCCTGGAGGGACTGGAGACCTGGGCATCCTGAGTCCGGACCGGTTCAGAACGCGGTAGCATGGTCGCAAAATTCCAGGAGGCGACCATGCCCAGACTGCTGCCCCTGATGCTGGCGCTCGGCGCCAGCCATCCCATGGGGGCCCAGGAGGCCGCCGCGCCCAAGCGGCCGTGGTCCGACAAGGCGGCCCTGAGCTACGTGGCGGTGGGGGGCAATGCCTCCAGCCAGAGCCTCGGTTTCTCGAACGAGTACAAGTACGCCTGGAGCGATGCCGCCTTCGCCTTCAACGTCGGCGGCGTCCGGGTGGCGACCACGACCGTGAGCCGGACGGCCACGGGGACGAGTCTCACCGATGCCGCCGTGGTGGAGACCCGCACCACGCAGACCAGCACGGAGACCTACCACGCCAACCTGCGGTACGACCACAACCTCACCGAGCGCCTGCAGTGGTTCGGATCGGCGGGCTGGGAACGCAACCTCCCGGCCGGCCTGGAGGCCAGGTACACCGGCCTGGCCGGCCTGGGCTACTGGTGGATCAAGGCCGACCGCACGAAGGTCTTCACGGATGCCGGGGCCGGCTACACCAAGGAGAACCTGGTGTTCCGGCCCGCGGGCACGGACGACCACTTCGCCACCGTCCGGCTCGGCGCCAAGGTGGAGCAGAAGCTGTTCGAGACCTCCCTCTTCACCTCGGAACTGAACCTCTCGGACAGCCTCAAGGACAGCCAGAACTACCTGGCCGTCTGGCGGAACGGCTTCACCACCAACCTGTCGGCGCGGTTGGCCCTGAAGGTGGGCTACGACGTGACCTACGCGAACAGGCCGGCCTTCGTGGGCGTGGACGTGATGCAGACCCCCGTCGCCACGCCGCCGGTGATCCTCGGCCAGGTTCCCTTCCGCGTGAAGAAAACCGATACCGTCTTCACCACCTCCCTGGTGATCACGTTCTGATCCGGGGCATCTCTCCCCGTGACAACCCTCCTGAACCGGGCTCAGAATGAGCCCAATTTACCGGAGCCAGCCATGCGAACCGCCCGCCTCATCCCCTTCCTCCTGCCGGTGGCCCTCTTCGCCCAGGCGCCCGAGGCCAAGCCCCACGCCGAGGTGAAGGTCGGCACCGCCGTCGAGAAGATGGAAGTCGTCGGCGAGGCCACCGACTTCAAGGTGCCCGCCGGCACGAAGCTCTACGCCTGGACCAAGGTCTGGGGCGCCGGGGACACGGCCACCCTGGTGTTCTCCAAGGGCGACGCCAGCACGAAGGTGGAGTTGAAGGTCCCGCACTCCCCCTATCGCACGAATGCCTACCGCACCTTCCGGCAGGGCGATGGCGGCAGCTGGACCGTGAAGGTCCTCGGCGCCGACGGCACCGAACTCGGCTCGGCCGGCTTCACCGTCGAAATCCAGTAGCCGGATCCGGTTCCGCACCGACTCCCGCCGCGCGGCCCCGTGCGGCGGGGGCCTTCTCTATCTCATGGAGCCGCCATGTCGATCCTCGCCCTCCTGGACGGACTGCCCGTGGGCGTCTCGATGTGGAGGCTCGCCCAACCCTGGTGGGAGTTCGTGCTCCGGGCCCTGCTGGTGTACGGGTTCCTGCTGGTCACCCTCCGGCTCACAGGGAAGCGCCAGGTGGGCCAGCTGGCACCATTCGACCTTGTGCTGCTCCTGGTGCTGAGCAACGCCGTGCAGAACAGCATGAACGCCGGGGACAACACCGTGGGGGCCGGCTTCGTGCTGGTACTCACCTTGCTGGCGGTGAACGGGTTCGTGGGTTGGCTCACCTGGCGCCACAAGCGGCTGGAGACCTTCTTCGAGGGCAGTCCCCAGATCCTGGTTCACAACGGCCTGGTGGACGAGCGCAAGCTCGCCGCTGAGCGCATGACCCGCCATGAACTCATGGCAGCCGTGCGCCAGGCGGGGCTCACCGACCTGGCGGATGTGCGCGTGGCGATCCTGGAGACGAACGGTCGCATCAATGTCATCGCCAAAAGCGGCCCGACTCCAACCGCCCCTTGACTTGACGAATAAAAAGCGAAAAATTGGGGCATGAGCCAGACACTGGATCGAAGTGCCCCATTTGCGAAGACGGAGCCCGCGGGTCACTGCGCAGGAGGTGCTGCGTGACACCCCTGCTCCCGTCCCTCGCCCCTCCGCCATCCCTCTTCAAGGATCTCCTGGTGGAGCCGGAGGAATCGCGCTCCATCCTGCGGCCCCAGCGGGATGAACGTTACGGCTTCGGGTTCGCCCTGAGTCCCTACCGCGGCTGCAGCCATGGCTGCCGATACTGCTATGTCCGGGAGTACCCGAACGCCCTCCACCGGCCGGAGGACTGGGGCGGGTGGGTGGCGCCCAAGCTGAATGCCCCGGAGCTGCTCTGGTCCCAGCGCCACCGGCTGCACGGACAGCGGGTCTTCATGGCTTCGGCGACGGATCCCTACCAGCACCTGGAACGCCAGTACCGCCTCAGCCGACGATGCCTGGAGGTGCTGCTGCTGTGCCCCACCACCGAGGTCATCGTTCACACCCGCTCACCGCTGGTGCTGCAGGATCTGGACCTGCTCAAGGCCTTCGGAGACCGGCTCACGGTGGGACTCTCCATCCCCACGGATGATGACACCGTGCGGCAGGCCGTGGAGCCCCGTGCCCCGGCCATTCCCAGCCGCTGGGCCGCCGCTGAGCGCCTGGCCTCCGCGGGGATTCCCGTCACCATCGGCGTGGCGCCCCTGCTGGCCGTCCATGATCCCCAGGCCTTCGCACGCCGGGCCCGGGCCAGCGGCGCCGCCGGGGCCTGGGTGGGCCGCCTGCGCCTGCTGGACCAGGATCCCTTCTACAAGCTGCTGGCGGACCATGGCTGGTTGAAGGTGCTGGATCCCGACTATGCCGAGGAGATTCGCGCCGCCTTCCAGGCCGCCTTTCCCGCCCGCCGACGGACCCGGGAGGCCAAAGCCGCGCCTGTCCTCCCCCCGGTGGCGGCCGGGCCCAGGCAGCCGGGGCTGTTCGACCGGGTGGGCTGATCCGGCGGGCCTGCCGCCGAGTTGGGGCCTGACGGCCTCCGCGGCCTTGTGGGAGACTGGATTCCCATGACCACCCTCGCGCTCAAGTACCGGCCCCGCCTGCTCTCGGATCTCGTGGGGCAGGAGGGCAGCGTGAAGGCCCTGGGGAATGCCTTGAAGCGGGCCAAGGAGAGCGGACGCATCCACCAGGCCTACCTCTTCGCCGGCGTGCGGGGCACGGGCAAGACCAGCACGGCCCGCATCCTAGCCCGGGCCCTGAACTGCGCCGAGGGCCCCACGGCCACACCCTGCGGGGTGTGCGATCCCTGCCGCGCCGCCGAACAGCCGGACAGCAGCCTCGACATCGTGGAGATCGACGCCGCCAGCCGCGCGTCCGTGGCGGATGCCCGGGCCCTGCGGGAGCAGGTGCAGACGCGGCCCGCCTTCTGCCGCTACCGCGTCTACATCATCGACGAAGTCCACATGCTCAGCACCGAGGCCTTCAACGCCCTGCTGAAGGTCATCGAGGAGCCGCCGCCCCACGCCATCTTCGTCCTGGCCACCACGGAGCTCCAGGACGTCCCGGACACCATCAAGAGCCGCGTCCAGATCTTCCCCTTCCGCCTCATCCCGGTGGGCCTCATCGAGGGCCGCCTGAAGCACGTCTGCGAGCAGGAGGGCGTCCCCTTCGAGGGCGACAGCCTCCGGCTCGTGGCCGAGGCCGGCCAAGGGTCCATGCGCGACGCCCTCACCATCCTCGACCGCGTCATCGCGGCGGGTGACGGCCAGGTCCAGGAGGAGGCCGTCCGCGAGCAGCTGGGCATCGTCAGCGCCCACCTGGTGCAGGGCGTGATGTCGGCCCTGGCCATCGGAGACACCGCCGCCCTGGTGGAGGCCTGCCGGGAGCTGGCGGAGCAGGGCGCCGACTGGGCCACCTTCTGGCGGGAGCTGGTGCTGGCCTTCCGGGACCGACTGGAGCAGGAGGCCCGCGCCGGCCGCGGCCCCCAGGAGCTCCTGCGCTGGGCCCGCATGCTGAACCTCCTGCTGAGCCGGGAGCGGGACCTGCGGGACAGCAGCCTGCCCCGGGTGGTGGTGGAGCTGGCCCTGGTGACGGCCGCCCAACTACCCCACCTTGCGCCCCTGGACGCCCTGGTGTCCGGCGCCTCGGCGGCGACCCACGCGAGACCGGCCCCACAGCCGCCTCCGCCACCCCCGGTCCCTTCCAGGGCCCCCCAGGCCGCGCGGGCGCCTGAGGGGCCAGTCAGGCCGGTCCCGCCAGCCGCTCCGAGGCCCGTTCCCGCCGCGCCGGATCCCTCCACACCCGAAGGCCTCCGCCTTGCGTGCAGCGAGGCTCTGCGCCAGGCTCCGGGCCTCCCCCGCACCCTGGGCAGCGCGCCCCAGATGGCCACGGATCTCCGCTGGGAACCGCCGGTGCTGCGGTTCCGCTTCCCCGGCAACGTCCGCCAGACCCTCCAGGACCTGGAGCGTGAGCGAGCCAACCCCCACCTTCTGTCGGCCCTGGCTGCCGTGCTGCCTGGCCTCAGGGAGGTGGACATCCAGTTTGACGGTGCGGCAGGGGCCGCGGGCGCCGAGCGGCCAGAGGATCGCCTTCGTCGCGAGCCCGCCTTCCAGGAATTGCTCCGGATGAGCGGCGGCGAGGTGCTGGAGATCCGGCGAGAAGGCTGATCAGCCGCCGGACACCGGAGGCATGAGGGCCACCTCGTCGCCGTCCTTCAGGGAGGCGGCACGGTCCGCGAAGCTCTGGTTCACGGCCAGCAGGGCGTCCTTGGGCAGGGCGGCGAAGCGGACATCGGCCAGCAGGTCCCCCAGGGTGGGCGCCAGGGCCACCTCGGCCTCACTGAAGCCCAGGATGGCGCGGTACCGGGCGAAGCATTTCACGGTGATCATGGCGTTCCTGCCTCCGGCTCCAGCCTACCGCGGGCTCCAGGTATGCCGGATCTCGCCGGAGGGGTTCAGGCCGGACTGGCCGCTCTGGCTGACGCCCAGCTGGAGGATGACGCCCCCAAAGCGCCACTCCACCTGGCCGGAGGTGACGCTCAGCTCGGCGCTCTTCTTGTGGGAGACCACGAAGGCGCTGCGCTGACCGAAGAGGTTGATGCTCTTGCCCAGGGTCACGTCCGTCTCGGTGGTGCCCAGGGAGCTGCTCCGCACCGCCACGTTCACCCGGTCCAGGCCCAGGGTGCGGCGCAGCTGGTCCTGGAAGGGCTGGAAGGCCAGGGTGGTGAGCAGGCCTGCGCTGGCGCTGGCCAGCCCCGAGGTGAGGGCGCCCTGGGCGCTGGTGGTGGCCCCCGTGCCCACATTGGCCACGTTTCCCGGGTTGATGAGGATCGCCACGATCTCGTCCTGCCGGAGGGTGGGGGTCGAGCTGGGCACGATGCTCAGGTTGCTCAGGGTGCCGTGGACATCCAGGTTCACGGTGTAGCCGGGGATGGAGGTGACGCTGCCCCGCAGGTTGATGATGGGGTCGATGCGGTCCGACTCGCCCTTGAAGACCAGGGAGCCCCGGTCCACCACCATGTCTCCGGCCGGGAAGATGTTCGTGATGCGTCCGCCGGGGGTGAACTCCAGGGTCCCGTTGGGGACCGGATGGGCCAGCGTGCCCTCCACCCGGAACCGGCCGTCGGTTTTGCCTTCCAGCTTCAGGAGGTTGGTGTCGAAGCTCCAGGGGTTGCGGAGGTCCAGATCCAGATCCAGGCCGATGCGGTCGAGGGGATCGTCGGGGTCCAGGCCCGTGAGGCCTCCGCTGTCGCCCAGTGCGCTGCGCAGGATCAGGTCTGATAACTTTACTTCCGATTGATAGCTCAAGTGGTCTGCACGCAGCTTTCCCTGGAGCCAACCACCGTCCTCGTCGCCCTCGAGGCTGGCGCTGAGGCTGCCCTGCAGGTCCAGGCCGTCGGGAACGTCCCGCAGCTGGAAGTTGCCCAGGGTGGCCTGGAAGCCGTAGCGATCCACGCCCCCGGGTTTCCAGGAGAGTCCGCCGGTGGCCCTCAGCTGGCCATGGGCCAGGACGCCGGTCAGGGGGTGGTCCGCGGGGATGGAGAGCGTGCGGTCCTTCAGGATGAATGCCGCATTGAGATCCTCCATGCCCTGGTAGCCCTGGAGGCGCATCTGGCCGTGTTCCAGGCGGAGGCTGCCATCCAGGAGCGGCTCCTGGTAGGTGCCGTGGAGCAGCAGATCGAACCGGCTCTCGCCCTTCACCCTGAGGTCGGACAGCAGGCTGTATTCGTCCACCTCCATGACCCGGTCCAGGATGGCCTTGAGGTGGGCCAGATCGGCGGAACCCTTCGCCTGGAGGGCCAGGGGGGCGGTGCTGGTGAACGGGGCCCGGCCGGAGATGCGGAGGTCCGCAGCCGGGCCCCGGGGACCCCCGGTGCCACGTTCGCCGCCCAGGAGGGCCAAGTCGAGGGTGGCGCTGGAGGCGTCGCCGTGGAGGTCCGAGGGGCCGCCCAGGTGGAGCTCGAAGGCGTTGAAGAGCCCCTCCAGCCGGGCCACCCGGCCTGACCAGCGGAGGCCCAGTTCCGGGGTCCAGGTCCCGGTGGCGGCCAGTTCACCCTGCAGGTCCTCCAGCAGATCCTCCGTCAGGCTGCCGGCGATGGCGGCGGTGTGGGCCGTGTCCGGCCCGACCCGCAGGCCCAGGGAACCGGTCAGGCCCGTGCCGCGGGTCCGGGCCTCCAGGGTGAGCAGGGGCAGAGCCATGCCCTCCGTGGCCAACCGGGAGCGGAGCCGGCCGCGCTCCAGGCGCAGGTCCCCCTCCAGGCCCTCGATGCTGCGGTCGAAGACGAAGAGGCGCCCCCCATGGAAGGAGAGGTACCCCTCGGGCAGATCCAGGGGGCCGAAGGGACTGGTGATGGGACCCAGCAGGCGGGCCTCGACCCGGGACTGGAGGTGCGGCCCGGGGAGGCCCAGGAGCTGGGAATCCATGCGCCCGGAGAGGTCCACCCGCCAGGTCCAGCCCGTGAGGTCCATGTCTGCCTTCCCGGTGAGGGCAAGGGCCCCCTCCGGTGGGGCACCCGGCTCGCCGAGGAGGTCCGGCCGCTCGGCCACACGGACATCGCCGAGGCGCAGGTGGAGCGTCTCCAGGTCCATGTCGAAGTCCGCGGAGGCTGCGGGGACGCGGACTCCGTAGGCCTCGCCGGCTTCGACCTGGGCCTGGCCTTCCATGAGCAGGTGGTCGAAGGGGCCGTGCAGGCGGACCCAGCCGCCCCCGGTTCCCGTGAGCGGCAGGTCCCCCAGGTCCGCGGCCTTCAATCCTTCGGCCACCGGAAGATGGAACGCGGTGTAGCACATGTCCATCTGCTTCTGGCCCCTGGGCATGCGCCCCCAGGTGAGCCAGAGATCCCCGCCGCCCCGGCCCTCGCCCTTGTCCAGCTGGATGTCGCGCACCCTCAGGTCCGAGCCCCGGATCTCCACTTGGGCCAGGAGGTGGTCTGCCGTGGCGCCGTGCCACCGGGGGGCGCCCACGTCCACATCGCCGTCCAGCTCCAGTCCTTTGGCCGGGCTCCAGCGGACCTGGGCCTGAGCCTGGGTACGGCCTCCCATGTCCAGATCCGCCACCTTCCAGGCGCTGAGGGCGCGGGCCACCTGGAGCGCATCCACCTGGGCCGCGCCCCGGGCCTGGAGGTCCAGGAGCCTCCCGGGGCCGAGCTGGGCGCGGGCCGAGCCCTGGACCTTCAGCGTCTCCAGATCCAGATTCAGATCGTCCATCCTGGCCAGACCCGCCTGGAGGGAGACGCTCAGTCCCCCGGCATCGCGGCCATTCTGGTGCAGGGAGAGGCGGGCCGATCCCATCCAGCGGTCCAGGCGGGAGAAAGCCGCCGGTTCAGTGGGGGACTGGACCTCGGCATCCAGGGTGGCCCGGACGCCCTGCAATTCGGGAACGCGGAGGATCCGGCTGAGGGCATCGAGGCTGAGCTCCTGGCCCTGCACCTTCAGGTGGGCCGGCTGGCGGGCGGTCCAGGCGCCTTCCCCCGTCACCGATCCCTGGGCCGAAGACCACCGGAGGCGCTCCAGGCGGGCCTGGTCGAGGGTGCCCTGGGCGCGGATCTCGAGGTTGCCGGGCTCGAAGACCGCCGAGGCCGGGCGGAGGTCCAGGCCGTCTGCGGAGAGGGTCCACCGGGGTCGGGCCAGGGTGCCGCGGAGGGTGGCCGTCAGGTCGAGGCTGCCCCCCAGGGGGGGACGGGAGCCCGTCCCGGCCCACCGCAGGGCCTGTTTCAGGCCCACGACGCCCGTCACCCTCGCCTCGAGGCGCTCCGGCTTCTGCGGGGAACGGGGATCGAAGCGGCCGGTGAGGCGGAGCTGGCTGTCCCCCAGCCGGACATAGCCCTCGTGGAGCAGGAACACGGGCTCGGAGGCCTCGCCCTTGAAGTCGATGCGCCCCTTCTCCCAGCCATCAGGCCCCTTCACGATCAGCTGGGGCGCGGTGAAGGCCACGTGCATGCGGTTGGGCCCGATGCCGGTGCCCTTCAGCTCGAAGCGGAACCGGGTGGCGGGCAGGCCACGCACCGGATCGGGGATCTCCACTTCGCCCCCCGTGAGGGCGAGGAAATCCAGGGTGACTTGGGGCAGGGGGCCCTTCCGGGGGGGGCGTTCCCGAAGGCGGATCTGGGCCAGATTGGCCTCCGTGAGGCGGAGGTGGGGATGCTCCAGGCGCAGCGCGAAGATCCTCGGCCGGGGGCCGAACAGGGACCCCGGGTCCGCCTGCAGGTCCAGCCGGCTGATGTGCAGCAGGTCCCCGCCCACGGCGATGTCGCGGAGGGTGAGCGTGCCGAGCAGGGGATGGAACTCCACCTGGCCCACCGAAAGGGAGAGGCCCGTCTCCTTCCTCAGCGCCACATCCGCCTGGCCCACGAGCCATTGGTAGACGAAGGGGCGGTCCAGGATCCAGGTGCCGGTGGCCACCACCGTGGCGCCCCCCACCAGGGTGTAGGAGACCCGCCGGACCCACCGCCGGCCCCAGAGGCGCCGGACCGCTTCCATGGTCGAGGACCACGCCATCGGTCAGATCTTCTCCCCGCACCGGGGGCACTTCACGGCCATGCGGGGCAGGGAGTTGAAGCAGTAGGGGCAGAGCCGCCCCTGGGTGGAGGCGGAGCGGAGACTGGGGTGGGGGCCCGAGGCGGAGGTGGAGAGGATCGCCGTGCCGAGGGGGCGGGTCTCCCGCGCCACGTTCTCCTTGAGGCGCCGCAGGGCCTCGAGGAAGGCCTGGGCCGAGAGGTAGCGCTCGCCCAGGTTCACGGCCAGGGCCTTCATCACCACCTCGGAGAAGGCCTTGGGCACGATGGGGTTCCGCTGATGGGGCGGCGTGATCTCCTGGCTGGTGAGCGCCTGGGCGATCTTCAGGGGATCCGCGTCGTAGAAGGGCACCGTGCCCGTGAGCATCTCGTAGAGGGTGATGCCCAGCGACCAGAGGTCCGACTGGAAGACGGCCCGGCCCCGGAAGTGCTCCGGCGCCATGTAGGGGGGCGAGCCGATGCGGGTGGGCGCGTAGGGGACGTGCTGCATCTCCAGCACCCGCGAGGTGCCGAAGTCGGTGACCTTGGCCACGCCCTCGCGGTTCACCAGGATGTTGGCGGGCCGCAGATCGCGGTGCAGAATCTGATGGCCGTGGGCGAAGGCGATGGCGCTGCAGACGTCGATGCCGATCTCCAGGGCCCGGGTGGGCGCCAGGGCGCGTTCCCGGCGGATCATCCGGTCCAGGCTCTCGCCCTCGACGTACTCCAGCACCATGAAGAAGATGCCGTTCTTCCGCTCGACGGTGATGAGCTCGACGATGTTCGGATGTTTGAGGCCCGCCATGATGCGGGGCTCCTTCAGCAGGTCCACGATCTCGTCCTGCTGCTGGTGGGGCACCTTCAGGGCCACCTTGCGGTTCACCCAAGTGTCCATGGCCAGGTACACAGCCCCGAAACCGCCCGATCCGAGGCGGTCCAGGATTTGGTACTTGCCCAGCGTCTGGTCCTTCGACAGCACGGGGGATGACTCCGCAGCGATGAACCCAGCATGACCGGAATCCGGCCCGGGCTCCAGCCATCCCGCTATTCCAGGATGCGGTCCAGGATCGAGACGGGTTCGTCCCAGGCGGCGATCAGGTGGCGGATCCGCGGTTTCCCGTCCGCGGCCACCGCATAGGCGCGCCGGATGGCCTCCCGGTCCTCTACGGTGGCCCGGTGGTGCTGGCGGAGGTGCTCGCCCCAGCTGGAGCTAAGGAAGCTCTCGACGAAGCGGCAGGCGGCGGGTTCCGGCCGGGCCAGATCCTGGAACAGGGACCAGCGGACCGCCCCGTCCCTGATGCGGATGCGGCGGACCTCGCGCATGGCGGCCTGGAATTCGGCCTTCCGCTCCTGGGGGACGATGTATTCCAGCACCGTCATGATGGGCCCCTCGTCGGGGTGGATGGATTCGGGCGAGTGGGGCTGGAGGCGATGGGGGGTCAGGTCCAGGGGCTCGTGGAGGGCCTGGATCCGGAGGTGGGCCGTGGCCGCCAGGACCGCCAGCATCCCGAAAGCGGCCCCGGCGAAGGCGACATGGAGGCCCCACCGCTCGCCCACCCAGCCCCAGAAGGCCGCGCCCGAGGCCATGGCGCCGCCCCAGACGGTAATGTAGACGCCCAGGGCCCGGGCCCGCACCCAGGAAGGCACCGAGAGCTGCACGCCCGTGTTGTAGGTGCTGAGGACGGAGAGCCACCCCATGCCGCAGACCAGGAGGGCCAGGGCCACGGGCAGGGTGTGCTGCACGAAGGCCAGCACCAGCAGGCCCCCCGCGAAGAGGCTGGTGAAGGCGGCCAGGAGCGCGTTGGATCCGAAGCGGTCCCGGATGCGGGGCAGGATGAAGGTGGCGCCCACGGCACCGGCACCGATGCACCCCAGCAGGAGGCCGAAGGCCACGGAGCCCAGGTTCAGCCGATGGATGGCCAGGGTGGGCAGCAGGGCGAAGATGGTGCCGCCGAAGAAGACGAAACCGCCGCTGCGGAGGAGGATCACCTGCAGGACGCGGCGGTGGCGGGTGTAGCGCAGGCCCACCTTCATGGCCGCGCTGAAGCGCTCGGCCGGAAGGTCCGTAGTGACCGGCTGCCGCTTCCAGGCTTTGAGGACCACTACCACGCCGATGAAGGAGACGGCGTTGAGGGCGAAGGCCCAGGTGGCGCCGAAGGCGCCCACGATGAGCCCGCCCAGGGCCGGCCCCACGGCGCGGCTCACGTTGAAGCCGGCGCTGTTCAGGGCCACCCCGGCCGGGATCTGGTCCCGGGGCACCAGGTCGGGCACTGAGGCCTGCCAGGCCGGGGCATTGAGGGCGCCGCCCACCCCCAGCAGCAGGGACATGCCGATGAGGATGCCCGGCGTGACCAGGTGCAGGGCCGAGAGGATCGCCATGGCCGCCGCCACGATCAGCATCCAGGCCTGGGTTCCCAGCAGGAGCCTCCGGCGGTCCACGATGTCGGCGATGGCGCCGCCGGGCATGGAGAGGGCCAGCATGGGCAGGGTGGAGCCCGTCTCGATGAGGCTCATCAGCAGCGGGGACCGCGTGAGCTCGCCCATGAGCCACTTCTCGCCCACGCTCTGGATCCAGGTGCCCACGTTCGAGGCCATGGCCGCGATCCAGATCGCCAGGAAGAGGCGGTTCCGCAGGGGGGCGTAGGGATCCTTGGCGTCGGTCACGGGAAGTCCAGGCTACCGCGAGGGGGCGGGGATGGAAGCCAAAGGGCCCCGGAGGGCCCTTTGGAAACACGGAGGAAGCTGCTCAGCCCAGGAACGCCTTGAGCGTTTTGGAGTAGCGCGGGTGGCGGATTTTTCTCAGGGCCTTGGACTCGATCTGGCGGATGCGCTCGCGGGTGACGGCGAACTCGCTGCCGACCTCCTCCAGCGTGTGCTCGGAGCCATCGTCGCCCACGCCGAACCGCATGCGGAGTACCTTCTCCTCCCGCTCGCTGAGGGTGTTGAGGACATTGCGGACAGTCTCCTTGAGGCGCTGCTGGACCACCTGCTCCACGGGGGAGACCACGGTCTTGTCCTCGATGAAGTCCCCCAGGTGGGAGTCCTCCTCCTCGCCGATGGGCGTTTCGAGGGAGATGGGCTCCTGGGCGATCTTCATCACCTTGCGGACCTTGCCGACCGGCATGTCCATGGCGTGGGCGATCTCCTCCGAGGAGGGTTCGCGGCCCAGCTTCTGGACCAGCTCGCGCTGGGTGCGGATGAGCTTGTTGATGGTCTCGATCATGTGCACCGGGATGCGGATGGTACGGGCCTGGTCCGCGATGGCGCGGGTGATGGCCTGCCGGATCCACCAGGTGGCGTAGGTGGAGAACTTGAAGCCGCGGCTGTACTCGAACTTGTCCACGGCCTTCATGAGGCCGATGTTGCCCTCCTGGATGAGATCCAGGAACTGCAGGCCGCGGTTGGTATAGCGCTTGGCGATGGACACCACCAGGCGCAGGTTGGCCTCGATGAGCTCCGCCTTGGCGGCGCGGCTGATGCTTTCCGCGCCTTTGAGGCTGTTGAAGTCCTTGTGGAAGACCTCGCTGGTGGTCTCGTACTTGATGAAGAACTCCTCGAGGGTCTTCTCGATGTGTTCCAGCTCCTGCTTGTACCGGTCCTTCAGCTTGGCGAAGGCGGGGTTCTTCAGGCGGTCCCGCAGCTCGCGGCACTTTCGCTCGCCGGCCATGACCTGGCTGTGCTGGTGGGTGATCCGGTCGATGAGGCGGGTGACGGCGAGGCTGTTGAGGCCCAGCTTGCGGATCTGCCGGGAGAGCCGGGCCCGGGCCTGGAGGATCTCCCGGTCCAGCTTCCGCTTCTTGGGCAGGGTCTTGGTGCCGGCATCCACCTGTCGCTTGAGGTCGAGCAGATCCTGGAGGGCCTGGTCGTAGACCAGCAGCTTCTCGAACTGATGGTGCACGTGCTGGGTGGCCGAGGTGCTCTCGGCATCCTCGTCCTCGTCCACCTCGTCGGAGAGACCCACCACCTCGCGGATCTTGCCCGGGTTCTCCTTGAGCATCCGGCCGATGTCGATGAGGAGGCTGGCGGCCAGGCGGCTCCGCGAGAGGGCGCGCATCACGCTGCGGACGCCCGTTTCGATGCGCTTGGCGATCTCGACCTCGTCCTCGCGCTTGAGGAGGGGGACGGTGCCCATCTCCTTGAGATACATGCGGACGGGATCGTTGAACTTGTCGCTGTCCGGGCTGTCGATCTCGATCTCGAGATCCTTGTCCGACTTGGCGGTGGGTTCCACCGCCACGAACTCCGGCTCGATGGCCTCCCGGGCGAGGATGGCCTCCTCCTCCGTGGCGCCCACGCCCACGCCCAGACGGGCAAAGAGCCCGATGACCTGTTCGAGGTCATTGGGGCTTGAGGCGGAGGGTGGGAGGAAATCGTTGAGCTGGTCGACCAGCAGGTATCCGTGTTTCCTTCCGAGGGAGATGAGAGCTTTGGTCAGATCGTAGTAGTCTTCGCGGAGTGGCGTCAGAACCATTCGGACCTCAAAGAGCGCGGCAGCATGCGGGCCGGAGGGAGCCGGCAACCGAGGAAAGTGCACAGTCCGGCCAATGTACGGACCGACCCGGAACTTTCCAGTATAGGGGGTCCGGGAATTCCGGCAAGGGCTGGGTTTGCGTCGAGCCCGCAGGCTCGCGCCCCTGGCCGCTCAACGCCGCAGCCGGCGCCGCCGGGACAGCTCCTTCTTGCGGTTGAGAAGATCGTTCTGCCGGGCCATGAGGCGGGCGGTCACGTCCCGGTCGGCCAGGGTCCGGGGCTCCTGGAGCAGCCGGTTGTTGGCCTGGATCTCGCGGTCTACATAGCCCGCCTCGATCCGCACGAAGAGGGCCTCGGCATCCCGGCCCTCCCCCTCCTCCTGGCGGCTGGCCTGGGCCTCCAGATGGCGGACCACGGCCAGGACCTCCGGGGGCAGCAGGGCGGCGTCACCCTCCAGGTCCAGGAGTGCCTGCAGCAGCGGAGCCCCGGCCAGAGCCTCCCACCAGGCCGCGGGGATCCCCTGGACCTGGCGCCACTGTCCCTCCCGGCAGAGGAGGAGGAGGGACCGGATCTGCTCGTCCAGCTCCGGGAGGGCCTGGGGCAGGGGGGGCGCGGAGGCGGGGGCCGGAGCCTGCCGGCGGGCGCCCACCGCCCGATCCAGCTCCTGGATCGGCAGCTGAAGCTGGTGGGCCAGGCTGGCGAACAGTTCGCGGGTCTCGGGCGTCCGGGGCAGGAAGGGCAGGAAGTCCAGCAGATCCTTGAAGGCGCCCATGCGGTCCGTGATCCGGCGCAGATCCTTGCCCTCCAGGGCCCGGTCGATCATGAAGGCCGTCCAGTCCGGCGCAGCGCGCAGCAGGTCGCGGAAGGACTCGGCGCCCAGCTTGAGGCACCAGGTGTCGGGATCCTCCCCCTGGGGCAGTTCCAGCAGGCGCACCTCGAACCCCAGGGGCAGGGCCATCCGCAGGCCCTTCTCCATGGCCCGCCGGCCAGCCGCGTCGCCGTCGAAGCAGAGGGTGACGCGGCGCGTGAAGCGGCCCATCTGCTTGAGGTGGTCCTCCGTGAGGGCCGTGCCCAGCGGCGCCACGGCCTGGTGGAGGCCGTGCTGGTGGAGCTGCAGCACGTCGAAGTAGCCCTCCACCACCAGGGCCCCGTCCTTCAGCGTGCCTTTCGCACGGTGGAAGCCGAAGAGGGTCTCTCCCTTGTGGAACAGGGCCGTGTCGCGGGTGTTCAGGTACTTGGGCTGCCCCTGGCCCATGATCCGGCCGCCGAAGGCCACCAGCCGGCCCCGGGCATCGTGGATGGGGATGGTGAGGCGATCCCGCAGGAAGTCGATCTGGGTGCCGCGTTCGCTGCGGCTGGCCAATCCCGCCTGCTCAAGCAGGTCGCCCGAGAATCCGAGGCCACGCAGGTGCGATACCAGTGCGTCCCAGCTGTCCGGTGCCACGCCGAAGCCGGCCTCCGCGATGAAGGCGTCGCCGTAGCCCCGCTCCCGCAGGTAGGCGCGGGCGCCCTCGTGGCGGGCGAGCTGCCGTTCGTAGAAGGCCTGGGCCGCGTCCAGGGCCGAGCGCAGGCGATCCTCCAGGTCCACCTCGGCGCTGGGCCGCTCCCGGCGCTGGGGGAGGTCGATGCCGGCCGAGCGGGCCAGCTGCTCCAGGGCCTCGGGGAAGCTGAGGCCCTCGCGTTCCATGAGCCAGGCGAAGGCATCGCCATGCTTGCCGCAGCCGAAGCAGTGGTAGAAGCCCCGACCGGGCACCACCTGGAAGCTGGGGCTGCGCTCGGCGTGGAAGGGGCAGAGACCCACGAAGGCGGAGCCCTGCTTGCGCAGCTTCACCGCCTGGCCCACCAGGGCCAGCAGGTCCGTCGCGTCCCGGACGCGCTCGACGATCTCGCGATCCCGCATGCTCAAGGAGTAGCACGGACCGGAGCATCCTGCGATCCGTCATGGCATGCTTGGGGATTCGCACCACGGTGAACCATGAGCCAGCTCCTCGACACAATCCTGCTCTTCAGCCTCCCCGCCTCCGGCAAGTCCGAGGTCCGGCGGTACCTGGCCAGCCTCACGCCGGACCAGTGCCGGAACGACTTCCACATGGGGCCCACCCTCCAGCTGGACGACTATCCGTACGTCCACCTCATGCATCGGATCGATGACGAGCTGAAGACCCAGGGCCTCGACTACGCCTACTACCACGGGGCGAACCGCCCCTTCCGCGACAACTGGACCTGGGCGGTCCTCATCGAGCTGCTGAACGAGGACTACTCAGACCTCATGGCCGGGCGTCAGGTCGTGGTGGCCAGTGCCGCGCAGCACCTCATGGACCGCCTGGACGCCGCCCACGCGAAAGTGGGCCTGGCCCAGCCCATGGGCGAGCTGCCCCACCGGATCCGCGTGAAGGTGGCCTCGGCCCTGGAGGCCGAGTGCCGGGCCGAGCTCGATGCCCTCAACCGCCAGAACGCGCAGGACAAGGCCGGGAAGACCCTGGTGATCGAGGCGGCCCGGGGCGGCGCCAACGGCTCCGCCTTCCCCCTGACGCCGCCCCACGGCTACGAGACGGCCTTCCAGGCGCTGTCGCCGGCCATCCTGGAGAAGGCCGCGGTGCTCTACGTGTGGGTGGACCCCGCCGAGAGCCGCCGCAAGAACATCGAGCGGGGCCGACCGGATGGCCAGGGCAGCATCCTCCACCACAGCGTGCCCATGGAGGTGATGCTGGGCCAGTACGGCTGCGACGACATGGGCTGGCTTCTGGAGCAGAGCGACCGGCCCGGCACGATCCGGGTGGAGCGCATCATCCCAGAAGGCGACCGCTACGCCACGAAGGTGTACCACCTGCCGGTGGCCCGCTTCGACAACCGGAAGGACCTCACCACCTTCGTCCGCGAGGACCAGAGGCTTTGGAAACCGGAGGACGTGAAGGCCATCCATGGCGGCCTGAAGGCTGCATTCGACGAACTGGTAGCCCGCTAGGTCCGTTCGTCCCCAGCGGTCAGCTCACCGCGGAGAACGTCGAGAACGCCAAGGAAGGATTCCCCGCTTTTCTCCGCGCGCTCCGTGGTTGGCGTTTTCTAGTGCGCCCCGGCACCGGCCTTGGCGTGCCAGAGGCGGGTCATGATGAAGGCGCCGACGAGGCTGAAGGGGATGATGCAGCCCACCCACACCCAGGCATTGGTGGGGGTGTGGCCCGCTGCGCTCACGCCGTCCCAGCCATGGGTCTTGAGGATGTACCCCAGGCCGAAGCCCGTGAGGCCCGACCCGATGTACTGGATGCCATCCAGGGCGCCCGCCACGGTGGCCGCCGCCTTGCGGCCGCCGAAGTCCATTGAGGCCGTGCCCGTCAGCATCCCGTGGACGCCGAAGATGAACATGGCGGTGAGGCCCAGCAGGACGATGGCCCAGATCTGGCCGCCGGGGGTCCCGTGGCCCAGGCTGACCCCCAGAAGTCCGAGCATGACCACCTGCACCAGGTAGAAGATGAAGGCCACGGGCGGACGGCGGGACTGGAAGAGCTTGTCGCTCATCCAGCCGCAGAGCAGACCCCCGAAGATGCCACCGAACATGAAGGCCACGCCGGTCCACCAGTACAGGCCGGCCCGGTTCGACAGGCCGTACACGGCGCTGAGATACTCGGTGAAGTAGAGCATCACGCCCTGGCGGACGAAGCCCGTGCAGAACTCCGCAAAGATCAGGGCCACGATGATCGGATTGTGGAAGACCTTGCGCATCAGCTCTCGGAGGGGCAGGGGGGCGTCCTCGGCATCCTGTGCCCGCGAGCCGTCCCCGGTGTCGAAGTCGTCGAAACCCGCGTGGCTGGGGCGGTTGCGCACAAGGTAGAGATCCACCAGGAACATCAGGCCCATGGCCAGGCTGGGGATGAGGAAGACCCAGTACCAGGCCAGGTGGCTGAGGATGAAGGAGCCGGCGGACACCGCGAAGAAATAGCCGGAGGAGATCATGATCCCGAAGATCCCCCCGAAGACGCCGCGCTCCTCCACATGGAACCACGTGCTGTTCACCTTCACCACGGACAATGCGCCGAGGCTCTGGAAGAACATGTTCATGCTCCAGAGCAGGCTCATGCTGACCATGAGCTTGGCGGTGAAGCCCCCCAGGAACATGAGGCCCACGGCGAGGTTCAGCGTTGCCGCGCCGAGGGCGCCGTAGAGGATGGCCTTCCTCCCTCCGATGCGGTCCGCCAGGGGTCCCGTGAGGGCCACGGACAGCCCGTAGGTCCAGAAGCCCAGGGTGGCGATGAGGCCCATCTGCGCGATGTCCAGGTGATACATGCGCCCGATGTCGGCCTTCACGATGTTGAAGTTGTAGCGGCCCATGTACATGGCCGCATAGGTGAGGCCCAGGGGGAACCAGTTCAGGAACCGGCGGAAGCGGAAGGCGCGGCTGTGCTGTTCCAATGTGACCTCGAGGTCTCCAGGCTACCGGACCCGTCCGGATGCCCCAAGTGACGAACCTGTAACGCGCCGATCAATCCGCCTTGTGGAAGGCCTCGTCGGTGCCGGTCAACTCCCAGCGTCCCCCGTGGCGCTCGAAGGTGGCGTGGCGTTCCTTCATGGCGCCGAGCGCGACATCGGGATGCAGAAGCTGGAACAGGGGGAACTGCGCCGTGGGGTTCGCCAGCCGGATCTGGTAGGTCACCCGGGCGCCTTCCCGGGTGGGCTCCATGCGCAGGGCCCGCACGAAGACCGCCTCGGCGGCCGGGATCCGGAAGCCCTTGGGGGCGGCGGTGATGGTCCTGGGCGCGTCGGGCCTGAGGCGGAAGGCATAGGTCTCGCGGTTCCCCTCGTCCGCCTTCCTGATGTCGAACCAGCCGGTCTTGGCCAGGTCCTCCTGGAGGGTCTGGAGCCGCAGGGCCCCCGGGCTCCCCTTCTCGGCCGCAGCCAGTTCGGGCACGGGGACGGTCACCACCACCGGGTAGGCCTTGGCGAGAAGGTCCTCGGCCTTGCGCTTCTCCAGCCTGGAACTGCAGGCCACGGAGAACAGGGCGGCCGGGATCAGGAGGGCGGTCAGGAGGCGTCGGCGCATGGGTTTCCTTCTGCGGGCTTGGTTCGGGTCCCGATGGTGACACACTGGAGGGATGGACGCAGCCGCCCTGGAGCCCCGCCTGCTCGACGCCCTCCGGACCCGCCTGGACGGGCGGCGGGCCTATGTCTGCTTCTCGGCCGGCATCGACTCCACGGTCGTCCTGGCCGCCTGCCTCCGCCTGGGCGCGCCCACGACCGCCCTGCTGGCGGTGGGGCCGGCCCTGGCCGCGGACGAGCGGGCCGAGGCCCATGCGCTGGCGGGTCACCTCGGCGTGGAGCTGCGGGAGATCGAGGCCGGGGAATCCGACCGGCCCGGCTACCGGGCCAACGCCGGGGACCGTTGCTACCACTGCAAGAGCGCCCTCTACGACACCGCGGAAGCCTTCGCGGCGGCGGCCACAGACGGGCTGCTGCTAAACGGCACCCAGATCGAGGATCTGGGCGACATCCGCCCGGGACTGAAGGCCGCGGCCGAGCACGGCGTCTTCCAGCCCCTGGTGGCGGCGGGCTTCGGCAAGGAAGCCGTGCGGGCCCTGGCCCGGCACTGGGGCCTGCCCAACGCGGACAAGGCCGCCTCGCCCTGCCTGGCCAGCCGCTTCCCCGTGGGCGTGGAGGTGACGCCGGGGCGCCTGGCCCAGGTGGAGCAGGTGGAGGCCTTCCTCCGCAGCCGGGGGCTTTGGCCCGCCCGGGCCCGCTGGCACGAGGCCATCGTCCGCATCGAGCTGGATCCGGAGCTGGCCCGGAAGGCCCTGGAGGAGCCCCTGCGGGGCGAACTGGAGCGAGCCTGCTGGCGCGCCGGTTTCCGGTTCCCGGCCCTGGACCTGGGCGGGCTCCAGAGCGGCAGCCTGGCCGAGGCCCTGGAGGCTGCCCGATGACCGCCGACATTCGCTGGGATCACGACCGGGAAGGCCGCACGGGCATCCCCGAGGTGGTCTTCGCCCCGGGCAAGACCGTCGAGCAGGTGGTGCGGCTGTTCACGGAGGGCGAGGGCCTGCGGCTGGCCACGCGGCTCTCCGAGGCCCAGATGGCCGCCCTCGAGGGCCTGGCCCAGGTGGATGCGGTGGCACGCACCGCCGTCCGGGCGCCCCGGCCCCTGCGGGACCAGCCGCCCGTGGGTCTGCTCACGGCCGGCACCGGCGACATCCCGGTGGCCCTGGAAGCGAAGGCCGTGCTGGAGGCCCTGGGCCATCCGGTGAGGACCTTCTTCGATGTGGGCGTGGCGGGCCTCCACCGCCTCCAGTCCGTCCTGCCAGAGCTGCGGGCCTGCCCCGCGATCATCGTCTGCGCGGGCATGGAGGGTGCGCTCCCCAGCGTCCTCGCAGGCCTAGTGGACAGCCTCGTCATCGCGGTGCCCACCAGCATCGGCACCGGCGTAGCCGCCGGAGGCACCACAGCCCTCCACGGGATGCTGGCCTCCTGCAGCCCCGGCATCGCCGTCGTGAACATCGACAACGGCTTCGGCGCCGCCTGCTGCGCCATCAAGGTGCTGGGGCGCCTAAACGGTGAGCCGAGGCCTGCGTAGCGATCCCTGGCACATCCACCCAGGGAGGACAGACATGGACGGATCCAGGGCACTTCCCTCGATGGCCTGGCGCTGGGTGGGCCTGGTGGTGGCGGTGAAGCTCCTCCTCCATCTGGCGGCCAGCGGCTCCTACGGCTACTTCCGGGACGAGCTCTACTTCCTGGACTGCGCCCGGCACCTCCAGTGGGGCTACGTGGACGACGCCCCCGGCATCGTGTGGCTCTTCAAGGGCGCCCTCCTCCTGGGGGGCTCCCTGCCGGTCATCCGCGCCGTGGCGGCCCTCGGCGGGGCAATGACGGTCCTTAGCGCCTCCCTGCTGGCCCGGGAGCTGGGCGGGAAGTCCTTCGCCCAGGGCTTTGCCGCCCTCTGCGTGCTGGCCGCCCCCATCTTCCTGGCCATGGGCGGCATCCTCTGCGTGGGGGCCTACGAGCCCCTGTTCTGGATGGGGTGCGCCCTCCTCGCCCTCCGCATCGCCCGGACGGGGGATTCCCGCCTCTGGCTATGGTTCGGCGTGGTGGCCGGCCTGGGCCTGCTCCTGAAGTACACCATGGGCCTGGTGCTGGTCTGCTTCCTGGTGGCGATGGTCCTCACGCCCCTGCGCCGCGAGTTCCGCAAGCCCGCGTTCTGGGCCGGGGCAGGGATAGCGCTGCTCCTCTTCCTGCCGGCCCTGCTCTGGCAGGTACGGAACCATTTTCCCCTCCTCACGGACATGGAGAACATCCGGCGGGAAGGCAAGAACGTGGTGCTGGGGCCCCTTGCCTTCGTGAAGCAGCAGATCGAGTTCCTGGATCCCCTGCTCCTGCCCGTGTGGTTCACCGGCCTCATCGCGCTGTTCCGTCGCCGGGAGGCGCGGGTTCTGGGCTGGTTCTACCTGCTGCTGCTCACGGCGATGATCCTGCTCCACGGCAAGAACTACTACCTGGCGGCCATCTACCCCATGCTCTTCGCCGCCGGCGCCGTGGCCCTGGAATCAGCCCTGGACCGCTGGCACTGGAGCCGGGAGCGGATCTGGCCCCGCGCCGCGCTGGCCGGGGCGGCCGGAGCCACGTTCCTCCTTTTCGTGCCGGCCCTCGTCCCGCTGCTCCCGCCGCAGCAGCTGCTCGCCTACCAGATCCGTCTGGGCCTGAAGCCCGAACGATCCGAAG
>MTLD01003980.1_pt1 | contig 33346 bp, 30 predicted proteins | sample 1982471 | NCBI WGS metagenome assembly MTLD01 (sample SAMN05712604, study PRJNA340218) | biofilm metagenome | isolation source: sample SPM anode biofilm adapted to -50 mV | place: USA | collected 2012-02-03 | reverse complement strand
CAGCGCCCACGCCCTCGGCGGCCGCCGAGCTTGTCGCCGAAAGCCGCGCCGCCATTACGGGCGAGATCGCCCAATTCCGTTCGGCGCTGGAATCGAGCGTCCGGGCGCGCCTGGAGTACGCCAGGCTCTCGCTGGGCGCCTTCTCCCCCGAGGACGTCGAGGCGCGGTTCATGCGCATCCTGATGCCCGCGGCGCGCCGCTTCGACGACGCCAGGGACGAGATCGCCCAGAACATGACTTCGCGCCTGCGCGAAGCGGCCCACCGCATCGAGCTCGGCGGGAACAGCCTGGAGTTGGCCAGCCCCCGATCCGTGCTCGCCCGGGGGTATTCCATCGTGCGGAAGCCGGCGCCCGAAATCTCCGGGGCGCAATCCGCGACCAAGAACGCATCCATCCTGGGCGAGGGCGCGATCGTGCGCTCCTCGTCCCAGCTCGAAGCCGATGACCGGCTTACCATTGTATTTTCCGAAGGCAACGCCCTCGTCGATGTCAGGGAGGTTACGATATGAAGGATTTCGAATCCCGCCTCGAGCGGCTGGAATTTCTCGCCGAACGGATCAGGGATCAGGATGTGCCGCTCGAGGAGGCCATCAAAGTGTTCGAGGAGGGCATGAAGCTTTCCAAGGGCCTCAAGAAAGAACTCGAGAAAATGCAGGGCAAGGTCGAAACCTTGCTGAACGGTCCCGACGACGCCGAGGCGGCGCCCGAAGTGACGCTCTTCTCCTCCGATAACGAAAGCTGACTAGCCTTCGATAAGGCCTTCGGCGACGAGGAGGGGCAGGAGCATCCTGTCGCTGTCCGCGAGGTCGATGGCTTGCAGTTCGCGCTGCGCGACCCAGGCGATGTCGCTGTGCTCGCGCAGCTGGAATACGCTTTCGGGGGGCAATTCCACCAGCCACGCGGCGAGCTGCCTTCTTCCGGACGCGGACTCGAAGCTCCCCTCCCCTATGCTCCGCAGGGGCTTGACCGCGATGCCGAGCTCCTCGTCGAATTCCCGAATAAGGGCGGCTTCGTCCGACTCTCCGAATTCGACCTTTCCTCCGGGGAATTCCCAGCGCAGGCCTATCGGGCCGCCTTCCACGCGCTTGGCGACGAGCATCCTTCCGTCCCTGACCGCAATTCCCGCTACCGAGCGTTTCGCCATAAAGACTCCTTGTCGTTCAGCCTAGAGAAAGAGGACCATCGGGAAGAGGAAATGGATGAGCCCGGCGAGCATGCCCGCGTATCCGATCGAGATTTTGTAGGAGACGAGGAATTTTTCGACGCCGGCCGCGAGCGAACCCTGCTTCATGAAAGGGAGGTGCTCCTCGTCGGAGACGTCGAGGAAGAGGGCCGAGCCGACGACGATCCCCGCGGTTGCGGGCAGGAAATCGCCGATCACGGGGATGTCGCCCCTCAGCGCGAAAAAGAGCTTGAGCACGCCCACGGCGATCGAGAGCACGGCCAGGGCCATGCGAAGCCCTTTGTCCGCGATGATGAGGCGGGCGCCGCGAACGATGGCCGACGGCGATTCGTCGCGCCGCGCCGCGAGCGCGTAGCCGCAGAGGACGTTGAGGATCACCGAGAGCAGGTAGAACTGGATCATAGGTTTCGTCGTTCCAATTGAGCTACCCTAGCCAGTAAATGCGGGCGCGGTCAAGTGCGGGGGCGCCCGCATCGGACGCGCTCCTGCGCGGCGGCGATCGATCGCGGCCGCGGTCAAACGCGGAAGCCGGCCTGGCCGAGGCTTTCCGCGCGCGAGGCCCCGCGCATGAGGAGGGCGCATTCGGCGATGAGATCGGCCGCCCCGAACCAGCCCTTGTCGCGGGCGAGGCGCCGGCCGGCGAGGCCATGCGCCACGACGGCGCAGCGGGCCGCGCCGCGGAGGGCGTCGCCGGCGCCCTCCGCGGCCTTCTGGCGCGAAGCATCAACGCCGTTCGCCGAACGCGCGGCAAAGCTGACCGCGGCGAGACCTGCGAAGAGCCCCGCGAGGACGTCCCCCGATCCGGCCGTTCCCAGTTCCGGCGTCAGGCCCTCCCATACCGCGAGATCCCCCTCTGCCCCCGCTATCCATGTCAGCGAGCTTTTATAGACCGTCAGCATGCCCGAACCCCGGCTGACTTCGCCGAGCGCGGCGAGGAATGGTCCTCCCTCGCGCCCATTCCTGAAGGCCCTTTCGAGGGCGGCGAATTCGCCGGGATGGGGCGTCAGCGCGCAAGGCGACTTCGCCGCTGAGGCAAGGTTCGGGCGCTCGGCGAGTATGCGGAGCGCGTCCGCGTCGAGGATGGCGGGCGTTCCCGAGGCGAGGATGGCCTCGAGGAGCTCCCTCCTGCCGGCGCCTCTTCCCCAGCCCGGCCCGACGAGGATCGCGTCGCAGGCGGGTATGCCGTCAAGCTCCCGAAGGGGCTTGACGATGACCGATTCGAGGACGGGCGCCGCGAGGGGATAGAGCGCGTCGTCGACATAGAGCGTGATATATCCCGCGCCGGCCGCCGACGCCGCCTTGGCGCAGAGCAGTGCGGCTCCGAGCGCGCCTTCGGAGCCGGCGAATATCGTCAGCCTCCCGCGGCTCGTCTTGTAGCCCGCGTCGCCGACGGCGGGCGCCAGATGTTCGAGATCGGACGACTCAAGCAACCCCATCGCGGCGCTATCGCGTACGAGCGACTCCGGGAAGACATCCGCCACCGGAATGATCCGGCCGCAGGCGGGCCTGGCCTCCGGCGCGAAGCAAACCGCCTTGACCGGTTCGAGACTTAGCGTGGTATCCGCATTGACGCAGGGCATCCCCGCTTGCCAACCGTCGCCCAAACCCGAGGGCAGGTCGATCGCCGCGATGTGCGGCCATGTCTCTGGGCCGGAATTCGCGGCTTCCGGTTTTTTCCGGTCGTTCAGGCCGTTCAGGGCGCGAATCATCTCGGCGGTCTCTCCGGCGGCCGCACCTTTCGCCCCCGTGCCGAGGATGCCATCGAGCACGAGGTCGGCTCCTTCGAGCAAGGCCTTTATTTCAGCGCTTTCGGACCACTGGAAGATCGGCACTTTGGCGGCGACGAGACTCCGCGCCTGCATGCGCGACGCTTCGCCCGCCTCCCGCGCCGAGACAATGGCCGCCAGGCGGCAAAAACCCGCCCAGGAGGCGTGCCGCAGCATGGCCAGCGCATCGCCGCCATTGTCGCCGTGGCCGCAGAGGGCGACTATCTTAAGTTCGAAGCCCTTCGCGCTCAAAGCCGGCAGCTCAGCGATGCGCCCGCGCAGGGAATCCCAGAGCCGCAGCGACGCTTTCTCCATGAGCTGGATCGAAGTGACCGCCAGAGCATCCCTCGTGGAGGCATCCAGTTCCTTCGCCTGACCGCAGGTGACGAGCGGCTTCATCGTATCCCTCCACGCCCCGTGGCGATGGCTTCGGCGACGCGGATTCCGTCCATCGCCGCCGACATGATGCCGCCGGCGTAGCCGGCCCCCTCGCCGCAGGGATAGAGCCCTGCGACGCTCGATTCCATCGTCTCGCCCCGCAGGATGCGCACGGGCGACGAGGTGCGCGTCTCGACTCCCGTAAGGAGCGCGTCGGGGCGCGCGAAACCGTGTATCTTGCGGTCGAAGGCGGGGATCGCCTCCTTGATCGCCTCCGCCACGAAGGGCGGCAGGCAGGCGTTGAGGTCCGCGAAGCGCACGTTGCCCTTGGAGCAAGGCCGCACCTCGCCGTACTCCCTTGTGCATTCGCCCTCGACGAAATCGTCGAAACGCTGGATGGGCATGGCGAAGCCCGTCCTCCCCGCGTTCGCCGCCTCATAAGCGGCCTTTTCCCAGGCGCGCTGGAATTCGATGCCCGCCAGGACGCCCTCGCCTCCGAAGTCCTCGGTCCGGACCGCCGCGACGATCGCGGAATTCGCGTTGCGCTCGTCGCGGGCGAAGTTGCTCATGCCGTTGCAGGCGACCATCCCTGGTTCGGAGCTGGAATTCACGACAAAACCGCCCGGGCACATGCAGAAGCTGTAGACGCCCCTGCCGCCTGAACTCTGAAAGGTCAATTTGTAATCGGCGGCGGGAAGCTTGGGATGCTTCCACGACGGACCGAACTGGCTGCGCTGGACCATCGCCTGCGGATGCTCGATGCGGAGGCCTATGGCGAAGGGTTTGCGCTCCATCGCCAAGCCGCTCGCCGCCGCCGCCTCGAAAGTGTCCCTCGCGCTATGGCCGATCGCCAGGACCACCGCGCCGGCCTCGATCCGCTCCGCGCCGTTCACCGTGACCGCCCGTATCCGTCCGCCTTCCACCTCGAGCGAGGTCGCTTTCGCGCCGAAGCGCACCGAGCCGCCCAGGCTTTCGATCTTGGCGCGCAGGCGCTTCAGCGTGCCGACGAGGCAATCGGTCCCGATGTGAGGTTTCCCGATGTAGCCGATCTCGGGCGGCGCTCCCGCCTCGAGGAATTCGTCGATCACCTTGCGGTTGCGGTGCATCGCGTCGCCGACCGAGGTGTTCAGCTTTCCGTCGGAGAAGGTTCCCGCGCCGCCCTCGCCGAATTGCATGTTGGATTCCGGGTTGAGGATTCCCTCGTCCCAGAAACGGCGCACCGAAGCCATCCGCGCGTCGACATCCTCGCCTCGTTCAAGGATCGTCGGCTTGAATCCGTTTTCCGCCAGGAGCAGGGCGCAGAAAATGCCTGCCGGTCCGCCGCCGATCACGATCACCTCGCGCCCCCGGCCGCCAGCCGGGCAGGACGGGAATTGGTACTCCTGCGCGGCGTCCAGGGGCTGCCATTCCTGGCTCCCGCCCTTCAGCGGTTCCTTCGTTTCGACGTCCACAGCGTAGATGATCCTGATGGCGCGCTTGTCGCGCGCGTCCAGCGATTTCTTGGCTATCGACCACGAGGCGATATTGTCCATCCTCGTTCCGAGTATGGCGGCGATGGACCGCCCCATCGCCGACTCTTCCTGGTCGAGGCGAACCTTGAGCTGCTGTATCCTGTATTTCATCGATCCTTCCTCGCGAAAGCGGCCGCGGCCGCCGAGCTCAATGATAATCCCACCAGACGACCTTGATCGAATCGCTTGTGCCGAGGAGCGCGTAGACCTGGCCTTTCGCCGATACCTTGAGCGCCATCACCTCGCGCGTTCCCACGGGGAATTCCATCCGATAGCGCGCCTGAGCCTTTCCCGCCGCATCGGTCAACTGGAGCATGGAGCTCTCCGCGCCAAGGCCCCGTCCTCCGGAGAGGAGGTAATAGAGTCCGCCGGAGATGCCGATGAGTTGCGGAATGTCGACGTCGGCACCGCCCGGCGCGATCGCCACGCTGCCCTTTTCCGCCCCGCTCTGCCCGTCCAGGCGATAGATCCAGGAACCGACATACTCTGTTCCCGAACTCACCTCGCCGCCAGCCGCGAAGTCTTCGCGGTAATAGTCCATCTTCAGGGCAACCTCGAAATCGGTTCCGCGCGAGGTTGCCTGTATCCCCTCGATGTTCGCGTGGATTCTCCTTCCAGGCTTGGCGGCCGAAGTCGCGCCCAAGGTTTCGGGAACGGGGAGGTTGTCCCTGGCGAGTCGAAGCACGGAGAGCAGGTTTCCCGCCTTTCCGAAATGGTGGATCAGCACCAGCGCATCGGAGGCTGACACTATCGCGAGCGAATCGTTCTCCATCGTGTCGACCGAGAGGATCGAAGGGAATGGAGTGCCGCCGGGGCCTTCCTGCCCAAGGGGAGGAAGCTCTGAGCCCTGCGTCCCGAACCTGCGCACGGAGCTGTCGCACCAGGAACCCGTCTGCTGGTCGAACACCCTGGCCGAGGCCGCCATGCGGTCCGCGACATAGATGGTCTGCGCCGAATCGACGGCGATACGGCCCGGCGAAAGGAAGTTCACCGGCGCGGCGTACCTTCCCTGGGCGGCGGAGGCCCCCGGGGCGCGCTGCGCGTCGGCCTTGTCGAGGCGCGGCGCGGGCGAAACCGCCGGGTCGTAAAGCAGCGCGAGGAGGTCGCCGTAGGATGAGAGTTTCATCACCTTGCGCCCGGTGCCGTTGAGGATATGGAATATCCCCTCGCGCATCACCACGTCGAACCGCTCCTCCCCGCCCGACGCGAGCGCCGCCTGATCCTCGGCGACCCCGTAGTTTATGGAGAAAAGATCGGTTCTGACAATGTTCCTGACGCGTCGCGAGGAAGTGCAGGAAGCGAGCGGAAGGGCGGCCATGGCCAGGAGGGCCGCTCCGGCAATCAGCATGCTACGTCTCATTGGTTGTTCCATCCTTATCCGCATGCGGCGCGCCTGTCAACGCCGTTCAAACCATTGCGGCCGATGCTCTCGATGCCTTTCCGCCGCGCGCGGCGGCGCGCACCAGCAGTCTGTCGGCCGCGATCGCGCGCATTAGCGCGCATTAGCGCGCGATCGCGGCCGTGTTTCTTGACCCTCGAGCCCGCCGGGAAGTATCCTTGTCGGCATGGCTATCAACTTGCTTACCGCGCTCGTCGGTTCCAAGCGCGAGAGGGACGTCAAGTCGCTCATTCCGACGCTCCACGCTATAAACCAGAAAGAATCCTGGGCGCTCGCGCTCAAGGACGGCGATTTCCCCCTGCAGACGGCGGCATTCCGCAAGCGGCTGGCGGACGGCGAATCCATCGACGCCATCGTTCCGGAGGCTTTCGCGCTGGCGCGCGAGGCGGCCAGGCGGGTTCTCGGCGAACGCGCCTTCGATGTCCAGATTCTGGGCGGCCTCGTCCTCCATAGCGGCAAGATCGTCGAGATGAAGACCGGCGAGGGCAAAACCCTGTCCTCGGTAAGCGCCTCCTACATCAACGCCCTAACGGGCGAAGGCGTGCATATCGTCACGGTGAACGACTACCTCGCCGAGCGCGACAGCCAGTGGATGGGAAGGGTCTTCACCTTTCTCGGTCTCACGGTGGGCTGCATCCTCTCCTCCATGGACAACGAGGCGAGGCGCCTGGCCTACGCCTGCGACATCACCTACGGCACGAACAACGAATTCGGCTTCGACTATCTCCGCGACAACATGACCTGGACGCCCGAGGCGAGAGTCCAGCGCGGGCATCACTACTGCGTGGTCGACGAGATCGACTCGATCCTCATCGACGAGGCGCGAACGCCCCTCATCATCTCGGGTCCCGCCGAGGACGACACGTTCAAGGTCAATGAAGTCAATCGGCTGGCGCTCTCCCTCACCGAGGTCATCAAGAACCCCGACACGGGCGAATACCCCGACGAAGCGAACGGCGAAGTCTCAGAGGGCGATTTCCGCATCGAGGAAAAGTCAAAGCGCATCATGTTCACGAGCCAGGGCCTCGATCACATCGAGGAACTGCTCCAGAAGCGCGGCCTCATCAAGGGAAGCCTCTTCGAGGAAGGCAATTTCGAATTCGCGCATTACTTCACCCAAGCCGTGCGCGCGCAGCGGCTCTTCAACAAGGATGTCGACTACGTGGTCCAGGAAGGGCTCGTGCAGATCGTCGACGAGTTCACCGGCCGCATTCTCCACGGCAGGCGCTATTCCGACGGACTTCATGAGGCGATCGAGGCCAAGGAAAGGATCAAGATCGCTCGGCGCAACCGCACGCTCGCGACGATTACCTTCCAAAACTACTTCCGCATGTATGAAAAAATATCCGGAATGACCGGCACTGCAGACACGGAAGCGCCTGAGTTTAATAAAATATACAACCTCGATGTCGTCGTCATTCCTTCTAATCGGCCTTTGGCTCGCCAGGATGAAGACGACCTCGTCTTTCTGAACGAGGCTGAGAAATTCGAAGCGATCAGCGACGAGATCGCCAAAGCCCACAAGCTCGGCCAGCCGATCCTCGTCGGCACCGTCTCCATCGAGAAGTCAGAACGCCTCTCCGCCCTCCTCATGAGCAAGGGCATACGGCACGAAGTGCTCAACGCCAAGAACCACGCGCGCGAGGCGCTCATCATCGCCGAGGCCGGCGCCAAAGGCTCGGTCACCATCGCGACGAACATGGCAGGCCGAGGCACCGACATCAAGCTCGGCGGCAATCCCGAGTTCCGAGCAAGGAAAAAGGCCGGCACCACGGCGACGCCCGAGGAATACGCCAAAACTCTCGCCTCGGAGTATGAACTCTGGAAAAGGGACTTTGACGAGGTACGGAGCCTGGGCGGCCTGTGCGTCATAGGCACCGAGCGCCATGAATCCCGCCGCATCGACAACCAGCTGCGCGGACGGTCCGGCCGTCAGGGCGACCCCGGCCGCTCCATCTTCTTCCTCTCGCTCGACGACGATTTGATGCGGCTCTTCGGCGGCGAAAACTTCAAAAACCTTATGAGCAAGGTCGGGATGAAGCCCGGCGAACCGATCTATCACCCGCTCCTGAACCGGACGATCGAGAGCGCGCAGAAAAAGGTCGAGGAGCGCAACTTCGAGATCAGAAAGCATCTCCTCGAGTACGACGATGTCCTCAACCAGCAGCGCGCCTTCATTTATGAACAGCGGAACGCCATCCTCAAGGACGAGGATCTCGTCGAGCGCGTGCGCTCCAGCGCCGCGGAGATGCTGGCGGCCGCCGCCGCGGACGCTTTCGCGCGGATCAAGGCGGGGAACAAGGGCACGGCTTCCGAACTGCCGCTCACGCTCCGCGAGACCTTCGGCCTGGAGCTGACCCCCGCGCAGGTTTCGGCCCTCCTCGCCTCGCCCGCCGCAAATCCGGCTTCCTCGGCCTTGTACGCCGATCTCAAGGCCCGTATCGATGCCGACCTCGAGGCGAAGAAGACGCTCGCCGGAGAGAAGAATCTCACCCTTTTCATCCGCTACCAGTACCTGCAGGAGATCGACAACAAGTGGCTCGACCACCTGGATCGCATGGAAGGCCTGCGCGAGGCGGTCTACCTGCGCTCCTACGCCCAGAAAAACCCGCTGCTCGAGTACAAGATCGAAGGCTCGGATTATTTCGACCAGCTCATCGATGCGATCCGCCGCGATATCGCCACCAAGGTCCTGCGCGTCAGAATCAAGGCGGAGGAGGAGCGGCCAGCGCCTGCCAAGGAACCGGCCGCGATCGCCCGCCACGACAGCTCGGGCCAGTTCGGCGAAGAACCTTTCGGCCGGCAAGCTTCCGGCGAGGGTTCCTTCTCCAAGCGCCCGCAGGGATCGCAGGTTTCCGAAGCCTCGGCGCCGGAATCCGCCACGGTGGTCCGCAGCGGTGAAAAGGTGGGGCGGAACGATCCATGCCCCTGCGGTTCCGGGAAAAAGTACAAGCATTGCCACGGCCGCTAGGCCGAGATCTTAAGGGAAGGTCATGTCGCTCAATTTCAGGGAAATCGACCTCGTGCTCGCGGACCTGGCCTTGGCCGGTTCGCGAATACAGAAAGTGCTCCAGCCTTCCTATGATACGATCATACTCGAAACCTTCGGAACGGTCGGCGGCAAGAAGGATGTGCTGATAAGCTTGTCCTCGGGCGCCTGCCGCATCCATGGGCTGCGCGAGCTTCCCGCCAAGAACGAACGTCCCCTGCGCTTCATGGAATGCCTCAAGGCGCGGATAAAGGGCGGGCTCATCAATTCGGTCGAGCAGCTGGCGGGCGATCGCATCGTGAAATTCTCCCTCAGCATGCCGACAACCCCTGAAGACGAGGCTGAGGACCTCAAGGCCGAGGGCCGCAAGACCTCGAAGGGTATTCCCCGCGCGATTTCCCACCGCTACGCCCTCTACGCGAGGCTCTGGAGCGGCGCGGGCAACATCATCCTGGTTGATCAGAACAACCTCATCGTCGACGTCCTCTTCCGCAAGCCCGAAAAGGGCGAGGTTTCGGGCTTGCCCTGCCAGATCGAGGAGGGCCTTCCGGACCCCGCCGCTTCCGAGACCGTCGCGAGAAACGCCCGCTTCGTCGTGCGCGACCTTCCCGGCGAAGGCAGTTTCTCCGAACGTGTCGAAGCTCACTATTCCTCCTCCTCGGGGGAGGTGTCGCGCGACAATCTCATCGCCCGCGCCGAAGAGCGTTTCAAAAAGAGAATGGACGCGCTCGAATTACGCGGGCTCGAGCTCGGCCGCCGCCGCGAGGAATTCGGCAACGCGGAGCGCTTCAAGCAGATCGGAGACATTCTCATGGCCGGCGGCTTCGACTATCCCGCCGCTTCCCATGCCCGCGGCGGCAGCGCCTTCGTAACCGCGCAGGATTTCTACGCGGGGGCGGCCGTATCGATACAGATAGACCCATCGTTGAGCCAGATCGAGAACGCGCAGCGCTATTACGAAAAAGCCCGCAAGGCGAGTTCCGGCCTCAGCGACGTCGAGGCGGAGCTCGCCAGGATAGAGGACGCGAAACGCGCCCTTGAAGCCTGGAAGGAACGCATCGACGACGAGGAGGACCCTTTCGCGATCGCCCAGGCCCTTGAAAAGGCCGGTACGGTGCGCGAAAAGCCGCTGCGGAAATATCCCTGCATCTGGATCGAATACAAGGGCTGGACGATGCTCGTCGGCAGATCCGCCAAAGAAAACGACGAGCTGCTTCGCCGCCATGTCCGGGGCTCCGACCTTTGGCTCCATGCGCGGGACTATTCCGGCTCCTATGTATTCGTCAAGGCGCAGCGATCAAAAAGCTTTCCGCTCGACATCATGCTGGACGCCGCCGGCCTGGCGATCTATTATTCCAAGGCGCGCAAGAACGGCGAAGGCGATGTCTACTACACCCAAGCCAAATACCTGAGGCGAGCCAAGGACGGCCCGAAGGGCCTCGTCATTCCTACGCTCGAGAAGAACCTCTTCGTCCGCCTCGACGAAGCGCGCATCAAAGAACTGCTCGCCTGTTCCTCCGGAGGAGAATCATGAAACGTTCGCGCAATCTTCCCTGCATCGCCGCGGTCTTGCTCGCCTTGATGCCGCTTTCAGACATCCCGGCTCAGCAGTCTTCAGCGGTCGTCACCATATCCGTGCTCAAAGGACCGTCGGGAATCGGGGCCGCATGGATGATGTCGGATGCTCCCGCCATCCCCGGCGCCGAACTGCGTTTCGCCACCGCCGCGAGCGCCGATCTCGTCACGGCAAAACTGGTATCCGGCGAAATACAGGGCGGCGTCCTGCCCCTCAACGTCGCCGCGAAGCTTTTCAACGCGGGCGTGCCCATCAAGGCGCTGGCAGTCGTCGGCGACGGCATGGTGAAATTCCTCACCAACGACCAGAGCATCCGCCGCCTCGCCGATCTCAGGGGCAGGGAAATCAATATCGCAGGCCAAAAGGCTACACCCGACTATCTCTTCCGATTCCTGGCGGGCAAAGCGGGACTTGAACCCGGGAAGGACTACACTCCCGTCTACAGCCTGGCCTATCCCGAGATCGCCGCGCAGCTCGCCGCGGGCAGGCTCGCCTGCGCAGTGCTGCCCGAGCCCTTCGCCACCCAGGCCATGATGCTGAACAAGACGATCGCCTCGCCCATCGACCTCGACAAGCTTTGGACGGAGGCTACCGGCCTGCCTAGCTATCCGATGTCGCTTTTCGTCGTCTCCGGAAAGCTGGCCGGTTCGCGTCCCGATATCGTCCTAGCCCTCGCTTCGTCCTACCGCGCCTCGATCGAGAAGACCATAGCCGATCCGGCGGCGACCGCCAGGCTCGCGGAGTCCCTCGACCTCGGCATGAAGGCCGCGGTGGCCCAGGCCGCCATTCTCAAGTCCAATTACGTCTATCGTCCGGCCGCCGAGGCTCGGGCGAGCATCGAGGCGACGCTTTCGCTCTTCCTGAGCGAGGATCCGCAATCGGTCGGCGGAAAGCTTCCCGGCGCTGATTTCTACGGACGGTAGCGTGCCCGGGACAAAGTCAGGATTGGCAGCCGGGCGTTTCGCCACCGGGCTTCTCGGCGTCGGCGCGGCATTCCTCGCCTGGAAGCTGGCCGCGGGAGCCATCAAATCGTCGCTCATCCTCCCTCCTCCCGGCGAAGTCGCCGCGATGTTTTGGCGGCTCCTTTCCACGGCCGCTTTCTGGCGAGCCGTACTCGGCACCTTTGGGCGGGTTGCCGCCGCCTTCGCGCTGTCGATGCTCGCGGGTTCCGCGACGGGCGCGGCTTCCGGACTATTCCCGGGAGTCAGGGACTTCCTCGCCCCCCTCCTTACGACGATCCGGGCGACTCCCGTCCTCGCCCTCATCCTCGTTGCCATGTTCTGGCTGCCTTCGGCCGGCGTCCCCATTTTCGCCGCATTTCTCATGGCCTATCCGGTAATGCACACCTCGGTCTACGCCGGCATAGCCGAGACCGACAGGGAACTTCTCGAAATGGCTTCCGTATTCAAAGTCCCGGCGCGAGTGCGCTTCTTCAAGCTCAGGCTGCCGTCCGCCGAAACGCATTTCCTCGCCGGGGCCAAGAACGCTCTCGGCATGTGCTGGAAGGTTGTCGTGGCCGGCGAAGTCTTGAGTCAGCCGGCAAGGGCGCTCGGCACGGGGCTGCAGGATTCGCGCCTTTCGCTCGATACGTCGGGAGTCCTCGCCTGGGCGGCGGCCACCGTCCTGCTCTGCGGGGCGAGCGAATTCGCGCTGGGGCTCGCCGCCCGCGCCTCGGCGAAGCGACGGCGCGGAGGCGGCGAGTGAACGCTTTCGCCGCCAGCGGCATCCGCAAGTCCTACGGCGATCTCGCGGTGCTTTCAGACGTCGACGCCGACTTCCCCCCCGCTTCGGTCACGGCGATTCTCGGTCCCTCGGGATGCGGCAAGACCACGCTGCTCAACATCATCGCGGGGATTCTGCCGTTCGATTCGGGCCATTTGACCGGCTTCCCCGAAGCTGATTTTTCCTACTCCTTCCAGGAACCCCGCCTCCTGCCCTGGCTCTCTGCGGCCGAAAACATAGCCTTCGCGCTTTCAGGCGCGCCTGGAGATCCCCAGGAGCTCGCGCGCCGCGCCGAGCGTTTCCTCAGGAACGCGGGCCTCGACAGGTTCGCCGGGCAAAAGCCCGCCAAGCTCTCCGGCGGCATGAAGCGCCGGCTCTCCCTGGCGCGCGCCTTCGCCTATCCTTCGGACGTGCTGCTCCTGGACGAGGCTTTCGCCGCCGTCGACCTCAAGCTCCGCATTGAGTTGATGGATCTATTCTCCCTGCTTTGGCGTGAGGAACGGCGGACGACGATCATGGTGACCCACGACGTCCAGGATGCGCTCTATCTGGCCGATCAGGTGCTGGTGCTCTCGTCGCGCCCCGCAAGGGTCTTGGACAGGCTGGAGATAGCCGCTCCGCGCGAATCGCGCCGTTATGGATCGCGCGAGTTCGGCGATTTCGAGGAGCGCCTCTATCGGGATATTTTAGGGTGAGCCGATGACGCCGCGCATCGCGGCGATGAGTTCGCCCGGCGTGAAGGGCTTTTCCAGAAATGCCGTCCCCTCGGGTATGGATACCGTCTCGTCGATCCTTCCCGAGATGAAAACGCAGGGCAGCGTGTCCTTGCCGGGCCGACCGGCCGCGAGCCGCGAATAGAGCTCAATGCCGTCAAGGCCGGGAAGGTTGATGTCCGCGACGAGCAGGTCGAAGTGGTGCTTCTCGGCAAGGATCATCGCCTCACCCGCGTTGCGCGCCGAGATCACCACGGCGCCGGCCTTGAAAAGGACATAAGAAAGAAATCCCAATACCGTTTCGTCATCGTCGACCACGAGGACAGCCGGCGCGCCGGAGAGGGCGAGATCAACCTTGCCGGCCGATCCGGCCTCGTCCCCTCGCTCCGCACCCTTGATTTCAGCTTCCGCTGCGCCCCCGCCTTCGGCGGCGCGATCCGATCCCGCCGCTCCGGCAACGGGGATCCAGAGCGAAAATGTCGCACCCTCGCCCGCCTTGGTCTTCAGGCTTATCGCGCCGCCCGTCTGCGCGGCCACCGAGGCGACGATGGCGAGCCCGAGGCCCGTGCCCTTGCCGGCGGCTTTCGTCGTAAAGAAGGGGTCGAATATCTTGCCGGCGAGCTCTTCGGGAATTCCGCTGCCGTTATCCGCGACCTCGATTACCACGTAGTCGCCCGCAGCGAGGCTCGTCGAGCCGATCGATGTCGCCGCGGAAAGCCGCCGCGACTCCACGAGCACGGTGATTCTCCCTCCCGAACGGCCTTCCAGGGCGTCCCTGGCGTTCACCACCAGATTGATGAGCACTTGCTCGATCTGTACGGGATCGGCGTAGGCGCTCGGATCGCCTTCGGGAAGAATGACCGAGAAAAGGATGGATTCGCCCGCCAGCTTGCGCAGGAGGCTGGACGCGTCGCGAACCGCCTGCGTCACGCTGATCCGTTTCGGAGAATAAGGCTGCTTGCGGGAAAAGCTAAGGAGCTGACGCGTGAGCTGCGAGGCCCGCCCGGCCGTCTTCGCTATGCCGATGACATCCTCGTAGGCGGGCTCGCCCGGACCGATGTCGAGCTTGAGCATTTCGGCGTGACCGACGATCGCCGTGAGGATGTTGTTGAAATCGTGGGCGATCCCGCCGGCCAATCTGCCCATCGCCTCCATTTTCTGCGCCTGCTGCAGCTCGTCGCGCAGCCGCCTGGACTCGGTCAAATCGGAGAATTCCGCCGAGAGGAGCGCTCGGCCCGTCTCCGCCTCGCGGAAACTATAAAACGAGGCGAGCACGGCGAGCTTGCCGTTCTTGCCGTCGACCATTTCGTACTCGCGTCCGGGGACGATCCTGCCCGCTGCGATGGACGCCCTGACTTGATCCCAATCCTCGGGCCTGGCGAAGAGCGTTGAGAGCGCGGCGCCCTGCCCCGCGCAGGCGAAGAGCGCCGAAAACGAGACGTTCGCTTCAAGGACGCTGCCGCGCTCGTCGGCGATGCATCGCGGCGAGATGCCGAAATCAAACAGGCTGCGATAGCGCTTTTCGCTGTACGAGAGCTTCTTTTCCATGCGGGCGCGCACGAGGGCGATTTCCGTGGTGCCGAGGAGTTCACGTTCCGAGAATGGCTTTACGAGGATGCCGAGCGGCTGCGCTTCCATGGCGCCGCCGGCCGGCCGCGCGTCGGAGAGGGCCGTGATGAGCACCGCCGGAATGTCGCCTTCGGTCCGCGCGGCAAGCGCGACCTCGGGGCCGGAGGCGCTTCCTGAGAGATCGACGTCCACGAGGATGAGATCCCAACGCTTTCCGGCGCGCAGCGCCTCGATAAAATCTCGCCCCCGCTCAAACCTGGCTGGGGTCACGTATCCGGCGCGCTCAAGCGTCTTGGCGATATCGAGTGCGACGAGAGCTTCTTGATCAACGATCGCAATGGATGGCATCGGGGCGCTCCGGACAATCGTCTACGCGACGGGATTCCTGGGGGCGCCGCATGCGCCGCCTGGGGCAATGATACTACAGGATGTTGTTCATTTCCAGCGAAAGCGTAATTCGCATGTCGCGCTCGAGATAGCCCGAGCGGGGAGACTTGGCGCGCACGTCAAAGTAGACCATACCCTTCTTTTGATCGGCGCTCCAGCGGATGAGGGTGATGAGGTCCCCTTCCCCTATGCCCGATTCATCGGCCGCCATCCCGGGCCATGCCCTGGTGACTTTGTAGGTTCCGCCCGAGCCCCTCGCGCCCGAGACATGCTCGATCAGCATGCCGGTGGCGCCTTCGAAAAGCTGTTCGGGGGCGTCGCGCTGAACCGCTTTCTTGAAAGGGGCTTCGGATACCGGGGAGGTCTTTCTCAGGAAGGCGACGGTCTTTTCGCCGCGCCTTGCGACGATGGAGCAGAGCGCTCCGTCGGGCCTCCGCGAGATGAGCATCTGCGCGTTCTGGATGTCCCCGCAAGGTTCGCCGTCGATCGAAATGAGGCAGTCTCCCGCCGCAAGTCCGCGCGAACCGCCCGAGCCGCCTGGAAAAACATAGGCAAGGTCGAGGCTGCCGTCGAGGTTTTTCGCCGCCAAGGCGCCGATCCATGCGGCCTGATGCCTGCCTTCTGTGAAGAGATCGGGGAAGACGGAAGATACCCAAGCCGAAGGCAAGGCGAAATTGAGCCCCTGGAAGCCGGTGAGCCCCGCAAAGACCACGCCGACGAGCCCAGCCCGCTCATTGAGCAGGGGACCGCCCGAGTTGCCGGGATTCACGGGAACATCGATCTGCAAGGCTTCGCCGCGCGGAAGAATCCTCCGCCCCGTCGCGCTGATTATGCCTGCGGATACGCTATTCTCGAGCCCCACGGGACTCCCGATGGCGATCACTTTCTCTCCCTTTTCCGCGATCGCGCCGTGGTAGGGTCGGAAAGTGTATGGCGCCTTTTCCTGGCTCTTTATCACCGCGAGGTCCAGGTCGACGTCCCAGCCGACCACGCTCGCGGGAATGCGCGCGTCGGGGTTGCTCTGCGGCCGGATCGAGAGGCGCGAATACCCGTCGTACTCGGGGTCGACCTCGCTCGCGATGACATGGTAATTCGTGAGATAGTAACCCTGGGAGTCGACTTGGAAGGCCGTGCCGAGCACTCGATCCGGGTAACCCACGCCGCCTTTAATCGTAAGGCCCTTATCGACATAGACCGTGACCACGCCCGTGGCCATGTCGGCGATGGATGCCTTGGCCCCAGGGACGGGGAGAGCCGGGCCGGCGTCTTCATTTGATAATTCGACCGTTTTAAGGACATCGTCGATAGCCGCCGCGGTTTTGTCGTCGCGCTCAGACAATGCCTTGCCGCGCCAGGAGAGAAGGCTTTCCTTCGCCGGAACCTCCGCGCCCCGCGCTTTTCCCCGCGCCTCGAACTCGAGCGCTTTGAGGAGGTAGGCCGCGCCGGGGGCGTAAAGTTTCCGCTCGGCGCAGTCGGTCGCCATGCCTCGATAGAGCACAGCTCCCGCCGCGTCGCCCGATACCGCCGCCGCTTCCGCTGAAGCGCGCTTGAGGACGCTCTCATGATCGGGTATGGCTTTTTCGTCGGCGCCGGACATCGTCCCGGCTGCGGACGGGTTAAAGGAAGCCAGCGCGCGCAGCGAGTAAAAGCTCAGTTCCGCGTCGCGCCATCGGCCCGCGGACTGTTCCTCCGCGAACCGAGCCGCGATCCTCCGCCCCGCCTCCGAAGCGAGCGAAGCCAGGCGCGCGGCGTCCAGCCCGGAAGGGTTCCCCGAGTTTTCCAGGGAGGATATAGCCTCCAGGCAGAGTTCGGGGTCGGTTTCGGAAAGCGCAGCAAGTTCATCGAGCTTGATCGACGAATAATCGAGAACCGGCTCGGGAGTCTGCGCCCTGCTGGCGCAGCCGAAAAGGAGAGCCGCCGCCGCCAGGAATATGGCGAGAGCCGCGGCGCGCATGGCTTTCGTCCGCTGGCGGCCTAGAGGCATAGAAAACTCAGGCTTCGGCCGCCTGAGCGGTCTGCTTCGGAGGGAATCCCAGGAGCGTTCGAATATCGAGGTCCTCGAGGGTCTCCTTGAGGATGAGCTCGTTCGTCAGGGCGTCGAGCTTCTGCCGCTCCCGCTCGAGGATTTCGAAGGCTTGCGCGAGCGCCTTGTCCAGGATGGCCTTCACGGCCTCGTCGATATGGCGCGCGGTTTCCTCGGAGTAGTCCTTGTGCTGGGCGATCTCCTTGCCGAGGAAGATGGGTTCATCCTCCTGTCCCAGGGCGATCGGGCCGACGCCTTCCGCCATGCCCCACTCGCAGACCATGCGGCGGGCCATGTCCGTGGCCTGCTTGAGATCCTGGGAAGTTCCCGTAGTCGTCTCGCCGTAGACTATTTTTTCGGCAGCGTAGCCGCCGTAGGCTATCACGAGCCGGGCATAGAGCCAGCTGTTGGAAACCGAGTACGAGTCCTTTTCGGGAAGCGAGAGCGCGAGGCCGAGCGCCCTGCCCCGCGGCACGATGGTCACCTTGTGGAGCGGATCGGCCTTGGGCAGGAAATAGTGGAGCAGCGCGTGCCCCGACTCGTGGACGGCGGTGGCGCGCTTCTCCTCCTCGGTGATCACGAGGCTCTTGCGGGCGACGCCCATGAGGATCTTGTCCCGAGCGTCCTCGAAATCATCCATCATGACGGTGGAGCGCTCTTTCCGGATCGCGAAAAGCGTTGCCTCGTTGACGAGATTGGCCAAATCGGCGCCCGAAGTTCCCGGCGTGGCTTTCGCCACAGTCTTCACGTCGACGTTGGGGTCTACGGGCACCTTGCTCATGTGAATCTTGAGGATGGCTTCGCGCTCGGCGACGTCCGGCATCGCGACGACGACCTGGCGATCGAAGCGTCCCGGACGGAGCAGTGCCGGATCGAGGACGTCGGGCCGGTTCGTGGCCGCCAGGATGATGACGCCATCCTTCGTATCGAAGCCGTCCATCTCGACGAGCATCTGGTTCAGGGTCTGCTCGCGCTCATCGTGACCGCCGCCGTAGCCGGCGCCGCGCGTGCGGCCGACCGCGTCCAACTCATCGATGAAGAGGATGCAGGGCGCGTTCTTCCGTCCCTGCTCGAAAAGGTCCCTCACCCTGCTAGCGCCCACGCCGACGAACATTTCGACGAAGTCCGATCCCGACATGTGGAAGAAAGGCACATTGGCCTCGCCCGCGGTCGCCTTGGCGATGAGGGTCTTGCCGGTGCCGGGCATGCCGACGAGCAGGACGCCCTTGGGAATCCTCGCGCCCATCTTTGAGAATTTTTGCGGATTCTTGAGATAGTCGACGACCTCCATCAGTTCGTACTTGGCTTCCTTCTGCCCGGCGACATCGTTGAAAGTGTAGCGCCTCTCGCCTTCGGAATACCGCTTGGCGCGGCTTTTACCGAATTGGAAGGCCTGGTTGTTCCCTTTCATCTGGCGCATCATGATCCAGATGAGGAAAAATCCGAAGAACCAGGGGGCGAGTTCGAAGAGGATCTGCAGCGGGCTCGCGCTCCCCGTGGTCCCCGACACCTTCACGTTTTTTTCCTTCAAGTCGGTCAGGAGCTGAAGGTCCAGGTAGGGGATGGATGTCCTAAAAGGAACGGCGGCGCCGCCCGAGCCCTTGAGCTGGCCTTCGATCTGCCGCTGGTCCACGATCTGCACCGAATCGACCTCGCCCAGGTCCAGGTAGGACAGGAAGGCCGAGTAGGGAATATCCTTGGCCGAGGATTTATCGTTGAAGAAAAAGTAGGTGCCGAAGAGCACCGTCAGCGAAAGGAAAACAGCGAGCGCCGCCCGGTTCGCCTTGGGCGGAATGCCCTGCGGCATGCTGGTTCGTTTCGGCGGCTGCGGCTGCTGGTTGTTGCTATCGTCAGGCATCGGTATCAGGCTCCTTTAATCCTTATAAAAAGTCGGCGTCCGCTCTTGTCTCCGCCGTAATCTCTAAACTTGTCGCGCCTTTTTCCGGCCGCTCCCGACAATGGCCTTGCGAGGGCGCCGACGAGGATGGCGACGATCCCCTCCCCGTCCTCGACGATCGGGACGAGGTCCCTGTCGCGCGGCTCGAGGCGCCAGGACGACAGGATATCGTCGAGCCGCCTGAGCCCCCCCGAACATAACATCGAATCGCCGGGCTTTCGGCTCCGCACCAGGAGCGGAAAGGAAAACGCCCCTTCGAACAGGAAGGCTTCCCTCTCGGGAGAACCTTCCGGCGAAGGATTCGCATCGCCGTCGAAGGGTTCCCAGCGCGCTTCCAGGGATAGGGGACCGCAACGGTAAAGTCCGGCGGAAGGTATCTGGAAAAAATACTTGTCTTCATGGGGAAAATCAAGTATAGGGAGAATTTCGACGCTCTTCCCCCTAAGCCGCAGGCAAGCGCCCGCCATATCAACGGCTCCCGCCCCGCCCGCGAGGGCATCCGCGGCGTTTCGCAGCGCGCGGTACGAGAGCCTTCCCTCGATGCCGGCCGCCGACGCCGCGCGCGTCAGGATCCGAACCTTAAGCGCCTCGGGCTGCGCGAGAAATCCCGCGAGATCAAACGCCGCGCCCCTCTGCCCTTTCGCGAAGCCGCATTCGCCGAGCGCCCGCTTTAATAGGAGGCGCATCGCCCTTCGATCCGCCTTGAGCTTTTCGGCGCTTCCGAGCGCGCCGCTCTGCCAACCAAGAAACTCTCGATCGAGCAGCGGAATGAGCTCGTGCCTAATTCTGTTCCGCATATAACGGTTTTCGGCGTTCGTCGAATCGGTCGAATACCGCAGCCCTTCCGCCTGGGCGAAGCGTTCAATCTCCTCGCGCGAGGCGAAGAGCAGCGGCCTGGCGAGGAGGAGGCCCTTCCCAAGGCGCCGCATCGGGCTGATCCCCGTCAATCCCTCCGCGCTGGAAGAGGAAATGAAGCGCGCCAGAAGCGTTTCCAGCTGATCGTTGGCATTATGAGCCGTACAGATCGTCGTCAAGCCGAAGCGTCGCGCGGTCGCGACGAGGATGCGGTAGCGCAGTTCCCTCGCCGCTGCCTCGATGCCGATCTCCTTCTCCCTCGCGAGCCGTTCTATTTTCCCAGGCATTATCGTCGCAATGGTGAGGGGGAGTTTCAAGCCGCGGCAGGTTCCCTCGACGATGGCGCGTTCGGCGCGCAGCTCGTCGGCGGGCCTCAAGCCGTGCGAAACGTGGACCGCCCGGATCATGCCGGGCTTGAGCGAGGCGAGCGCGGCGAGGAGTACCGTCGAATCGGCGCCGCCGGAATACGCCACCACGATTCCAGCGCCGAGCGCTTGAGGATGGCGCTTGAAGAACGCGTCGACGCCCTCCCTGATCCTGGCGGCTTCATCGCGATCGCCGCTTTCCTTGGCGCTCATGGCGCGACCTTCACGCAAATTCCCATCCGGCTTCATGGACATGATCCTTCTAAGCGGCCCGCGAATATCCGAAGCGCCGGCCGGGCAAAAAAAAGACAGTTTCGCGGGTCGCCCCGCAAAACTGTCGTCGCTGGCATCGGACAGCCCTTCAGGCTCAGGCCTTGGCCTCCGCGGCAGGGGCGGCCGCATCGGCGGCGGGAGCTCCCGCGTCGGCGCCGGCGGCGCCTTCGGCGGTCTCAGCCTCGGCCGGGGCAGCCTCGACTTCCTCATGCATGTACTTGACGATCGCGAGGACCTGGTCGGCGTTGGAAAGCACCTTGACGTCCTTCATCTCGGGAAGATCGGCGACATGGAAAGCGTGGTTGACGCTGAGTTCGGAGACATCCACCTCGATGCGCTCGGGAAGCACGGAAGGATCGCACTCCACTTCGATATCATGGGCGGGGACCTCGAGAACGCCGCCCTGGACAACGCCGACGGGCGTTCCCTTGAGGATGATCCTGACGCGGGCGTGGAGTTTCTTGCCTTCCTGGACTTCGAGGAAGTCGACATGGAGAAGGTTCTTTCCGACCGCGTGGCGCTGATGATCCTTGACGAAGGCGTTGATCTTCCTGCCCTCGACGTCGAGGATGATGATCGTACTTTCGGTGATGCTCTTGAGCGCCTTTTCGTACTCCGGAGCATTGACGAGCAGGCAAAGCGCGTCCTTGCCGCCGCCATAGACGACTGCCGGGATCTTGCCCTCGGAGCGGTACTGATTGAGCGCGCCCTTGGTCGTCTTCTCTCTATTGAATGCGTGAATTACGAACCGTTCCATGTAGTCTCTCCTTACACATTTGGCTTTCAAGCCGTAACTGGGACGGCAGGATTCGAACCTGCGAATACCGGGACCAAAACCCGGGGGCTTACCGCTTGCCGACGTCCCATTCGGTGAGTAGTGAGTACAACCTGCGGTGCCGCGGGATCAATCGAAATCGGGTACACTCTCGTCGTTTCCAGCGCTCGACTCGTACGCAGCGAGAATGCGCTCCTGAAGGCGCGTTCGGAAATCCGGACAAATCGGATGGGCGATATCCTTGTACTCGCCCGTATTGGTCCGCCTGCTGGGCATCGCGATGAAAACGCCGTTCTTCCCTTCGATGATCTTTACATTGTGCACCACGAAGCATTCATCAAAGGTGACCGTGACGTACGCCTTCAACTTGCCCTCAGTCGGAACTTTGCGGATTCGGATGTCCGTAATTTCCATAGTAAGGACGCTCCTTTTGTGTACGCAGTTACATGGCCTGATTTTAGCGTAGAAAGATACTTGTTTCAAGCGGTTTAACAGCGCGCAATACCATGCCAGATAAGGTTTTTAGCCCTGCCGGCGAGCGCTGCGGCGCTTCCAGCCTTCCGCAGGCGGCCTGCGCCGCGTCGAAGGAGGGAAATATCCCGTACATGCAGGCTCCAGAACCGGTGATCGCCGCATACTGCGCTCCTTCCTCGCGGAGGCGTTCCGACAGTTGGGCGTAGACGGGATGTCTCGCCCTCAACAAGGGCTCGAATGAATTGGCGAAATCCCACTCCCCGGCAGGGCGTTGAAACAGGGAAGCCATGGCGGCTTTCCTGTCGCGAGAATCGAGAGACCCGCTGCCGCCCGGCGAAGGGGCGCCCTGCGTCCGCCTGAATGCGTCCAGCTCGGAATAGGCCCACCCCGTCGCTATTCCGAAAGGCGGCATGGCGAGCAGTATCCCAAGATCCTGGCGCGGGGCGATCGGCTCGATTATCTCGCCGAGCCCGGACACGATCGCCGCGCCGCCGTTGATGAAGAAGGGCACGTCGGCGCCGACCCGGCCGCCGATCGCACGCATCGCGCCGCAATCTAGGCCTGTGCCGAGCAGCCGATCGAGGGCGACGATGGTCGCCGCCGCGTCGGCCGATCCCCCGCCCAAACCCGCCTTAACGGGAATTCCCTTCTGCACGGAAAGGCGGACGCGGCGCCGCTCGCCCGCGCGCCGCAGGAACAGCGAAGCCGCCTTGAAGACGGTCGTCGCCTCAGGGGCGCAGTCGAACTGTCCCTCGACGGTGATCCCCTCGCCGTCTTCCACCGCGCAGGCGATCTCGTCGAAAACGCCTACGGAATGGAAAATGCTGACGATGGGATGGTAGCCGTCGGCCCGGGGCTCTCCGATATCGAGACCTATATTGATCTTCGCCGCCGCCGCGACGGTAAGCGTTCGCTTCATGGCAGAAGACTTTAGCCCCACCTCGGAGCTTTGTCAAAGAAAACCGGGACCATCCGCCCTTCCCGCCGTTTTTTGCTGAAATAAGCAACAATATAGTTGACATATTCCGATATGCTCTTTAGATTTTCGTTGCCTGACTATTACATGCACGGCTTGACGTTCCGCTTCAATGCAAGCATAGTACGCAGGTCTTTGGCACTTATTGATTTTTTGCGATGGAGGATACCGCGATGACCCCCATTTATAGCGCGTCCGTATCGACCGAATCCGAATGTGAACTAGTGACGATCGCCGGGAAAGGCTCCATGGAGAAAGTGGGCTTTATCCTCCGCTCCCCCGTGCACTTCGACGATAGCTACGACGATGACTATGAAGATTTCGACGATGACGACGACGATCTCGACGACGACGATCTCGACGACGATTTCGATGACGACGACGACGATTTCGATGATGACGACGACGATTTCGACGACGACGACGATTTCGACGACGACGATGAGCTAGGATACGACGACGACGTGGAATACGACGATCTCGACGAGTGATCGCAGCTCCGCATAGCGAGCGTAAAACAAGAAGGCTGCCTTGATGGCAGCCTTTTTATTTGTACGCCAAGCCCCGCGCGGGCGGGCGCCGACGATGCCGATCCGCTATTTCGCCGCCGTCTCGGGGCCGGGAGCCTGGGGAGCCTCTACCTTGATCACGGGCGCCTTGAACCAGAGCTTCTCGAGTTCGTAGAAGTCTCTGGCTTCCGCGTTCATGAGGTGGACGATGACATCGCCGAGATCCTGGAGAAGCCAGCTTTCATCCTCGTTGGCTGTCGGCCGATTGAACGGCTTGATTTGCTCCGCCGCGAGGAATTCGTCGACGAAGCGCGACAGGCCTCGCAAATGGGCGCTGGACGTGCAGGTTCCCACGACGAAGAAATCCGTCCACCCCGCGATCCCGCGCAGGTCCATAACGACGACATCGCCAGCCTTGTGCTCGGCCAGGATTGAAGCGATTGAAAACGCCACTGATTTGCTATCGGACACACACCCTCCCGTTGAAGTCATTGCCAAGGATAATCGTATAATCTGCCTTGATGGAGCCTTTGTATGAGGCCGCATCGGCGAAATTCGAGCATTTAATGACGCCGGCGATCGCGCTGAGCGCTTCCTTGTCGCCGAAGCGATCGATGAGCACCGTTTTCCCGTAGTCCAGCGTATTGGCGTTGCCGACGGCGACCACATCGTAGCCGAAGCTTCCGAATATCTCGGAAGTCCTCGCGGCGAGGCCTTTCTCCGCCGTTCCGTTGAGGATTTCCACGGTATAGATCTTGCTTGAGTTCGAAGATACCGTCGAGGCGCTCATGGCGTTGAGAGTCTGCTTCAACATATCCCTGGCCAGCTCCCCGTCGTAGAACGGAAAGAACAGGCTTTGCCCCTCGACATTCCTGTACATCCCGGTGATCTTCTGCAGGAGGATCGTATCGGCGTCGAGCTTGGCCACCTCGCGGAGGAGGAGCTTGCGGGCGTCGGGGCTGAAATTGCTGCCTATGCCGCCCACCAGGGCTGACGAAGCCGTCTTGTCGCCGAAATAGCGGGACTTCTCGGAAAGCTTTTTCAAAAGGGCGATGGCGAGCTTCTGCCGACGGACGAGGGCGTCGCCCTCGCTCTCGCTTTCCTCGCGGTAGCGCAGGTACTGGAGCACCTTTTCGCCGTCCAGGGTCACGGCGCCGCCCGGAAGCCTCACGATGGGCGGACCGTCCTGCACGATCATGGTCGGGATGAAGAGGGGGAGCCCGTCGAGGAGGTCGACCGTCCGGGCCAGGCTCTTCTCGTCGAAGAGAAGATAGCCGTTGAGCGAGATGTCGAGGTAGCTCGCCACCTCGGTCAGGAAATTCTTGGGGTTGCCGGCCTTGTAGGTATAGTCGATGCGGTCCATCCGCTTGATCGTCTTGAGGATGACCGCGGTGTTCGAAGGAATGTCGAGGAGAGCCGCCTTGGATCTCGAGGCATAGAACATCAGGAGCTGCGTCGATACGGGCTTGCCGTCCTGCTCGAATATGATAAGGACATTGATGGGCCTGTCGGTCTTGAGCTGCGTCGATAGGCTCTCGGCCTTGAGCGCCACCGCGCCGGCGACGATTGCGGCCGCGAAGAGCGCGAGGATGATCCACAGGATGATATGGCTCTTGTCGAAGGACAGTTTTCTCATTTGGCCGCTTCTCTCTTGGTGAGGGCATTGTATAGGTCGAGGGTGCTTTGGGCAATAGCGCGGTCGTTCCGGCGCAGCCAGGAGATCGAGAGCCCGAGGGCATGGACGAGCAGGTCGTCGAGGCCGAGCGTCGCGGCGGCGACGCGATCCGCCTCCGTGAGGTAGGGGCGGCGCGGCTCGATCTTGTCCGCGATGAACACAACCTTTGCGAGCGGCCTCATTTCGACGGCGGCCGACGAGTGGTAGGCCACGGCTTCCAGGATGTCGGCATCGAAGATGCCTGCGTCGCGGCAAAGGATTGCGGCAGCCGCGGGGCCGTGGATGATTTTGTCGGCGAAGGCCGGCTCGGCTTCCATGCGCGCCACGGCCGCTGCGATAAATCCGAGATCCGGAATTGCCGCCGCGGCGCGCGCATCCGCCCACTGTTCGGCGAGGGGTTTGTCCTTGGCGATATCGTGGGCGAGCCCGGCGAGTCGGCCGAGTTCAGGGTCGAGGCCGAAACGCCCGCAAAGCCGCGCTGCCATGGCCGCCGCCGATCGCGAATGCTCGGCGCGCGAGGGCTTGCACCAGCGGCCGAGCGCCTCTTCGACGAAGGCCTCAGTTCTGGCTATATCCATACAGCCTTTGTTCTTGGATGATCGCGCGCGCCGCGGCCGGCACGAGGTATCGCCAGGCGCCGCCCGTCCCCACCCGCTCGCGCACGAGGGTGGAGGAGATGGGAATGCGGAGATTGCTGAGATAGCGATGGGGAAACGCGAATGGCACGCATTCCTTGTATTGCCGGTGCACGACGATGAGCGAACATTCATCCAGGATGGCGGCGCTTTCTTTCCAGCCTCCGAATCCCTGCAGGAGGTCGTCGCCGACGATGAGCGCCGGTTTGGGCTCGACGAGCCCCTTGCCGACGAGATAACGGATCGTGTCGATCGTGTAGGACACCCCCGCCCGGGATATCTCGCAGTCGCTCACCGAAAAGCGCGGATCGCCGGCGATGCTCGCCTGGATCATCGCCAATCGATGCCGCGCGCCCGGATCGTCGACTTCCTTGTGCGGAGGAATGTTGGCGGGCACAAAGAGCACGCGATCGCATCCGGCCTGGACTATCGCCTCGTCGGCGATCGCCAGATGGCCAAGGTGGATCGGGTTGAAGGTTCCCCCGAAGATCGCGGTTCTCAAGGCCTTTCGCCCTCGCCCGCTTCTTCCAGGCCGCGCAGGCCTGCTTCGTCGTCCATATCAGCGGCGTCGTCGAGTTCATCGAACTCGCTCGTGTCGAAGAGATTCTCAGTCCCGGCGTTTGGAGTTTCCTCGAGGATGCGCTCAAAGTCCGTCACCTGGGTGAAGAGGGCTTCCTTCAGCTCATCGAGCCCCTCGCCGCTGAAAACTGAAATACCGAAGACTTTTTCTCCCGGGAAGCGCTCTCTGAACTGGGCGTAGCGCTCGGCCGCCTCGGGCAGGTCCAGCTTGGTGCCGATGATGATTCGCGGCTTTTCGGCGAGCATGGACGAGAACGAGCCGAGTTCGGCGGCGAGTATATCGAAGGCTCCGAGCCAGTTTTCGTCCGACAAGTCGATCAGGAAGGCCAGGCAGGCCGTGCGGGCGATATGCTTGAGGAATCGAATGCCAAGGCCGGCGCCATCGTGCGCGCCTTCGATGATGCCCGGAATGTCGGCGAGGATGATGTCGCGCTCATGGAGGGAGAGTACTCCCAGGTTGGGAATCTTCGTCGTGAAGGGATAGGGAGCGATCTTGGGCCTGGCGTTCGTAAAGGCATCCAAAAGGCTCGATTTCCCGGCGTTGGGGAAGCCGACGAGCCCGACGTCGGCGATCAGGCTCAGCTCGATGCGGAGCTTTTTCTCCTGTCCGGGCTGGCCTGGTATGGCTATCTTGGGCGCCTGGTTCACCGAGTTCTTGAAGTGCGTGTTACCCCAACCGCCCTTGCCGCCCTTGAAAAGGGTATAGCTGTCGCCTTCCTTGGCGGCGCGCCCGCCCGATACGGTGCCCAAGTCGACGATCACCTCGCCCGTGTCGTAGTCTTTTATTATGGTTCCAGGCGGCACTGGAATGACGACGTCCTCGCCGTCCTTGCCGTGCATGTTGCGTCCCATGCCGGGTATGCCGTTCTGCGCCCTGAAGGTCTGCCTGAAGCGAAGGTAGGAGAGCGTCCTTACGTTGTTCTTGACAACGAAGATGACGTCGCCGCCCTTGCCGCCGTCGCCGCCGGCCGGCCCGCCGAGGGGAACATATTTTTCGCGCCGAAACGCGATGCAGCCGTCGCCGCCTTTTCCCGATGCGACAATGATCGTCGCCTCATCCGCGAATTTTAGCACCCTGAATCTCCGTTGCCTAAAAATACCAAGCGCCGCCTAACCGCGCAAGGCATCAAAAAAGCCGCCCCAGAAGGGCGGCTTCCTTTGCGCCGCAGGCTGCGGCATGGTCCTGTCCCGCCTGGATTACTCGGCGGGGAAAGGCTCCACCTGGGCGTATTTCTTGCCCTTGACTTCCCTGAAAGAGACCATACCGTCAATGAGCGCAAAGAGCGTATCGTCCTTGCCGATGCCGACGTTGATGCCGGGATTGATCTTGGAACCGCGCTGCCTGACGATGATGGTACCAGCGAGCACCGCTTCGTTCGCGTACTTCTTGACGCCGAGATGTTGAGGATTAGAATCGCGTCCGTTGACGCCCTTGTGCGGCATATTGTCCCTCCCCTATGCTTTTGGCGCTCAAGCGCCGACGATTTCCTGAACCTTGAGCACCGTGTAGCGCTGGCGGTGACCCTGCGTGCGCCTATAGTCCTTCTTGGGCTTGTACTTGAACACGATGACCTTGTCGGCCTTGATCTCGGAATCGATCACGGCAAGGACGCTTGCGCCTTCGACATAGGGGCTTCCGACCTTTACGCCGGCATCGCCGGAAAGGAGGAGAACCTTGTCGAAAGACACGTTTGAACCGGCTTCCTGATCGATCCTGTCGACCTTGAGCACCTGGCCCTGCTCGGCCCGATATTGTTTACCGTTAATTTCTACGACTGCATACATCTGTGCTATCCTCGTCAAAAATCCATACGTAGCGCGATTTTATACACCGCGGCGCCCCAAGGTGTCAACCCGTAGGCGCGATAATGTTCCTTGGAACCGAAATTTGCCGCTCGCCCCGCCTCACATGACCTCGAGGAAAGGAATGCAGAGCATGCCGCAGACCGCCTGAAGCGTCGCCTTGACCGACTTGACGAGCGCCACGCGGCTCGCCGAGAGGTCGGGGTCCGGGGTGGTGAGCACGGGGTTGTCCCTGTACCAGGTCGAGAAATCGGCGGCCACGTCGTGCGCGTAGGCGGCCATCACCGATGGCTCCTTGGCCCGCGCGGCGAGCTCGAGGGCTTCGGGGAAGGAAGCGAGCCGCCTGATGAGCGCCCAGTCGGCGTCGCTCGAAAGCTTGCCGAGCGATATGGTTCCGGCGGCGGCGTTCCCCTCGCCCTGCTCGCGCTTGCGCAGGATGGAGCTGGCCCTGGCGCCCATGTACTGGATGTAGGGGCCGGTGTTGCCGGTGAAGGAGAGCGACTGTTCGGGGTCGTAGAGCATGTCCTTGGTCGGCGAAGTCTGCAGGAGGTAGTAGTGGAGCGCGCCCAGGGCGACTTTCTCCGCCACGGCCTTTACGTCGCCCACGGAAGCGTCGCGCCCCTTGGCGACGATTTCCTTCTCGGCGAGAGAAGCGAGTTCGTCGATCATGTCGTCGGCGTCGACCACCGTGCCCTCGCGGGTCTTCATACGGCCCGAGGGAAGGTTCACGAGGCCGTACGCCAAATGGTAGAGGTTCTTCGCCCAGTCGTAGCCAAGGCGTTTCAAGATCTCGAACAAGGCCTTGAAGTGGTACTGCTGCTCGCTCGCCACGACGTAGACGAGCTGCTCGAAGGGCCAGTCGGCATGGCGATAGATCGCCGTGCCTATGTCCTGGGTGATATAGATCGAGGTTCCGTCCTTGCGGAGCAAGACTTTTCGGTCGAGGCCGATATCCTCGAGATTCACCCAGACCGAACCGTCCTCCTCGCGGTAGAAGATGCCCCGCTTGAGGCCGTCCAGGACTTCGTCCTTCCCCTTCATGTAGGTAAGGCTTTCGAAGTAATACTGGTCAAAGCTGACGCCCTGGCGGGCGTAGGTGGTCTTGATGCCGTCCACGGCCCATTTGTTCATAGTCTTCCAGAGCCCTATGACTTCGGGGTCCCCGGCTTCCCAGCGGCGCAGGAGTTCCTGGGCTTTCGCCTCGGCCGTCGGATCCTCGGCCTTGAGGGTATTGAACATGACGTAGTACTTTCCGACGAAGTGATCGCTCTTCAGGCCCTCGTCCTCGGGAGTGCGCCCGCCGCCGTACACCTGGTAGGCGAGCATCGATTTGCAGATGTGGACGCCGCGGTCGTTGATCAGGTTGACTTTGCGGACTTCGGCGCCGGCAGCCGCCGTGATGCGCGAGAGCGACTCGCCGAGGATGTTGTTGCGCAGGTGGCCCAGGTGGAGCGGCTTATTGGTGTTGGGGCAGGAGAATTCGATCATGACCTTGCGGCCGGCCATGGGGCGGCTCGCGTTCCATCCGGCGTCCTCTCCGCGCCTGAGTATCTCCGCGCTGGTGGCGCCGCGGTCGAAGAATACGTTCAAATAGGGTCCCACGGCCTTGGCCGAACCCTCGGAAGCTTCAGCGGAACCGCCGGCGAGGCGCTTTTCCATTTCCTGCGCTATGGCGGCGGGATTTTTCCTAAGGAGCTTCGCGTAGCTGAACATGGGAAATCCTATGTCGCCGAGCTCGGGCTTCGGCGGGAATTCGGCGACCACCGCGTCCAGGCCGATCTCGGGGGCCGCAGTCCCCGCCGGTACGCTCTGGGCCGCGATTTCGAGCAGGGCGGCATGCACCCGCTCCTTCCACTGTTTCTTAATATCTGTCATGTCGAGAATCTCCATGCGTCCTTATTTCGAAGCTCGATACTACCGCGCGGGGCGGGTAGACTGCAAGGCGGAATCCAGCAAGGCGAGGAAGGCTTCCTCGTCGAGGATGGCGACGCCGTACTCCCGCGCTTTCTTGTTCTTTGCCGAGCCCGAGGCGGGATCGTTGGTGACGAGGTAGTCGAGATCCTTGGCGACCGAGGACTTGGCGGAACCGCCGAGTTCGCGAATCTTTTTCTCCGCCTCGGGCCGCTTCATCGAGCCGAGCTCTCCGGTGAAGCAAAAGCTTTTGCCGAATATGGGCGAATCGGCGGCGGCGCCCTCCGGGGCGACCGGTTCGCGGATTCGCAGAGCGCCGGTGGCGAGAACGGCGGTCATCTCTTCCCTGACGGCGGCGAGGCCTTTCACGATCGTGGCCGCCATCGTCTCGGCGATGCCGTCGATACCAAGCAGGCTCTCCTCGGTGGCGCCGAAAAGCGCCTCCAGCGTCGAAAAGCCGCCCTTGACGAGTTTTTCCGCGACGAGGAGCCCGACACCCTCAAGGTCGAAGCCCGCAACGAATTCCGCCAGGCTCAGCTCGTTCACCGCTTTCAGGTTTCGCAGGATTTTTTGCGCGAGCGTGGCGCCCATCCTTTCCAGGCCTTCCAGCTCCTCGGCGGTGAGAGAATAGAGGTCGGCGATTTTTCGAACCCGACCCGACTCGTGCAGGCGCGTGATGAGCGCCGTTCCAAAAGCCCTGATGTCGAGGATCGTCAGCCATTTTTCAAGGCGATGCAGCTCTTTTTTGGGGCAGGCCTCGTTCGGGCAATAGAGCCGGGTCCCCTCGTCCAGAAGAGCGGTTCCGCAGGCGCCGCAGACCGTGGGCTGGACAATTTCAATCGCGTCGGAGGGGTTTTCCACCAGCGTTTCGATCTTCGGGATGATCTCGCCCCGCTTGGTGATGACGACCATCGAGCCGAGCTTCAGCCCCATCGAGCGGATCATGTCGGGGTTGCAGAGGTTGGCGCGCTGCACCGTGGTGCCCGCGAGGCGCACGGGCTCGACGATGCCGATGGGGGTGTAGAGGGCGCCCGATTCGCTCCATTCGATGGCCTTGAGGCGCGTCACCGCCTCCTCGGGGCTGAACTTGAAGGCGATCTGCAGGTCGGGGCGCGCCTTGGCCGCGTCCGCATCGTCGATCGCCGCGCCTTTGACGACGAGCCCATCGATATCGTACGGCAGGGACGGGCGCATCGCCATCACCTTGCCGCGGTATTCGACGACGTCCTTCGTCGACGCGAGGATTTCCGTATGGACGGCGGCGAATCCCATGGCCTTGAGCCAGGCGATCTTTCCAAGCTCGTCGGCGAAGGGGGATTCGCGGCTCGCCGCGGCGCCGTCCCTTTCGTCGAAAAGCGTTCCCGCGCCCGCCGCGGGCGCCGCGCTTCGGGACGCCGAAGGTATGCTGCCTTTGGCGTCGTAGCAGATCAGGTCGAGGTCCTCGCTCCCCGCGCCGTCTTTGCGTTTCATGAGTCCGTTCGCCGCGTTGCGGCAATTCGCCTTGTCCGCGTATTTCGCCGCATGGACCGCCCGCGCCATGAGCACCTCGCCCCGCACGCCCCCCGTGAAAGCGGCAGACAGGCGCGGGAGGACGCCTCGAATCCGCACGGCGTTCGGGGTGATATCGTCCCCTATCGTGCCGTCGCCGCGCGTGACCGCCCGTACGAGGACTCCGCTCTCGTACTGCAGTTCCAGGCTCGCCCCGTCCAATTTGTACTGCACAAGGTAGGAAGGATACTCGACCTTCGACGCCCAGGCCTCGAAGGACTCGGGGTCGGTGGCCTTGGCTTGGCTCCCCATGGGCATGACGTGGCCCACCTTCGGCCAGCCGTCCGCGCGGTCTTCGCCGATTCGCCTCAGCAGGATATTGCCCGGATCGAGGTCTTCGAGCTCGGCCCACAGGGCGTCGAACTCTTCGTCGCTTATGGCCGGCTCGGTGTTGTAGTAGAGCTCTTGATGACGCTTGATGAGGCGTTCCAGTTCCGCGACCCGCGGCGACGTGTTTCCTGCCATGATCCGATGATAGTACGCGCGTTAAAACCTTGTCAAAGCCGTCTCCTCGTTCGCGCCGCCGAAATGCTCCTGATTGCGCAAAGGCAAGTACTATCCTACAATGACAGGCGAAAACCGCGTCCGGACAGCGGGCGCGCCCAAAGGCAGGCCATGAACTTTTTTGCGATACAGGTGATGACCGGCTGCGAAGATTTCTATATAGAACTCTTTTCGAAAACGCGCGAAGACCAGCCGCTCTACAGCATCAAGAAAAAGATGACCTCGCGTAAGAAAGGGAAGACCGTCATACTCACCAACTCGATCTTTCCGGGCTATATCTTCTTCCAATGCCCCGGCGAGCGGCCTTCGGCGGAGTTGATCGCGTCCCTGAAGAGGGTCCGCACGTTCACGCGCTTTCTCCCCGCGAGCGACAACATCAAGCCTCTGAACGACCGCGACGCCGAGATCATCCGCCATCTGCTCTCGTTCGGCAAGGAATTGGGACCTTCGCTGGTCACGTTCGACGAGAACAACCGCATCAAAGTGATCAAGGGCCCCCTCTTCGGCATGGAAGGCAAGATCATCAAGGTCGATCGGCGAAAGCGCCGCGCGAAAATCCGGCTCGAAATGAACGATTCGCCCATGACGTTCGATTTGGCTTTCGACGTCATCGAGGCGATCAAGGAAACACCAGCGTGAAACGCGAACAAAGCGCAGGCGGGCTGCCGCTTCTCGGATCCCTGAGATTCCCCGGCATGCTCTGCGCGTCGACGATCCGTTCGGCGGCGCCGAGGGCGAAGCGCGCCGGGATCCGATATCCCGAACTTCCGCCAGGGTATCGCTGCATCGCTCCCGCCGACATGCTCGCCGAGAACATCTGCCTCGCCTTGCCTGACGGCCTCCCCGTCTTCGCGGACGGCGCGGTAGCCTACAAAGGCGAGGCGCTCGGGCTCATCGTCGGTCCCGACGCGGCAATCTGCGACGAGCTCGCGCGAGAAGCCGCGGCGGACTATGAGGAGGAAGATCCCGAATTCGAATGGGAAAGCTTTTCCTCCTCCCAGATCGCCTTTCGCTGCAGCGCCGAATTCGGGGATGTCGACCAGGTGTTCGAGAAAAGCCCCCGCATCGATCGAGCGGTCTATCGCAACGGGATTTTCGACCACCACTACAGCGAGTCGATGGGCGCCATCGCCAATTGGGAATACGACAAGCTGGCGATCTATTGCGCGTCGCAATGGCCCTCGCATGTGCGCCTTTCGGTCGCGGCCGCGCTGAAGGCTGTCGAAGAGGACATCGTCGTCCGACCGACGGAACTCGGAAGGGCGCTCGACGGGCGGCTCTGGTTCCCCTCGGTCGTGGCCGCTCAGGCGGCCATCGCGGCCAAGCTTTGCCGCAAGCCTGTCCGCATACT
>MTLD01002827.1_pt4 | contig 33355 bp, 32 predicted proteins | sample 1982471 | NCBI WGS metagenome assembly MTLD01 (sample SAMN05712604, study PRJNA340218) | biofilm metagenome | isolation source: sample SPM anode biofilm adapted to -50 mV | place: USA | collected 2012-02-03 | reverse complement strand
CGAGGGGCTCGCGCGAGCCGAAAGAGGCTCCGCGCGGGCCTTCTCCTCCCTTGGGCGGGGAGGAGAACAGCGGGTTGTCGCTCTCCTTTGCCATTCCTATTCGGCGGTCCAGCCGCCCCAGGCGCCGTCGGTCGCGGAATAGGTGTTGGAATAGAGGGCGTAGCCGTCGGTGCCCTGCGCGGCCATCGCGATCAGGATCGTGTCGGCGGCCTCCGAGTAGTGGATCGCCAGCACGGGTTTCTCGTAGATCGCGGTCGTGTAGTTGGAGGAGGTCGGCACGAAGACCGCGTCGGACGCGTTGCCGTAGCGCTTCGCCGATTCATACTCGTAGTAGCCGTAGGTCGAGTCGTGTTTGGGGACGATGAGGCAGTAATCGGCGCCCGCCGGAACCTTGGGGACCTGGGCGAGGGCGCCGAGCTTGATGTCCGCGGCGACGACCGCCGTCGACCATGCCGAGCCGTTCCAGGTATAGAGGTCGCCGTCGGCGGTCGTCGCGAGCAGATTCCCCGCGGCGTTCACGGTGAAGTTGTCGATCACCTCGGCGCCGGAGGGCGTGGAGGCGGCGGCGTCCACCGCGAGGGAGCCTGGCGCCGCTCCCTTGTAGAGCCTGCCCACATGGGCATCGTCGGCATCGGTGGCGTCCGAGCCGATCGCCCAGTAGTTGGCCTGGGCGTAGGCGACCGAGGTGACGGGACGATTGAGTCCCGTGAGGCTCGTCGCCGCGAAGGCCGAACCGTTCCAATAGTAGAGCGCGTAGGTCGAGGCGGCTTCCGTCTCGGTGTGGGCGGCGGCGAAAAGCGTTCCGTTGGCCAGGAAGAGGTTGTCCACGATGGAGGAGCCCAGCCCGGTCGCGTCGAGGGGGTTCCAGGCCGCGCCCTGGTCGGTCGAGCTGTAGATTCCGTTGAGCGTCGTCCCGCTCGCGGCATCGGCCGACGCGACATAGATCGTGCTGGCGCCGTCGGAGGCGAAGCCCGCGCAGTAGTAGCTCGAAACGTTGTTCACGGGAAGGACGGTCCAGGTGTCGCCGCTTTTCGCGCGGGTGTAGATCTTGGACATGACCGCGTAGTAATTGGCGGCATCCTCGTCCAAGCCCTTTACCGTGGCGTTCAGGAAGATGTCGGTGCCGACCTGCTTCGTCTCGGTCTGGATCTCGTGGAAAACGCCGTAAGTGTTGTCGCAGCCCGCCAGGATCAGCGCGGCGGCGAGGGCCGCGAGCAGCGCGAGGGCGGCGGTTGAACGTCGGTTAAGCTTCATAAAGGCTCCTAGAAATGGTATACGGCGCCGAGGGATATCTCGAGGAAGGTGCCGTAGCGCGTGAGATCCGAATAGGTCCCGAAGTGGATTTCAGGGATGAACCAGCCGTATACCATGGCGCCGAGGCTCCATGCCTCGCTCAGCTGGTAGAAGGCGCCGCCGCCGAGCTTGGCGAAGGGCGTGATCATGCCGTCGCCGGAGAGGCGCAGCACGCTGGCTCCCAGGTCGAGGCTGGCGTTGTACTCTATGGGCTGCTTGCCCCACCAGTAGGCGAGTTTCGCGCTCACGGGGGCGATGAAGAGCGTGCGGCCCCCGATTGTCGTGTTGAAGGCGCCGCAGAGCGAGCCGCCGATGGTAAGTCTGTTGGCGATGAAATACTGGTAGCCGAGGTTGAAGGAGGCGCCGATGCCGAGCGGAGTCGTCTCGGTGGCCTGGGCGTCCGCGGGGAGGATGAAGAGCGGTATTTCCGCTCCCGTGCTGAGCGAAATGATCTGGCTGCCTTTTTTATGCAAGCCCCCGAAATAATCAAGGCTGGAATCCTCCTGCGCCTGGGCGAAGAGGGGCAGGCCGGCGAACAGGATAAGCGCCCCGAAGGCGACCAAGGTACGTTTCATCGTTCCTCCACGAAGACTACAGAACATGGCGGCCGTTTCAGGCCGATTCGGGCAGGGATCCCGCGCCACTATATCATGGAAACGCCCGCGTTCACTACAGGGTTTTCCGCCTGGGGCCGACGTGCCGCGGCGCCCTTTCCAGGCAGCGCCACCACAGCGCGTCGAATTTCGCGTCGGCGAATTCCATTCTATAGAGCACGGCGTCGAGATGCCGAAATGAAAATGCGCCGAAGGCCGGCGGCGTAACATCGTTCGCCGCGAAAAAGCCTGCCAGCGGCGAAAGCGGCTCCTTTTTGGCGCGGAAAAACTCCGCTTCGCGCGCTAACGCGTCGGCGGCCGCGGCCAGGGCGGGCGGCAAAGCCGGTTCGGGCGTAAGGTACCAGCGCCCTCCCGCCCTGGCGCATGCCGAGAATGACAGCTTTTCGGGCAAGCCCTCGAAAAGGGAGCGGGCGTTTCGCCTAAAGGAGCGGATCAGCGCCTTCTCGTTCGCAGCGATAGCGACGCTCGCCGCGGCAACTTCGGCCGCAGCGCCTGGGTTTGCCGCCACACTTGGGTTTGCCGCAGCGCCTGGGTTTGCCGCAGCGCCTGGGTTTGCCGCAGCGCCTGGGTTTGCCGGTTCGTAGAACCCCAGGTAGATGCCCTCGGGCAAGGCCGAGGCAAACGACCCGTCGCCCGCCTTGAACGCGGCGCGCCGCACCGTCCGCGCCTGCGCGACGATGTTGCCTTCGGGAACCAGGGCTATCGAAAAAAGCTGCATCCGCCACCTTCTCCGCGATGGCTTCTCGCGGGATTTCATGGTACTATTTAAGCGTAACGATGGTAAAGGTGGACGACTATGGAACAAAAGGTTGAAGCGCTGACCAATTTCCTCAGGGAGACGATTTCCGGGTGGAGCAATGTCGAATGCATCACGGTCGACCCCCGGTCCGAAATCTACGCCTACGACCCTTATTTCGCCCTCGTGATCGACGTTTACTGCGACGGGCCCGTGCTCACGCCGGAAAAGCGCGCGGCGGCCTTCGGCGATCCCGGCGATTTCGAGACGGCCGCCGGCCGCACCAAGGATCGCTTCTTCCTCCGGGAGATGCCGGTGCGGATCGAGTACAAGGACACCGTCGCCATGAACAAGCTGGTCGAGAATCCCGTCCAGCACCTCAAGCTGCTGAAGAACTCCGGCACCTATCCGCTCTACCGTCTCCTCAATAATAAAGTCATCCACGACGCATCCGGCTGGATCGGCGCGATTCGCGAGCGCCTCAACGCCTTTCCCGACGCGGCCTGGGACGCCCTCGCGGACAGCTTCAGCAACAAGATGGAGCACTATCTCTCCGATATGGGCGCCGCCTCCTTCTCCGACGACAAATTCTTCCTCCTCATCTCCGAGGGCGGCTTCGTGCGCTACGCGGCGGCCTCTATTTTTATGCTGAACCGGCGCTTCGAACCCTCCCATCGCGATATCGAGGAGCATCTGCGGGCTTTGCGGAAAATGCCGGACGGTTTCTGGCCGGCATGGGACGCCATCCTCCAGAAGGACAGGGAACTGCCCGCCGCGAATCGATTCGAGATCGCGAGGCGGCTCGCGGGCTCGGTATTGGCGCTCTGCTGAGCGGAGATCATCCCGACATGCAAAGATCCACCCAAGCCGCCCGCGAATCCGGGCGCTTCCGCCTCATTCTCCTCGCCGCGCTGATCGCCTCCTCCGCGCTCGCCTCCTGCTCGTCTCAGGACGTCGCTTCCTTCGACTGGAAGTCGGGCGATGGCGCGAAACTCGGCTTTTCCCAAACCGGGGGATTCGAAAAGGGAAAGGAGAATATCCTCTCCGCCGCCGCGCCTTCGAATTCCTTCGTCCTCGCGAAGCCGGACCGCGTCGGCGCCGGCTCCATGCTCGCGGTGGAGATCGAGGTGAGGGGCGAGGGGCTCGCGCTCAGTCTCTCGCTCTCGCCGGGCACGAGGGAGAGCGGCGCCGAATCGCGCTTCGCGGCCCAGCCGGGGCGCACCGTCTTCTACCTGACGCCTCCCGAGGGCGGCTCGGCCCGCCGCCTGCGCGTCGCCGTGGCCCCGCTGTCGGGAAACTGGCGCGACCCCAAGGACGGCGCCGTCCTCGTCGACCTTAAGTCCGTCGCCGTAAAGCCAGCATTCCGCGGCTTCGAGCGCCTGTCCGACGGTTTCCGCGTCTCCGACGGCCTCTCGGCCGAACGCACCGAATCGGGCGCCACACGCTGGGTCATCGAGCGCCCCTTCGGCGCTTCGCCCCAAGCTTCGGCTGACCAGGGCGCCGCGGGCGAAGGCAAGGCTTCCGGCTCGCCGTCCCTCGTTCTGCGCTACGCCGAACGCTCCGACGCGAACCTCACCGTCGAGGCCAGGGAAAAAGTGCTCGTCCGCTGCGCCAGCGCGCGGAAGGAGACCGTCCTGCCGGCCGCCGCGCTTTCGGGCGCCGGCGGCCTCGCTCGGCTGGCGGTCACGGTGCCCGCCGGCGTGTCGGCGGAGGCGATCTTCGCCGAAAGCCTCCCTCAGGAAGCCGCTTCGCGCGTCGATCCTGGCGTCCTCCTGCTGGAGCCTCCCCTCGCCGAAGGCCAGGATTATCTTTGGTATCGCTGGGACCTGCTTCCCGACGTCGTCGTCTTCGATTTCCGCGATTACGCGGTCCAGGACACGTACCTCAAAAGGCTCGCCTTCTATGTGGAAAAGCGGGGGTTCGCCGGCAGGCTCGCCCCCGACGGGGAGATCGCCTCGCTGCATGGCTGGAATGCCCACGACTACAAGACCGAGGATCTGGCACGCTTCTATTCGCTGGCCGCCCGCTCGGGCTTCCCTCTGAACGACAAGGAGCTGAGGCTCAGGGATTTCCTCGTCGCCCAGGGGCTTCTGGCCAGGCGGGGAGGCGAGTACGCGGCCCGCCACGGGGCGATCATCTCGATAACCCGCGAATCTCCGGCGTACCTGCGCCACACCTTTCTCACGCACGAATCGTCGCACGCGATCTATTTTACCGACGCCGCGTACCGCGATTATTGCGTCTCCCTCTGGAATTCCATGTCGCGCGAGGAGAAATGGTATTGGACGCTCTATTTCGGATGGATGAACTACGATGTCTCCTCGGCCGATCTGATGGCCAACGAGCTGCAGGCGTATCTTGTCCAGCAATCGCCGATGAGTGCCGGCGAATACTTCCGCGAGACGCTGCCCGAGCGGGTGATGGAGCATCACCCCGAGCTGAAGGAGCCCTATGCCGCCTACATGGCCCGCTTCGGCGATGAGTTCGAGCGCAAGGCGAGGTTGGTCGATGCCTGGCTCAGGGCCAAGTACGGGTTCGGAGCGGGGACGACATTCTTCGTTCGTTGAGGCATTGGCGGTAAAAATCTAGGCGAGATCGAAGTATTCGAATACTTTTCTATACAAGTCAAAGTACTCTGATCGGGCAAACTCGTCGATCTTGTCCTCGGGAAGGGACTCGAGGAGCCTGTCCATGTAGCCGAGCAGCTTCTTGAGATCGGCGAGCATATCCTCGGGCATTCCGGGGGCTGGCCGCGCGATCGCGGCCGGCGCCTCCTCGGCGGCGTCCGCTCGCGTCTTTTCCGCGGTCCCTGTCTCGCTTTGGCGCGCGTCCCCGGTTTGAACGGCTCCAAGGCTTTCCGGCTCGGGACGCTGGGCCGAGGATTTGGAAAGCATTCCGTCGTAGGTGGTTTTGAGCGAGCCGATCTCCGACTTGATGGAACGAAGCTCGCCGGCGATTCTGGAGAGCAGGTCCGACTGCACGGACTCGCCGTAATGCGTGGCTTCCGGGTTCGCGCGCCTTTCCGCTTTCGAAGCTGCTTCAAGCATGCCGTCTTCCCTATCGGGGGGAGGGGCGCTGACCGGTTCGAGTTCCTCGGGGGAGATGAAAACGCCTTCCTCATCCACCGGCTCGCCGCCGCCGCCCAGCATCAGCTGGTCCTTCTCCTCCAGCGACGTGAGGATCGCGTCGGTCTCTTCGGGGCTGAGGAAGGCGCCGTCGTCCTCCGGCACCTCTATGCCGATGATTTCCCGAAGAGCGTTGGCTGAGGCTTTCTGAGCGTCGCGATGCTGTCCCACTGATCAATCTCCCGCTCAACAATCTAGAACCGGGTGAGCGGCATGTCAATAAGATTAAAGCGATTCGCGCCTTATGCCGTAAATGTGGATAATGAGCCGAACTCCCGGCCGCGTCCGAAAGGGCGGGGCATTGTCATCTCTCGCCGAGGCGTTTTCGAACGCCCTCTGCGCCTGTATCATCGCCTATTGCGTCGTGTCCTTCTTCGCGGGGCAGGCCGGACTCCTGGCCTACCGGGACCTCAAGGGCGGCATCGCCCGCATGGAAGAGCGCATAACGGCGCTGTCCTCCGAAAACGCGAGGCTCGCCGACCTTCGCCAGGGGCTCGCTTCGGATCCGGACAAGCTCGTCCGCGAGGCGAGGGATATCGGCTACCTGCGCCCCGGCGAGAAAATGGTCGTTTTTTCTGGGCTTTCCGGCGCGGGGCAGGAATCGGAACCCGCCGAGACCGAGCTTCTGCGCGCCGGCGTGTCCACCGGCCTTCCCGACAGGCTCATCAAGATTCTGGCGGCCATGACGGGCGCGGCGGTGCTCCTGGCCTCCCTGGTCATGGGCGCCGTGCAGCGCCAAAGCCGCGGGATCAGAACGGCACGTCAAGCTTGATCGTCGGATCCAGGTCGGGCACGGCAAGCCCGCTGTCCGGCAGATTCGACGTGTTGAGATTGGACGACGACGATCCCGTGATCCTCTGAAGGAGATCCTGGGCTTCCTGACTCTTGTCCTTGTGCAGATCGCAGCTCTTGACCGGCTGGGTGCCGTCCAGGTAGGTCAGGGTAACGGTGCCTTCATTGCAGTACTGCGTCGGCAGAAGCCCCGAGACCGCGCAGACGGTCGCGCTCGCGAGTCCGTTCTGCGGCTTGGGGAAATCCTTATAAGGCAATCCCTTATGAATATCCCTCATGTACCCGGCCCAGATCGGGGCCGCGACGCTCGCGCCCGTCGTGTCGACGCCGAGCGAGTTGCCCGGCATGTCGAAACCGAACCACACCGAGGTCGTGTAATAGGGGCTGAAGCCGATCGTCCAGGCGTCGGCCCAGTTCTGCGTCGTTCCGGTCTTGCCGGCGAGGGGGATGGTGTAGGAGACGCCCGACGCGTCGGTCTGCTTCATGGCCGCGCCCGATGCGGTGGCGCCCGCGAGGGTTCCCGACCAGACGGTGCGCTTGAGCATGTCCGTCATCACCGCGGCGTTCTGCGGGCTCACCACCTGCACGGAACTACCCGGTTTGCGCATCTTGTCGCGCACCTCTTTCTCGGGCTCCAGGATGATATTGCCGTTCCGGTCCTCGACGTAGCGTATCGCTATCGGCTCGACAGCCTTGCCGCCGGAGGCGAAGACCGAGAAGGCCCTCGTCATCTGGAGGGGCGTGACGCCGATCACGCCGAGCCCGATCGGATAGAGGCGGGGAAAGGTCCGCTGGATTTCCTTGGGATCGGTTATGCCCAGCAGGGCGGCGGCGCGTTGGATGGCGGCGTCGAAGCCGACGGTCTCCAGCACCTTTACCGACGGCACGTTCATGGAGTGGGCGAGTGCGTACCAGGCGAGCACGGAGCCCTTCCATTCGCCTCTGAAGTTCAAAGGCAGGTAGGGCGTGCCGTCCTCGTTGTAGAAGACGGTGGGGGCGTCGTAGATGAGGCTGCCTTCGGTGATTTTCTTCGAGTCGATCGCCGCTGAGTAATAGAGGGGCTTGAAGGTCGAGCCCGGCATCACGTTCGCCTGGGTGGCGCGGATGAGCTGGTTGGCCGAGTTGAAGTTAGAGCCGCCGATCAGGGCTGTGATATAGCCGTTCGAGTTGTCGATCGTGACCATGGAGCCTTCGACGGTGGTTTTCTCGAGATCGGTCTTGCGCATGGCGGTGCCCGCGTTCGCCAGGCCTTTGAGCGAATCCAGGCCCAGGAGGAGGGAGACCGCGTCGATGGTGGGGTTGATCTTGGTTTTATAGTAGTCGTAGGACTGGGCGGCGCCCTTCGAGTCCGACACGAAGAGGGGCTTGAGGTTGAATGCCAGCCCGAGGAGTTCGACGAGGGGGCTGTAGCTGGCGTCGGCGCTGGCGAAACGCTGCGAGGAGGCGCGCTTGTAGGAGGCGTTGGCTGTTTCGATGCCGCGCTTCATGTAGGCGTCGGCCGCCGACTGCTGATCCAAGTCCAGCGTGGTGTAGACGGAGAGCCCGTCGGCGTAGAGATCCAGTGAGCCGTAGAGCATGTCCTCGAGCTGGCGTCGGACGTACTCGCTGAACCAGGGCGCCTTGTCGTCGCGCATGAAATAGGCGGCGGAGGCCACGCGGGTATAGTCGAAATTGTCCCAATAGGCGTTGAAGGAATCCTCGGCTTCCTTTTTGGTGACGACGCGCCGCTGGACCATCTGGGCCAGGATATCCTTGGACCGCGCGCGGGCGTTCTGCGGATTCTTGAACGGATTGTACTTGGTGGGGCTTGAAAGCTGGATGGCGAGGATGGCCGACTCGGCCGGCGTGCAGTCCTTGGCCGAGTGGCCGAAGAAATACTGGCTGGCCGCCTCGACGCCGTAGACGCCGCCCGAGCCCATGATCACCTTGTTCAGGTACATCTCCAGGATTTCCTGCTTGCTGAAGCGCCGCTCCACCTGGAGCGCCCACCACAGCTCGACCAGCTTGCGCCGCATCGAGATGTCCTTGCGGTCCGCGTAGAGGCCGCCGGCGAGCTGCTGCGTGATGGTCGACCCACCGCCCAGATTCCGGCCTATGAGCTTGCCGATGGCCGCCCTGGCGATCGACTTGAGCGTGAATCCCCGATGGGTATAGAAGGTATCGTCCTCGCGGGTGACGAAGGCTCCGATAAGGTGCGGCGGGAGATCCCGTATCGAGACGGGGTTTCGCTTCTCCTCGCGGAAGAACTCGGTGATGAGCCTGCCTTTGATATCGTAGAGTTTCGTCGGGAGAGCCGACTGGAATTCGGTGAAGTTCTCGGTGCGGATCGTATTGGCTGTGCCGCCTAAAGCCGCTCCGAATCCCACGCCGAGCAGGATCGCGAAAGCGAGCGACAGCCACGCGGAAAGCGGGATTCCGCGCATGTTCCCTTTGGCCATGCGACAAGGGTATCCGACTGCCGCACCTTGGTCAATCGCGGGGGGATGGCCGAGCCGGGTGAGGGTATGGCCGCATCCACTAGAAGTTAATGCATAATTTTTGTATCATTATGAGGTACCGGCTTGACGAGCCTAGCCATTTATGGATATAAAAATATCCATAGTTCCGGCAAAAGTGCCGCGAGCGGTTCGGATAACCTAGCATGTTCCCAAGGAGGAACTCATGAAAGTAGCTATCAACGGTTTCGGAAGGATCGGAAGGCTCGTATTCCAGTCCATCGTCAGTCAGAACCTGCTCGGCGCCGACAAGATCGACGTCGTGGCCGTCGTCGATGTCTCGACCGACGCCAAGTATTTCGCATATCAGCTTAAATATGATTCCATCCATGGCCACATGGATGCGCAGATCTCCTCCAAGAAGAGCGACCCCGCCAAGGCCGAGGACGACATCCTCGTCGTCAATGGCCACGAGATCGCCTGCGTCATGGCCGAGAAGGAACTCAGGAATCTCCCCTGGAAAAAGCTCGGCGTCGAGTACGTCGTGGAATCCACCGGCCTCTTCGCCAACGAGAAGTCCTGGGGGCACCTCGAGGCGGGCGCCAAGAAGGTCATCATCTCCGCTCCCGCGAAGAGCGCCGACGAGACCAAGAAAATCCCGACCTTCGTCATCGGCGTCAACCAGGATAAGTACGACGCCGCCAAGCACGACGTTGTCTCCAACGCTTCCTGCACGACGAACTGCCTCGCGCCGCTCGTTTACGTCCTCCTCAAGGAAGGCGTCGGCGTCGACCGCGGCCTCATGACCACCATCCACTCCACCACCGCGACCCAGAAGACGGTCGACGGCGTTTCCAAGAAGGACTGGAGAGGCGGACGCGCCGCTTCCAACAACATCATCCCGTCAACCACCGGCGCCGCCAAGGCCGTGGGCGAAGTGCTCCCCGAGACCAAGGGCAAGCTGACCGGCATGTCGTTCCGCGTTCCGACCCTCGACGTTTCCGTCGTGGACCTCACCTTCACGGCCGCCCGCGACAGCTCCATCGAGGAAATCGACGGCCTCCTGAAGAAGGCCTCCGAAACCTACCTCAAGGACATCCTCGGCTACTCCGCCGAAGAGCTCGTTTCCACGGACTACATCCACGACGCCCGCTCCTCAATCTACGACAGCCTCGCGACGCTCCAGAACAACCTGAAGGGCGAAAAGCGCTTCTTCAAGGTCGTCTCCTGGTACGACAACGAGTGGGGTTATTCCAACAGGGTCATCGATCTGCTCCGCTACATGGATTCCAAGAAGAAATAAGGGTTCAGAAGGGAAAGATAAACGGGAAGCGCCGATCCATCGAGGGTCGGCGTTTCCGTAAAGGAGTCTGAAGCTATGATCAAGACCGTTAAAGATATCCAGCTGGCGGGCAAGCGCATCATCATGCGCGTTGACTTCAACGTTCCCATGAAAGAGGGTAAGGTTCAAGACGACACCCGCATCATGGCGGCCCTCCCCACGATCAAGTACGTGCTCGACGCCGGCGCCAAGAGCCTCGTGCTCATGTCGCATCTCGGCGATCCCGACAAGGACGCGGCCAAGGCCAAGGATAAAGCGGAAAAAGACGGCAAGGCCTTCGACCTCGAGAAATACCTGGCCGGCAAGCATCGCATGCAGCCGGTAGCCGAATACCTCGCTTCAAAGCTCGGCAAGCCGGTGACTTTCCTGCCGTCCTGCTTTGGGCAGAAGGCCGTTATCGACGCCCTCCCCGCCGGCTCGGTCGTCATGCTGGAGAATACCCGCTTCCATAAGGAAGAGGCTTCCAAGGATGAAGCCAAGCAGGAAATCCTCGCCAAGGAGCTCGCCTCCTACGGCGATATCTACGTCAACGACGCCTTCGGCTCGGCGCATCGCGCCCACGCCTCCACCGCGACCATTTCCAAATTCAGCGCGGTCTCGGTCGGCGGCTTCCTCATGGAAAAAGAGGTGGCCCACCTCGAGCCGATGCTCAAAAATCCTCCAAAGCCCATGGTCGCCGTGATCGGCGGCGCAAAGGTCTCTTCGAAGATCGCCGTGCTCCAGAGCCTGCTCAAGACGGCCAGCGCGCTGATCATCGGCGGCGGCATGGCGTACACCTTCCTCAAAGTCCAGGGCGTCACGGTCGGCAAGAGCCTGGTCGAGGACGATTTCCTCGATACGGCCAAGAGCCTTCTTGAGGCCGCCAAGCAGGCGGGCGTCAGGATCGTGCTTCCCGTCGACCATGTCTGCGCCGCCGCCTTCGCGCCGGACGCCGTTCCCGTGGCCGTCGACAGCGCCAACGTGCCCGATGGCCTCATGGGCCTCGATGTCGGTCCCAAGACTCTCGCGCTCTACGCCGAGGTCCTTTCGACCGCTAAAAGCATCGTATGGAACGGCCCGGTCGGCGTCTTCGAGTTCGACGCTTTCGCCAAGGGCACCGAGAGCGTGGCCAAGATGGTCGCCGAAGCCACGGGTCGCGGCGCCCTGACCGTGGTGGGCGGCGGCGATTCCGTCGCGGCGGTCAACAAGTTCGGGCTCGCCTCCAAGATGAGCCACGTGTCCACGGGCGGCGGCGCAAGCCTCGAGTTCCTCGAGGGCAAAGTCCTGCCCGGCATCGCCTGTCTCGAACAAAAGTAAGCCTCCCTTTCCGGAAACTTCGCGCGGCGAAGCCACCCGAAAGGGTGGCTTTTTTATTATCGCGGCAAGAGGAGAAATTCGATGAATACGTTGGCTCGAGGCGAGGGACATGCCGGGAGTCATTCGGCGAACGAGCGGCCGGCGCCGATCGGAGAAAGCCTGGGAATCGCGGCGAGGATGCGGGAAGATATCGCCGCGATCCGCGAACGCGATCCCGCCGCCCGCTCCGCGGTCGAGATTGTTTTCGCGTATCCGGGGCTGCACGCCGTCTGGGCGCATCGGCTGACGCACGTGCTTTGGCGGCAGGGCGCCCGGGTATCGGCGCGAATCCTTTCGCAGCTCGCCCGTTTTTTCACCGGCATCGAGATCCATCCCGGCGCGCGGATCGGGCGGCGCTTCTTCATCGACCATGGCGCTGGCGTGGTGATCGGCGAGACGGCGGAGATCGGCGACGATGTGACGCTCTATCATGGCGTCACGCTGGGCGGAACCTCGCTGAAAAAAGGCAAGCGGCATCCGACCCTCGGCGACAGGGTGACCGTGGGGGCGGGGGCGAAGATCCTCGGCAACATCAAAGTCGCCTCCGACAGCAGGATCGGGGCGAACGCCGTGGTCGTGCGCGCGGTGCCGGAGAACTCCGTCGTGGTGGGCATTCCCGGCCAGGTCGTCAAGCGCGCGCACCCGCATCATGCGGGGGACTCGCCCGATCTCGACCACGCGGCGATGCCCGACGTGATCGGCGCGTCGGTGAAGGAGCTGCTGGCGCGGGTCGAGAGGCTCGAAAAAAGCCTGGCCGAGGCCGGCGCCGATCCCGAAAGCCGTCTGGAGCCGGCGCCTCGCATCGACCGCAGCGGACGCTGGGTGGGCGAGGACTACATCATCTAGGCGCCGCGCGTTCCCGATCGCGCAAGCTCGGCGCGGCCGCCGGGCAGCGCTTGTGTCCTTGCGCAGCCGAGAAATGCCTTTACTAACGCGGGGCATTTCGTTAGTATCTTCTGCGATGCCCGGGGCCGACAGCGCTCCGGATGATCGATCCGAGAGGTACAAATAATGCGCACATACTTTATCGCCGGAAACTGGAAAATGCATAAGACCGTCAAGGAATCGGTGGCGCTCGCCGCCGAGCTCAAGGCCAAGCTGGCCGGATGCAAGGAAAAAGTGATGGTGGCCCCCGCCTTCACCGCCCTGGCGGAGGTGGCGAAAGTCCTCGAAGGGTCGAACATCCTGCTCGGCGCCCAGAACATGGGTCCCGAGGAGCAGGGAGCCCACACGGGCGAGGTTTCCGTTCTCATGCTCAAGGACATCGGCGTCAAGGTGGTGATCCTCGGCCATTCCGAGCGCCGGCACAGCTATCTCGAGTCCGACGCCCTCATCAACAAGAAAGTGCTCCTGGCCCTGGGCCATGGCCTCGAAGTCATCCTCTGCGTCGGCGAGACCCTCGAAGAGCGCGAGGGCGGGAAGCTCGAGCAGGTGCTCGGCACCCAGCTGCGCGAGGGGCTCAAGGGCGTCGCCGCCGCCGACCTGGACCGCGTCACCATCGCCTACGAGCCCGTGTGGGCCATCGGCACCGGCAAGACCGCCACGCCCGAGGACGCGGACTCCGTGCACGCCTACTGCAGGAAGGTTCTCGCTTCCCTCTATGGCGAGGCCGCTGCCAAGACGATGTGCATCCAGTACGGCGGCTCGGTAAAAGCCGACAACGCCGCCTCGCTCATGGCCAAGCCGAACATCGACGGCGCCCTCGTCGGAGGCGCCAGCCTCAAGGCGGAGAGCTTCGCTCCCATCGCCTGCTTCAGGTAGTTCGCTTTAGGCCTTGATCCGCCGCTCCGTTTTCGTATAGTATGAACCACTGCGCGCGCGGAAGCGGGCGCGGTGGTTAAATTTGAATTCCGGGAGTTGTTACCATGGGTTTCTTCGCAGTGCTGCTCCTCATCATTTTCGTGCTCGTCTGCGCTCTCCTGATTTTCCTTGTCGTCATTCAGGATGAAGACTCCGATTCCATCGGCGGCATTTTCGCCGGCGGATCGCAGAGCGCGTTCGGATCGCGCTCCTCCAATATCATTATCAAGATCACCTACGTTCTCGGCGCGCTCTTCTTCGTGACCGCTTTTTCCATGGCGCTGATCAACAAGTCCTCGACGGGCAACATCGCCGCCGTGGCGGCTAAAACCGCGGAGCAGACGACGAACACCGAGTGGTGGAAGGGCGATGCGACCTCCACGACCATCGCCGGAAACCAGGCCGCTCAGACCACGGATTCAACGACGACGACGATCAAATGATCTCAAAGCCCAAAAGGCGCATTTTTAAGTACATTTTCTGGCCGATGCGCGGTGCGGGAGTTCGAGTATGATCCTTCAGAAAGTATTTCAGCAGTCGGCGATTAAGACAGGACTCGAGAGCGAAACGAAAGAGGAGCTTTTTGAAGAGCTCGTCGACGTTCTTGCGAGGAATTGGACCGCGGCCGCCCCCTTTCCCCGCAAGAACATTCTTGATGCCCTTATCAAGCGCGAAGCCAAGATGTCCACGGGGATATCGAAGGGCATCGCGCTGCCCCACGCCACGGTGGACGGGCTGGACGCGATAGCCGGCGTCTTGGGCATATCTTCCAAGGGCATCGACTACGACTCCCTCGACGGACATCCCGTCTATCTCGTCTTCATGGTTTTAACGCCTCCGAAAGATGCCGAGCTTCATCTCCAAACCTTGCAGAATCTTGCCGCCCTGATCGAAGATCGCGATACCGTATCGAGGCTGGCGGCCGTCGCTTCTCCCGCGGAGGCCTTCGCCATTATAAAGGATTTCGAGCGCGACGTGGCGATGTGACGAATAGTCGCTCGCTGCGAGCTGTCACGCTGTCGACCGTGTGATTCCACCGTGCAGTCCGATAAACTCGACCGATGGGACCGCACCTATCTATGAGAGACCGGGGGTAGAAAAGGCCGGCTATAGAGAGGGGTGCACCATGCAATCTCTGAATGGATTGGATCGTTTGCTCGAAGCCGAGGCGAAAGCCGCGGCCATGATTCAAGAAGCCGAGGCGAAGGCCGCGGCGATCGTCGGCGCGGCCCGCGAAGAAACCCGTTCGCGAGAGAACGGGACTCTTGCGCGCATGCGCGCCGAGCAGGCTTCAGCCTACGCCGAAGCGCGCGCCGAGGCCTCGAGAACGCTGCGTTCGGAACTCGAGGACTTCGGCAAGCGCCTCGCTTCCGCTCCCAGGGACCAAGCCTCCCTGGCCACGGCCTGCGAGGGCTATCTTTCCCCTCGGGAATGATCATGGCCGATTCCTTTGAAATAGCCTATCTCTACGCGAAAGTCTGCGGAGCCTTCTCCAACATGTATCTTGGAGCCAAGGGGGCGGCTCTCGCCAGGGAATCCTCGCTCGCGTCGATCTGGAAAATCTATTTTGAGAACGAACTGCCCGACAAGGGCGAAGCCTGGATACTCTCGACGCTGGAACGGAAGGTGGTTGAGCGCTCGATGGAACGTTTCGTCATGCTCGCCGGCCCTTTCACGGAGACGGACCGTTTCATGGCCTCGCTCGTCGCTAAGCATGAGACTACCGCGATAAAACGCTTTCTCTATAAGCTCGCGGCGGGGGAAGCCAAGCCGGAACACGCATACTTCGACAGTCCCGCCACCAGGAAAGCGCTTGCCGCCTGGCCGCGGCTCTCCGATATGTTCGCCGACGGTCCTTACCAATGGATCGACGCGGCGTCGCTTGAGAACCTCGGCCTCGCCGAGAATCGGCTGGACCGCCAATACTACCGCAATCTCTGGGATTCGGTCGCCTCGCTGCCAAAGAATCGCCGCGGCAACATACCGGCCCTTGTGCTCAAGGACATCCGGTACCAAAACCTTGCATGGGCTCTTCGGATACGCGCCTATTACGGCTATACCAAGGATATGGCGGGCCCTCTGCTCGTCGCGCTCGACGATGCCGATGCGACCTCGCTTGCCCTCGGCACCTTCGATTTCGACATCGGCAACCTGCGGTCCCTCGATGAGTGGCCGGGGCGCAAGCTTCTCGAGCGGCAGCCCGGTCCCGGGCTCGACCTGCCCCTGCTCGAGAACGCGCTCCAGAAGGACCAGTTCGCCTCGACGAGGCGGTCTCTGCATCTCTACCCCTTCGGATATACGCCGCTCTACTGCTATTTCGAGATGCTCGAAGCGGAAGCCGCCGTCATCCTCGGCATTCTCGAGGGAATCAGGCTGAAGGCGCCGGAGCAGGAGAAAATCGATCTTGCCTGGGCTCTCGCGGGAGAAAACGTATGAGTTCAACGACGATGCGGAGGATGGAACTCCTCCTCATGAAATCCGATATCGATGCCGCCCTAAGGTACCTCTCATCCGGACACGCCTTTCAGGTGATCTATCCCGACGACGCGGGCTCGGCAGCGGGAAGCGGGACGTTTTCGGAAGGCGGCGCGGCGGAATCGGACGAAGCCTTCCTGGCGCGTCTCGACGGCGCCATCGCCAAGCTGGCGCAGGTCGGCGCGTTCCTCGGCTATGAGGATTCTGGCATCGATCTGGCGGCCGCGCGCCTTCCCGACGACGACCTTTTGAGCGAGATCGATCGGCTTGCCGCATTCTGCGCCGAGAACACCGAGGAAGAGCAGGCGAGAAAGCGCCGAGTCGCGGAACTCGAGGACTCGCTGCGCGAGGTGAAAGCGTTCGCGGGGCTCTCGCTTCCTTTCGAGGACATCGACAAGCTGTCCTTCGTCGCGCTGCGCATAGGCAAGGTCGATGCGCTCAAGCTTCCCTACCTGGCCTCGGCGCTCGAGGACAGGGCGGTGATAATCCCGCTGGACGACGAGGGTTCCATCATAGCGGTCGCGTCGCGCAAGGGCCGCTTCGCCCTGGAGACCGAGCTCGCAAAGGTCGGATTCGCCAAGGCGGTCATGCCCGCCGATTTCCGCGGCGTGCCGGCCAGCGCCCTTGCGGCGATCGAGGCTTCCCTGGAAGAGTCGACGCGAAGCTTGGCCACATCGGCGGCCAAGCGGCGGGAAGCCACCGGGCAGTACGCGGCGCGCTGGCGCGAGATGCTCGCGTCGGTCAAGCTGGGCCGCGCCCTCAAGAGGGTAGAGCGCCGCCTCGATGGAACGGAGTGGGTCTATAGGCTTGCCGGCTGGGTGCCTGCGCAGGAAATCAAGGCGATCGCTTCAGATCTGGAAAAGATGTTCAGCGATCGGATCGCCATCCGCATCTACGACCCCGAGGCGGACGAGTCGGCGAATCCGGCGAAGCCCCAGGAAGTGCCCTTCCTCTTCAAGCACAACGGCTTCGTATCGGGCTTTCAGGGCATCGTGATGTCCTACGGAACGCCCGTCTACGGCGATATCGACCCGACGCCTTTCGTGGCCTTCTTTTTCACGCTCCTGTTCGCGATCATGTTCGGCGACATGGGGCAGGGCGCCGTCATCCTGGCGCTCGGATTCCTCATCCGAAAGGCGAAAAAGGGATTTCTCGCCGGCTACAGCAAATTCTGGCCAGCGTTCGTGGCAGCGGGAGCCGGTTCGATGGCTATGGGCTTCCTCGTCGGTTCGGTGTTCTCCGACGAAGAACTCCTCATCCCCGTCGAGCGCTTCCTGACGGGCCTCATCCTCGGCACGCCCAGGGACCGATTTCTCGAGATCATGCCGAGCGGCAACGTCTCCTCGATGTTCGCCTTCTTCGGCTTCACGGTAGCCGTGGGCTTCCTCATCAATTCCACGGGGCTGGTCATCAACATGATCAACCTGGCCAGGAGGGGGGAGTGGGGCGACGCGCTGTTCGCGAAGACCGGGCTGTCCGGGACGCTCCTCTTCTGGTGGGCGGCGGGCATGGCCGTACGGGTTGTCGTCGGCCGAAAGCTGGGCTGGATCGACGTAGCGGGCATCGGGCTTCCAGTCGCGGCGCTCCTGTTCACCGAACCGCTCAAGGCCGCGGTAGACCGGTCGTCGGCGAAACGCCGAGGGGAGACGGCTGGCGAAAAGGAAAAATTCTCGGCGATCGATGTCCTCGTGGGCGGCCTCGTGGAACTGATCGAGACCTTCTCTTATTACGCCTCGAACAGCATGAGTTTCCTCCGCGTGGCGGCCTTCGCCCTGGCTCACGCCGTGCTCTCCTTCGTGGTCTTCACGATGGCCGACCTCGTCAGGACGAAGGCTCCGGGCGGCGTGGTCGGGCAGTTCCTGGTCTTCATCATCGGGAATGCCGTCATCATAGGCCTGGAAGGCCTCATCGTGACCATCCAGGTGATAAGGCTGCAGTACTATGAGTTCTTTTCCAAGTTCTTTACTCGTACGGGAAAGACCTTCGATCCGATACGATTCGATAATTGACCGCGGTCGTCCGACGATCGCGCCCGCTGGGCGGGAAAGGAGTTTTGCTATGAAGAAGAAGATTGCTGCGGCCTTGGTGGCCACCCTCGGGGCCGCGTCGGCCTTTGCCCAGACGACTGCGCAGACGCCAACGGCGGCGGCGCCAGCCCTCGGCGGCTCCGTAAAGTACCTCGCGGCGGCCCTCGCCGTGAGCGTGGCCGCGGTGGCGGGCGGCCTCGCGGTGGCGAAGATCGGCTCGGCCGCCATGGGCGCCATGGCTGAAAAACCCGAGCTTTCGGGAAAAGCCCTGCCTTATGTTGGATTGGCCGAAGGCATCTGCCTCTGGGGATTCCTCGTGGCTCTGCTCATCCTCCTCCTGTAGGCCCGGCAAGGCAGCACCGTGACGGAAATCTACGCCATCGCCGAGGAAGAGCTGATCATCGCGTTTCGCATGATCGGCGTCGAAGGGACGGCCGTCGCCGGCGCAGACCAGGCCCGCGAGGCTTTCCGCCGGGCGGTCGGCGAGCCGGGGGAGGGCAGGATGCTCATCCTGTCCGAGGACATCGCCGACATGCTCGGCGAGGAACTCATCGCCTGGCAGCTGTCGGGGCGCTATCCCCTCGTCGTCGAGATTCCGCCGCTCGCGGGCCCGCAGCCCGATCATGTCAGGCTGGTCGATGCCGTGCGGCAGGCGATCGGCATAAAGATCCAATGAGGAAGACGGTAGGATGGAAGAGATAAAAGGAACCGAGGCGCTCGAGCGTGAAATCCTCGAAGACGCCGCCAAGCGGGCGGAACGCATCGTCCGCAAGGCGGGCGAAGAAGCCGAGTCGCTCAAACAGCGCTCGGCGCAGGAACTCGACGCCAAGGTAGCGGCTCTGGAGCGCGAAAAGGCCGACAAGATCGCCGCGATGCAGCGCGAGACCTTCTCCAAGCTCCCGCTTGAGAAAACAAGACAGAAGGCCAGGTTCATCGATGGCGAACTCAAGGATTCGGTCCGGAAGGCGCTCGCCGGAATGGATGGCGAGAAGCTCGGCGCCTGGTGTCTGTCCGCGCTGAAAGCGCGGATGTCCATATTTGGAGGCAGGAAGATCATGCTGAGCCACAAGGGGCTCGGTTCCGCGGCTTTGCGCGAGATGGAAGCGCTGCTTGGCGCCTCGCTTGTCTCCTCGACTGAGGATGCGGCGTTGCCGACACGCGGCATCGCGGTGAACGCGACCGACGGCTCCATGACCACGAAGCTCGACGAAGCGCTGCTGGAAGATATCCTCCTCGACGAAGCGCGCGGGGAGCTGGCCGCGGCGCTCCTGCCTGATTTGTTCAGCGAAGGGAGGCTTTCATGACGACGGGAAGCATCGCGAGAGTCTCGGGCCCCATCGTCAAGGCGCGCGGCATGGCCGCCGCCGGCCTCTATGACGTGGTTAAGGTCGGGAAGGCCGGCTTGATCGGCGAGATCATCAGGCTCGAGGGCGACATCGCCACGATCCAGATCTACGAGGACAATACGATGATGCGCGTCGGCGAGCCCGTCGAAGGGCAGGGCAAGCCTCTGTCCGTCCTCCTGGGCCCAGGCCTGATCGGTTCGATCTACGATGGAATTCAGCGGCCGCTGCCCGTGCTCAAGGGCCTGTCGGGGCCGATGCTCGCGCCCGGCGTCGAAGGCGACGCCCTCGATGTCAATAGGAAGTGGCTTTTCTCGCCGGCATTGGCCGAAGGCGATCGCGTGGCCCCCGGCATTGTCTGGGGCACGATAAAAGAGACTGAATCGGTGATCCACCGCCTCGTCTTCGACGCCGCGACGCCCGAGGGAAAGGCGGCTTGGGTGGCGCCCGAGGGCGGCTACGCGATAACCGAACCTCTCTTAAGGACGGCTGCCGGCGCTGAATACCGCGCCGCCTCCCGCTGGCCCGTGCGCAAGCCGAGGGCCTTCGCCCAGAAGCTCGTACCCTGCGAGCCCCTCGTCACCGGTCTTCGCGTGATCGACCTGCTCTTTCCCGTAGCCAAGGGCGGCTGCGCCGCGGTTCCCGGCGGTTTCGGCACGGGAAAGACCATGACCCAGCACGCGATCGCCAAGTGGTGCGACGCCGACCTCATCGTCTACGTGGGCTGCGGCGAGCGCGGTAACGAGATGACCGACGTCCTTACCGAGTTTCCGAAGCTGATCGATCCGAGGACGGGCCGCTCCCTCATGGAACGGACGATCCTGATCGCCAACACCTCGAACATGCCCGTCGCGGCGCGCGAGGTGTCGATCTACACGGGCATCACGATCGCGGAGTATTACCGCGACATGGGCTATCAGGTGGCCGTCATGGCCGACTCCACCTCGCGCTGGGCCGAGGCCCTGCGCGAACTCTCAGGCCGCCTCGAGGAGATGCCCGCCGAGGAAGGCTTCCCCGCCTATCTGCCCACGCGCCTCGCCGAGTTCTACGAGCGCGGCGGCATGGTCACCACGCTCGAGGGGAAGAAAGGCTCGGTGACGATCATCGGGGCGGTCTCGCCTCCGGGCGGCGACTTTTCAGAGCCCGTGACCCAGCACACCAAGCGCTTCATCCGCTGCTTCTGGGCGCTCGACCGCGACCTCGCCAACGCGCGCCACTACCCGGCGATTTCCTGGAACGACTCCTATTCGGAGTACGCCGACGATCTCGTCGCCTATTGGGACGGCATAGATCCTTCCTGGAAGATCCTGCGCGCCAAGGCCATGGAAATCCTCAAAAAGGAGCGTAAGCTCGCCGAGATCGTGCGCCTGATCGGCCCCGACGCCCTGCCCGACGAGCAGCGCCTCGTCCTGATGACGGCGGAGCTGCTAAAAAGCGGCTTCCTGCAGCAGAGCAGTTTCGACGCGGTCGACATGTACTGCGTCCCCGCGCGGCAGACCATGATCCTGGACAACATCCTCGCCTTCCACGAAGCCGCCGAGGAGGCGATTCGCGGCGGCGTGCCGCTGCCTAAGATCGCCGCCCTGCCTTTGCGGAATACGATCATGAGGCTCAAGAGCGCGATAACCAATGAAAACGTGGCCCAGGGGCGCGAGGTGCTCGAGGATATCCGCAGGGCTTTCGCCGGCTTGAGCTCCGGCGGTGAAAGGATGGTGACGCCATGAGAGGAACCGACTACCGCGGGCTTTTGAAAGCCGACGGACCTATCGTCGTGGCCGCGAGAACGGAGAACGTCGGATACTCCGAGCTGGTCCGCATCCGCAGCCGCGACGGCAATCCCCGCCTCGGCAGGGTGGTCGACCTGTCCGAGAGCGCGGTCGCCATCCAGCTCTTTTCCGACAACACCGGCATCTCCCTCGAGGACACGTGGGCTGAATACCTCGAGAAGCCTTTGGAGTTCCGCGTCGGCGAGGATATCGTCGGACGCATCTTTAACGGCCTCGGCAGGCCGGCCGACGGCTATCCCGAGATCGCCTCCTCCGACCTACGCGACATCAACGGCATGCCGATCAACCCCAGCGCGCGCGTCTATCCCAGGGACTTCATCCAGACAGGCATCTCGGCGATCGACGGCATGAACACGCTGATCCGCGGCCAGAAGCTGCCGATCTTCTCGGGCAACGGCCTGCCGCACAACAGGCTGGCAGCCCAGATCATCAGGCAGGCCAAGGTGAGGGGAGGGGATTCGCAGTTCGCCGTCGTCTTCGCTGGCATGGGCATCAAGTACGACGTCTCGCGCTATTTCATCGATTCCTTCGAGCAGTCGGGCGTGCTCTCGCGCGTCGTCATGTTCCTGTCTCTGGCGGACAGCCCCTCGATCGAGCGGCTCCTCACGCCGCGCGCGGCCCTGACCGCCGCCGAATACCTGGCCTATGAGAAAGGCATGCACGTCCTCGTCGTCATGACCGACATGACCAACTACTGCGAGGCCCTGCGCGAGGTGTCGGCCGCGCGCAACGAGGTGCCCTCGCGCAAAGGCTACCCGGGCTACCTCTATTCCGACCTGGCCTCGCTCTACGAGCGCGCCGGCCGCATCGAAGGCTCCGAGGGCTCCATCACCCAGCTGCCGATCCTCTCCATGCCCAACGACGACATCTCCCACCCGATCCCCGACCTCACCGGGTATATCACCGAGGGGCAGATCGTCCTCGAGCGCGACCTCTCGCAGCGCGGCGTCTACCCTCCCATCGCCGGCCTTCCCTCGCTCTCGCGCCTGATGAAGGACGGCATCGGCGAGGGCATGACGCGCGAGGACCACCGCGACCTCGCCTCCCAGCTCTTCTCGGCATACGCCTACGTGCGCTCCGTGCGCGACCTCTCCGCCATCATCGGCGAGGAGGAGCTCTCGGCGCGCGACAAGGGCTACCTGGAGTTCGGCGACGCCTTCGAGAAGCGTTTCCTGGCCCAGGGCGAGTTCGAGGATCGAAGCATCGAACAGACGCTCGACCTCGGCTGGTCCATCCTCTCCCTCCTGCCGAGGGAAGAGCTCGTGCGAATCCCCGAGGCGCTGATCGAGCGTTACTTGCCGGCCGCGGCGCCGGAAGCGTAGGAGAGGAGGCACTATCATGGCCCAAGCCTTCCCCGCACCCACCAAGACCAACCTCATCGCCGAAAAGAGGAGCCTCGCGCTCGCGCTCCAGGGCTACGATCTCCTGGAAAAAAAGCGGGAGATCCTCGTCATCGAGCTCCTCAAGCGGATCGACGAACTCGACCTCCTGGAGCGTGATATCCAGAATCTGGCGGCCTCGGCCTATCCGAGTCTCAGAAAGATGCTTCTCGCCGTGGGCCGGGAGCGCGCCCTCGCCATATCGTCCAAGCCGCTGCGCTCGATTTCGCTCAAAACCCAGACGGTGAACGTCAGCGGCATGAGCTTGCCGAGCCTGGTCGCCAAGGCCGGCCCCTTCGAGCTCAACTATTCGTTCATGAATTCATTTGCCGTTTGCGACGAAACCGTGGTACAGTTTAGCGAGCTGCTCCAGAAGCTCGCCGTCGCCGCAGGGCTGCGCACGATCGTCTGGCGCCTCGCCCGCGAAGTGAGGAAGACCCAACGGCGCGTCAACGCGCTGGACAAGATGGTCATCCCCCGCTCGGGAAGCATCGTCAAGTTCATCGAATCAACCCTGGACGAACGGGACAGGGAATCCTTATTTGCCGTGAAGCTGCTCAAGCAGCGAATGTCGGAGCGGGGATCTCTATGAAACCTCTATTCGGTACGCTCCTCGTCGCCATCAACGGGTCCGAGGCCTCCATCGACGCCTTCAAGTACGCCCTTGCCGCGAAAAAGCAGTACGGGGCGAACGTTATAGCCTGCTATGTGGTCGACACCGCGGCAATCCGGCAGCTGGCCCTGTCGAGGATTTTCGTGCCCGACGAGAGCGAGGAATACGAGCGAAGCCTCGAGAGTTCGGGGCGCCGCTATCTCTCGTTCTGCCGGGAGCTCGCGGACCGGAAAAGGCTCTCGATCGAAGAACTCCTCGTCAAGGGCTCGATTCCCGGCGAAATCATCAAGGCCGCCGGCGATCGGCGGGTCGATTGCATCGTCATCGGCGGGAGTCCCTCCGAAATGCAGTCGAGGGATACCCTGGCGGACGCCAACAGGGAGATACTCAGGAATGCCCGCTGTCCGGTTATTTTCGTGAAACCGGGCCAGGGCGAAGAGGCCTACAAGCCCCTCTGAAAGGATTGTTACGATTCTTTTTCGTTGCTATAGTACCGCGAGGGTAATATGCGCATAGCTGTGGTCGCCGCGAGCGAAAAAAAATCAGAGGCACTCATCAGGCAAGCGCGCGCCGTGGCGCGCGAGTTCACCATGATGGGAAATATCGCCGACACCTTCGAGGCAGGCGATTCCCGCGTCTGCTCCTACGACTTCATCGCCGTCTGCTCGGAAGCCGCGAGCCTGGGCGGCAAAATCGGTCCGAAATTCGCCGAGCATCTTTCCCGCTGCGGAAACCTGGTCGGCAAGCGCTCGATGGCCCTCCTCAACAAATCGGGTCTTTTCCCCGGCAAGGCCCTCACTTCGATGATGCGCGCCATGGAGCGGGAAGGCATGGTCGTCACGATGGCGGAAGTGGTCTCCGGCGAAGGGGAAGCTGCAGCCGTGGCGCGCGAGGCGCCATTAACGCGGAGCTGAAGGCGTGGAAAACTACTACGATGTCCTCGGGGTCCCCCAGGACTCCAACCAGAGCGCGATCAAGAGCGCATTCAGGAAGAAAGCCAAAAAATACCACCCCGACCTGAACTCGTCGGAATTGGCCGACGAGAAGGCTGGCCAGCGCGGCCAGGCCGCTTCGCAGGGCAAGGCGGAAAAGGGCGGGGTGGCTTCGGTTCGCGAATCCGCGATGCGCCTGATTCTCGAGGCCTACCGAATCCTGTCCGACGGCGAGAAGCGGCGCGCCTACGATCGCAGCCTGCGCAAGCAGAAGCTCGAGCAGGGCGGCTTCAACTATCGGAACTTCCTCAGGGAGCGGCAGCACGATCCGGAGAGCCAGGCCAAGCTCATCGTGTACGATCTTCTCCATAATTTCGACGAGGAAGCCCTGGAAACCTACGAGCGCTCGAAATCTTTCGGTGATTTCCGCCTGGAGCGCTGGATGGACCGCGGCGACGCCATGGACGCCGAGTACTGCCTCGCCGAGGAGTACGAGAAGCGCGGCCGCCTCCTCAAGGCCTACGCCATCTACAAGCGGCTGATCGGCATGGAGCACGAGAAGCCCTGGTTCCGCTATTACTACGACGTCGTCGCCTTGAAGTACCGAACCCTGGTGCTGCAGAAAATGCCGGGCAGGATCGACGAGGACGACTATCTCGACAGGCTCGAGGAATCCATCGCCCTAAACGTGGGCACGCGCGACTCCGCCCAGTTCCTGCGCAAGAAGGCCGAGGTCCATCTGCGGCGCAAAGAATGGGACGAGGCGAGGGAGGCCCTCGAGCGTGCCGCGGCCCTGATGCCGAGGCTGCCAGGCTTGAGCGCCGTCAGGCGCCGCCTGGTCGAATCCGACGGGTCGGAGTGAGGCCGGCCCCCGCGGATAAAGCTCGTCCAAAGGCCTATTCTGCGGGCGCTCTTGAAAAGTACCTGCTTTTAGTTTACTTTCTTCCATCGTAATTGTTGTTTATTTCGTATGGATATACCCTACGTGCTACGTCTTAACCAAGAGCGAGTGTCAACAATGAAGAGAATCTTTTTACCTGCCCTGTTCGCCATCGTCGGCCTGGGAGCGCTCAACGCGCAGACCACTATCGATAAGCCGGCGGCGACCATCAAGCTGACGCGGCAGGAGGTCATCTCCGTCCGCCAGATCCGCGCCGATGTCGAGCGGCTCGAGAAGGCCTCCGGCCTCAAGTTCACCGCCGAGCAGCGCAAGCAGGTGCTGGACGCCAGGATCAACAGCCTTCTCTTCGTCCAGTTCTGCGAGCGGGAGAAGATCGTCGTAACCGATGCCGACGTGAACGGCGCCTTTACCCAGATGAAGGCCAGCCTAGGACCCAAGGCCACGGACGCCGACTTCGAGAACCAGCTGCGCGCTTCCGGCGTCTTTGTCGAGCCCAAGGTCTATATCCGCCAAAGACTCCTGTTCGAGAACTATGTTCAGACCAAGCGCGCGGCCGAGCTGAAGGCCGCGGTGCAGCCGCCGACCGCCGATGAAATCCTCAAGGCCTACGAACTGGCGAAATCATCGCTCGTCCGCCCCGACACCATGCGGGTGAGCGTGCTCTACGTCGACACGCGGGGCAAGAGCGACGCCGACGCCAAGAAAGCCAAGACGACCCTCGACGGCATTGCGGACTCGCTTAAAGTAAATCCGGGCAAGTTCGACGAATACGCCCTCAGGGCGAGCGACGCGGCTGGCTACAAGGCAATCTCCTCGCTCTACCTCGAAAAGACGACCCAGAACCGGACGCTCTTCGGTCCGGAACTCTTCGACGCGGCGTTCAAGCTCAAGGCGGGCGACATCTCCGCCGTGGTGCAGAGCCCCACCGGCTACCGGATCATGCGCGCCAACGAGTTCCTGCCCCAGAAGCAGCTCGGTCTGTCGGACCCGGTGCCCGGCAACCAGAATATGACGATCCAGCAGTTCATTGCCTACCAGGTGGCCAGCGACAAGGAAGCGAAGTTCATGGACAAGCTCGAGGCCGACCTCATCGCGAAGCTCCGCTCCGAGGCGACGATAAAATCCTACGACGACAACCTGAAGTGGTAGGAAGAGGGGAATAATGGCTTCACGAAGAAAAGCGCGCATCCTCGCCTTTCAGGCTCTCTACGCATGGGAGGCCTCGGGCGCCGGCCTTGCCGAGCTTCTCTCCTTCTCATGGCTCGAGGAGACGAAGCTGGAGCAATTCGAGGATGACGTCGTCGCCTTCTCGCAGCTCATCATCGCGGGCGCCATCGAGAACGTCGCCGCGATCGACGACCGCATCCGTGCGCACCTCGCGCACTGGCCTTTCGAGCGCCTCAAGAAAGTCGACCTGGCGATCCTGCGCATGGGGACCTATTGCCTGCTGTATCAAAAGGACATTCCCGCGCGGATAACCATTGACGAGGCCATCGAGATCGCCAAGGAATACGGCACCGAGGATTCATTCAAATTCATCAATGGCGTGCTCGACGGCATCAACAAGGACGCCGCGCAAGGCGACGCCAAGACCAAGACCGGCGACGCCAAGGCGGCCGACGTCAAGGTGGCGAAGTAGGCGCGGTTCGCGCGGGGGAAATGCCATGATACGTATCAAGAACGCCGAGCAGATAGAAGGCATACGCAAGTCCTGCGCCCTTCTTTCCCGACTCCTCGAATACCTGCGCCCAATGGTCCAGCCGGGCGCGAGCCTTTTCGAAATGGACAAGGCCGCGGAAGCCTTTATCGTCGACCACGGCGGCGTGCCGGCCTTCCTCAACTACGAGGGCTTTCCCGCCACCCTCTGCCTCTCCGTCAATGAAGAAGTGATCCACGGCATTCCCGGCAAGCGCAGGCTCGCCGAGGGCGATATCGTCGGCGTCGACACGGGCATCAACCTCGGCGGCTATTTCTCAGACTCGGCCGTAACCTGGGCGGCGGGGAAGACGAGCCCCGAAGCTGAAGACCTGATGCGCGTAACCCGAGAGTGCCTTGATCGAGCGATCGCCGCCGTCAAGCCCGGCGCCCGCATCCATGACATCTCCCGCGCCGTTTTCAGCCACGCCACCGCCCATGGCTATGGCGTCGTGCGCACCTACTGCGGCCACGGCGTCGGACTCGAGGCGCACGAGGACCCGCAGATCCCGAACTACGTATCGCCCGGCCCCAATCCGCGCCTCATGCCCGGCATGGTCATTGCCATCGAGCCCATGATAAACGCCGGCCGGAGCGATGTCCGCGAACTGGACGACGACTGGACCGTGGTGACCATGGACGGTTCGCTCTCGGCGCACTACGAGCACAGCGTCCTGGTGACCGACACCGGCCACGAGGTGCTCACCTCGTGGAAATTCTAAGTTCACGCCGGACATCCGGCTCCCAGAGGTAGAAACAGGCGGGCGAAGGCGCCGCCCGAGGAGGCCGATACGGACATAGGCATCGCGCTCGATACCTACGACGACCGCGCCATCTCGCGCGGCTGAAATCCTTCTTCCAGGAACGCCGGCCGCCTTACCGCAAGGAAAACCGAGGGACGCTCCTGTCATCGCTTCTCCTCATACCGGCCTGGTTCTTCGTCTGGAATGGCCTCGGGCTTCTCATCAAAAACCGCGGGGAGATCAACCGCAAAGGGGAATACTACGGCCTTCTCTGCGGCGCGCGGCTCGAATTCTCCGACCGGGAAGGCTTTCTCTCCGAATAATGCCGGAAGAATGTTTTCCTCGTCCCGACCTTTGTCGCCTGTAACGAAAATTATGTATCTTTGATTTGTAAAAGAGAGGCAAAGACAATGCTCTCCAGGAGAATAACCATGGCATTCCATAAAAAGCTCTACTCAAAGAAGTTTTTCGTAGCGAACCTCATCGTCCTCGGCGCGGTGGTCGGCTTCGTGTTCGCCTTCGCGGGCGGGCGCTTCCTCAGCCTCGGAACGAAGGGCGGCGCGTTGCTTCCTGTCGTGCAGGCCGAAACGCCGCTGGTCCAGGTGACGCCCGAGATCGGCGCCGCCCTGTCTCAGGCGGAGGCCGTGCAGACCGCTTTCCGCTATGTGGCAACGACCGTGCTCCCCTCGGTGGTCGAGCTTGACGTCGTCGACAAGGCTACGGACACCCCCAAGACGCAGCCGAGCATTCCCTTCTTCTTCTTCGGGCCGCAGGACCAGCAGGAGACGCCCAATACCCCCAAGCGCGGCCAGGAAGGCCTGGGTTCGGGCGTGATCGTCCGCAGGGACGGCAAGACCGTCTATGTGCTCACGAACAACCACGTCGCCGGCAACGCGGACAAGATCACCGTGCTGATGAGCGACGGCCGGAAATTCCAGGCCAGCCTCGTCGGCGCCGACGCGCGCAAGGATATCGCTCTCGTCAAGTTCGAGACATCGGACAAGGATATCGTCCTCGCCAAGCTCGGCGATTCCACCAAGGTGCAGGTCGGCGACTGGGCGATAGCGCTCGGCAGCCCGCTGGGCCTGGTTTCCTCCGTCACGACGGGCATCGTGAGCGCCATCGGGCGCGACGGCGGCCCGGACGACAATATCAACGACTTCATCCAGACCGACGCGGCCATCAACCAGGGCAACTCCGGCGGCGCCCTCGTCAACATCCGGGGCGAAGTGGTCGGCATCAACACGTGGATCGCCACGCAGACGGGCGGCTCGGTAGGCTTGGGCTTCGCCATTCCCATCAACAACGTCAAAGGCGCGATCGACGACTTCATCAACCACAAGGAAATCCGCTACGGCTGGGTCGGCGTGAGCCTCCTCAACCTGGGAGCGGACACCGCCACGGCCAAGGAACTAGGCATCGACGGCCGGAAGGGCGCCTTCGTGGCCAATGTCTACAAGAACGGCCCCGCGGCGAAGGGCGGCGTCCTTCCCGGCGACTTCATCGTCGCCGTCGGCGGCGTCGAGGTGAAATCCCAGGATGAGCTCGTGCGCCGCGTGGGCGACATCCCCGCCGGAACCACGACCGCGATCGAAGTGATCCGCAACGGCAAGCAGGTCAGCCTGAAGGTGAAGATCGACCTGCGCGACAAGAACGTGGCCAGCAGCAACAAGGATCAGTATCCCGGCCTTTCGGTGATCTCGCTCGATTCCGACTCGGTCGACCAGGCCCAGCTCCCCGGCGGGAGCAAGGGCGGTGTTCTCGTCACGGACGTGGTCGCCAAGAGCCCGGCCTCCGTCATGGGCCTCAAGATGGGCGACATCATCGTCAAAGTGAACGAGAAGAAGTTCCAGGGCGTCGGGGAGTTCTACCGCGCCATCAACGACGATGCGGACAAGAAGCTCGTGTTCACGGTGATCCGCGACGAGCAGACCATCGATACACTTGCTTTTAACAAAAACTGAGAGTATTATCCAACCTTTCCCGCGACAAAGCTGAAGCCCTGATTTTTCAGGGCTTCGGTTTTTGTTGGCGGGCGGTTCCTTGCGGGACGGAGAGTTTTCGTTCGAGAGGCCTCGATGCACAAAGAATTTGTTCCTTATGACATGATACGAAACAACGCGATCAAGATGGCCTACCGAATTTATCGGGACGGCTTCATCCCCGACATCATCTACGTCTCCCTCCGCGGGGGCGCCTACATGGGAAACGTGATCAGCGAGTATTTCAAGTTCATAACGGACGAGGCGAGGCCCGTCTTCTACGCCGCCGTCGTGGCCAGGTCCTACACCGACGTGAGCACGCAGGAAGAGATAAAGATCGACGGTTGGACCTACAGCCCCGACCTTCTGAAAGGCGGCGAAAAGGTGTTGCTTGTGGACGACGTCTACGACTCGGGCCGCACGGTCAATTATCTCACCGAGGAATTGCTGAGGCGCGGCCTCAAGCGCGACGACATCAAGGTAGTCGTCCACGACTACAAGGTGCGGCATTATCTCCCCGACACCCTGCCCATCCATCCCGACTACTATTGCCGCAAGATCGAGGTGCCGACCGCCGAGGACGAGACCTGGATTCACTACATGAGCCACGAACTCGTCGGCCTCACCGCCGTGGAAGCCCAGGAGCACTATATCGACAAGGACCCCGATCTGGCCGAGGCGATGAGGCTCGTCACGGGCTGAGGGAAGCGCCGCCCCGCTTTGGGGCGAAAAAAGGCTGTCCAGCGCGCTGGACAGCCTTTTTTTATCGGCGACGCGAGGCGATCAGAGCACGCTGCCCGCCGGCACGACCATGTTCTTCGGAATCACGATGACGCCGTCCACGACGAAGTGCGTCGCGTACTCGCCGTCGGGGCGGGGGATGTCGTCGATGCCGATCCTGCAGTTCGGACCGATGCGCGCGTTCTTGTCGATGATGGCGCGCTTGAGGATGCAGCCGGCGCCGATTCCGATGTCGGGGACGCCCTTGACCGCGTTCGCGCGCTTGTCGTCCAAGGTCTCGTAGCGGTCGGCTCCCATGCAGACGACGCCGTCGAGGCTCGCGCCCGACTCGATGATGGTGCGGACGCCGACGATGGAACGCGTGATCGAGGCGTTGGTGATGATGCAGCCGTCCGTGGCGAGGGCCTGGTTGAGCGTGCAGTAGTTCAGCTTGCTCGCGGGCAGGTTGCGGTTGTGGGTATAGATCGGATTGTCCTCGTCGTAGAAATTGAACTGCGGGTTGATGTCGGTGAGCTGGATGTTGGCGTCGTAGAAGCTCTTGATCGTCCCGATATCCTCCCAGTAACCGTCGAAGAGGTAGGCGTTGATCTTCTCCTTGGTGAGGATGTCGGGGATGACTTCCTTGCCGAAGTCGTTGGCGTCGCCCGCCAGGGCCTCCTCCATGAGGGAGGCGTCGAAGATGTAGATGCCCATGCTCGCGAGGTACTCCTTATCCGGGGTGGCGGACTTGGGCTTGATCGCCTCGGGGAGCCTGTATTCGGCGATATCCTTGGTGGGACCCGGCTTTTCCATGAACGACTCGATGAAGGAGTCGGTGCCCGCCTTGATGATGCCGAGGGCGCTGGCCGAATCCCTGTCGACCATGGTGCCGGCTATGGTGAGGCGCGCCTTGGACTCGATGTGCTTTCTGAACATCTCGGCGAGGTCCATGCGGTAGAGCTGGTCGCCCGAGACGATGAGGTAGTGCGTCGGGTTCTGCGGCCTGAAATGGATGAGGTTTTTACGTACCGCGTCGGCCGTGCCCTCGTACCAGCCTGAATGCATGGGAGTCTGCTCGGCGGCCATGATCTCGACGAAGCCGCCCGAGAAGGTGTCGAAATTGTAGGACTTCGCTATGTGGAGGTGGAGGCTGGCCGAGTTGAATTGCGTGAGGATATAGATCTTCCTGAAGCCCGCGTTGATGCAATTCGAGATCGGAATGTCGACGATTCTGAACTTTCCGCCGAAGGGCACCGCGGGTTTTGAGCGCTCCTTGGTGAGCGGGAAAAGCCTCGTGCCTTTACCTCCTCCAAGAACGATCGATAGTACTTTGTGCATGTGGTCCCCTTTTCTCGCGGGCCTGAGAAAACAAGATACACATCTGTTTACCTATCGGCTCCGCGCGTGTAAAGTATACCTTATCATGACGAAACCCGCCACCGCCTTTTTGGAGAGTTTCCTGCCCTGGCTCGAAGGGCAGGGTGAGGTATCCTGGGTCAGGACGATCGAACCAAGGACCCCGGAATACGCCCCTCTGCCGGACGACCTCCGCGAGCCGCTCAAGGCCGCGCTCGCCTCGCGGGGGATCGCCTCACTGTACGCCCACCAGGCCGAGTGCTACCGCCTGATACGCGGGGGCCGCAATGTCGTGATCGTCACGCCGACGGCGTCGGGCAAGACGCTCTGCTACAACCTCCCCGTGGTCCAGGCGCTCCTCGATGATCCCGCCGCGAGGGCGCTCTATCTGTTCCCGACCAAGGCCCTTTCCCAGGACCAGCAGGCCGAGCTGAACGAGATCGCCTTGGGCGGCGGCCTGCCGGTGAAGATCCAAACCTACGACGGCGATACGCCATCCTCGCTGCGCACCGTGGCGCGCACCTCGGGACGCATCGTCATCAGCAATCCGGACATGCTCCACGCCGGCATCCTGCCGAACCACGCCAAGTGGATAACCTTCTTTTCGGGCCTCAAATACGTCGTGATCGACGAGATGCACAGCTACCGCGGCGTATTCGGCAGCCACGTCGGCAACGTGATTCGGCGGCTGAAGCGCATCGCCGCCTTCTACGGCGCGCACCCGACCTTCATCCTCTGCTCGGCGACGATCGCCAATCCCGGGGAGCTCGCCGAGGCGCTCGTGGAGGAGCCGGTCGTCCTTGTGAACAGGAGCGGCGCCGGGGCGGGCAGCAAGACGGTGGTCTTCTATAATCCGCCCGTCGTCGATCCGGTGCAGGGGCTGCGCCGCTCGAGCGCCACGGAATCCGAGCGCATCGCGCTCGAACTGCTCCGCATGGGCGTGAAGACGATCCTCTTCGCGAGATCGCGGCTCAAGGTCGAGCTCATCGCGAGCTACATGGCCCAGAGCCTCGCGAATCCCAACAACGAGAACGGGCGGATCGCGGTGAGCCCCTACCGGTCGGGGCTCCTGCCCTCGGAGCGGCGCGCCATTGAAAAAGGCCTGCGCGAGGGGACGATCAACGGTGTCGTGTCGACCAACGCCCTGGAGCTGGGCATAGACATCGGCGGCCTGGACGCCGCGGTCATGGCCGGCTATCCGGGGAGCACTGCTTCCTTCTGGCAGCAGGCGGGCAGGGCGGGGCGGCGCGGCACCTCCTCGGTGGCGGTCTTCGTGGCGACCTCCTCGCCTCTGGATCAGTATTTCGCCCGCCATCCGGAATACTTTTTCGCCCAATCGCCCGAACAGGCCCGCATCGACCTGGACAACCCCTTCATTTTCGTCGATCACGTGAAATGCGCGGCATTCGAGCTGCCCTTCGCCGAGGGCGCCGGCTTCGGCGAAGGCGGGGCCGAGCGCGCGGAACTCACGGCCGAGGCGCTCGGACTCCTGGAGGAAGAGGGCATCGTCCGCTTTACGGGCGGGCGCTGGTATTGGTCCGCCGACGGCTACCCCAGCGAGAAGCTTTCGCTCCGCTCGGCTACCGCCGACAACATCGTCATCGTGGATGTGACCGGAGGAGGCAGCCGCGTCATCGGGGAGATGGACCGGCCGAGCGCCAAGGAGCTGATTTTCGACAACGCGGTCTACATCCATCTCGGCGTCCAGTACATGGTGAAGAAGCTCGATATCGCCAACCACATCTGCCATGTCGAGCGCCGGGACGTGGATTATTGGACCGATTCGGTGGTCAAGACCGACATCGAGGTGCTTACCGAAGACGAGCGCTCCCGGCTCGGAGGCGGGGCGGAAGCGGCGGGCGGCGCCGCGCCTCCCGAAAGGGCGAAACCGCCCGAATGGGCGAAACCGCCCGAATGGGCGAAACCGCCC
>MTLD01001278.1_pt1 | contig 33622 bp, 39 predicted proteins | sample 1982471 | NCBI WGS metagenome assembly MTLD01 (sample SAMN05712604, study PRJNA340218) | biofilm metagenome | isolation source: sample SPM anode biofilm adapted to -50 mV | place: USA | collected 2012-02-03 | reverse complement strand
AAGGTCGACAACAGAATAACGTGTTGCCAGTGAGTTAGGTGATTGATGTGGTGTGACGGGCGTGTGCTGCTTCATTGCAGGACGCGCACAGACCGGTGAAGGTGATCGAGTAGTCAAATATCCTGAATTCATCCTCGATACCGGTTGGTAAGTGCAGATTGCTCAGTTCGGCGTCAAACAGGTCGAGCACCAGGCCGCAGCGCAGGCACACCAAATGATGATGGCGTGTTGTATCCGCATCGAAGCGGGCTTTAGACAAAGGGTTGCTTACCTTTTTCGCAATACCGATGGACACAAAGGTATCGAGCACACGATAAACCGTGGTCCGAGAGACCCCTTTCATCCTAGCGCTGACAGCCTCAAAAACTTGGTCTGCGGTGGGATGGTCCGTCCGGGATACAAGAATGTCCAGAATGGCCCTGCGCTGAATGGTCAGTGCCAGACCATGTTTCTTGCAGATCGATTCCAGTTCCTGGAGTTTGCTATCGCCAATCGTGGATGCGTGCCGTTTCATGGAAAGGAATATATGTCGTTTGGTACAGACTGTCAATCAAAAAAATACTAAAATGATCTTTTTTGTCCAAAAAGTATTTACAAAAACAAAAAAGGGCTTAACCATTTATTGGCCAAGCCCTTGAATTTATGGCGCGCTTGGAGAGATTCGAACTCCCGACCTACGGATTCGTAGTCCTTAGGCATAGTCACTTTATTCTAAACAATAGTAACAAATAAACTTTAAACTCATATCCCCGCCAACACTAATTTCCTTTACTATCAATATATTATCCTATAATATTTTCAAATCTCATCAGGACTCATCATGGAACATCAGACCGGTAGCAAAAGTCCCAAAGGTTACACGGAGGTTACACGGTGGCAAAAAAGGTTACACCAAAAACTGATAACAACAAACGAAAAAAGAAGCCAAAAGATCAAGCTTTTACTGACCCATGGATCAAAAGCCTGCCAGCGGAAGATGTGATGTATCAGGTTCGTGAAGGAAAAGTCAATCCGGGGTTCGGGGTACGAGTCCTGCCGACAAAAACAAAAAGCTGGTTTTATGTTTACGACATTAATGGAACACGACGACAAATGTCATTGGGAAATTATCCCGATGTCAGCTTATCCGATGCTCGCAAAAAATATAGAGAGGCATTTGATATAGTGGCTACTGGCGTTGATCCGCAGGCCCCACCACCAGCTGTTCCGGCCCTTCTTACAAACCCCACCGTAGACAATATAGATGAGGAAGATTTTATTGATCCTAACATGACTATTGCCACATTGATTGAAAAATATAAAAAACATATAGAGAAAACACTTGTGGAAAGGTCTGTTTATGATCAATATCGCACGTTGACTGTCGACGTGAAGCCCAAATGGGGGGAAAGGCGCGTCAGGGAAATCAAAAGAGTTGACGCGATACGGTTACTAGAAAGAAAAGCCGACGTAGCCCCTGGACAATCCCGCAATATATTAAAAGCAGCCCGCGCAATGTACACTTTTGCAGTTTTTCGCGATTTTGCTGAATTCAACCCTTTTATTGGAACGATGGAAATAGTGCCGCAAATTAAGCCAAAAGCAAGAAAACGGTGGCTAAATACGGATGAGATCAGAATAGTATGGAATAGGTTGTATTCAGAAAGGATGACTTTTATTCAGCGAATATTGCTATTAACCCTTCTCACCGGCCAGCGTCCAGGCGAAGCAGGTAGAATGGAGTGGAGTGAATTAGAATTTGGGCAGGGCCATGTTCTTTGCAATACTTGCGCTAAAAAATGCGCCTGGTGGACAATTCCACCTGAAAAAATAAAAACAGAGGCACACCTCGACAACGAGGATCCTGAACCATTTAGAGTTTATCTTGCCCCTTTCGCTGTATCACTTTTGCCAGAGCAATCAACTGAGCTAAGATCAGCAGGTATCCATTGGGTTTTCCCCTCAACCGATGATCTTCCGACTCGTGTCACATCGCTCTCTAAGTATACGCGGAAAAATTTTAAGGATATGACTCCTTGGACCCCAAACGACCTGCGCCGCTCTTTTGCATCCCATTTGCCGTCTATGGGATGCTCCCAAGAACACATTGATAAAGTTCAAAATCATGTTATTGCAGGTGTGGGCAAAGTATACAATCAATACCAATATGATGCCGAGAAGCAATACTGGCTGCTAGCTTGGAGTATGCGGCTCCAGGAAATTACTGCTTAAGCTACCACCCCCATCCAAATAACCCTACCCACGACGCCGATGTTGCGCAGATCATCTGTAGACATCGGTATTTCTTCGTCCTCGATCTTTATTTTACCATCCAACAGCCTTTTACACTCTCGAATTGCAGGTACAACTGGATCACCTAAAGCGTAAATGCCGCTAACGACAAGACTATCTTCCGTATCAATAATATATTGCTTGTCGTCTAGCTGGAGAGTTCGGAGCCTCTCAATGCTCTTGCCTTTGTGGAGAACATTTAGCCACTTTTTGTCAAATTGGACAATCTGCAGCCCACCAGCAATCAGTGGTTTTATCTCAACAAAATCACTTGACGTCGATTCATCCCTGCCAACACACCCCTTACCGTAAACTAAATAGTCCAAGGATGTGCCAGAGCGCTCGACACAATTCAAAAGTAGATGTAATGCAATTGAGTTTCTATACTTACTTTGACTGAGTGCATTGGCCTCCAACCCCATCGCCTCCGCGAGCTGAACCATGGTTTTTGCGCCAATTGCTATAGCCATTCTATCTAATACTGCCTGAACATCAATTTTATGCTGCTGCCTAGCCATAACCAAATCATCTCCAAGTGATTATTTGTGGTTTTATTATAATATAAAGTAATGACACATTCAACAAAAAAAATATAAATCCCAAAAACAACGGCTCAAATAATATAATACATAAAAAAGCATTTTTTTATTATGACATTATTATTTGTTATGTTATGATGACTTTAAGTAATGGTGGCAATGAAAACAATATCAAGGATGGTTTGTATGAAACATAAAAAGAAGATCTTTACCAAACAGTCTTCACAACAGCATACGTGTCAGCGAATGAGCCGCGCTGATGTCGCAGAATACTTTAACCGCAGCCTTCCCTGGGTTGATCGCGCCGCAAAAAACGGCCTCATACCCCCAGCAGTACGAATCGGCGCTCCCTTTTGGCTCAAAAATGTACTCGACGATTGGGTTCAGGGCCTCGCTGCTGAGGCCATCGAAAAAGCGAAAGAAGCAAAAGAATGTTAGCCCATTCAAGTGGACACACATTTATACCGGTCGCCAGATCGAAAATAAGTCCATGTTGGATGTTTACCCTGATTTTAGTGACACGAGAACGACGGAGTGAAAGATGGAAACAAGAGACACGTGTAACAAAGCGAAAATTACAACGTTTGATGGGGCTTGGCAGGCCTGGACAACGATTGAGCCCACAGTGCGGGCATGGGCATACAGACAATGGTTTGATCCGGAAAAAGCCAGAGATGTGCTTCAAGAAGGAGCTATAGAATTCGTCAGGCGATTCAAACCAGGAAACGAAAATCAGCCCCAAAAATTTACATTTGTCACAGCAAAATGCAGCTGCATCGACGCCGCAAAAAAGCTTGGGCCAGACTACTGGATGAGAGCAGACAGAAAAGCGCCGCAGGCTGTTTACTCCAGCGAAATTGCAGAGATCGTCATTTCAACATCAGCAAAATATGCCTATGATCCACAGAAAAACGGGGGGTTAGACGAGCGGCTTGCGCAGATTCAGGAACTCATCAAAGAAGAGGGTGATGTAAAATTCGAAGAGGCTTTTCAAATGCTGATCTGGGGCTATAAACAAAAAGAAGCAGCGAAAAAAACCGGTTTATCAACAAGCCGGATTAGCGAAAAACTGGCGACGTACGGCGAAAAAATCACGGGCGCAAGGCGGCGGCAGGCGGTAAAACTGGCAGCATAGAAGAGGTATAAACGGCGATAGCCACGGCGGGCACCGTGGCTATCTAATCAATCACTCATTCACCCGGCAAAGGAGAGAAGAGTATGGCAGGTAATGTAGCACAACCAGGCGTTGACGTCAAACCGACGCCAACGCCAACCCAGGCTTTATTTTCGTTAGTTCGCCACGGCGATACTAATGCAGTAAAAGCCGTGGCGGGACTCAATCAGAAAGACTTTTCTATCAATAAAGAACGGTTAATCTACAACGCGATCAAGTCATTGCAGGCTCGCGACGTGATGCCAGACGCGATTACAATCAAGCATGAACTCGACGAGACTGGAAATCTTAGCGAGTGTCAGCACTATCTCGCAGACTTAGCGACAACCACCGCAGACCCTGGGGCGATTCAGGGCTACACAGTATGCATTCAGGAGGCCGCAGCAAAGCGACGGCAGTTAGTTGCAGCACAAGAAGTCGTAGTAGCGATAGCTCGCGGAAACGGCGTTGAGGCTGCAGCCCAAGCGCTTCATGACTCAATGCAAGCTGCGGTAACAAACGGAAAATCAATCGGTAGTATTCTGAAAAAGTTCACAAAGTTTATTGATCTCCGGCAAAAAGGGTTAGGTCCGCAGGGTGTCAAAACTGGTATCCCGGAGCTTGATGATATCACTAACGGGTTTCAACCCGAGCATTTCATTGTAATTGCCGCCAGGCCAAGTGTCGGCAAAACAGTAATAGGGTTAAATATTGCTCATTACACAGCCATGCAACCGACACCCTCCGGAGTCCTTATTTTCTCTCTCGAAATGCCAGAAGTAGAGCTTACGGGCCGCCTGATCTCAGCTGAAAGTCAAGTCTACGGCGGTAAATTCGGCCGAGTGGGAGCCATGACACGGGCAGATTGGGCGGAAGTTATGAACGCGGCAAACCGTCTTCACCAAGCGCCAATTTTTATTGATGATACGCCTGCTCTTGAGATTGACGAACTGGTAGCTCGGGCACGGCGTATGAAATCAGAGCACGATATTGGACTAATCGTAATTGACTACTTACAGCTGATACGTTGCAGCAGCCCAAGGGGCAGGGACCGGCAGGGCGAAATTGCGGAAATATCCCGGTCTCTCAAAACACTCGCAAAAGAGCTTAAAATTCCAGTTATTGCGCTTTCTCAACTTAATCGCGATCTTGAAAAACGAGCAGACAAACGGCCCATGATGAGCGACTTGCGCGAATCCGGAGCGATTGAGCAAGACGCAGACATTGTTTTGTTCTTATATCGCGAGGCGTTGTACTGCGAAGAGTGTAAAAACCCGCTTATTGCGTGTACGAAGGGACACGAAAGAGACGCAGAAATCATTATCGGCAAAAATCGCGGCGGGCCTTTAGGGGTTGTACCAGTGGAATTCTATGGTGAAACGCAACAGTTCCTGCCGGTGAATAACGGTCCAGCAGCACCGGTAAAACAGAATAACCGCTGCAATGCTATAGACATAAACAGTCATCAAGGGGGGCAAAATACTACACCAGTACGGCCGGAAGTAGCTCAAATGGCGGCCGAACTTGGCATACAGGTTAATGATAATGAATTTAATTCGCTCTAATAAAAAACAAGCAGTCCCGACCGCTAACGCAATCGAATGGAGGGGCAATATGTATCCAGTCGGGAAAAATGCAGTTCTTCACACTCCTTTTGCAGAAGTGTGTTTAGAGCGCGGCCGGCTCGAAGCTCGGGATCGCGATTACATTGATGCAATTATGTGTTGCATGGAAAAAGAACCGATCTTGTCATCAACGGGCGAAATGGCTATTGTATTTGATTCGCGTAAGATTATGAAAATGTTAGGATATTCTACTCAAACAAAGTGGGGTGACATTCCGCTTTACAACAGACTAGTCGATTTACAAACAGTCATATTTGCAGTACGGCGGCCCGGTGAAGCGTGGCCGGAACGAACTTTCTCTATTATTAGCACTATCGGAAACACAGGAACAAAAGCCAGCCGCCGCCCCGGGCAATTTCAGAGTCCATTGCGCAAAGTGGTTTTTACTGCGGGGTTCGTGCAATTGTTATTGCATGATACGCAGTTGTACGCTTCTCCGGATCTTGTAAGACAAATTTTAGGTTTAAAACATCAAATCGGACGATCTATCAGCAGATGGTGCTTGTCTCACAGCACAGATCAACATCACGATATCGATAATGTTTTAGAGTATGTAGGGGCTACGCCCTGCGACTCTCGTATAAAAAGGCGCTATCTTCAGCAGCTTGACGAAGATGCGGCCGGGATGAAACGAATCGGTATCAATTTTGTACGTGAAAAGCGCAAAATTCATTACACAAGAAATAAAAATATTTTTATTCAAGTGATGAATTTAGCGGCCGGGGATGTAGTGGAGGACAAAAATACCCCGGTAAAATAGAGGCACAAGGGCGGACAGAAATACCCCGGGTTGAAGAAAAAAGAGAAGAGGAGAGGACAGAGAAACCCCCGGTGAGTGAGGCAAAGGGGACAAAAAAAACCCCGGTTGCGGACAGAAATACCCCTGGTAATGACAGAAATACCCCGGTTGCGGACCAAAACACCCCTGGCTCCAAGGAATTCTTATAAGAAATTCTCTCAAGGAATTTCTTGTAAGGAAAAAACAAAAAAAGAAGTTCCCCTTTTACGGGGAACTTCTTTTTTTTAAAACAAAAACCGTCCGCCCAGCGGACAAAACCTTCAAAACCCAAAAACCAGTTTTTTAGAACACAAAGTTTTGGGGTAAGCAAAAGTTTCTCTTAGCCGCCGCGTAGCCTTTTGCCGGTAGCGCAAAAAAAAAGCGTCAGAATAAGCCTGAGGCTTCCTGACGATCGAACGGTTTTAAATGGATCATTGTATACATTTGGGGACTGCGAACAGCGAGAGGCGTTAATTTTAGATTTAGGCGTTTTTTTAAGTTTTCGCTTCAATACCAAGCGCGGAGCGCGCAATACTCAACATTCTTGTACTTCCATCCGGTTTAGAAATTTCTACTCTCCGCACCGGATAGGGGGATACGCTCCCGTCGGCAATTTCTCTTTGATGCGCAGCCACTCCCGTTGCAGATGTCCTTTCAAGCGACCAGTGGTCATCCCGTCATGTTGCTGCGACTGACTATTTCCTCCATCAGACGCGTTTCCGCTTCCGACCAGTCAATTCCTCTCGTTGCCTGACGCCTGATGCACCTTTATTATATTCTCCGAATTTCCGGTCCCTACCCTTTGATTCTGCCCCCGGCTTCATATCCGGGGCTTCAACACTTGCTCGCGCCATCAAAACTTCAGGTTCCTGTCCATTTCTACGTGTTCAGCCCTTTTTCGGTTGGTTAGCCTGACTCATATGGCTTCTGCTGCCCCCCTGCCGAACACGAAGACAATCTGTCTCCAGATCACCCTACCCCGAACTAAAGGGAGGAACAATAGCTCTGTCCCCCACGACGATAATTAAAAGCCAGATGGAGTTATTTTAAGTCTAGAACCAAGCATTGTAAATTCCCATAGACCGCATGACATCATTGTGATAGAAGTCCTCCTCAATTTTTGAGGAGGAATATTCAATAACGAGAACAGAAGAGGACCTGCTGGCTGCTCTCAAGGAGCTTTTAGAAGCATCACAAGCAATGTCCAGTGGCGCCCTCCCCTCGGCTGATGCCTTGGAGAAGTATCAGCGGACCATTGAGTGGTCGAAAAGGGTGATTGCCCGTGTGGAGCGGAAAAAATTAGGATTTGTAATACATAGCGATGTCATTTAACCTGCCGGGAATTATACAATGCCATGAATGTGAGGGGATATGACGAAAATTGATATTTGCGAGAAAATTAAGGAGAATTTGGGTGTACCAACTCGGAAGGCTTCTGAGATGCTCGAAACGGTCCTGAAGATCCTGAAGAACGCACTTGCAAATGGTGAAGATGTGAGAATAAGTGGATTTGGCAAATTCTTAGTAAAACAGAAGGCCGATCGGACAGGTAGAAACCCACAGACCGGTGATGCAATTACGATCGAAGCGAGGAGAGTGTTAACCTTCCGGCCAAGTCACATTTTAAAGGGTCAAATCAACCAGAAAACAACTTAATCATAATGCAAGAAGCCCGCAGTACATTCCTCAACTGCGGGCTTCGTTGGTTTAATAGCAATACAATGGCTTATTTGGCTTCGGACTTGGATTTTGTAGTTCTTTTCGGCTTAGCCGTAGCTGGCGTAGCCTTTTTAACAACTTTTTCAGCTGCTACAGGTGCCGGCGCAACAGGAACTGGCGCCCGCTTAGCGGCACGAACTGCGCGTGCTTTTTCCAAATTTGCGGCAAGATTATTTTCATTTGCCGCCTGGCGCCGGGCCTCAGAGTAGTTTTTGGCGGTCAAGGACTGACTCGAGTGAATATTAAATTGTTTACGATATTCACCAGGCTTAAGATCGTGTACCTGCTTAAGGTGCCTGGTAAGAGTTTTAAAACCAGTTTTACCGCAGATCATACAACCAACTTGATCAGCCTTGAATGCTTGTTTGAATGTCAAGGCAGGGCCAGCCGGTTCTGTGGCAACTTCCTCAACAACCTCCCCCGCCTCAAGTTGTTTCAGGGCAGTAAAAACAGTATTGATTTCCTGAAGTAATTCCTCTCGTGACATTTTAGTACCGGCTGCATGAGATGTTACAATGTTTGCGGTTAATTCAACAAGTGTAGTGGTCATCCATCCTCCCAATTAAGTAATTTTCCACACATACACGAACCAATGAATTATTCAAGACAAAATTGCCACGCATCGCGATAGCTACCTAGTTTCCATCCGGAAACATAACGTACTGAATTTGTTGTCGAATCGCCTGAAAAGTGCTTAGGTTTTAGTTGCCGTTGTGCTATAATCCGCTCCGTAACGTATTGATTTGGTTCAATTCAATAACCACAGGAGCGGCAAAAATGAGGCAAAAACAGACCCGGCAGATGAGCCTTTTTTCCATCACAGCTCGTCACGACATCGGGCAGGAACTCAAGGAGATCTCCGAGGTGCTCGACGACACCCCGCAGATGCTGGACTTGGTTTACAACGACCTGATCCGTAATCGCCGTCACAAAACCGGGCGTGAGGGAATGACAGCAGAGCAGGTGCTTCGGTCCTGCGTACTCAAGCAGTTTCGCTGCCTCTCTTACGAAGAGCTTGCCTTCCATCTTGAGGATTCCACCTCTTTCAGAGCTTTCGCCCGTCTGGAGATGGGGCAGTATCCTTCGTCATCGACTCTTCAGGAGAACATCAAGCCGCTTTCGGAAGAGAGCTGGGAGGCCATTCACATCTGCCTGATGCAGTACGCGCAAAAGTTCGGCATAGAGAATGGGCGAAAACTGCGCATCGATTCCACCGCCATCGAGACTGACGTGCATGACCCCACCGACGCATCTCTTCTGTGGGACGGCATGAGAATCATCACCCGCTGGCTTGAAGAAGGACACACCCTCGATCCTCGCCCCAACTATCGCTACAGCGATCACCTGCGGGTGGCAAAGAAACGCCTGCTCGCGGTGGTCAATGCCAAGAAGGAGGCAGATCGGGTCTTAGCCTACCAGGACATGGTTCACTATGCCGGCAAGGTTTTAGGCTACGCCAAGGAGGCGGTCCCTGCCCTGGAAAAGTACCAGGCCGTTGACCTCGGAGGGATGATGACCGCCATGCGGCTTCGTGCTCAGTTGAAAAGAGCTGTCGAGCTACTTGAGAAAGTCATCAGCCAAACCGAGCGGCGCGTCTTCCGCGGCGAAAAGGTCCCGGCCTCGGAAAAGGTGGTCTCCTACTTCGAAGACCATACCGACATCATCGTAAAGAGCCGCAGGGAGGTCGTGTACGGCCACAAGGTCTTCCTGACCAGCGGAAAATCGAACTTGATACTCGACTGCCTGGTTGAGCGGGGCAACCCCGCTGATTCCGAACAGTACATCCCGATGCTCAAGCGCCATGAAGGTATCTTCGGCAGGCTGCCGCGCCAGACCAGCGCGGATGGCGGCTTCGCCTCCAAGAAGAACCTGTCCGACGCCAAGGAGCTAAAGATCAAAGACGTCGCTTTCGCAAAGAAACGCGGGCTCGCTGTCGTCGATATGGTCAAGAGCTCCTGGGTCTACAAGAGGCTCAAGAACTTCCGTGCCGGCATCGAGGCGAACATCTCGACGCTAAAGCGGGCCTTCGGCCTGGACCGCTGCAACTGGAAGAGTTGGGAAGGGTTCAAGCGCTATCTCTGGAGCTCAATCTTCGCCTACAACCTCCAGGTGATCGCCAGGATCAGGCTGGAATCAGCCAAAGCCAAAGCCTGATCCCATGGAAGACCCGAATGAATCAACCATCGCGGGAGTAGTGCGTCCAAAAATTGAGAATAAGCGAACCTCTTGATAAGGCATTGGTCGACGCTTACGGTTTAGGCTTGCGCTGGGCCGAATTCGTATTAACAAAGTTCAGAAAAATGCAGTTTCCGGATGGACACTACCTATTATGATGTGCACGTAAATGCAAAATTTACAAACAACCGGATATGAAAGATACGCTGCACAAACCCCAAAAAGTCCTCGGGAGGAAGTGTCGCGGGAACGGCAGAGCCGGTGGTTTACTAAAAGATATCAATCAATTTTATAACATTTGTATTCATTTAATTTTTGTTGACACTTAATAATTTGCATGATATTAAATGTTATAAATAACGCTTTTAGTTCTCGCTTTTAAAAGTGCATAACAGTGGTCGCCGAAAGGGCAAAACACGGGTAACCGTGTGACGCAAAGCCACCACCCAGCATGAACTGGGTAGAGGGGCTATCGAAGTGACGGATGATGGCCTGTCTATCATGAAAGCCCACCCCTTTTTCCGGGATGGGCTTTTCCTGTTTTCAGCCTTTCATACCCATGCCACGCCAGGAGAACACCATGATATTTCAGATGCAGGAAGGTTATTTGTCTTTGGGAGAGGGAGAATGGAAGGACACCACCGTCAACATGCTGGGCGCCAACCATTTGCCGACCAAAGGCACAAACCTGGTCGTCACCCGCGAGGCATTGCCGAATGGTGTGGGCTTCGCCGATTACGTCCAACACCAGAAGGCGATCCTGGCAAAAGAATTGAATGACTTCGAGTTGTTGAACGACACCCCCGACATGATCAACGGTCTTCCCGCTCATTTTCTCGAATTTGCCTGGGACAACCAGGGAACCGCCATGCACCAGATGATTTACGTACTTCACAACAAGGAGAACGTACTCAATCTGACAGCCACAGTACCGAGAGTCATGGATAAGGAATCCCGCACTGAACTGCTCTCCGCCATGAAAAGCTTCAAACCCGGACCTGTCCCGACTGACCAAGAAGGCCGGGGCAGATGAGCGATCAGACCGGTGAATCGACCTCCGAGCAAAAACTCGCTGCCCTGCAGAACCGTGGCAGCAACGCCGCCGAAGTCGCAAAGGTCGAATCCGGCGGACGCAAAATCGCCGGAGCGATCACCGCGGCCAACATTGCCTTTGAAGGCGGTGTTGCTCTGGCTACCGGCGGTTTGGGAGCTGCCATCTGTTACGCCGCTCCGCTCGCAGCTGGCATACGCGGCGTAACTGCCGGTGTGAAACTTGCCGGATATCTCGCGCTGGACGATAAAATCCTCAACCTGCTCGGCAAGCCACAACTCGCCGCTCCGGGACCTCAAATCGCGCTAAAGGGCCACACCATCGCTCACAGCCACCCCTTTGGCGGTGCCATGTGGGGTTTGGGTCTGGGTCTGCTTGCCGGTATCGCTGTCGGTGCCTTAGCTGCTACTGCCATTGCCGGAACCATCCTGTCCGGGGGGCTCCTCGGCCCGGTGATCATCGCCGCAGCAGCAGGTCTCGGAGGCGGGCTGGTCGGCGCCGTCGTTAACGGCATCGGCGCTAAAATGGCCACCGATACCGGAAAGATCGCCGAAGGCTCGCCCGACGTCTTTTTCAAAAACCAGCCGGTCGCACGCGTCACCGACAAAATCGACTGCAAGAAACACCCTCAGCCTCAACAGATTGCCGAGGGAAGCGAAACCATCTTCATCAACAACCTGCCCCTGGCCCGCATCGGCCACAAGACCACCTGCGGCGCAACCATCCAGCAGGGATGCAAAACCGTATTCGGCGACAAGACCACCGCGCAATACGGCCCCATCGACTCCCAGATGTCCGTATTCGAGCAGTACGTGGTTTCAGCGGCTGAAGTCGCCCTCTGCCTGAGCGCAGTGCGTTTCAGAAGTTCGAAGGCAGGCAAGAAAATCTTCGGCGAACCTATCGACCCCTCCGACGGCAGCTACGTTGACTTCCGCACAGACTTTGAATATCCCGGCATTCTGCCGCTTACGCTTACCCGCACCTATTCCGGCAAGGACAAAGTGAACGGTTTGCTCGGCAATAAATGGATCTGCAACTGGTCGCAACGACTGGTCTATGACCCGAACGAACCGACCGCCAACCTTGAAGACGGCGATGGTGAAGTACTCCAGTTTTCCCTGGGTAAAGTTCCTGAATTTAATTCCCGCAATCTGAAAGCCCCCCACTACCACCTGACCGGTACCAGACAAAACGCTCGTCTGTTCGACAGCCGCAGCCAGCAAACCCTTGTATTTGAAACAACGGAAACCAATCCCGGTCTCGGCCGCCTGACCTCCATACAGGACCGCAATCACAACCGTATCGACTTTATCTACGAGGGAAATAACTTAAAACGCGTCGAGCATTGTGACGGCACGGTTTTTTACGTCGCCACTACCGCCCAAGGCGATATCGAAACTGTAGCCGCAGATGAAAGCGGCAGACTCCAGATCGTGGCGCGGTACAGCTACAACACCTCTGGAGAACTGACCGACGTTCATGGCATGTTCAGCGGAGAATTCCACTACACGTACACCAAAGAAGGCTGGCTCAACCACTGGCACGACAGCGGCGCGACCATCGTTGACCTGACATACGACAGCGAAGGCCGGGTTATCGCCACCAAAACCCCGGACGGAATGTACAACGACCGCTTCGCCTATTTCCCGGAAGAGAAGAAGACCCAGTACTTCGATGCCACCGGCGGTTGCACCACCCACTGGTTCAATGACAACGACCTGCTGATCCGCGAACAGGACCCGCTGGGCAACATCACCACCCATGAAATCAGCGGCCTGGACCGCACGCTCTCCACCACCGATGCCCTGGGACGAAAGACATCCTTTGAATACGACACCTTCGGCAACCTGACCGCAGAAACCGACTGGACAGCCCGTACCACCAGTCTTGCCTATAACACACAGGGGCAACTCATCCAGATAGACTACCCGGACGGCACATCATCCTCATGGCATTACGATGATAATGGCAATCTTAGCTCCGCCACCGGACCGGACGGTGCAACCACTCATTTTGGCTATAATGAACGCGGAAATCTGCTCAGTGAAGTCACTCCGGACGGTTCGTACCAGCGTCTGGAATACGATTATAACGGACGCTTGGTTGCCCTGCACAATGCGCTGGGACAGACCACCAACTTTGATCAGGACCGCTGGGGGCGTCTGCGGCAGGTAACCGACCCTGCCGGTCACAGCACCTTCTACGAGTATGACCGCTCCCCTGACAACCCGCGCAATGATGTAAGCCGGATCATCCACCCGGACAAAGGTGAAGAACGCTTTGCCTACGACAGCGAGGGGCTCCTTTCTACCCATATCGCCGGAGAAGGCCAGACCACCCGCTACCAGCATGGCGCTTTCGATCTCCTGCGCGGTGTGAGCGACCCCAAGGGGTACGGAACAAAACTGGAATATGACGGTGCGGCAAGGCTGAAACGGATCACCAATGCAGCAGGGCAGCATTGGACCTACAGCTACGATCTGGCTGGTAACCTGATACAGGAAAACGACTGGGCCGGGAGAGTCACCACCTATACCAGAGACGCCCTCGGCCGGGTCATCGCCAAAAGACTTCCCGACGGCGTGGAACAGCATCTCACCTGGGATGACCAGGATCGAATCGCCTCCGTCGAAACCGCACGGCAGAAGATCGTCTATGAATACGACGCTTCAGACCGGCTCACCCAAGCGCTTACCTTCAGCGGCAACGAACTGGAAAGCTTCCTTGAATTCACCTACGACACCAAGGGTAGATTGATCAAAGAGAGCCAGAGCGGCATCGCCATTGAATACCAATACGACGTAATGGGCCGTTGTATCAGCCGCAAAACCGCCACCGGGGAAACCACCTTCGAATATGACCAGGCAGGTCAGCTCATCGGGACAGCCAGCAACGGACATGCCCTGGAATTTGCCAGAAACGCGCTCGGTCTAGAAACGGAACGTAGCTATCAGGGACAAGAGCAAACGCCGCTCGACGCCTTCTCCCTGAAACAGAGCTACGACCCCTGCGGTAGACTGAACAGCCAGCTTGCAGGCCAAGCCCGGCAACTCTCCGCCCACGAAAGACTCTCGGAAATCACCCGCAAATATAGCTGGGACAAATCGGGCCGTCTCATCGGTGTTAAAGACAACAAGCGCGGCACAAGCCGCTTCAGCTATGATCCCAGAGACCAGATCGAACACATCACCTGCATCACCGGACTGAACAAACAGGCCGAAGAACAGTACCGTTACGATGCCATTATGAATCTGGTACAGAGCAACGGCAACGTTCACCAGTATGAAGGCGGCACTGTCAGAACGATTGGCAACAACAGCTACCGTTATGACATGCGGGGCCGCGTCATCGAGAAGAAAGTCCACAAAAACGGTTTCCGTCCCAAAACCTGGCGTTTCACCTGGGATGACTTCGATAGACTCACAGAAACCCATACGCCGGACAAATCAGTTTGGCAATACACCTATGACGCCTTCGGCAGACGAATCCGGAAAAAATGCGCCGACCGGTCGATCATCTTCTATCTCTGGCAAGGGGCCACGCTGATTGAAGAGTGGCAAGACAACCCCCAAACCGGCGACGCTCCGCTTGAGATCACGCGCTGGCACTTTGAACCGGGCACGTTCACCCCCCTTGCCAAGGAAACCCGCACGGCCTCAGATGGCAATGACACCGGCCCCGTCTTCTACCCCATCGTCACCGATCATCTGGGTACACCGAAAGAGCTGTTCGACACCGAGGGCAACTGCCTCTGGCAAGCGGAGCGCAAACTCTGGGGCAGAACAGACATAACGGCAAAAAAAGGCAGAAACTACGAACCGATCGTTGACTGCAACCTGCGGTTCCAGAACCAATGGGAGGATGAAGAAAGCGGGCTTTACTACAACCTGAACCGGTATTATGATCCTGATAGCGGACAATACCTGACAACCGACCCCATCGGGCTTGAGGGTGGCCTAAGAACCTACGGCTATGTGCATGATCCCATGCAGTGGGTTGATCCGTTGGGGCTGAAGGGGTGCCCGGAACAAATGGCAACAAATGCTAAGGCTGGTAAGGCTTGGGAAAAGAATGTAACTGCACAGGCCAAGTCAAAATATGGTGCCCAAAATGTAAACGAGCAAGTACTCATAAGGCCTTTAGATAGCAATGGAAATCCGGTTAATTACCGTGTTCGTCCAGATAATACCATAAATCAGAACGGCAATATACGTATAGTCGACGCAAAAGCTTCAAGAACAGCTGGATATACTCCTAATCAGAAGAAAGGTTATCCGTTAATTGAAAAAAATGGTGGCATTATTGAAAGTGGACCACAAGCTGGCACCAGAATTGGCCCAACCCGAGTAACTAGAATTGATCCTACTACGATTGGAACACAATTATAAACGGAGAGAATATGAAGCGAAGCCAGTTCACTCACTATAGATACGCTGAGTCTCTTATCTATGAGTTTAGAAAAAATTATTTTGTAATTGAACGATGCCAACAAGGTGTTGAACTCAATCCTGCACATGGCTCTGAACAAGGGCCAAGCGAAGATTGCGCCCTAAGTGCATCTCTATCATTAGGATGTTCAGCTAAAGATCTGGGACAGGCTCTACTTAAAGCAATAGAAAACTTTGATACACATCCTCCAGCTTTTAATCCGTGGGAGGATAAAGAACATCAAAAAGCCTTATGCGATTGGATGGGAGTGCGCGGCATTCCTACTCTTGAAAAAAATAGCCGACTAATACAGGTTGTTAAGGATTATGGTGCTGATATTTATACCATTTATCCTTATGATAACTGCAATATAAATCCGTGGAATGGCCCATTTGCAGGGCATGAAATAGTGTTGCCAGGATCATCTGGTCCAACTGAAATCGGAGAAGCAGTGATTAAAGCATTTGCCATTTCCACTTACCACCCTGAGCGAAAAGACACCATTTTATGAGATTAATCTCTTTGGGTGCAATTCCCCGCCACTTGTGGCGGTTGACTCATCCAATACGGCTGTAGATACCCCGCTAGCTTGGTGCATGTCAAGTCTCCTTATGAATGTATTTTTCCCGTGACAGGATAAATATACAGACAAAAATCGAGACTTGCCTTCATTACATAGTTGCCTCGCTTATTAAACACAAGGTCTTGCGGCGGGGTAATTCATTAAGGAGAACATAAGATGCCATCAATAAATGTTCAATTTCTTGGGTTACCCTCTGAGATAATAGAATTTGCTAAAGAATGTGCTATAAATTTTAAATTTAACCTTGTTGTTGCTCAATTGTTTCCAGAGTTTAAAGCTATATTTATTACGGATATTGATTCTGATAAGAATTTTAACAAGCTTTATTGCATCAACCAAATATACTTTTTGAAGTCAAAACCAGACATGTCGACAAATGACTATATGGAGTTTTTGGGCAAAAATCCTGATAAATTAGTGTTTTCATTGGGGATATATACTAATGAAAAACGCCTCTTCCGCAGAATCTGTGGGTGGGTAGAAAAAAATAGTCTGTATTATTACCCTCCGTTTGAGATCACGCGCTGGCACTTTGAACCGGGCACACGTTCACCCCCATTGCCAAGGAGACCCGCACGGCCTCAGATGGCAAAGACACCGGCCCCGTCTTCTACTACCCCATCGTCACCGAAGGTAATGTCCTCTGGCAGGCAGAAAACACGCTGTGGGGCAGAACTGAAACAACGGCAAAAAAAGACAAACACTATGGGTACCATTGAGAAATCCTTTGGAACCACGGCTATATTTATTTTTCGAATAATTTTCCCTTTTCCCACTTCCGGCAATTGTTCAAAGATGATGAACATGAAACCACGGGCCAAAGCCAGGTTCGCCGGTAACTGCATATGCCCCTTGCTACAGCACCGGGGCTTCTGTATTCCGCCTTTACCGAATATGCCGCCACGATAGTTGGGGAGCTTTAATCTCTGGCCTACGAAAAGGCGTCTTGGTTCAAACGTGAAATTAAGACGAGATAACTCATGCCAGCGACTTGCTTGTCCCAACTCTTTCTTGGAAATGCTCCACAGAGTATCACCATATTGGACGATGTATTCACGCATATAACACCACTATTTAAATTTAATTGGTTTAAGAACGATACCCTTTCTTGAACTCCAAATAATTTCTTGAGCGGCACTGTTGGCATTTACACAATTTGGCGTTGTAGCCAATTCGCCCGGATTGTCTTTACATTTTTTAAGTACTTCAAGCCGTTCGGCCTTGTGCTCTTTGTACCATTGTACGGTTTGTACGGGCTCGTTTTTCGTACATGACAACAGAATTCCGGATACTATCAACGTTACCAGCAGTATTTTTTTCATTCACCCCTCCCCTATCCTCATAACGTATTGAATCAGCACATATCTATCGCAGACTTCGGACACGATCAATGATAGCTGTAACAGCTTCATGCGACCTGGCATCATTCATATCCAAAGTCGCGGCCGTGTCCTCGATGCAGACTCTATTTCTTTCGAATTTGATACTGAAAAGCGGCTCTGCCTCTGGCTGCATATAGGTGATTTCCCCTTTCCATCGATTGTATCTGGTAGGCTTGACAATATATGGAGAATTATCATTTGAGGTCGCTATGCCGCAATTTACCGCTTCTTCCATTGCAATCACCTTAATCTTCTCGAATTTTCTCGGAATGTCACCAGGGGATCTGCCGCGAATACAATAGTTATTTGCAAACGATGCACAGCCGGTTAATGAGAAAACAAAAAATGCAATCATAATATATTTCATTTCATCTCCCGAAATATCCAGCAACTAGCCATCTGCAAGCATATACCCGCCAGGTATGGTACAAATAAGTTTTGTGGCGTAGTCCTTATCTACTTTTTTGCGCAGATAGGAGAAATACACATCGATGGTAATATTATTTGAATCGCGACCCCAACAGTTTTTGGCAAGAGTGGCACGGGATAACGGTTTATTTGGATTGCACATCATGTATTTTATAAGCTCAAATTCCCTGGTAGAAAGTTCGATTTCATTGCCGTTGCGCCAAACTCTGCGGGCAAGAGGATCCAGCCGCAGATCGGCAAAAACTATTTCCGCCCCGCGTTTCCAATTGCTCCGCCGCAATAATGCTTTGACGCGTGCCAATAATTCCACAAAAGCAAACGGCTTTGCCATGTAGCCATCGGACCCAGCTCCCAATCCAAAGACAATATCTTCGGTCGTACTGCGAGCTGTCAGCATCAGTACCGGAACCAGATTTCCGGCGGCACGCAACTCTTTTATAACAACGAACCCATCTTTCTTAGGAAGCATCACACCTAAAATCACCAGGCCATATTCTCCGGACATAGCCAATTCAAGACCTTCGACACCGTCATAGGCAATTGCGACCTGGAAGTTATTTTCTTCCAATCCGTTTTTGATACGGTTTGCCATGTTTTCATCATCTTCAACGACAAGAATCGTCATAATGAGTTTCCTTGTTTCTGAATTGACCGATCAAAACCGGACATTGACCCCGCCTTCAACCCATCGGCCAGTATTGGGTTGGATCTCGTCAGGGTATTGCGCACCGTTAAACAAGTTGCGAGCAGAGAGGAACACTTCCAGCGATGAGAATTCTCTTTTCAAAAGCTTGGCGCCCAAATGCAGATCCCAGATCATACCGCCATATTTGCCGTTGTACGCCGGAACACCGTTCCAGTAGATATGGCGGCCGGTGAGCACACCTCGAAAAGTCTTGTCGTCGTATCGCATTGACAGTTGCACCGTATGGCGGGGGGCGGAGTAGACTTGCGAGCCGTTACCGGCATGGGTCGTATCCATAAACAGATATCCGACCCCCAGCGACGTATTGAATACAGGGGTCGTACGCGCTTCGAACTCAGCTCCCAGGGCAATACGTCGTTCCGGCACATTTTTGTCCAGATTCCGGTTGTCCTGTACGTTCCAGGTTTCATTGCGTAAGAGAGTGCCTTTCAGCCAGAGGTATGGCACAGATGTGCTTTCCATTCCGATCTGAATGGTCCAGATTTTCTCAAATCCCCAGCTGGCATCATCGTTGAGCACAAGGCTGTATCCACGGCCGGTGTAGACTCGCAACAGGTTGTTATCTCCCAACCGCAATGTGGTGCCCAAGGAAGGACTAAATTGACTTCCTTCGGTGTTTTTGTCAAAACGGCCACCAGGAATCACGCTCAACGGGCCAACGCTGATGGTGTCGTTCAGATAAAAGCTGAAGCGATCTCTCTGGTGGTCAAGCGGGCTGGAATTGGTCAGGAGGCTGGACACGCTCGCTCCCAAATGTTCGTACTCAAAGCCGCCCACCACTAAATGATGCTCGTTCCTCCAGACCAGCTTGCCACTTCCTCCCCCGACTCGCTCACGCGCTTTAGTGATTTGAATAAGAGAGCCATCACGTATGGTGCTTTGGTCATCATGCCTGTTGTGCGTGAAGTAATAGGCGTTTAGTTCCATCTCCAGTTGTTCCGTCAAGGGGCGGTTTAAACCAAGGGTAGCGGTCAGGTAATGTTGATCGCTATCCTCCTTGAAATCGAGCAACGTTGTGTAATTGTCCACCCGCCCTGCGCGGCTGTGATTGATTGTGCCCCAAATCTGTCCCTGGCCTGGAAGGTCGTAGGTTAGCTTTCCATATGCATTGTTGGAGTAGACGGTGCGCTGGGGAAGCACGCCGTTCGAGCCGAGATAACCTCCGGAAAGATAGTATCCCAGGCGGCCACTGCTGCCGGTCAGTTCGGCACCGGTGTCGACCGTGGTGCTCTCACCAATAGATGTACTAACCGAGCCACCCAGAGGACGTTGTCCAGGGCGCTTGGTTATAACATTAATAACTCCGCCAAGTGCCCGGCCCCACGCCGAGGATGCAGTACCCTTGACAATCTCGATCCGTTCAATGATGCGGGCCGGTACTATTGCCACGTCGGCAAAGCTACCACTGTTGTTGAGGGGAACCCCGTCAAGCAGCACCTGGGTTTGAAAAACAGAAGTTCCTTGAATTTTGACGTATGCCCAACTGCCAGGACCTCCCAATTGACGAACCTGAACACCGGGAACAGTTTCAAGAGCATCGGCAAGGGTATGGGCATTCAACGCCTCGATCTCTCGTGCCGTTATAATGGTAATGTTTTCAGCGGTCTGGGAAAGGGGTTTGGGAGTGCGTGAGGCGCTGGATACTGACTCCTGCCAATCAGCGAATAACTTGAAAGTATCATCGGTCTCTTCAGATTGGGCAAAAAGAGGAGTGGTGCAGATAATTAAACAAACCATTGCAAGTGTAGCAAAAAAATAATGTGGCATTTTAATGAATATCATGACATAGTCTGGTTTAGCAAAATAACAAATATTAATTGCATTTGTCTACATTAATTAACGTCTAAACAAAAAAAGGAGAGATTGTTGTAATGAATGATCAGAAAAATCAAGAAGAACTGATTGTACTGGATGAGGGACAGGACCTGAATACGATCTCGGATTGTTGTCCAACCTTTTTTACTCCGACCAGAATAAGGTAAACAAACTGGCGGAGTGGGCAACCTCTCCGCCCATATTTTGCTTGGAGTTGTTTATGGAAACATCGAACTACCTAAAAGCATTCCCCTGCCCCGACAAACCGGATCGGGTACTGTTGCTGGCTACTCGTCGATGCGCTGTATTGGAATTATCAGAAAACAAATGGGAAACCATTCGTAACGAAGGGGAACTGCCGGAAAAAGAACGCGAGCCCCTGTTGCGATTGGGAGTGCTGACACCGGACCGGGCCACAGAACGGGATGAGATGCTGAGTCTCTTCGAGCGCGTCAATCGCGACAGCCGCCATCTGGCTGTAGTGGCGGCGCTTACCATGAACTGCAACCTGGCCTGCCCCTACTGCTTCGAAGATCCCTTCCGGGGGAACTTCACCATGAGCAACGATACCGCCAACCTGCTGATTCACCGTCTGACCGAGCGCATGGCAAACGGATTGGACGTAACCGTGGATTTTTACGGTGGTGAAGCGTTGATGACTTTGAGGCTGCTAAAGCGCATTGCTACTAAATTGAAGCATGCCGGCCAGAAACATAAGGTATCCTTCCGCTTCAACATTTTCACCAACGGAACCCTGTTGACGCGTCCGGTGGTTGAAGAGCTGCTTCCGCTGGGATTAGCCGCCGTGCGCATCACAATGGATGGTCCCGCCGATATTCACGACCAGCAGCGTCCTTTTGTCACCGGCCAGGGGAGCTTCCGGACTATCCTGGATAATATCCGAGCTGTTCACGAAATACTCCCCATCGACCTGGGAGGCAACTACACCCGCGACAACTACCACCGTTTTCCCGAACTGCTGGATCAACTGCTGGCCGAAGGAATCGACCCCGCCAAATTCAAGGCGGTGGCTTTTTCGCCGGTCGTGCCCAAAGCAGACGGCAGTGTTGCCGGTGACAGAGGCTCCACCTGCACCTGCAGCAGCGAACCGTGGATGATCGAGGCCGGGTTGTTTCTGCGTGAGGAGATTATCAAACGCGGCTTTCCCACCCCCAAGCTCAAAACAAGCGCCTGCATGATCGAGTTTGAAAACGATGTGGTGGTGAACTACGACGGTAGTCTGTACAAATGCCCGATTTTCATGGGGGATGAGGAATTGCGGGTCGGTTCACTGGCCGAAGGTATCAAGGATTACCGTGAATCCCACAACCTGGATGTATGGAAGAACGAAGAATGTCTGGAGTGTGCTTACCTGCCGCTCTGCTTTGGCGGCTGCCGCTTTTTGCGGCGGCTGAAGACAGGAGCCATCGACGGCGTGGATTGCCGCAAGACATTGCTGGATGCATCGCTGGAGAGGATTGTCAGACAGGATCTTGAAACAAATTCAACCAATTGAAGGCAGCTTCATCTCTTTTAAAATCCGTCCAATTGAAAGTGAACCCATATTCTTTATAATCTTCACAGCTTCCTATCTGGCTATTTCGGACGTTGGGCAGGAATAGCCCCGCTGTTGCACTTTGTTGGAAGTTCGATATCTATCTCTCATCTTCTGATATCATAAGATGTCTCAAATTAATTGATTTTTGATGAAATTTTGCAGCAAATTCTTCAAGGAAATATGCAAGGAAATTCGCTTCCCTAGATCTGATTTCTAATGACTCGTTTGTATTGAGACTATTTTCCCCGCCATGTTCCAACTCGTGTTGTAATATATCCCTTAAAACAGAACCATAAAGATCACCATCCTTCATCTCAAAGGGTCTGATTGATGGTATGTTCCCAAATGGTGGTCCTCCAGTTGAAATTGTCACATATATCTCAAGATCACCAGTTTGCTCATCGCAGCCGATTAACAACCCTGCATCAGCTGGCACCTGCTGCTTCCCGCCAAATAATTCCATTTTTGCCATGCTTATCTCTCCGAAGTAGTTGTATGTTGTCAGTTATTTTGGTTTTTGAGAATATGCGCTCAATCATTAAGAATGCAATGCGATATTATAGGTTTCTTTGAGAATGGATTACTATCTGCAAAAACAGTAACGTATTGAAGTCATGACCACCCCTAGAACGGGTGGTCATGACTTCCGACCTGCGAGTGACACGACTTGGCTAAGCCCTATTTTAGGACGGACACCCATCCAATATATGACGCTTTCGTGACACGACAAGGTCGAGGTGGGGAACCTGCTCGTTCTTGTAAAATAGCTTAAACGGCAGGATAATTGAATTCATGTCAATGCAGGTAATGGTTAGTTATGTCACTACGTTCATGCGTCATCTCTTGCGACACGCGCGAGAGTGCTTGTTCGTGTGTGTAACCCGCTTTTGTTTGCAACTCATTGAACCGCGCTTGGCTCCAATTCCAGCGAAATCCATGACTTCCATGGTATGCCTGACATGTTTTCTCACACGCCCGCTTAATAGCATTATTGTACCCCCGTTTTGACACCTCGATACACCGCGAGCCGGGTACAAATGTACGTTCAAGTTTTGCGTAAGTTTTTAGCGACACCGGAGTTTGTGCACCATCAGAGCCAGTCTTCTGTATCCATCCTTTCATTTGCCCTTTTTCGTCTGTCCGCATGCCACAGAGCGCATCTATTGTTGTTTTGCCGCGAGCATTCAGTTCCGCAACTATTTCATGATATGTCGCAACGCTTAGGCTTTTATCTCCAGTCTTTCCGCCTTTTCCGATCATCCCGTACCACCCCTTTATTTCCCCGGTGATTGGATCCGGCCGCAAACCCTTCAACTGATGATCATAAATTTTGAAAACCTCATTGATCCGCCCCCCGCCCTCGAGCTGGATTTTAGCTGTCAGCTCGTATTTTGGATTGATCGCAACGACAATATCTGCGGGCCGTTCAAATGCACGCGACTCATCGTTACGTTGCCCGAGTGTATGAGCCGCCAATGCTCGGACTTCTTTGAAATCAAATTGAACCTGACGGTCAATTTGACTATTTTTGCAGTATACATTGATAGCGCTCTCGAGTTTTTCGAGAGCGGCAGCGTATTTATCAAAAGTTGCCCTCTGCCAATCCCCCGCCTGAATTTTGTCAGCCATCCAGCCTGCGAGTTGTTCACCCGTAATTTTTGTCAAATCACGGATTCCGTATTCAGCTTGAACCGCCGTAAAAGCCTGGCATGCTATCGCCTTGAAGTCAGCCATGGTGTTGTAATTGAAAACCCCAATGGCTTTTCCTACTTCATGCCATGTTTCAGCTCCGGCCGCCCGCGCCTCTTCTTTTGCAGTGTGCTTTGATTCACCAATGCAGTCTATTGATTTATAAACTTCTGTAACTTGCCAATTAACAGACCCACGCATAAAAAAACCTCCGCAGAATTTTTAATATATCCCGTGAAGGCCGTTGAAACTTTTGTGATTTTTTTGCCTTTTTGGAGGCGCACTCTTAAGATATGGAGCGTTTTTTTAACCGTGTTTGCTGTCACGAGCCGATTTTTCTACACCTGAAGCTTGGCTTGCTTCATCCAGTTATTATGCCGCTCTGGAAAGCGCTTTGCGGTGTTTTTTTCGCATGTGAGGTGCGTTACTCACAACCCAAACCTACATACTAAACGGAGCGGGCGAGGCGAGGCGGACAACACGGTCCTTGTTAAACTCGAAATATGTAAACATCGGAACGATGGTAATGTTCAATATTAGACATGGTTTAGCTTATATGTCAATTTTTTTTGCATCGCGGAACGAATTTTTTCAACCTATTTCAAAAAGAAACCCACTATTTGAAATAGGCATCAAAATTCGAGCGTCCCGAAATCCATGGTCCGCTTTAGATGCAGCATACCCAACGCTGCACCTAAAGCGTCCTAAACCCATGAAAGGCGTGTATTTTTTTATGTTCAACAAAAAAATACATTGACCTTACAAAGTACATGTGTATAGTACAATATAGAATACAAAATTGAGGCGAAAAAATGCAGAAAAAAATCAGCACACGCGAAGCTAAAAGGCTTGAGAATTTTGCCGCAGAGCGGCAAAAACTGCGCGCTGAAATCGTTGAGTTGCAGCGCGAGTTAAGAGCTATCACCAACGCAAAAATAACTCAAGCTGTTCGTGCTGGTATCAAGGCAGGTGACCCGGACTTGATTGAGAATTTGCGACAAATTCTCGAAGGCGAAGCCGCAGAAGCGGCAACGCTGAAAACCATAAAAGCAAGAACCACTAAAACAAAACCAAAGAGACAAAATATAAATCAGGAGAGGCAATAATGGCAAAAACCTGGAAGAAAAAAAAGCAGGACGCCGCAGAAACTGCGCCGGCATACGACCGCAAGAAGCTGGCCGAAATTGCGGAATTGGAGACCCCCGGGGAGCGGGCGGCGGAACTCCGCTGGTTAGGCGAGCAGGGAGAAATTACGCAGCTTGAAATAATGGCCCGCAGGGATCTTATTTACCGACAAAAAAGGGAAAGCGGGGAGCCGTATAGCGTTGAATTATCCCAAGGCGCTTTGCTCCTTGCGGTGAAAATTATCCACCGCGAGCAGCGGGCGCTTTCGATGAAAATGGCCCTTGACGCGGCCACAGCCGCGGACGTGTCGAAACGCAAAATGGACAAATACAAGTCTAGGAGAAAATCCCAAAGATCTCCGAAATATTCGGAGATCAAGAACCGGTTTTTCGTGCTGATCGAGCGCATGCTGGAGAGAGGTTTTTCTTGGGCGGATATATCTTTCTACTTGCAAAAAGAGCATGGTTTTCCATGTACGCGGGGTTATCTCTGTAACGCATATAAGAGGATCAAAGAAGAGCTCGGAGACCAGAGAACCACCGAAACCAACAACCAGGAAGAGGCGGAATAATGATAGAAGAACCCCTGCAAATAGCCCCCGAAGAGCCCCCCGGCCAGGCCCCTATCGTAATCACATCTAAGCGCAAAAAAGACACGACGGCCGCCGAGCGGACTATTGCCGATGCGTTCAAAAAACAGCTCTTATTGGCCGGCCCGCTGCGACTTGAAAACCGCGAAGGGTTCCTTTCACTTTGGCAAAAAACGCCCGAAAAAACGTGGATACATGCGGGGTACGAGGCATACCACGGGGAGGCAATAACACTACCTATCGCCGGCGAAGATCAGACCCTACGCGGCATATTGTCAGCAATAAAAAAAGAGGCACGTACCGACACTCGGCGGACAGCAAAAAAGGCTTTCGAGAACCTAACAGAGAGTAGCTTATTGAGGGTATTGAAGGCGTTCAACTTCATTATCTATACAGATGAAAACGGCAACTGGCAGCAGACGACTCCGGACGGGAAAAAGGCTATCATGCTCCGTTCCGAACAGCTGAATACCCGCGGGCGGATCGGACGGATTCCTATTAAAAAAATACTTCCCGCCTGGCTTAACTTTCTGTCCCGCCGCGGCGTAGGTAAGATTGAAGACATAACGGATATGCGCCGTGTACTGATCGAAGGGGCTATTCAGGAACACCGAGTGCCTTGGCAAGTTATCTATGCAATCCATGAATGGATACGTCCGCTTCACGAGAACAGAAAACGGGGGCTTCGCGGGCGGTTGTCGCCCGAAGAAATGCAAGCCGGCATAGACCTTTTTTACGCCGCGTGGAAAGAACAAAAAGAAGAGAAACGGAAAAAGGAAGGAGTACGAAAAGAAAATGACCTTGGAGAACCCCACCAATCTGGAGACTCCGGATAAAAATTATATGGCCGAAGCGGAGGCTGAAGCCATTCTTGCGCTACCAGTTTTGCCCATCCCAATCAACATTTCAGAGCATGTCTCGATCACGAGCATGACTGTTTGTTGCCCTGTTTGTTCAACAAATTTACCCCCGGAAGATGTCAGAGGATCATGGCAGATCAATAACCACACTGCATCAATGGACGGTTATGGAATTTGCTATGGATGTATGAGTATTGGCCCGCTCCCGACAGCACGCTATCGGGCGGACGGCACAAGTTTAGAACAACAACCAGACGGATCGTGGAAAGAAGGACGCTGGTTAGAAGAGCCAACTATTTTGGGGCTTATCAAAGATAAGTTCGTCGAAGGGTTCAAGAAGAATTTAAAGCTATAGCAGGGGGAGAAACAGACTATGAGCAGCAAAATAGCAGAACTGGTAAATATGATAGTAAATTCTGGAACAAAACTTTCAGAAGCAGAACTGGATCAAATCGGACTACCAAAACTCGAGTTGCCATACATGTTTGAAAACGGGCTTTGGCTCGACGCTGATTCAATATCAACTACATTAATCCTTGAGTGCCCAAAATGCAAAACTCGCATCCCAACGAGCGAATTGCGAGGCGCAGTTTTTGCCCGGAACAATCGCGCATGCTCGATTGAAGGTGTCGCCATTTGCCGAGAATGCCACACCATTGTTCCGCTTCCGGAGTTCCGGTTTTTCGACCAGGGGTTGTACCAAGTCCTCGACGAGGTGGGCCCAATCAGCACTGATTTTTGGTTAGAGTCACCGCTTGGCATTGGGTTTACGTATACTGATAACTACAACAAGGGCGGCCACGCATGAACGAAAAATTAAGTCGCATATTGCGGTATCTGAAACTCATCGAAAATCTCACAAAAGATCAGAAACAACTCTTGTTTGCAGTTGCGAGCACACCATCAGCATACTGTTATTCTACCGCTTGGCAAAGTGCATTAGGTCTCACATCAAAAACTATTGAACGCGAATTACCGGCATTAATTACACAGAATGTGGTTGTTAAATTGCCGACAGCATTCGGCGGATTATCATTATACGCAGTCAATCCGCCGGAGATAAGCGAGATGATAAAAAACTTGGTCCGAACCCAAACCAAGCGAGCTTTTGCAGCTTTTTTTATACGTGCTCATACTAATTCAATTTCAACTCCGAAAGTGATAACATCATCATCGTACTTACGAGAACCGAAGCCGGAGACCAGCAACAACACAGCAGAATCCCAAACGGCCCCAACCAGAAGCTTCAGAAACAATGTAATACGAGGCCCGTGGGGATCATTTGACGCAGCTGATTACGAGCGTGAAATTGAAAAAATGGAGCGAATTCGCGAAGCAGAGCGGGAAGGACGAGACTTGATAGATGATGACTTGTAGAAAAATGAAAAAGACAAAAAAAGGCTCTAGTCACAATAGCATTGTTCTATCATCAGCCGCAGGATTAGTGAAAACAGGAAAAAGCTTCTCGCCTAGCTTCTGGGATGATTATGACGCCCCCCCTGATTCTGAAGCTGCTATGCGTGCTGCGCTAGATGAAGACAGAAAGTCAAGGTGAGTATGTCAAACAAAGCGAAAATTCCATGGCGAGTCGTAGAAATTTGGCCGATCGCTGATGAATACTGTTTGCATCTAAAATTTGCGGACGGCTGGCAGGGTGAAATAGACCTTTCAGATTTAATTTTAGGTCCAGAACCGGGAGTATTCGCTGAACTCGCGGATCCTCAAAAATTTGCCGCAGTTTATGTCAACGACGGTGTTCCGACGTGGCCTAATGGACAAAGAATTGACCCGGAAGCTGCATGGCAAGAAGTGAGTTCTAGAGACGACAATGATCTCAAAAACGCGATTTACGAAATAGCCGAAGGCATGCATCGCTGCGGGATCTTAAGCGATGAAGATTTTTGGGAATTTAATAATCCCTCAGAGTCCAAGCATGACAAAATTGCAATTCATTACAATTAATTGTAAAAAAACGGCCCTATGGGGAGGGGGGTGAATAGATTCGTGAATAGATTTATGCAGATAAAATTGTTTTGTTATCAGTATGTTATTACTATTAGTGAATAGATTCGTGAATAGATACTTCGTGGCCCAGCGTATAATGGAATTACTAATTTTGGCACTGGCATGGCAAAGACGTGGTTTCAAGGCTACCTGTGTAGGGTCGCCTTTTTTATTTATTGTGAATACGGTAAAAAGAATAGAGGAAGTAAAAGGGGGTCTGGTATGAAGAAAACCGCTAAAACACGGGATGATCTGGGGGCAGAATTTGAAAAATATTTTGAAGGGTTACGAAATTCAGTGTTGAGGTATGATGATCCTTTGGCGCCTGCATTGGACTTGAAAAAAGGAAATTCAAGCGCTAAAAAGCGCGAGGGTGAAAAACCGGAAAAGAAGTGAAACTAACGCTCGAGATGTGACAGAATACGTCCCATCTAAAACAGTTCTCTGCCAACTGGCAGGCTGTCTATCCAAATTTGATCTTCTGCACTGAAATCAGCCGTTTCATCACATTGAGCCAGTAATTCTTCCAAACTATAGCGTGTGCGGAGCGTTATATCAAAATTAACGATTTCTGTTTTCAATTTATCATTCATTTTAACCTACCTAACCAAACCGCTAATGTGACATATTCTGTCACATTATCTGAGCTTTTGTACACGATTTATCGTTGAAATAACTGCTGTGTGAGATTTTTCGTTTACATTTACAGATGAACTACTCATCTCTTTGAAACACACTCTGTTTCTGTCAAATTTGACGCTAAAATATGCTTGTGATTCAGATCTCTTGTTGTAAGTGATTTCGCCCTTCCATCTATTATATCTGTTAGGCTTGATAATGTAAGGATCATTTTTATTCGAGAAAACGATGCCGGAATTTATCGCTTCTTCCATTGCTATGTTCTTAATTGGTTCAAATTTCTTTGAAAATTCAAGCGGATATCTGTTTCGTAAACAGTAATTATTTGTAATAGTCGCACAACTGGTTAGTACAAAAATAAAAAACGCAAACAGAATAAATTTCATCTCATTTCATCCGACGGCAATGCATTATATTAAATGAGACACACATATTCTCTAAATTAAGATTTGTCAACTTATCTTTTTTATTTTCGCAACAAACTGGAATAATGGAAACGGCAAACGATACTGAAAATAGCCTGAATTATCTATTTTATCCCCTGTAGCAAACTCTGAAAATGGTAACCGGTGCTGGAGCCAGTCGGAATTATCCACTTTATCCGCTGTCAGAACTATCGACATCACTTTAGTTTTCATGACCAGATCCGGACTTACCGCTGTTATGTTCAGCAAGCGCAGCAGCAGTTTCTCTGCCAATTCTGCGAGCCATGCTAGCGTCGTAATCAGTGACACAATCGTCACCAAAGCGGATTATCGGCACTCCGGGGTTAGCCTTTTCCCAGTCTCTTTTTATTTTTCTACAAAACAAGTAGATAATTACGCACCAAAATAGCGCACCAAATGCATTAGCCCAACCATCTATGTTCATTTTTTATCTCCTTTCTTTTTCTTCCCCGCACCACGCGGAGCGGCAGTGTCTAACCCACGACTTTTGATGAAATCAATCAGGGTTCCACGAGAACATTCTAGTATGCGCGCTATCGCGCTTTTTGCCACACCATGTTTCAACAGCTCTTTAATTTGCTCTTCTTTTCCGTCGAGTTTTGAAGCCGACGTGCTCCCGACCGGCCGGCCGAGCTTCACCCCTTCTGCTTTTTTCCGAGCCAAACTCTCGCGCGTTCGGCTCGATATCAGCTCACGCTCAATTTCAGCAGCAATCGACAACGCGAATGCTAACACTTTGCTTGTAATATTGTCGTTTAACTCAAAACCACCTTTAACTGCATAGACCGTCACTTTTTTTTCCAGGAGAACCTGGAGCTGCGACATAACATCAAGCATCGATCTTCCCAAGCGGCTTAATTCAGGTACAACAAGAACATCGCCAGCAGATAACTGATCGATTAACCCCGCAAGCGCCGCGCGGTCGCGTACGCGAACCTTGCCACTCACAACTTCTTCGATAAACTTCACCTTACCCAACCCGCGATCGTTGCAAAATTGCAACACTCCGTGCTTTTGGTTCTGCGCGTCCTGTTTATCTGTAGAAATTCGTATATAGCTGTACGTTGCCATGCTCAAATCCCCTATTTTTCGTTATTGTCGGTTAAAACCAGAACTACTTATTAAATTGTATAATAATTGTTTATCAAAAAGCAACATATAAAGTATGTAAAAATTGACTTATAAAACGTTCGTATAAATTGAACTATTTCGCGTGTGAAACCACCGATCTCTATACGCCGACGCTCTGGAAAAATTTATGACTTTTTATATTTCTCTATTTGCCAAGCAGCTTGTGAAGCATCGGCGATAAGAATGACTGAGAAAAGTGCGGACATCCATGCTGACTCGAACACGAAGGCCACCATCAGCGCAATGAACGTGTAAAGTGCGATAAGGAAAGCCAGAATCCAGTTTGTGTATGGCAATGCGTGCCCCTCGCCGAGTCCCTTGACATGCTTTGCGGCGATCGGCGAGTGAAAATGGCATAGAGTAATGTCAACAAAAATGAGAACCGCATTCAGGAAGAAAATATTTTTCAGCATAAACCCAGTATTAGTTTTGACCGTTACTGATAATCTCTTTGGCCATCAGCATTATGTGCAAAAACAACGCCTGTTTCTGAGCTTCCCTAAGCTCGCTGGCGGACATTTTAATCTCCTGAAGCAAATCATTATCGTAAATCGGCGTCTGATTAACTGAATGCAACAATTCATTCGCGCTCATTTCGTGGAAAAGATACTTTGCAACATCGGTCTGCGGTAACGTGCCGAGCCCATTGGCTTCGATGATGCGTCTGAAAGGTTCAAGCCTAATGCAGTCTGTTTCTGTGATTTCCATAGTTTTGCTTTCTCCTTGAGTTTGTTTGTCACGGCGGTTTACAGCTTCCAGCGCTTATCGCTCCGACAGCTGTTCGTTTCCAGCCCTGAGCCGCCAGACAAACGGCTTAGAGTGAGTAACGGTTGTCTATCCAGTATTTTGACGTTTTTGCTTTTCGAAGACGGTGGTCATTCGGGTTCTCAACCACGATTTTATCGCGAATTTGCAGTGCCCAAGCTACTTGCTTTTGGGTCCCGGTTAACTCAGGTAATCCGAGGACTTGAGCCCTTAATGCCGCAGATTCCGCACTTGCTTTGCGTTCCGCGTGCTTTGTCTTTATTTTTATGACAACTTCTTCCGGCGTATCGGCTTTTTCAAAGCTGCATTCCCAGTGTTTCACTAACGAGAGTTCAGCTATATACTGGTTTGTCTCTTCTGCAGACTGGAGTCTGTTCCGAACTGCATAAATCACATCGTCGAGTGAGACGTGCTCGAACGCGGGAGATACGACATACTCCTCGATTTTGACCGTATCAATTTTGTTTCTTTCTGCCGTTATCTCTTTTAAAATTTCAGATGCCTTGTTTGTGATTTCAGCAGCAATTTTCTTTTGATCGGCAACCATAACATCGTGATTCGATTTTGCTGCAATGGCCATTGTGTAGTCATCTTCAAACACAATATTGCAATAGTTATTAAAATCACCATCAACAGTTTCGATTGATCCCTTATCACAAATGACTAATTTGTGAATACGCATACGATAACCAGTATGGATAATGTTGGTAGCGATATAAAATCCTGGTGATATCTTCTCGTATATATATACTCCGTTTCCACAGTTAGACAGTGATTCACTATTTTTACGAACTATTTTCAATACCGGCTCTATTTTGGCTTCGCTTTCATTGAACCTTAGACCAGTAACTTTATACAATGCTGCTTTTTGAAGTGATCCCCTCACCTCCAATATGCATTTTGTAGAGTAGCATTCACCACTACGTCCGACATCAGTGGTCTCATCAAAGACGAGCATCGGAACTATCTTTTCTTCAAAAATCTGAAATTGTTTTGTAAACATATAAAATATCTCCTAAATATATGAATAAAGTTGTGCCGTATACAAAATAACTGCTCTTTTGCCCCCCGCCAACGCTTCCAGCACCCCTAACAGGGCTCGCAGTTTCTGCATACATCCTGTCTATTGCAAAAGCCGCGGCACCAGTGTTCACTACCACCATCATCTCTCCGACAATCATCCTCAAATACCGCATAGCATCTTTCCACAGCACGATAATTGTCGAACATAGTCTCTACGCCGATACCGAAAAAAAAATTCAGGGTGAGGAAGATAAAAAAGACCCAGTTCCCGACAAAAATGATAAACGGGAGCAAAGACAACGGATACACTACACAAACGGTACGGGTTCGGGGCGTGAATATTCACCCGGCAACCGCTCTTTTATAACTACTATATATGTGAGTTTGTATGGTTCGAGACGGATATCCAAGTCGTCAATTACCCACTTCAAAAACGGACTAGCCAACGATACATTGCATGTTTTTCCCTTTAGCATTTCCTTGATCTCATTTTGGGTGAGGACATGCCCGCGATCCGCCGTTTCCCGTCTCCAAATCGAAAAATTGCAGCCTGAGCCCGGATTATCCTTTTCGTGATTAATGCATTTCACGAAACTCCCGTGGTTCATTATGCTTGAGCCACAAACCGGACAACGCAACTCCGATGTCACCTCGATATTCCAACCGCCATCCGGCGACTGTTCAACGTTGTACAACTGACCATCGATTTCCATGTTGCGCTTCCAACTCAGCAGCGCAAGCAACTCGGTCTCGCTTAATACCCGACCGGCCACTTCACGCAGCAAAACAAAATCGCAACTTGTGCATTTGATAGAATCGTTACCCAGCTTCAGGTTATGTGGACTCCCGCATTTTGGACACCTAGCCATAATCTCGTCTCCTTGTTTGTTCAAATTTTAGGCGGTTTTCGCCCGTTGATACAAATAAGATCAGTCGAGTGTCCGGATTATTGGCCTGATTTTGATAAAAAATTTGTCACTTGAACCATAATATGGCAAAAATTCTCAGCTTATGGTTCTTTTCACGTTCTCAGGTTATGGTTTTTTTTTGAAACAAAAGTTGACCACTGAAGCATATGAGGTAGGCTGAAAAGAATGGACACCAAGCGTGGTAATTTGATTACCCAGGAGGGGTCCAGA
>MTLD01002054.1_pt1 | contig 33716 bp, 33 predicted proteins | sample 1982471 | NCBI WGS metagenome assembly MTLD01 (sample SAMN05712604, study PRJNA340218) | biofilm metagenome | isolation source: sample SPM anode biofilm adapted to -50 mV | place: USA | collected 2012-02-03 | reverse complement strand
GGGCCGCGTCGAGGCCCGCCAGCACCTGCGAGAGGGGGATCTGAGTGTCGCTGATGCGCTGGAACCGGTCGGGCTTCAGGGAGTCCAGGCTGACGGTGAGGCGCTTCAGGCCCGCGGCCCGCAGGGGGACGGCGGCCTCGGCGAGGAGGGCGCCGTTGGTGGTGAGGGCGAGATCCTCCAGGCCTGGCACGGCGGCCAGCATCCGCACCAGGGCGGGGAGCTCCCGGCGCAGCAGGGGCTCGCCCCCCGTGAGCCGGAGCTTGGTGACGCCCAGGCCTGCGAAGATCCGCGCCAGCCGGGCGATCTCCTCGAAGGTGAGGAGGGCCTCCCGGGGGAGGAAGGCGTGGTCGGGGCCGAAGGCCTCCCGGGGCATGCAGTAGGTGCAGCGGAAGTTGCACCGGTCGGTGACCGACATGCGCAGCGCCCGGAGCGGGCGGCCGAGGGTGTCCAGCGGCTCCATTCCTCCAAGCATAAATTCACTTCCTGGGTCAGAATGGATTGTTTCGTCTGGATCATCCGCGATGGGCTTCTTCGACCGATTTCTCAACCGCGCTCCCCAGGGGCCCCTGCCGATCCTGGCGGACCTTCTGGAGGCGCGGGGCGTACCCGCCGCCCTCCCGGGGCTGGAGGCCCTGGTGCCGGCCTTCGAGGCCCACCGGGATGCCGCGGGCCGCGAGAGCTGGGCCGAGGCCGTGGCGGCCACCCACCGGGCCGGCCTGCCCCTGCCGCCGCCCTGGGAGGAGGTCCAGGACCGGATCTTCCCCGAGCTGGTGCCGGCCTGGCGCGCCGAGCGCGAGGGGCGGTGGCACCGCCTGTTCATCGAAGGCCTCTTCCAGCGCGTCCGCCTGGAGGACATGGCCGTGCCTGCAGCCTGGATGCGTCTCTGGGACCAGTCCGAGACCGAGGTCCACGACCTGGCCCTGGACAACCTCCGGCACCGCACCGTGGGCGCCTTCGAGCGCCTGCCCTCCGGCATCTACCGGGGCCCCTGGCGCGATGGCTATGACGCGGCCCGGCTCCTGCTGCCCGAGGTGTGGGATGGCCTCTTCAAGGACCAGCACCCCTTCCTCGCTATTCCCACTCCGGGGCTGCTGCTGGCGGCGCCCCAGGTGCTGCTGCCCAAGCTGATGGAGGCCGTGGGCAAGACGCTCTCGGAGGGCGCCCCCCTGCTGCAGGCCGCCGTGCTGGAGCGCATCGGCGAGCACCTGGTGGCCGCGCGCATCCAGGAGCCCCATCCCATGTCGGGGCCCCAGCGCGAGTTCAAGCAGCTGGACCAGCTGGAGGCCATCCGCACCCAGGAGCAGGACCTGGATCCGGCCCTGGGCCGGCCCGCCCCCGTGGGCCTGCTGAAGACCCAGCAGGGCAAGTCCCTCACCGTGGCCACCTGGACGGCCGGCGCGCCGGTCCTCCTCCCCGAGGCGGACCTGGTGGCCTTCGCCAGCGCCGAGGGCGAGCCCCTGGGCATCTACTGGCGCCAGTCCCTTCCGCGCATCTCCGAGGTCCGGGGCGAGCTGGTGGCCATCTGGGGCCCCCGCCGCGTCCGGCATGAGGGCTTTCCCGACGCCGGGCAGCTGGCGCGCCTGGAGTGCTTCGCCTCCGCGGAGCAGATGAAGGCCATGCAGACCCAGGGCGGACGCCCACAGCCCAAGGCACCGGCGGCCCCCGGCGGCGGGTTCAACGCCCAGCCGGCCCCGGCGCTGCCCCGGCATCTCCAGGGCGCGGGGCTGGGCATGCAGGACGGGGACTAGGCCCCTTGCTTCCGGCTGCGCTCCCGCACCAGGAGGCGCCCCCGCCGGCGGCGATCCAGGCCGGGGCCAGCCTCGTGAAGGTGCGGGCCCGGCTTGCCCAGGGTGAGCTCGACCGGGTGGGGGGCGGCGTGGTGGTCGCCCCGGGGGTCGTGGCCACCAATGCCCACGTGGCGGCGGCCGGCAACCCCATCCTGGTGAGCCAGGGGGGGGAGAGCTGGCGGGCCACGGCCATCCGGGTGGACCCGGACCTGGACCTCTGCCTGCTCTCGGTGCCGGGCCTGCCCTTGCCGCCCGCGGAGGCCGCCGACGGGATTCCGGAGGCCGGGGCCCCGGTCTTCGCCCTTGGCTTTCCGGGCGGGCGGGGCCCCGTGGTCTCCCGGGGCCGGCTCCGCGCCGTCTGGCACTACCGGGACGGCCGGCTGCTGCAGACCGACGTGGAGACCCATCCGGGATCCAGCGGCGGCGGCCTCTTCGATGCCCGGGGGCGCCTGCTGGGCCTCACCACCTTCACGGCGGCACGGAGCCCCCGGCTCAGCTTCGCCATCTCGCTCTCGGGGCTGACGGCCCTGGAGGCTCGGCCGGCCGAGGCTCCTGGCCGGCCGGTCCGTACGGGCTTCACGGTGGCCGAGGACTACCTCTCCGCTCTGGCGGAGGATCCCCGCAACGCGGGTGAATGGGAGCCCGCTGCCCGGGCCTGGGTGGCCGCGGAGCCGGAGAGTCCGGATGCCTGGTTCGCCCTGGGGTTGGCCCTGGACCAGGCGGAGCGCCGGGAGGTCCGCGGTGGCGGGGGTGGAACCGGCGCGCAGGCAGCGGTCGAGGCCTACCGGCGGGCCCTCGCCCTGCGTCCCGAGGCGCGGATCTGGAACAACCTGGGGGTGGCCCTGGACGCGCAGAACCGCTTCGCGGAGGCCGAGCACGCCTTCGGGGAGGCCCTGGAGCTCCGCCCGGACTATGCCCTGGCCTGGCTGAACCTGGGCAGCACGCGGCTGAACGCCCTGCGGTTCGACGCGGCGGCGGAGGCCTACCAGCGGGGGCTGGCGCTTCGGCCCGACGAGGCCGAGGGCTGGATCCGGCTGGCCCAGTGCCACCGGAAACTGAAGGACTGGCGGGGTGAGAGCGAAGTCCTCGCGGTGGCGCTCCGCTACCGGCCCCTCTCCCAGGACCTTTGGCTGGATTACGGCGCAGCCCGGGCCCACCTGGGGGACCGGGCCGCGGCGGAGGACGCCCTGCGGAAGCTGGAGGGTTGGGACTCGCCCCTGGCGGCGAGGCTGCGCCGGGTGCTGCGCCGCGCCTTCCGGCGCTAGCCGATCAGTCCGATCTCCCGCAGACGTTGCAGGAGGAAGGCCTGGGCGGTGATGGGCGGGAAACGGCGGAGCTCGCCGGGGCCCAGCAGGGACTCCGGGCAGTCCAGCACCACCTCGGGCCGGGGGTGGCAGAAGAACGGCATGGAATAGCGCACGGCATCAGGGCTGTCGGGATTCACGACGCGGTGGGTGGTGCTGGGGATCTTCAGGTTCACGTGGCGGCTCAGCATGTCGCCGGCGTCGGCGACGATCTCACCATCTTCGGCGTCGACGGCGTGCCAATGCCCCTCCCGGTCCTGGAGCTGCAGCCCCGCGCCCGTGGCGGCGGGCAGGAGCGTGATGAGGTTGATGTCCTCGTGGGCGGAGCTGCGGACGCCGCCCTGGAGGTAGCGGTCCCGCAGGGCGGGGTAGTGGATGATGCGGAGGATGGAATTGCCGTCCACGATCATGTCGGCCAGGCTGCGTTCCGGCAGGCCCAGGTAGAGGGCCAGGGCCTCCAGCAGGGTGCCGGCGCAGGCCTCCAGGGCCCGGTAGAGGGCGAGGGTGTGGGTCTTGAACCCGGGGACCTCGGCCTCGGGCCAGAGGTTGTCCCCGTAGAGGGCCTGGAGGGGGTGGCCCGCGGGCAGTTCCTGGCCCACGTGCCAGAACTCCTTGAGGTCGCCCACGGGGTTGTCCTTGGCGTGTTCGCTGCCGAAGGGCGTGAAGCCCCGGGCCCCGCCGGCGCCCTCCACGAAGTAGCGGCGCTTGGCGTCCTCGGGCAGGGCGAAGAAGGCCCGGGCGGCCGCGTAGGCGCCCTGGACATCGGCAGCCTCCACCCGATGCCCGGCCACCTTCACGAAACCGGTATCCCGCAGGCTGTCGCCCAGACGGCGCACGAAGTCGACGCGGTCCCGGGCACTTCCTTCCTCGAACTGGGCGAGGTGGACGGTCATGACCTGGAGGGCAGGGCGGGACATGGGGCCTCCGGAGGCGAGGCGGCCAGTGTAGCCGCCTGTCGCGACAGGCGAACCCCCGTACGCATGGGCGGCGGCGACCCGTGGGGGACGCCGCCGCCTGCCTTCCCCTTCCAACGGGAGGCGACTGAGGGGGGATCAGGCCTCGACGAGGGCCTTCAGGCCGAGCCGCTCGCGGATCTGGCCCTCGATCTCGTCCGCCAACTCGGGGTTGTCCGTGAAGAGCTTCTTCACGTTCTCGGCGCCCTGGCCCAGGCGGCTGTCCTTGTAGCTGTACCAGGAGCCGCTCTTCTGGATGATCTCCAGCTGGGTGCCCAGTTCCACCAGCTCGCTGGTGCGGCTGATGCCCTCGCCGTACATGATGTCGAAGGTCGCGATCTTCAGCGGGGGCGCCACCTTGTTCTTCACGACCTTGACCTTGGTCTTCTTGCCGATGACGGAGGAGTCCTCGTCCTTGGCGGCCACCAGCGGGTCGCCCGTGCTGCCCTTGATGCTCTGGATGCTGCGGACGTCCAGGCGCACGGAGGCGTAGAACTTGAGGGCGTTGCCGCCGGTGGTGGTCTCGGGATTGCCGAACATGACACCGATCTTCATGCGGATCTGGTTGATGAAGACGACGCAGGACTGGGTCTTGCTGATGGTGCCGGTCATCTTCCGGAGGGCCTGGCTCATGAGGCGGGCCTGCAGGCCCACATGGCTGTCGCCCATCTCGCCGTCGATCTCGGCCTTGGGCACCAGGGCGGCCACGGAGTCGACCACGATGATGTCCAGGGCGCCGCTGCGCACGAGCTGGTCGCAGATCTCCAGGGCCTGCTCGCCGCTGTCCGGCTGGCTGATGAAGAGGTTGTCCACGTCCACGCCCAGCTTCTTGGCGTACTCGGGATCCAGGGCGTGTTCGGCGTCGATGTAGGCGGCGAGGCCGCCCTTCCGCTGGGCCTGGGCCACCATGTGGAGGGCCAGGGTGGTCTTGCCGCTGGCCTCGGGCCCGTAGACCTCGACGATGCGGCCCTTTGGCACGCCGCCCACGCCCAGGGCCGAATCCAGGGCGATGGAGCCGGTGCTGATGACCTCGATGCCCTCGGCCCCGGCCATGCGGTCGCCCAGCTTCATGATGGAACCCTTGCCGAAGGCCCGCTCGATGTCGGCGACGGTGCGGGTCAGGGCTTTCAGGCGGTCGTCGTGCTCGGTGGCGGCCATGGGTCCTCCAGGGGGCGGAACCTAAGAATGGGGCAAAAAGCGAAAAAAACAAGAAAAATCTTCCGGGCCCCGGAGGACCAGCATAGCCCTCGGAGCGTGTCCAAGTAATCGATAGGGGCTGCATTGATGGCAAAGGGTTTCCAGGCAAGGAAGCGGGCGCAGGACGGTGCGGGCTCACCGTTCAAGCCCGGTGACGCCGCATGGGAGCCCTTTGCCATCAACCCTTCGGGCTGGGGCGGCAGCCGTCGGGATGCTGCGTCAGGCTCCTCGTCCTTGGGACCACCAAGGCCTTCGTCGCCTTCCTGGCCTCCCTCGGCTGGCGCCCCAGTGCAGCCCCCACCCATTACGTTGGACACGCTCCCAGCCCCGATCAAAGGTCCGGAGGGCCCTCGCCCGAAGAGATGGGGGCATGCCGAACGACCCCTCCGCCTCCACCCCGTCCCGACTCTCCTCCTTCGAGGGCCCCCTGAGGGCGCTGGAGGCCTCCGGCCTCGCCCTGCCCGAGGGCCCGGCCTGGGAGGCCTTCCTCCAGGCGGTGGGTGACCGTTGCGAGGCCTCGCGGCAGGAGGCTGAGCGGTACCGGGTGCTGGTGGACCACCTGAAGGAGGTGCTCTTCCAGATCGACCGTCACGGCCTCTGGTCCCTCCTGAACCCGGCCTGGACCCAGCTCACAGGCTACGGGGTCCCGGAGAGCCTGGGGACGCCCTTCCTGGGCTACCTCCATCCCGCGGACAAGCCCCGGTACCTGAACATGCTCACCTACGCCCTGGACACGGGCCAGAAGGCCCTCCAGGGGGAATTCCGCTTCTCCACCAAGGCCGGCGAGGCCCGCTGGGTGGAGCTCTACCAGCGCATCACCCTGGATGCCTCCGGGCTGGTGGTGGGGGTCTCCGGCACCCTGAACGACATCACCGAGCGCAAGCACGGGGAGCTCATCCTGCGGATGGCCACGTCGCGGCTGCGGGCCCTCATCGAGAACATGCAGGCCGGCATCCTGGTGGAGACCGAGGGCCGTCGGATCGCCCTCCTGAACGAGGAGTTCTGCCGGCTCTTCCAGATCCCCGTCCCGGCGCATGTCCTGGTGGAGAGCGAGGCCCAGGAGCTGCTGGACGAGTGCCGGCCCCTGCTCGAGGATCCCCAGGCCTTCGGGCGGCGCCAGGCGGAACTGCTGGAGCGGCGGACCCCGGTCATCGGCGAGGAGATCCGCCTCGTGGACGGGCGGATCCTCTCCCGCGACTTCGTGCCCATCGTGGTGGGCGGGGACGACCTGGGCCACCTCTGGCAGTACCACGACATCACGGACCGGCGGCGGGCACAGATGCGGCTGGAGGAGGCGGCCCGGGCGCTGGAGGCCACCAACCGGGAGCTGGCCGAGGCCCGCGACAAGGCCCTGGAGTTGTCGGGCCTGAAGAGCGAGTTCCTGGCCAATATGAGCCACGAGATCCGCACGCCCATGAACGGGATCATCGGGATGACGGGCCTCCTGCTGGACTCGCCCCTGGAACCCGAGCAGCGGCAGTACGCGGAGACGGTGCGCTCCTGCGGTGAGTCCCTCCTCACCCTCATCAACGACATCCTGGACTTCTCGAAGATCGAGGCCGGCAAGCTGGCCCTCGAGACGCTGGAATTCAGCCTCCTGGGCGTACTCGAGGACGTCATGGCGGTGCTGGGGGTCAAGGCCCACGCCAAGCGGGTGGAGCTCGCGGCCTTCGTGGACCCGGCCACCCCCCCGCTGGTGGCGGGCGACCCGGGTCGCCTCCGCCAGATCCTCACGAACCTCATGGACAATGCCCTGAAGTTCACCTCCGAAGGGTCCGTGGAGGTGCGGGTGGCCCCCCTGGAATCGGGACCCGGGGGCGTCCTCCTCCGCTTCGAGATCCGCGACACCGGCATCGGCATGCGACCCGAGGTGGTGGACCGGCTCTTCAACTCCTTCTTCCAGGGCGACAGCTCCACCACGCGGAAGTACGGTGGCACGGGGCTGGGGCTGGCCATCTCGAAGAAGCTGGCGGAGCTCATGGACGGGAGCATCGGCGTGGAGAGCGTCCACGGCGAAGGCAGCACTTTCTGGTTCACCGTCCGCCTCGGCCTGCGCGCGGCCGCGGTCCCCGTCCGGCCGGCCGTGCGCCGGGTCGAGCTCGCGGGCCTGCCTCCGGCCTCCGCCCGGGTCATGGCGGAGCAGCTCCGGGCCTGGGGCGTGGAGGCGGTGTTCCGCGACATCGGCACGGGGGGCTTCACGCTCCTCCCGGAGGCCGGCACCCTGACCATCCTGGGCGTGGGGGCCCTGGAGGTCCTGCCCGAGGGCCGGGAGCCTGAAGAGGGGCTGGCCTTCGCGGGACCCCTCTACCAGCCCGAGCTTCGGCAGGCGGCCCGAGCCAGGGGCATCCCCGCCTTCCTGTCGCTGCCGGTCTCGCCGGGCCAGCTCCGGGCCCTGGTGGAGCCGGGGGGCGGCCCGGACGCCGGGCCCGCCCGGGAACGGGAGGCCGGAGAGGCGGAGGGTCCCGTGACCGTCCGGGTGCTTCTAGCCGAGGACAATCTGGTGAACCAGCGGGTGGCCGAGCGGATGCTGGCCAAGCTGGGCATCGAGGCGGACGTGGCCGCCTCCGGCCTGGAGGCCCTGGATGCCCTCCTGGGGGTGTCCTACGACCTGGTGCTCATGGACTGCCAGATGCCCGAGATGGACGGCTTCGAGGCCTCCCGCCGCATCCGCGCCCGGGAGCGGGGCAGCCGCCGCCTGCCCATCGTGGCCATGACGGCGAACGCCATGGTGGGCGACCGGGAGCGGTGCCTGGAGGCGGGCATGGACGACTACATCCCCAAGCCCGTGCGCATGGACGACCTGCGGCGGGCCCTGGCCCGATGGCTTCCCGCCGGGGCCCTTCCGCCGGCGGAGGACTGAGATGGCCCGATCCGTCGCGCTCATCGAGGAGGATGTCGCCATCCGCATGGTGCTCCAGCGCCTCTGCGTGGAGGGGAGCCGCCTGGGGGTCGCCTTCCAGGATCAGCGGGGCAGCTTCCCCATCCTCACGGAGGACGGCGAACGCCTCGCCTTCCGCATGGAGTACGAGGCGATCGCGGCCTGGGGCCTCGAGCCTGGCGACAGCCTGGCCCTGAAGTTCAAGGACCGCGGGCTGGAATACGAGTGTGTCGTGGCCCATGTGGGCCGGGAGGTGCTGGAGGGGGTCGAGGCCTGCCTGGCCACGGTGCCCCGGGTGCTCCGGCGCTCGGACATGCACCGGCTGGCGGACTTCATCCCGGACTTGGCGGTGCAGAGCAAGGCGGCCACCTTCACCAACACCCGGAATGCCCTCATCGACGGTCTGGTGCAGAGCTTCGGCGAGGAGGGCCTGGAGCTGGTCCTCCGCAACAGCAAGCAGGACGTCCGCGACGTGCTCCGCATGGGCGAGGAATCCCTGCTCGACGTGCCCCTGTCGGCGAACCTGCGCCTGCGGGCACCCACGACGGTGGCCTATTTCGGCGAGAACCTGGTGGGCCTCCGCTTCACCAAGCAGGCCGACGGCGCCCTGCTGGAGCGCTACCGGGCCTGGATCCAGGACCAGCAGCGCCTTCAGGCCCAGCAGGACCGCGAGGCCTTCAGCCCCCGGGGATTCAAGGAGTCCCTTGAGCGCTCCGTCCAGGGGGCGGCGCTGCCCTCGGCCCGCCTGCTGGTGGACCGGGATCCCATGATGCTGCTGCTGACGGAGCGCGAGGACTTCGCCCGCCGCCTTGGGGAGGCCATGGGCCGGAAGTTCGGCCTGGCGGCCCTCGACTACATCAAGGGGCCCGTGAAGGCCCAGGTGGCACCGGTCTGCGGGGGAGAAGGCTGGGGGCGCATCCGCATGGTGCTCATCCACAACCAGCTCCGCCTCGCAGGAGCCATGGAGCTCTGCCGCCAGCTCGTCCAGAAGGAGGGCTGCACCCTGCCCATCCTGCTCCTGGGCACGGAGGAGGACGAGGCCAAGAAGCGCCACCACGCCGTCGCCGCCGGAGCGGTGGATTACATCGCCGTGGAGCCCTTCCGCATCCTGGCCACCCTGCGGAAGCTGGACGAGACGCTGAGGCTGTTCGAGGGCGGGTGATCCCTCAATCGCGGATCCTGACCTCCCGGCCGCGCCAGTGGTTCACGCCCCGCAGGCGGTCCGCGAAGGCCCAGGCGGTGCCCCAGCCCAGGGGGAAGGCGTTCAGGGGCCACAGGGCCCAGATCAGGTCCATGGGGCGGCCCGTGATCCGCTGCTGCACGTCCCCCGCCAGGGCCGGCACCAGCAGCCACAGCAGCAGCGCGAGACCCCCGTGCCCGGCGAAGGGCAGCCAGAGCGGCGAGAGGCCCACGGTCATCAGGACCGGCAGGGCGATGGGGATGGTCCACCAGATGGGCAGGGCGGCCGTGTTCTTGCGCATGGCCCGCACCACATCCCAGAGGCCGTGGTACATGCGGAGGTGCAGGTCCGGGCCGCCCCGGGCCACGCGGTTCACGAAGCCGGCGCGCTTCACGCGGCGCGCCAGCATCATGTCGTCCACGGCCTCCAGGGGGGCGCCCGCATGGCCGCCCACGGCGTCGTAGGCTGCGCGGCGCACCAGGGTGAAGCCGCCCACGCCGCAGAAGGCGGGATGCCGGGGATCGGGCACGCGGTGGGGCGGCACGAGGACCATGAAGGCGGAGGCGGCCAGGGGCAGGGCCAGCCGCTCACCGGGGGAGCCCACGTCCACCGCCGGGATGAGGGCCAGGATGCCGGTGGGCTGCTGGAGGGCGAAGGCCATCGCGCGCCGGAGCAGGGAGGGCGAGGCCTGCACGTCGCCGTCCGCGAAGAGCAGCCAGGCCGCCTCGCGCGCCTCGGGCTGCTCCGAGGCCAGGTGGAGCGCGTGGTTCTTCCCCAGCCAGCCGGGGGGCAGGTGGTCGTTGCGGAGCACCCGCAGGCGGTCCGGCCGCGCGGCCTCCCGGTCCCGCAGGATCTCCGTGCTGCCGTCCGTGGAACCGTCGTCCACCGCCACGATGCGAAGGGCGGGATAGTCCTGCCCCAGCCAGGAATCCACGGCGGCCGGCAGCTCCCGGGCCTCGTTCCGGACGGGGATGCAGAGACATACCGCGGGCGGTTCCGCGGGCAGCGGGGGATCGGCCTCCAAGGCCGGCAGCCGCGCCCAGTGCCGCCGCAGAAGGACGAGCCCCGCCAGCAGCAGGGTGGCGGAGGACCAGGCGGCGGCGTCGATCCAGGACATGCTCCAGGCTAGCGGGCCGGGGGGAGCCGGAGCGGTGGGTTATCCTGGACAGCCACCGGCTCCAGGAGCGAGATGCCCGATCATCCTGCCGTGTCCCCCGTCGTGCGCCCCAGGGTGGCGGGGGACATTTCCGCGATCCGCGCCCTCATGCGCAGGGTCTATCCACCGCCCCACGGGCCGGAGGCGGTATGGGGGGAGGAGAACCTCCGCCTGCACCTGGAGCGGTTCCCGGAGGGGCAGATGGTCGTCGAGGCCGGGCAGACCCTCATCGGGACCTCCACGACCATGCGGGTCTCGAGGGCGCGGGCCCTGGCGGCCCATACCTGGAGCGGCATCACCGCAGGCGGCTCCTTGGCCTCCCACGAGGCCGATGGTGAGGTCCTCTACGGCGTGAACATCGCGGTGGATCCAGCCTGGCAGGGCCGGGGCGTGGGGCGCCGGCTCTATGAGGCCCGGATCGCCCTGGGCCGCAGGCTCGGCTGCCGGGCCTTCGTGGCCGGGGCGCGGATCCCGGGCTATCACAACCATGCGGCCACGCTCACGCCGGAGGCCTATCTGGAGGCCGTGGTGGCGGGCCGGCTCTTCGATCCCACGCTGTCCAGGCAGATGCAGGTGGGCTTCCGGGTGCTGGGCCTCCTGCGGGACTATGCGCCCGATCATGAAACCCTGGGCCACGCGGCCCTCATCCTCCTGGAGATCTGAGATGCGGTTCAAGGCCCCGACCCCCTTCATGTCGCGCCCGGTCCGGGTCTGCGGCATCCAGTACTGCCTGCGTCCCGTGGCGGATTTCGAGGCCTTCGCCCAGCAGGTGGAGAACTACGTGGACGTCGGCGACGACTACGACGCGGACGTGATCCTGTTCCCGGAGCTCCTGGCTGTCCAACTGCTGAGTTGCCTCCCCGGCGGCTTCGCCCCGGCCGAGGCCATGCGCGTCCTCGCCGAGCGGTTCACGGAGCCCTTCGAGGCCTTCTTCCTGCGCATGTCCCGGAAGTACGACCGGATCATCGTCGCCGGAACCCATCCCGCCTTCGTGGACGGCAAGCTGCAGAACGTGGCCTCGATCTTCGTGCCGGGACATGCCCCGGTCCACCAGCCCAAGCTCCACCTGACGCCCACCGAACGGAACGTCTGGCATTTCGAGCCCGGCCACGAGCTCCATGTCATCGAGACGGACTTCGGAAGGATGGGGGTCTCCATCTGCTACGACGTGCAGTTCCCGGAAGTGGCGCGGGTCCAGGCGGAGCAGGGTGTCCAGCTGCTGCTGGTGCCCTACCTCACGGATGACCGCCGGGGCTACACCCGCGTGACCACCTGCGCCCGGGCCCGGGCCGTGGAGAACCAGATCTACGTGGCCACCGCCGGCACCGTGGGCAGCCTGCCCCTCATCACCGACCTCACCGCCCAGTACGCCCAGAGCGGCATCTACACGCCTTCGGATTTTCCGTTCCCCATGGACGGCATCACCACCGAGGCTGCCGCGAACTCCGAGATGGTGCTGGTCGGAGACATCGACCTCGCCCTTCTCGACCAGGCCCGGGCGAGGGGCTCCGTGCTGAACCATCAGGATGCGGCGAGGGACGGCCTCCACGTCACCTTCGATGGGCGCATCCTCGTCCATCACCTCCCCTGGTCCGACCCCGGCCAGGCTCCCTCGGAGCGGGCCCGATGACCCTCGCCCTCCTTGTCGCCGATCCCTTCGCAGGCACCCTGCTGCTGCTGGCGCTGCTCTGGCTGGCGGCCAAGGTGGGCGGGGAGGTGGCGCTGCGCCTGAAGCTGCCCACCGTGGCGGGGGAGCTCTGCGCCGGCCTCGCCTTGGCGGGACTGCACCAGGCGTCCCCGCGCTTCCCGGACCTGGGCGCCTCGGAACCCGTGGGCGTGCTCGCCAATCTGGGCGTCATCGTGCTCATGTTCGCCGTCGGCCTGGAATCCACCGTCCCCCAGATGATGCGGGTGGGCCTGCCCTCCCTGCGGGTGGCCACGGTCGGGGTGCTCGTGCCCATGTTCGCCGGGCTGCTGGGGGCCCACTGGCTTCTGCCCGCCGGCGTGCCCTGGGTGGTGGATCTCTTCATCGGGGCCTGCCTCTGCGCCACCTCCATCGGCATCAGCGCGCAGGTGCTGCGGGAGAAGCACGCGGCAGCCTCGCCCGAGGGCCGCGTGATCGTGGGCGCGGCGGTCATCGACGATGTGCTGGGCCTCCTGGTGCTGGTGGCCGTGAGCGGCTTGGCTGCTGCGTCCTCCGCCGGCGGAGGGATGCCCTGGTCGAACCTGGCGCGCACCCTCGGTCTGGCCCTGACCTTCCTGGCGGTGGCCCTCACCCTGGGACGGCGCACGACGCCGTACCTCTTCCACCTTGCCAGCCGCTTCCGCAGCGAGCAGCTCCTCCTGCCCCTGGGGCTCGCCTTCGCGTTCCTCCTGGCCTGGCTGGGCAACTTCGCGGGCCTCGCACCCATCGTGGGCGCCTACGCCGCGGGCCTCATCCTCGAACCCACCCACGTCCAGGTGCTGGAGGCCAGGGAATCCCACACCCTCGAGGCCCTGGTCCACCCCCTGGTGACGACCCTGGCCCCGGTCTTCTTCGTGGTCATGGGCGCGCGCGTGGATCCCACGGCCCTGTTCGCGCCTTCGACCCTGCTTTTCGCCGCCGTACTCGCGGCCCTGGGTGTGCTGGGCAAGTGGGTGGCCGGCTACGGCGCCGGGCGCGGCTTCCGTGCGGCCGTGGTGGGCTGGGGCATGGTGCCCCGCGGCGAGGTGGGCTTCGTCTTCGTGGCCACCGGCGCCCTGCTCCGGCTGGAGGGCCGGCCCCTCCTCAGCCCCGAGCTCCAGGCCGGCATCATCGGCGCCCTGCTGCTCACCACCCTCGCTGGCCCCGTGGGGCTCAGCTGGGTGCTGCGGCGGGCAGCATCAAAGGGCTAGAAAGGCATCTCACCGCGGGAACTGGCGGCATCCAGAGGCAGCTCGGGCACGAGGGAGGTGACGAAGGTGGCCTCGACGCGGAAGACGGTGCGGATGAGCTCGGCGGTGAGGACTGCGTGGGGTCCCCCGTTGCCCACGAGGCGGCCGCGGTCCAGGACCAGCACGCGGTCGAACCGGTAGGCCGCGCGGATGTCGTGGAGACTCACCAGCACGGTGCCACCGGCATCCGCGAGATGCCGCGCCAGGCGGTAGACCTCCAGGGCATGGCGCACGTCGAGCTGAGCCACGGGCTCGTCCCAGAGCTGGAGGGGGGCGGCAGTGGCCAGGGCCCGGGCCAGGATGACGCGGTGGCGCTCGCCGCCCGAGAGCCGCGTCACCGGGCGGTCCGCCAGGGTCTCCAGGTCCATGTCGGCCAGGGCCTCGGCCACCCCGGCCGGGTCGTCATCCCAGGCGAAGCGGCCCTGGGCCACCACATCCCGGACGGGGAAGGCGAAGTCGAAGAGGGCCTCCTGGCCCACCCAGGCCAGCCGGCGCCCCCGTTCCTGGAAGGGAATCTCGGACAGAAGCTGTCCATTCCATCGAACCTGGCCCTCGGCCGGCAGGAGGCCCGCCAGGGCGTGGATCAGCGTGGACTTGCCGGCGCCATTGGGGCCCACCACCGCCACCAGCTCCCGGGGGCCCAGGTCCAGCGACACCTCCTCCAGTCGGCCGGGAACCGAGAGGGCGGTGGCCTGGAGGGCGGCCGTCATCGGGGCCTCCGCAGCAGCCAGAGGAAGAAGGGGCCGCCCACCACGGCGGTGACGACGCCCAGGCGCAGGCCGATGGGGAAGAGGCGGGTCACCAGGTCGCAGGCCAGGAGGAAGGCCCCGCCCCCGAGCATGGCCGCGGGCAGCAGCCGGCGGTGGTCGGGGCCCCAGGCCAGGCGCAGGACATGGGGCACCACCAGGCCCACGAAGCCGATGATGCCGCCGGTGGCCGTGGCCAGGGCCGTGAGCACCGTGGCCAGCACGATGAGCTTCCGGCGCAGGCGGCGCACATCCACCCCGAGGCTCTGGGCGCTCTGCTCGCCCAGGCTCAGCAGGTTCAGCCCCCGGCCCAGGGGCAGCAGGAGCGCGCAGCCCAGGACGATGACGGGCACGCCCATCCAGACGTGCTCCCAGCTGCGGTTCTCCAGGCCGCCCATGAGCCAGAAGAGGATCTGCGCGTTCACCTCGAAGTGGCCCGCGGTGATCGTGAGGAGGAAGCTGGTGCCCGCGCCGAGGAGAGCGTTGAGGGCCACGCCGGAGAGCAGGAGGCGCTCGGTGCTGGCGCCCCGCTCCGCGAGCATCATCACCGCCCCGGTGGCGGCGAAGGCGCCCAGGGTGGAGGCCACGGGCAGGGTCCAGAGGGAGGCGGCGGCGAGGCCCAGGGAAGGGCCCAGCGCCAGCACCGCCACGGCGCCCAGGGCCCCGCCGCTGCTCACGCCCAGCAGGCCCGGGTCGGCCAGGGGGTTGCGGAAGAAGGCCTGCATCACCGTGCCGCTGGCGGCCAGGGCCGCGCCCGCAGCCAGGCCCACGAGGGTGCGCGGCAGGCGGAAATCCCACACCACCGTGCGGGCCAGTTCGTCCCCGCGGCCAAAGAGGGCCTCCAGCACCTGCATCGGGGACAGCCGCAGCTCGCCGAAGGCCAGGGAGGCCAGGAAGGCCGCCGCGAGGAGCAGCGCCAGCAGCGGGAGCGCCCGGCCCTTCACCGGAAGCGCTCCGGATGGAGGGCCCGGGCCAGGGCCTCGTAGGCGTCGATGCGGTGGTGGGAGACGCTGGACATCAGCGGCCCCGGCAGCAGCACCAGGCGGCCGGACTGGAAGGCGGGCAGCAGGCGGTACGAGGGGATCTGGGCCAGGCGCTCCCGGATGGCGGGTTCGTCATCGGCCACCAGCACCTCGGGGCGCCAGGTCAACAGCCGCTCCGTGGGGGTGGGCTGGTGCCCCCTGAGCCCGGCCTCGGCGGCCACGTTGAGGGCGCCGGCATGGTCGCAGAGATCCTGGAAGGTGGTGCCGGCGCCGGCGGTGAAGGGGTAGATGCTGGCGGCCAGCACTCGCACGGGCCGCACGCCCTGGAGGCGCTGCGCCAGGGCCGCGACCCGCGTCCGACACTGGGCGATGAGGGCCTCGGCCTGCGCTTCCCGCCCCAGCTCGCGGCCCAGGAGGCGCAGGTCCGCGTAGACGTCCTCCAGGGTGTCGAAATGGTCGAACACCAGCAGCCGGACCCCGGCCCGCCGGAGCAGGGCCAGGGTCTCGGGGCGCGTGTAGCTGGCGGCCAGCACCAGGTCCGGGTGATGGGACAGGACGCTCTCGGCGTCGCTGTCCTTCAGGGCCGGATAGGCCTGGGCCTCGCCGGCCACGGGACTGTAGCGGGCATCACGGCCCAGGTTGCTCAGGGCGGCGATCTGCCCGGGGGCCGCCAGGGCCAGAAGCAGCTCGTCCGTGCCCACGGTCTGGCTCACCACCCGCCGTGGCGGAGCCGCAGCGAGGGGGGCCAGGATCAGCAGGAGGAGCCAGAGGCGGCGCATCAGAACCTCCAGGTGGCCGCCAGGGTCCAGCGGGGGAAGGGCGCCGGGAAGCCGTAGACCAGGGCCGCGTCGCCGTTCGTATCGTAGCGGCCGGTGCGCCAGTCCTGCACTGTCTGTCTCAGCTGGAGCAGGTGTTCGCCCCGCAGGGCCAGGGTCAGGTCGGGCCGGGGATCCCAGGAGAGGCCCAGCGCGAGTTCGCGGTAGGGCTTTCCGGTGGACATCACCGCGTAGGTGGTGTCGTCGATGTCGTAGCGGGGGCCGACTTGGGCCAGGCGGACATCCATCCTCCAGGCGGCACCCTGCGCGAAGGCCGAAGCGGCGGCGGTGAAGAAGGGGTGCCGCAGGATGGCCGTGTTCTGGGCGCCGAAGCGATCCGCCCCCGTGTTGTGGTCCAGGTCGCGGGTCTCCTGGCTGCGGAGGACGACATCCCATCCGTACGCCACGTCGCCGCCGCCTCGCCAGCCCAGGGCGCCTTCGACGCCCTGGGCCCGGATGGCGCCTTGGTTGGCGTAATGGGAGGTGAACAGGGGCGGGTAGGCGAAGCTGGTGTCGTAGACATAGGCCAGCAGGCTCTCGACACGGGTCCGCTGGGCCTCCAGCCGGTACTCCCAGTGATCCGCGAACCGACCCGTGGCGCCCGCCTGCAGGGTGCGGCTGCGCTCCGGAAGCAGCGGGTAGGCGGTGCCGTCCTGGGCTGCGGCCTGGGCGTTCAGGGTGAACTCCACAGTGTTGGGCACACGGAAGCCCTGGCCGGCGCTGGTGTAGAGGCGCAGGGCCGGGGTGGCCCTCCAGTTCAGGCCCGTGCGCCAGGTGCCCGCCTCGGCGCTGCCGACGCGGGTCCGCGCGCCGGTGTCCAGGCGGGTGAGGTCCCGGTGGGCGCCGTCGCGGCGCAGACCGGCCACCCAGTCCAGGCCCTCCGCCAGCGTCCAGCGCAACTCCAGCGCGCCCGCAAGGTCGTGTCCCTCGCCTCGGTAGGGCGTGGCGGCATAGGTATCCGGGTCGTAGTAGTTCTGGGCGTGGCTGGTGTCCACGCGCCCTTCCAGGCGGCCGGAGAGGCGGAAGCCGGGCACCGGCGTCCAATGGAGGGTCAGCTGGTCCTCCGTCCGCCGGAACGCCCGGAGGACCTGCTGGCGGGGGGTGAAGTCCACGGGGTCCCCGGTGCTGCCGGAGAGGGCCTGCAGGGTGTTTTCCAGGACAAGGGTGGGGCCCAGGGGCCAGCGCAGGCTGGCGCCCCAGTTCTCCTGGCGGGCGTGGGTCTCCCGGTCCGGCTGGTAGGTGCGCGCTGCGGGCCAGCCCGTGGTGGTGAAGGGGATGGAGGCCGTCTGCCCCGCGTTGCGGTAGAAGGCCGTGAGGTCCGCCGTGCCGAGTCTCGTGCCCAGACGCAGGAAGCCTCCGGCCTGGTGGTAGATGTCGCCGGGGAAGCCGTTGTCCTGGCGGAAGGCTTCCCCGCCGGCACTGATCCAGCCCGCGCCGCCCGCCACCTGCACCCGGGCCGAGGCCCCGCGCAGCGCATCCGTGCCGCCCTTCAGGCCCGCCTGGCCGTGGGTCCCGTCGGCGCCGCGGCCGTAGCTCGTGAGGGCGATGACGCCGCCGATGGCATCGCTGCCGTAGAGGACGGAGGCGGGACCGAGGATCAGTTCCACCCGCTCGATGCCCGTGAGGCTGAGGGCTCCCAGGTCGGGGCTCAGGGCCGTGGGATCGTTGAGGCGCACGCCATCCAGCAGCACCACCACGTTGCGGCTGAGGGTGCCGTTGAGGAAGGCGGAGGCCTGGGCGCCGGCATCCCCTGTGGGCATGACGGCTCCGGGCTGGACTGCCGCCAGCAGGTCGGCCAGGGTGCGGACGCCCAGGCGCTGGATCTCCTGGCCCTCGATGACGAAGACCGGGGCCGGCGTGCGGGTCACTACCACGGGGGCGGCCTCGGCGCTGACAGTGACCGTGGCCGCGGGCGGGGCCTTGGGCCCCTCGTCGCCAGCGGCGAGGGGGAGGGCGGACACGGCCGCCAGGACGAAGGTGAGCCTCGGGAAACCCATTCATGCCTCCACGCATGAGGTCGCGGAAGCGGGGGCGGGTTCCCGGGGGAACCAAGCCCGGCCTGTGCCCGCGACAGGGGGTTGAGGTGATGGACCGGTCTCCGGGCTCGCACGCGACCGGGGCCTTCCGGCGCCCCCCTCGCCTTCCCGGGACGATTCCCAGTGGCTCGGGCTTGAGGTCTCACGCCTGGTGGGGCGTGGTGCATACCGTTGCGGGGCAGCGCAGGATTCTCACCTGCTTCCCGAACATCCAGCACGCGATGTCAGAACCCTGAGGTTTCCATGGCGGCGGCCCCGGGGCAAGTAGAATGGTCTCATGCAGGCACCCATCGGCATCCTCGGCGGCAGTGGACTCTACCGGATGGCCGGCCTCGCCCTGGAACGGACGGAGCTGGTGCAGACGCCCTTCGGGGAGCCCTCGGGCCCCGTCCACCTGGGCACGCTGGACGGCGCTCCCGTGGCCTTCCTGGCCCGGCACGGCGAGGGCCACCGCTTCACGCCCACGGAAGTGCCCTACCGGGCCAATGTCTGGGCCCTGAAGTACCTCGGCGTCGAGCGCCTCGTCTCCGTCTCGGCCGTGGGCAGCCTGCAGGCCCGCCACCGCCCGGGCGACCTGCGCCTGGCCCGCCAGTTCGTGGACCGGACGAAGCTCCGGAAGGACACCTTCTTCGGGGAGGGCCTGGTGGCCCATGTGGGCTTCGCCGAGCCCACCTGCCCGCACCTCTCGGAGGCGCTGATGACCGCAGGGCGGAAACTGGCCCTGCCCCTGGAGGACGGGGCCACCTACGTCTGCATGGAGGGGCCCGCCTTCTCCACCCGCGCCGAGAGCCGGCTGCACCAGAGCTGGGGCGCGGATCTCATCGGCATGACCCAGGTGACCGAGGCCAAGCTGGCCCGGGAGGCCGAGCTCTGCTACGCCTGCCTCGCCCTGGTCACGGACTACGACGCCTGGCGGGAGGGCGAGGAGGCCGTGGATGCCGCCTCGGTGCTGGAGGTCATGCACGCCAACGTGGACAAGGCCCAGGCCCTGCTCCGCGCGGTCGTGCCGGCGCTCTCCGACGCAACGCGGGCCTGCGCCTGCGGCGAGTCGCTGAAGGCGGCCCTCTTCACGGCCCCGGAACACGTGCCGGACGACGCCCGCCGCCGCCTCGACCTGCTGGTCTCGAAGTACGGCTACGGGAAGCGCTGATGGCCCAGGTCCAGCCCAGCCCCAAGCTCCAGGCCCTGCTCAAGGATTTCCAGCAGATCGCCAGCATGTCGGGCTACCTGAACCATTCCTTCGATCCGCCCCAGCTTCGCCTCTTCTTCACGCTGTACGGCCGGGTGATGGTGGCCTCCCCGGCGCAGGGCCTGGCCCTCATGCCCCAGCTCCAGGCCTGGTGCGAGGCCGTGTCGGTCCGCCTGCGGGAGGGCAGCTCCTGCGCGATCATGCCGCCCCAGGTCCAGGTGAGCGCCCCCCAGACCATGCCGGACGGCCGCGACTACCTGGTGGCCACCCTCACCTTCAACACCAAGGTCACCGAGACCTCGTACCTCCGCATCCGCACCGCAATCCTCGCCGCCTACCAGGACGCCGTGAAGATGCGGGAGGAGGGGTTCGTGGAGCCTCCCCCCTCTGCGATCCCCGGCGAGTCGGCCCTGGGCTGAACCGAGGCGCGGGTCACGGTCTCCGCTTCAGCACCGCGTTGAGGGCCGTCTCCCAGGCCTTCATGCCCTGTTCGAAGCGGGCGGAGGTGCGCTGAGCGACGAAGGCGTTGCCCTCGGGGCTGAGGCCCGTCCAGGCGTAGCGCACGCGGGCGAGGGTCCCGTTCCGGCCCTCGGGTTCCAGGGTGATGTGGATCGTGGTCACGTCCCGGTCTGGCGTGAAGTGGGCATAGGTGATCCGGGCCGGGCGCCCGCCCTCCGGGGCCGAGAACTCGGTGCAGATCCACCAGGCATCGGGGGTGGCGAAGGCGGTGCCCTCGCCCTCGGGTCCGGATTCGGGATGGAGCACGGTGGGGTCCCAATCCTCCGCCCAGGCCCTCTCTCCGGTCGGCGTGAGGAAGGACATCACTTCGATGGGCGGCGCCGTCAGGTGCTGGACGTAGGCGTGGGATAGGTGCCGGGCCTGGAAGGACGCCTGCGGCGGCACGTGCCGGGCCGAGGGTCTGGGCAGGGGCATGGATTCTCCTGGCCTCGGAAAGAGGCGATGCAGACGGGAAGAGAGGGGGCGGGACGGTTCAGTCGCCGCCGCCGGCGCGCTCGGCGGCGTGCTCCAGGGCCTCCAGGCAGCGGGCCGTGGCGGCCAGGGCGTGGGGGGACAGCTCCTCGGCCAGGGCGTTGCCCAGGGCCGCCATGGCCTCCTTCACCTTGGTGGCTTGGCGCACGCCCTTTGGCGTGAGGCGGAGCAGGGTGGAGCGCCGGTCGTCGGGGTGGGGCTCCCGGGCCAGCCAGCCCTTGCCCTCCAGGCGGTCGAGCACGCCCGTGAGGGTGGAGCGCTTGTGGGCGAAGGCGCGATGCACGGCGCCGATGGGGCTCGGCCCGGCCTGGGCGAGGAAGGCCAGGATGTGGGCCTCGGCCTGGTTCACCCCGAGGGGCGGCTCCCAGGCGGCCAGGAAGAGGCCCACCCGGTGCGTGGCGCGGTGGAGCTGGAGGATGAGATCGAGGGACATGTTTCGACTCCGGAAAGTACGAAAGCGAAATAAATATGCCCGTCGACACGTATTCCGTCAATCCCTTCCGCGCATCAGATGGATTTCAGGAGAGGTCGAGCCGTGCCCGGAGGGCGGCGCAGGCCCGCGCCCGGTGGCTGAGGATGTGCTTCACCTCGGCGGGCAGCTCGCCGAAGGTGCGGTCGAAGCCCTCGGGGATGAAGATGGGGTCGTAGCCGAAGCCGTGCTCGCCGCGGGGCTGGAAGGCGAGACTCCCCTCCACGGATCCGCCGGCGGTGAACGAAGGCCCGTCCGCAGGCGCGAAGGCCAGCACGCAGACGAACCGGGCGGCGCGGTCCGCGTCCTCCGGGACCATGGCCAGCAGGCGGGCGTTCTTCTCGCGGTAGGAGGGCAGGTCCGGCGCGAAGCGGGCGGAGAGTACGCCGGGGCCGCCCCAGAGCGCATCCACGCAGAGCCCCGAATCGTCGGCCAGTACGCCGTCCACAGACCCCGTGCCGTGGTCCCGCCACCAGGCCCGCGCGCCCTCGGCCTTCTGCAGGGCATTGTCCTGGAAGAAGGCGCCGGTCTCGGGCAATTCGGGGGCCTCCGAGGGCCAGGGCACCAACGAGATGTCCGGCAGCAGTTCCGCGAATTCGCGGAGCTTGCCGTTGTTGCGAGAGGCAAGTAGAACCTTCAGCACCCGACCACCTCGGTGTACCAGCTTCGGGCCCGCTCGGGGGTCATGGGGCCGTGGACGAGGGCGCGGCCATCGGCGAAGAGGGTGATCTCGTCCGGGCCCTCCTGCCCCTTCAGCATCATCCCGGCCCGCTTCCAGGGGCTGCGGGTGCGGGTCTCCAGGCGCGCTTTCAGGGCGTCGAGATCGAGGCTGCCGGGCGGGTTCACGCGGATCTGCACGCCCTCCAGGCCGCAGAGGGGGCTGGCCTTGAGCGTCCAGCGGGCGTCCAGGAACTCGGTGATGCGTTCCGAGCAGTAGCGGCATCGGCTCTTCGGCGGCTTCAGGAACTGCCGCTCGTCCTCCCAGAAGTCGAAGCGGACCAGGTCGGCATGGGGTGCCCTGCCCGTGAGCACCTTGATCGCCTCCAGGGCGGCCCAGCTGCCGATGACGCCCACGGCGGGGCCCAGCACGCCGGCGCTGTCGCAGGTGTCCACGTCGCCGCCGGCGGGCGGCTCTTCCAGGAGGCAGCGGAGGCAGGGCGTCCGGGGTGGGTTCAGGGGCCACACCAGGCCCTCCCCGCCGATGGCCCCGGCGTAGATCCAGGGGGTGCCGGTGAGGATGGCCACGTCGTTGACGAGGAAGCGGGCCTCGAAGTTGTCCGTGCCGTCGCAGATGAGGTCGAAGCCGGAGAGCAGTTCCCGGGCGTTGCCCGACGTCAGGTCCGCCACCACGGGGCGCAGGTCGATGGTGGAATTGGCCTCCGCCAGGCGCTGGGCCGCCACCTCCGCCTTGGGCCGGCTCAGGTCCGCCTCGCCGTAGAGGAGCTGGCGCTGGAGGTTGCTGGCTTCCACCAGGTCCCGGTCGATGAGGGTGAGGTGCCCCACCCCCGCCCGGGCCAGCCAGGGTGAGATGACCGAGCCCAGGGCCCCCAGGCCCAGCACCGCCACCCGCTTCGTGCGCAGGGCCCCGTCGGCCTCCCGGCCGAGAAAGATGCGCTGCTTGGCGTAGCGGTCGGACATGGTATCCCCAGGCCCCAGTCTAAAAGCAACGGCGCCCCGCCGGGGCGCCGTTGCTGGAGCTGACCGACGCTGGGGGTCTAGTTCCCGCCCTGGTTGGCCTCAGCCATAGCCTTCTCGTACTCGGCCTGGAGGCGGCTGGCGTCGGAGATGGCGAACTTGTAGACGTACTCGAAGCGGTCAGCGCCCTTGGTGAGGGCGATGATCACCTCGTACACGCCCTCGCCGCTCACCTCGAAGGGGCTGGCGATGACGTTGAAGGTGCCCTCCTTGGCGCCGTCGGGGATCTGCACGTCGCTGTCGCGGATCACGTCCTTGCGGTCGCCGGTGGGGCTGACGATGGAGAACCCGAACTTGAACTGGCCGTCCATGCGGGAGAAGCGGGTGTAGAAGCACACCTTGGGCAGGGTGAAGGGCACCTGGGGCACCACGATGTGATGGTCGTACAGGCCCATCAGCGAGGTCTTGCCGCCCATCTCCTGGCGGATGTCGTCGCAGAGCAGCGTGAATTCGTGCTTGGGGGCCTTGATCTGGACTTCTTGCATGGGGGCTCCGAAAGAGGGGGCATCCTGGGTTGAAGGGCCAGTTTACCCTTGAAGGAGGCCCCTTCCAACCCTTGCTTGGCGGGCGGCACGGAGGCGGCATGCGGCGTTGGCTGGGAATCCTGTTGATCGCGGTGGGGCTCCAGGCCCAAGACGTACGGATTCAGATCCTTGGCACGACGGACATGCATGGCCACGTGATGGCCGAGGACACCTACAGCCTTCAGCCCGCGAACCAGGGCTGGGCCAAGATCGCCACGCTCATCCGCCGCCAGCAGGCGGAAAATCCCAACACGGTGCTGGTGGACTGCGGGGACACGATCGAGGGCGAGCCCATCAACTACGTCCACAACGTCCTGCGCCGGGACTTGCCCGAGCCCAGCATCGCCATCATGAACGCCCTGGGCTATTCGGCCATGGCGGTGGGCAACCACGAGTACAACTTCGGGTTGGAGCTCCTGCGCTCGGTCGAGAAGGAGGCGAAATTCCCCTTCCTGTCGGCCAACACGGTGGATGCGGAGGGCCGCGGTGCCTTTCCCGCCTCGACGCTCGTGACGATGGCGGGCGTCCGGATCCTGATCCTGGGTTTCACCACGCCGGCCATCCCGGAGATGGAGGAGCCGGAGAACTATGCAGGCCTGCGGTTCCGGGACATCGTGACCACGGCGCGGGCCCTGGTGCCGCGCCTGAAGGCCGAGGCCAGGGCCGATGTGGTGGTCGCGCTGCTCCACTCCGGACTGGGCAAGGCCGACGGCCGCGCTGGCGACGAGAATGAGGCGCTCCGTCTGGCGGACCAGGTGCCGGGGCTGGACGCCATCTTCACGGGCCACACGCACCAGGCCATCCAGACGGAGCACAAGGGGGTGCCGATCCTCCAGGCCCAGTGCTACGGGCGGGCCCTGGCCGCGGTGGACCTGGACCTCCGCCAGGAGGATGGCCATTGGCGGGTGCGCGCCGCCATGGGCCGGCTGATCCGTCCCGCAGCCGACACGGCGGTGGATGGGGAGGTCCTGCAGCTCACGACGGAGCTGCGGGCGGCCACCACCCGCTACCTGGACACGCCCGCCACGACTCTGCTCACGGACCTCGATGGGCGCTGGGGCCGGATGGAGGACACGCCCCTGGCCCAGCTGATCCACCAGGTCCAGCGCCAGGCCACGGGGGCCCAGCTCTCCGCCGCCGCCTGTGCCGATCCGGGGATCTTCATCCCCAAGGGGCCCGCCAGTGTGCGCCAGTTCTACGCGCTGTTCCCCTTCGACAGCCGGGTGGCCCGGATCCGCATCACGGGGGCCCAGCTGAAGCTCTACCTGGAACACGCGGCGACGGCCTACCACTTCAGCTGGCAGCCGGATCTCTTCAACCGCGAGATGCCCTTCTACAACGTGGACACGGTGGACGGCGTGACCTACGCGCTGGATCTGGGCAAGCCGGTGGGCAGCCGGGTGGTGGACCTCCGCTACCAGGGCCGGCCCGTGGGGCCGGACCAGGTGTTCACGATGGCCCTGAGCACCTACCGCCTGAGGGGCGGCGGGGGCTACATGGCGGCCATCGGTTTCAAGGGCCAGCCGGATCTGGTGACGAAGGCCCTCCAGCGGAACCTCCTGCTGGAGTACGTGCTCTCCCGCCCGAGCCTCTCGCTCTCGACGGTGGACAACTGGCGCACGATCCCCTACCTGGACCGGGAGCGCCTCCTGAACCCCGCGAAGTAGCTACTTCACCGGCACCAGCAGCAGCCCGCCCTTGGGGTTCACGAACACGGCATTGCCCTCGAGGACGCCCACCAGCAGGTGATCAGCCGTGAGCCCCGTGGGGAGGAACTCCACGGCGGAGGAGGTGAGATCGATGCGGGCGAGGACCTGGCCCTGCAGGGTGCCCCGCACGGCGTCGGGCAGGTCCTTGGCCTCCAGGGAGGCGAAGGCGATGTTCTTCCCGCTCCAGAGGCAGAGGGGGCCGCGGTCCAGGGAACCCCCTGCGAAGGCGGGCGCGGCATCCTTGCCCACCTTGAAGCTCGTCTCCCCCTCCTTCTTGCCCGAGTCGGCGTTGATCAGGCTCAGGTTCAGGTCGTTTCCGTTCCCCAGCAGAATGTGGTCGAGGTCGTCCATGAGCAGGGGATGGAGGTTCCGGTTGGAGAGGGCCTCCTTGTTGCCGGGCTTGGCGCCGAAGGTCCACAGGTTGTCCCCGTCCGCGTACCGGCGCTTCTCCAGGTAGGGTTCCTGGGTCTTGAAGGAGAGGACGAAGCCCTTGGTGTCCCAGCAGACGCTCCCCACCTCGGCGGGCAGCTTGATGGTCTTGGCGATGCGGCCCGCGGGCTCCACCTGGATGAGGGAGGTGCCGTCGACCACCCAGGCATTGCCGCGGGGATCGATGATCCACTTTGAGGGCGGCGCTTCCAGGCGGCCGAGGGGGATGGTCCGGATCTCGCCCCCGTCTCGCATCCAGGTGTGGAGGAGCTTGGCGGCGGGATCGTAGAAGGTGAAGGAGTCGTCCTTGTCCTGGCGCGCCCAGCCCTGCGCCTGGGTGGCGCCGTCCCAGCCCTGGGCGGGCAGGATCAGGGCGGTGGTGGCCAGGAAGCAGAACGTCAAGGTACGACTCGGGCGAAGCCTCACGGAACTCCTCAGCCTGGAAACGGAACCTAGGGTTAAGTGAAACCTTAGGAATTTCCCGCCCCGCGCGCAAGGTTTTACTTGAGCGTGCCGTGGAATTCCCGGATCCGTCGCAGCAGGTTGGCAGGATCCAGCCCCTCCTCCTCCAGCAGGCGCCTGGGGTCGCCATGGTGGACGAGATGGTCAGGTACGGCGCAACGCAGCAGGGGGCGGACCAGCCCCCCATCGGCCAGGGATTCCGCCACCGCGGCCCCGAAGCCGCCGGGGGCGCAGCCCTCCTCCAGGGTCACCACCGCCCGGCAGGGGCGGGCCCAGGTGTGGATCAGGTCGGCATCCAGGGGCTTGATGAACCGGGCGTTGATCACGGCGCAGGAGACGCCTTCCGCAGCCAGGGCTTCGGCCGTGCGCAGGGCCGGATCCACCATGGAGCCGATGGCGCAAAGGAGAAGGTCCGAGCCTTCGCGCAGCAGCTCTCCCTTGCCCACGGGCAGGGCGTTGATGGGCTCCTCCAGGGGCACGCCCAGGCCGCTGCCCCGGGGGTAGCGCAGCGCCGCCGGATGGCCGCAGTAGAGGGCGGTCATGAGCATCCGCCGCAGCTCGTTCTCGTCCTTGGGGGCCATGAGGACGATGTTGGGCAGGCAGCGCAGGTAGGCCATGTCGTAGAGGCCGTGGTGGGTGGGTCCGTCGGCCCCCACGATGCCGCCGCGGTCCAGGGCGAAGGTCACGGGCAGGTCCTGGATGCAGACGTCGTGGGCCACCTGGTCGAAGCCCCGCTGCAGGAAGGTGGAATAGATGGCCGCCACGGGCCGCATGCCCTGGGCCGCCAGTCCCGCGGCGAAGGTCACGGCATGCTGCTCGGCGATGCCGACATCGAAGCAGCGGTCGGGGTAGGCCTTCTGGAACAGGTTCATCCCCGTGCCGTCCAGCATGGCGGCGGTGATGCCCACGATCTTCTCGTCGTGCTTGCCCAGCTCCACCAGGGCCTTGCCGAACACGGAGGTGTAGCTCGGCGGCGCGGGCTTCGCGGGATCGGCGGCCACCTTGATGATTTCGCCGGCCTCCGCGTCGAAGGCGGTGACGCCGTGCCACTTGAGGGGATCCTGCACGGCGGGCTCGTAGCCGTAGCCCTTCTTGGTCTGCACGTGCAGCAGCACCGGACCGTCCTTCATCTTCTCCTTGGCCTCGGTCAGGGCCTTGGATACCGCGTTCACGTCGTGCCCGTTCACGGGGCCCATGTAGCGGAAGCCCAGATCCTCGAAGAGCAGGCCCGGCACCATGAGGCGCTTGAAGCTCTCCTCGCTCCACTTGGCGGCCTTGGCCACGCCCTTGCTGAGGCCCTCCAGGGGGATGGCCTTGATGGCGTGCTCGATGCGGTCCCGCCAGCGGTGGTAGTACTGCCCCGACATGATCTGGTTCAGGTAGCCCTGCAGGGACCCCACGTTGGGGTTGATGCTCATGTCGTTGTCGTTGAGGATCACCAGGAACTTCCTGGTGACCAGGTAGCCCGCCTGGTTGAGGCCCTCGAAGGCCATGCCGGCGGTCATGGACCCGTCCCCGATGACGGCGATGCAGGTGTGGTCCTGCTTCTGCAGATCCCGGGCCTTGGCCATGCCCAGCACCGCGGAGATGCTGGTGCTGGCGTGACCGGCGCCGAAGTGGTCGTAGGGGCTCTCGTCCCGCTTGAGGAACCCCGACAGGCCGTGGTGCATGCGCAGGGTGGGGAAGCGGTCCTTGCGGCCCGTGAGGATCTTGTGGGGATAGGCCTGGTGGCCCACGTCCCACACGATGCGGTCCTGCAGGAAGTCGAAGTGGTGGAAGAGGGCCACCGTGAGCTCGACGGTGCCGAGGTTGGAGCTGAAGTGGCCGCCGGTCTCCGAGACCGAGGCGATGAGGAAGGCCCGCACCTCGGCCGCCAGCTGCTCCAGCTGGGCGGGGGTGAAGTGGCGGATCTGCTGGGGGGCGGACAGGGAGTCCAGCAGGGGGTAGGGGCCCGCGGGTTCGGTCATGGCTCGGCCTACTTCCCGCGCTGGGCCAAGTACCTGGCCCAGGCCTCCAGGGAAGTCCGGTTGGGAAGGGATGCTAGTCGGCATAGGGCGGTCTCGGTCGCCTCCTCCAGGGCCCTGCGGGCGCCGTCCAGGCCCAGGAGGGACGGGTAGGTGATCTTACCCCTGCCCGCATCCTTCCCGGCCCGCTTGCCCAGATCCGCATCGGTGGCCGTGGCGTCCAGGATGTCGTCCTGGATCTGGAAGGCCAGGCCGATGGCCTCGCCGTAGGCCTTCAGGGCGGCCCTGTCGGCGGCCGAAGCACCGCCCAGGACCGCGCCCATCTCCAGGGCGGCCCGCAGCAGGGCGCCGGTCTTGAGGCGGTGAATGAGGCGGAGGTGGTCCAGGTCGTAGTGGTCGAGCTTCTCCCCTTCAAGATCGAGGGCCTGGCCGCCCACCATGCCCCGCCAGCCCGCAGCCGTGGCCAGCAGGAGCGTGGCCTCCAGCAGGGTGGAGGGAGCGCCGGGACCGGCGGCCAGCACGCGGAAGGCCTCGGTGAGCAGGCCGTCCCCGGCCAGGATGGCGTGGCCCTCGCCGTAGACCATGTGGTTGGTGGGGCGGCCCCGGCGCAGGTCGTCGTCGTCCATGGCCGGCAGGTCGTCGTGGATGAGGGAGTAGGTGTGGACGTACTCCAGGGCCAGGGCGCCGGGCAGGGCGGCCTCCGCGGAGCCACCCACGGCCTCGGCGGCCAGCAGGCACAGCACGGGGCGCACCCGCTTGCCGCCGGCCTCCAGGCTGTAGCGCATGGCCTCGGCGAGCCGCGCGGCCTCGCCCTCCCGGAAGGAGACCGTCAGCCCGGCGTCCAGGCGGGGGAGGAGGCGGTCGAGATCCGCCTGGACCTGCGCGGCCGCGGTCGCCACAGGAGGGATCACAGCGTCCCCTTGGCGGGATCCAGGGGTTCGGCCCGGTACTCGCCGCCCAGGCCGGCCTTGAGGACCTCCACCTTGCGCTGGGCCTCCGCCAGCTGCTGCTGCAGGGCCTGGCTGAGCTGGACGCCCTCCTCGAAGCGGGCGAGGGCGTCCTCCAGGCTCAGGTTGCCCGATTCCAGCTGCTGCACCAGGGCCTCCAGCCGGTCGAGGCCGTCGTCGAAGGAGGGCTGGGGGGGCTGGGGGCTCATGGTCGGTCCGACAAGGAAGGGGCCCGCGAGGGGCCCCGTCCAGTCTACCTAGCGACGCCCCTTCATGCTCTCCTTCATCTCCTTGCCGCCATCCACCTCCTTGTAGCCGGCGGGCAGGGCCCAGACGCTGGCCGGGATGGCGGCGGTGGAGACGGCGGTGGCCTCGGTGGTCATGTCCATGCCCATGAGGCCGGTCACATGCGTGCGGAGGGCGACTCCCTTGAGCTTGCCCACTTCCTGGGCGACCCGCTTGAACAGGGCGCCCATGGCGCCCGGCATGCGGTTCGTGAAGGACATCGCCTTGGCGTAGTCGTGGATGGGGAACTGGAGGGAGGGATCCATGCTCAGCTCCTCGACCATCTTCCCGATGCTGACGCGGACTTTCTTGCAGGGACGGCCCAGGACGGTGTCGGCGCCCAGCGGTACCACCTTCACCTCGGTGGTGTCGCCGAACATCATGCGGGTCACCATCTCGGGCATGTTGGCCATCTGGTCCTCCATGCTCTGCATGGCTTCCTGCATGTCCTTGAAGGTGACCTTGGTGACCACCTTCTTGGTGTGGTCGATGGTGTAGAAGACCTCATGGCCGTAGTCCACCAGGGTGTCGGTCTTGAGGCTCTCGTTGTTCGTCCGCATCCGGGTGGCGTCGACGTACTGGATCTGGGTGCTTTCCTTGGCGAAATGGCCCTTCCCCGTGATGTGGGAGGTGATGGTGAGGTCGCCGGCCAGGAGGCTGAGCGTGGACAGGACGGCCGAAAGGGCAACAAGCGTAAGCCTTCGCATGGGAATTCTCCGGGATGGGTGTCCCGAAGCATACGCTCGCCGCGCTTCGGCCGGAAGCCCGGTTTGGGATACCTTCATCCCGGGAGGCGCCATGGCCCGGGTGCTGGTGGTAGACGACAGCAAGGAGACCTGCGAGTTCCTCGAGGAGCTCCTGGAGACCCTGGGTCTGGAAGTGGTGAAGGCCACGCACCCGGACCGGGCCATCGAGCTGTTGCACAAGGAACCCTTCGACCTGCTGCTGTCGGACATCAACCTGGAGGCTAAGAAGGACGGCCTCGACCTGCTGCGGGAGGCCAAGCCCCTGGGCGTGGACACCATCCTGCTGTCGGGCTTCGGGACCCTGGAGACGGCCATCGAGGCCGTGCGGGAGGGCGCCTTCGACTTTCTCAGCAAGCCCTGGAACAACGAGGAGCTGAAGGCCCTCGTGACCCGCGCTCTGGCCCGGCGCCAGTCCAGTGGCCAGGGGACGGAGAAGGCCGCATCGCCCAAGGGGAAGCGCAGCCTGATGATCGGCTCCAGCCCGAAGATGATGGCCGTCTACAAGACCATCGCCAGCCTCCAGAACAGCCGCGCGACGGTGCTCATCACGGGGGAGAGCGGCACGGGCAAGGAGCTGGTGGCCCGCAGCATCCACCTCTCCAGCGATCGCCGCGACCGCCCCTTCGTGGCCGTCAACTGCGGAGCCCTCACGGAGACCCTCCTGGAGTCCGAGCTCTTCGGCCACGTGAAGGGCTCCTTCACCGGGGCCGCGGGCGAGAAGCCGGGCCTCTTCGAGGAAGCCTCCGGCGGCACCATCTTCCTGGACGAGATCGGGGAGACGAGCCCCAACTTCCAGGTTCGGCTGCTCCGGGTGCTCCAGGAGCAGGAGATCCGCCGGGTGGGGGGTACCCGCACCATCAAGGTGGATTCCCGCGTCATCGCGGCCACCAACCGGGACCTGCAGCAGATGGTCAGGGCCGGCACCTTCCGGGAGGATCTCTACTACCGGCTGAGCGTGGTGGAACTGGCGGTGCCGTCCCTCCGCGACCGCCGCGAGGACATCCCTCCGCTGCTCGAGCATTTCCTGTCCGAGTTCGCCCAGAAGGATCACCAGGCCTACCACCTGCACCCCGAGGCCCGCCGGGTCCTGGAGGCCTATTCCTGGCCCGGGAACGTGCGGGAACTGGCCAACGCCGTGGAGAACCTCACCCAGTTGAGCCGGGGCCGGGAGATCACCGTGGACGACCTGCCCGCCAAGATCCAGGCGGACGTACTCAAGCGCACCCTCCGCCAGCCCGGTGGCAGCGAGGAGGTGCCCCCCCTCATCGAGGACTGGCCCACCCTCGACGAGCTGGAACGCCGCTACATCCAGATCCTGGTGGGACGGCACCGGGAGAAGCAGCGCATCGCGGAGGTCCTGGGCGTGGACCGCACCACCCTGTATCGGAAGCTCAAGCGCTACGGATTCCACGAGGGCGGAGAGTAGAGGCTCGGAGTCGCAGGCTGCCACAGGTTGCAGGATGCAACCCGATTTTGGAGAGAATCGTGTTTATAAGTCATTTATTCTCAATGTTATTGAATTGGCCTGGATCCTGCTAACTGAGACCCAGATTCCGGCCGTGCCGGATACCCCCTGGGAGAACGCCATGAAGAAGCTTGCCCTGCTGCTCATCGCCGCTGCGCTGATCAGCCCCGCTTTCGCCGGTGAGGCCAAGAAGCCCGAGCCCAAGAAGGCCGAGAAGGTCCAGAAGGTCGAGAAGAAGGAGACCAAGAAGGCCGAGAAGAAGGCTCTGGCCGGCGAGGAGAAGAAGGCCGAAGAGAAGGCCGCCCCCAAGGCCAAGAAGCACCACGCCAAGAAGGCCGAGAAGAAGGCCGAGGCCGCCCCCAAGGCCGAGAAGAAGGCCATGAACGGCGAGGAGAAGAAGGCCGAGAAGAAGGAAGCCAAGAAGGGCGAGAAGAAGGCCGAGAAGAAGGAGGCCAAGAAGGCCGAGAAGAAGGCCATGACCGCCGAGGAGAAGAAGGCCGAGGCCCCCAAGGCTGAGAAGAAGGCCAAGAAGCACCACGCCAAGAAGGCCGAGAAGAAGGAAGAGGCTGCTCCCAAGGCCGAGAAGAAGGCCATGAACGGCGAGGAGAAGAAGGCCGAGAAGAAGGAAGCCAAGAAGGCCGAGAAGAAGGAGGCCAAGAAGGCTGAGAAGAAGGCCGAGAAGAAGTAGTCTCCGCCTCCCGATCCATGGAAAAGCGGGCTTCGGCCCGCTTTTCCTGTACGCGGCTTTCCGCGGAATCCCCTTGGCCCCATGATGGATTCCATGAAAGACCTGCTGCTCGACCTCACCACCGAAGTCCGCACCCGGCTTCATGGCCAGCCCTCCGGTGTGCGTCCCCAGCTGCTGGGATGCGATGAGGGCTGGTGTCTCCTCAGGGACGGACAGGGGGTGCATCACCGCCCCGTCTCTGAATGCCAGGAGCCGGCGGGCCCCTGGGACCTGGCCCCCCTCATCGATCACACCCTCCTCAAGGCGGACGCCACCGCGGCCCAGGTGGAGGTCCTCTGTGCCGAGGCCCGCCAGTACGGCTTCGCCTCCGTCTGCGTCAACCCCGTCTGGGTGCCCCTGGCCGCGGATCTGCTGAAGGGCAGTCCGGTCCGGACCTGCACCGTGGTGGGCTTCCCCCTGGGGGCCGCCGCCACCCGGGCCAAGGCCTTCGAGGCCGAGACGGCCCTCCGGGAGGGGGCCGGGGAGGTGGACATGGTCCTGGCCCTCGGTCCGGCCAAATCCGGGCAATGGGATCGGGTCGCGGAGGACCTCCGGGCGCTGCGGACCGCCGTTCCCGCCCCCGCCACCCTGAAGGTGATCCTGGAGACCTGCCTGCTCACCGACGGGGAGAAGGTCCGGGCCTGCGAACTGGCCCTGGAGGCCGGCCTGGATTTCGTGAAGACCTCCACCGGCTTCTCCACCGGCGGGGCGACGGAGGCGGATGTGGCCCTCATGCGCCGGACCGTGGGGACTGCGCTGGGGGTCAAGGCCTCCGGGGGGATCCGCACCTATGGGGCGGCCCTGGGCATGGTCCTCGCCGGCGCCACCCGTCTGGGGCTCTCGGCCTCGGTGGCGGTGGCCCGGGGCGGGGCCGGCTCCGGCGCCTACTGATCGTCAACTGCGGTATCCTCCAGGCAGCAGTCCCCCGGAGGTTGTCGTGGCCAAGCTGGATCTCGTCATGTTCGAGGAGGAGTACAAGCTCCTCCAGGAGATCATCGGCCGCCTCTCCAAGGACGCCTCGGCCAAGGTGGTGTTCCTGGTGGACAAGAACGGCCAGCAGATTGCCGCGGCCGGGGATGTGAAGAGCATCGACGCCACCAGCCTGGCCTCCCTCACCGCCGGGAACGTGGCGGCCACGGACGGCCTGGCCAAGCTCATCGGCGAGAAGGAGTTCAGCCTGCTCTTCCACGAGGGGGAGAAGGACAACCTCCACATCTCCATCGTCGGCAAGCGCGGCATCCTGGTGGTCATCTTCGACCAGAACTCCAGCCTGGCCCTGGTGCGCCTACGGGTGAAGAAAGCCAGCAAGGAGTTGCAGGAGATCTTCGACCAGGTGGAGCAGCGGGCCCAGAAGGAATCAGACACGGGCAACCGCTTCGAGAGCCCCTTCTCGGAGATCACCGATGAAGACATCGACCGGCTCTTCGGCGACTGAGCCAAGGGACCGGCCATGACCTTCATCAACTACGCTTCGCGCGAGATCAACTGCAAGATCGTCTACTACGGGCCCGGCCTCTGCGGGAAGACCACCAACATCCAGTGGATCTACGAGCAGGCCAACCCCGAAAAGAAGGGCAAGCTGGTCAGCCTGGCCACCGAGACCGACCGCACCCTCTTCTTCGACTTCCTGCCCCTGGACATGGGCACCGTGAAGGGCTTCAAGGTCCGGTTCCACCTCTACACGGTGCCCGGCCAGGTCTTCTACGACGCCAGCCGGAAACTCATCCTGCGCGGCTGCGACGGCATCATCTTCGTGGCCGACAGCCAGAAGGCCCGGATGGAGGCCAACATCGAGTCCATCGCCAACCTGGCCACCAACCTCAAGGAGAACGGGTTCGACATCCGTTCCATCCCCTACGTCCTGCAGTTGAACAAGCGGGACATGCCCTCCGCCGCACCCGTGGCCGAGATGGAGCGCCTCCTTCGCTTCCGCGCCGAGCCCATGATCGAGGCCGTCGCCAACCAGGGCACCGGCGTGATCGAGACCCTCAAGGCCGCCGCCCGGCAGATCCTCATGGAACTGCAGCGCGGCTAGACCGTCCGCCCCCGCTTGAATTCGCGACCGCCTCCGGTAGAATGGACATTCGCCCTTCCGGAGTAGCTCAGGGGTCAGAGCGGGTGACTGTTAATCACTAGGTCGGGGGTTCAAATCCCTCCTCCGGAGCCA